>JAAUYJ010018869.1_pt1 | contig 10562 bp, 8 predicted proteins | sample 7278031 | NCBI WGS metagenome assembly JAAUYJ01 (sample SAMN14350222, study PRJNA611818) | marine sediment metagenome | isolation source: surface marine sediment (1.8m) | place: French Polynesia: Moorea | collected 2018-08 | reverse complement strand
GGGTCTGTCTGGAGGACGAGGTAAGAAGAAAGAAGGATATGATGAAGGGCGTGGTTGAGGAGAAAAGATACAATAATAGAATAAGGAAAGTAATGAACCAAAAATAAAAGTTGAAACATTATTTTCAAGTGAATCATGCATTTCCCTCCGCCCCCCAGAACAACTTTGAGTGCGGCGCCCACGACGAGTGCGCCGGCAAGGGCGGCAAGTGCTGCAACGGCTACTGCTGCGCCGAGGACTACTTCGAGGGACTCAAGAGGCTGCCTTGCACCACCGACGAGGGATGCCAGGTGGGACATATCTGACTGCTGCTACAAATGGCGCTATAGGCAACAGAGCAAATTTCTCTTTTAGCTGTGTCTCCAGTCTCCTTTAATGTAGAGACCATTAGTCATCGTGTCGTGTTGTTCGCGCTCCTGCTTATCAATATTTCTGCAAGCAACGGTTATTTTCTCACTCGTCTTCCCCCTTCCTCCTTTCCAACATTGCTTCCGCCTCCGCCTCTTCGCGCACGCATTCCGGACATTACCGGCAGACCGCCTTTCTTCTCCCCTTTCTCATTTTTTGCCGTTGTTGTTGTGTGCCGACTGCAAGTAATGAAAGTGCCGGGGATATACCCGTACAACCGTGCAATATATGCTCAAGCGAGCACTTGTCTGCACTCCCATGCGAAAACGGAGGAAAACAACACGATGCCCCTCGATCCTCCTCCCCCTTTGCCCACAAGAGCGCAAAAAACTCCAACCATATTTCTTTATTTGCGCTACGTACTGAGAGCTCCCCTTCGATGCGGCTCCTGAACGAAAGGAGTCCGGCGCAAATATTTGCTCGGGGAATCTTCCATTCCCTCTCCCTCGCCGCCCTGAAAAGTACAGCACCCTGCATGATGTTGTGTCGTGCGGGAAAACCATGTGCACACACGTCCCGTGTTTCGCGGGGGGGTTGGCGAGAAAGGAGAGCTTTAGTCGCCTAGCCGGTCCTCTTCCGTGCCAAATTAGGGGGTGTGAATATTGCCATGCATTATTGATTGGCGTTCGTACATAGCTGTGAAGGAGCGACTCCCTTTTGTCAGCCACTGTTTTCCCTTAAAGTACTTGCAACGGTGGCCCTGTGATTTGTTTGGTCGAAATCGAGCCTTCCCCCCTCTCGATCTCGGCTATTATTCTTGAATGGGCCATTTGGTCCATCTGACTGTAAACTCGATTAAGACGGATCGTCGGAAAAGCGCCACTTGTGCTCTTTCTGTCCCCTTTCGACATTATTATTGCATGAGTCATCCGGAAGGGCGAATATTAAGTGACCATCATTTAATACGCGGCGAAGCCAAGGGTCTAGCAAAATGGACCTGATTGTTGTTGCTGCTTTCGCTGCCTTAGGGAAACACAAAGTCTCATGGATCTTGCTCAAGTCCTTCAAAATGTTATTCACAATTCTGACAAAATACGTTCTTGTTTCCCCTTTCCCTTTAGGACCTCCTCCTGGGCGAGTTCTGTTGCATCGACGTGATGGGCGCGACCAAGTTCAAGACCTCTCGCCCCAACTGGGAGAAGATCTGCTGCGACAACCAGCGCGGTCCGGTCGTCGTCCCGCCAAAGGACATCGGCAAGGAGGACATCGACAAGATCAGCCAGCAGATCCAGAGGATGCCGGCCCTGTCCGAGGTGAGAAAAGACCAAGCATATGAGAGGATGTCCAAGCGAGGGGCGATAATCCTACCCATAATTCTTGGTACCAATTGCGGATAGGGGGAAGCCATTCTTATTTCACTAGCCTATTTCTCCTCTCCGACTTTCCCTACCCCGCCCCGCCCGTGATAATTCCCTTTCGGAGAAAGGGAGGAACGAAAAAAAAGTCGTGATGAGATTTTTTTCAATTAGCAAATGGACCTGGCGAGAGAAAAGAGAGAGAACTTCTTTAGTTTTTCCACTGTTCTTTCTTCCCGCCGTGACCCCCTTTCCACCTCTTCCTACTACCATGAGCAGCAGCTCAGTGCTTTCCCCCCTTTTTTCGGCGCGATTGCACCTGCCTTTTGCCTTCGCCCTTGTCTTATTGGGTCGAGGAGGCTCTTTCCCTTAGTCGGCGCCACGCGATTCTAATTACGTGACTTCTCCGCGGGAGGGGAAGGAGGGCGAGGGCAAAGAGGGAGGAGGAGGAGGAGGAGCTGATGTCAGGTTATTTGGGGGAAGAAGAGGGACGACGACGACACCCTCCTCCTCTCTCACTTTCTGACGTCCCCCTTCTCGGTGCGTAGTACTACGTAGACCCTACTTTTCTTGGGTTACTCTCTCTCTCCTCCTCCTCTTTCTCTCTCCTGCACCTTGCTTTCCTGTGCACATATTTACTACTATGCGGGGGAATATGGCACTGTAGGGTGTGTGTGTGTGTGGAATATGCGACGCACAACAATGCACGTGTTAGGGATTCGCCAATTTCAGTTTCATTTTTTGGCGCTAGTACGAACCTGTGTCAATGCAATAGGCCTTTTGATGGCTGTATGTGAAGGGCTTTTTTGCCTTGGCAAATCCCTTGCCTGGTGGCAAGAATGAAGGGCCGACGGCGAAGGGGGAACCCTCCTGGCACGGTTCGTTGGTACTGCAGCAATGTGTGTTGGGGGAGGGGGGGCGTAGAAAGAAGGGAGGGCCGAAGGATGAGGATAGGAGGAGGGGGACCCATTGTCAGCGGAGAGGAAGGGGGGGAGAAAATGGAAAAATAAGGGGGAAAGAAAGAAAAGGAGGACGTTGACAACGCATTGTTTATGCACGAGTCAGCAGATATTGCATGCAAGAAGGGAGAAGAAAGAAATGGGAAGGGAAAAGAAATAAATGTTCAGTGAACCTGAACGGGAAGGGGAAAGAGACTAAAAGAGCCCTTGTCTATCCCATTCCCATCCCAGTTATTCCTTTTGTCCACCGCCTCCCTCAGCTATTTCTAGACAAGAGAGAAAGCTACTTGAGATGAAAAACAGACGAAGAATGAGGCTTTATGTTTGTTTTTCAGACCATCTGCAATGCATTTGAGTACGACTTCATGCTGAAGTTCCCTGTGTGCCAAGCCTACACGACGACGACCACCACGACCACCACCACGACCAGGAGGCCCGTCAAGGAGTACCCGCAGGTATGGGCATCCCTGTTAACATGTTCTTAGGGTGTGTGTGGAAGGGACGTCAATGGTACTTCTCCTCTCAAACAACAAAAGCAAGGAAAACTTTCTGGAGCCTCTTGAGTTTCCTTTATCTCTTTTGAAGAAGAAATCCCCCCACTCCCTGATTCTTCTACCGGAAAACCGTAGTAATTAAAGAAAGACCTGGACTATTAAAGATTTCAAAGTACAAATTGTTTTCCAGCAATTTAAGCATGGACCTTGCATGGTTTTATCCATACGTGGGCGAGGTCAAATTTTTGGGGAAGGGGGTCCAAATTTTCGCTTCAGGGAGGGGGGTAGTAAAAAATGGTCCAGGGAGGGGGATAAAAATAACTGTCTAAGGAGGAGGGTAGGGTAAGGAAAAGTCGCAAATAACGGTTTGGAAAATTAACAAAAGAGACAAAAGAGATCTTTTATAAATAATGTTCTAGCAACAAAACAAACACTGTTTTTGCTTTATTTTTTTAAAATCCCAATTTTGGTGAAGCTCAGAGAGGGGGCAGCTTTGGAAGATCTGCCAAATCTTCTATTAGGTGCCCTCTGAGAGGCCTCAGGGAGGGGGCTGTATTAAGGGGAAAGAAAGTCAGCGTAATGGTATCCCTCCCTCTCTCCCCTTTGCCGACGTGTGGTTTTATCCCATTAGAAAGAGTACTCGAAACAAGAACTGAGAGCATTTCTTCTTCTTTCAGGGAAGGGGCGGCGGTCAGGCTTCCTGCTCGTCCCCCTCCTGCACCTCCGACGGGAGCTCCAACGCCGTCACGGCCGCGTCCATGAGGTCCTTCGTCGCCGTCGCCTCCGCCCTCCCGGCTTTGGTGGCGGCCTGGGTCGTGGTCTGAGCTGACCAGGCTGTGGTTGTACTAGTAGCAGAAGGAGAAGATGCAGCAGCAGCAACGACCATGCAACACCATCCATCATCCAGTCAGATTTGTTGGGTCTTTATCATTTCTTGCGGTGAATGTCTGTCTGGCCCCGTGGGAATGCAGGCTGAGAGAGGATGCGTGTAAATACCAGAGAGAGACGCCTGGTAAGATGTGAGTGTGGGAGTCGAGAGAGATGCGTCCGGATCGAGAGAATGATGGAAACCAGCTTCTTCTTCGTGCATGCCCGCTTTAGAGGGAGAAAAAAAAAAAGAACGAGAAAAAAAGCATGTTTTCCCGGACATGCAGTGCTTTCCAAAGCGTCCGAGTGAAGGAGAAAGATCGAGATACGAGAAAGCCGGAATACTTTTTTTGGGTAAACATGAACGAGGTTCTGTGGTTTTTGTGTTCCGGGAGAAAGTGATAGTCGTACCAATCCGAGGAAGGAAGAAAGAAAAAGTATCGGAGGACTGAAAAAGCAAGGAAAAATATCGGAAAACAAGATATCTCAAGGTTCTTTTTCCTCTCCACTAATCTCAGATTTAGGAGAACGGTGGTGGAAAAAGGCGGTGTAATATGTAAGTGTACATGTGCAAGTCATCAAAAATGTAGCAGCGACGCGCAGGTATGGATAATGTTAGAGCTAGGCTTTATTTCAACACACGTAAGGATAATAACGCTAAGAATAATAAGTGCTAGTTAAAAAAAGGTGCTTTGCTTATGGCAATTTGCATTCAGTATGGCTCGAAAGCGATCACATTTTTGTACTTGCTCACACAATGAAGTGCGAACGTGGTGCAGCTCGCGTGAAATGACAGTTTCTTTTTCAACTCTCCAATCAAATGTACTGCTCCTCTGTAGCCGCCGCGGGGTGATGGTCGCCGAGGGGCGATGGCCTGCACACGTCAGGATCACCGTGCGGCAGCTCGGCGATGTCCCTGAAGACCCCGGCCAGCGACTGGTAGTTTGGCGACCAGCTCAGGAGGCTCTCCCAGGTCTTGCCCTGAGACGAGGGAGTCGTGTCGCCGTGGCCCTCGTCGGCGGAGGAAGAGTCGGCCGCGGCTGCCGCGGCTGCTGCGGCGGCAGCGATGGCCGCGGGAGGCGGTGGAGGGGGAGGAGAGCTGGCCAGCTTGCTGAAGACCATCCCCGAGGCGTCGGCGGAGGTGTCCTTGAGAGTGCTGACGTTTCCGCCTCCTCCTCCCCTTTCTCCGTTCTGCGCCTGCGGCCCGCCGTCGTACTCGTACTCTGAGCAGGTGAAGCTGTCGTCATCCCCTCCGTCGTCGCTGGACGAGGTGGAGGAGGAGGAGCTGGCGCCGTCGCCGCCCGCGTGAGAGAGCGGCGTCTTGCGGTGGTCGCTGAACCTGCTGGCGCTCCTGCTTCCCCTGGCCCGGCTCTGCCCGCGGCTGTGGCTGCTGGCGCCGTCGCCCTCGGGGCCGCCACCGCTCTGAAGGACGTCCAGTGAGTTGAGGATGGACGGAGACTTGTGCCCGTTGGAGGCGGACGGATGGACGTGGTGGTGGGGAGACTGGCTGCTGTTGAACCTGGCCACGTTTTCGCTGGTGAGGCCGCGGTGCTGTTGTTGTTGCTGCTGGAGGTGATGTCTGTGCGACTGACGGCTGTTGGAGCTGACGTGGCTGACGGGACTGTTGAGACTCCTCTCGCTCTGTTCCACCAGGAGCCCAGGAGGGAGGGACTTGCCGCTGAGGTCGCCCAGGGTCAGGATCCTGGGGTTGTGTGACATCTCGCTGCTCGGGCTTAGCCGCGCCAGAGGGGTGTTGTTGAGTTGCTGTTGTTGTTGCCTGCCCCTTCTGCCCTTTCCAGTCAGGCTCTTGCTGCCACCGCTTCTTCGGTATCTGGCTCCAGTTCCTCCCGCCCCTTCTCCCCTGGCAACCCCGTCCCTGTAGCCCTTGTAGTGGTAGACGACGTCGATGTCGGATGGGGCGATGGAGCTGGCGTTCTCGATATCGTAATGCTCGGCGTTCTCCGGGAAGAGGTTGTCGGCGGCGGGGGACTGGTTCACCAGGTCCCTGTAGGGGCTGCCGCCTAGGTCTCCACCGCCGGCGAGCAGGTCGGGTCGCTGCGGCTGGTGAGGCGTCCGCATCTTGGCCTTGGGAGGGAACCTCGACTGCGGCTGCTGGGCCGCGGCGGACTGCGGCATCACGTTGTTGAGGGGGACGGCGGAGTAGCCTCTCTGCTGCTGCTGCTGCTCCTGGAGGTCTAGAGCGTTGTTGGTGAATCCTGTCGTCTCCTGCCCGCCGTGCCGCTTCATCCCGTGCCCCTGCTGCTGCTGCTGCATCAGCTTCTTCTTGGCCTCCCTCTTCCTGAGCTTGAAGCAGGTGAAGGAGATGCAGATGGCGCAGATGAGGAGAACGAAGAAGACGACGATGACGGCGACGCCAACGTTGACGGCGCTCCTGGGCTGGGAGCTTTGCAGGATCTGAATGTCGCAGCCGCCGGCAGAGAAGGACGGGGAGGAGAAGGGGGCGGAGGACACGCGGAGGAATCCGGCAGCAGCCGTGGAAGAGGAGGAGGCGAGGGACTGGAGCTCACCCATCACGGTGAAGTTGGCCAGGCAGCCACGGAACCCGCCTGCGGAAAAAAGGACGGAGAAGCCATTTAGAATACGCTAGTTCATCGGAAAAAGAAGGGACATTAGTTTTGACGGCAAAACGCCCACTAGAAAAGGCCTCATTATGCGGGAGCACGGAATTCCCCCTGCTTCTCGATTCTGCGGTGATAAAAGAGCGGGTAGCGAAGCGCAATAAAAATTTGATAGAGAAAGCAGCAGAGGAGAGTAGACAGTATTTACGAGGGAAAACGGTTTTTGTCTGATCAATTGTTCCGCTGCCAGGATTCTGACTAGAAATGTGGGACCAAAAACAGTGCGGTACATGGCACCATCCAAAAATCCTTATTTCTAACAGGTTGCCAAATTGTCTGTGGTCTCGCGCTTGAAGGTATGCGCACCGGCCAAACGGCGGGACAGCGGCCTTGCTGCTACGAGAATAATTTATGGCCTTGGTATGATAATCTTCCTCGGGGGGAACAGGCTTGGGAAGAAAAAGAATAAAAGGGGGAAGCGGGAATGGCGAGGGGAGGGAGACTCCACAATCCCCCCCCCCTCCTTCCGACTCCGACCGACCGCGTTGCGAAACACGCAGGTTATTCTCTCTTTTATGTCCCAAGGGAGGAAGAAGGGGGGGGAAACGGCGGAGAAAAAAGAGGAAGCCCTTCGCCCCTGCACGTTGCAGGAAAAAGAAGCCGCAAGAATTTTTCACGAGTCGGCCACGATGGTCTTGAGAACGTACCATGGGAATGTCTCTTTGGAGTCCCAGAGGTCTACTGCAATTTCATTCCCCCTATCTTGAAACGAATAACCACCCTACAAGAAAAGCCAGAAAACAGGAAATAATGCGATACTGCGAATAATGCTCTTACCTCCTTCCTCGCGCCGCGCCTCTCCGGTCTCCCCCAAGACGACCTCTGAGACCTCCGGGTCGAGGAAGTCGTGGGTGGCCGAGAGCTCCAGCTCGTACCCGGCCGGGGATCCGTCCACCCACAGCCTGATGACCTGCCCGGACGCCTCCAGCCCGAACCCGTGCCACTGCCCGTCGCTAACGAGCACTCCGGAGGTCATGTTGATGGCGGATCGCTGTTGTTGTTGCTGCTGCTGCCCCACGTCAGGGGAAGCGGGCCTCTGGTCTGTGGTGGAGAAGTAGTGCAGGACCCCGTCGACTACCTCCACCACTGTCTTGGCCGATCCTCCCCGCTGCCTCACTGTAAGGAGGGTGGAGGAGGTGACCAGCGTCCGGAAGGAGAGCGAGATGGTCTTGGAGGGAACGGGAACATTGTCGCCTCCGTCCCACAAGTCCTGGGCTGTTGAGCCTACTATTGAGGCCGCCGAGGCTCTGACCAAACTGGAGGACCTGGTGTATCTGGGCGTGGGAGAGAACACCACGTTTTGCTCCTCGGTAAGAGAGACAGGGGTGAGGGATCGGCCACAGTCCGGAGATATGACGTCCAGGTCTGCCACTGGAGCCCCGACGGCGCCGGCGCCGCACCGGCACTGCTGCCGGTCCCACAGGGGCACGCAGGAGCCGGACGCGCCGCACTCGTCGCCCCTGGAGCAGGCTCCGCCCTCCACCTGGTTGCAGGTGTCCGTCACGCCGGTCCTGTTGGCCACCGCAGGGTCGGTCAGGATGTTGCGTTCCTGTCCGTCTAGCGAGAGCGACTTGACGCAGCCGACAAAGTCGTCCGACTTGATCTGGTCGAACTGCGAGAGGAACTCCGCCGCGCTGGGGAGGCCACCGAAGTGGAGCGGGTTGCCGTGGAAGGAGAGGGTCCCGGCCTGGCCGGACACCTTCCTGAAACAGTTCAAGTCGTCCGGCTCGCAGGTCTTGCAGTACTCCCCCGACTCTGTGCAGTCCTCTAGGCTCAGGGTGCCCACTTGGTGGTGCCGGGTGGCTGTGAGCTTGTACCACCGTCCGGTTGAGACGTCCCTGTCTATGGTGACCCTTGAGGGCTCGGATCGAGACCCACCCCAGGAGAACCTGGGGCGACCGTTCACCAGCTCCAAAGCGAGGAAGTCCGATCGGCCATTGCCTGCAAGAGATGAAAATAGTACTCAAGCTACTGTCACATAATTAAACCAGGAATAAAAGTAAGTAAAACTTACCCAGCCTGTCTCCCCTGTTGTACAGAAGCAAAGCGTCTTTCATGGTGGTGGTGAAGACGACCGAGATGTCATTGGAAGCAGCGGCCAGGGGAGGGAGCGCCACGAAGGAGAGTTGCCCGAATCCCATGGTGGAGAGTTCGCAGTGGAGGCCGTAGTAGTTGTCGGGGCAGCGGCAGCGGTAGCCGGGGACGAGAGGCACGCAGGCGCCACCGTTGAGGCAGGGGTTGCCGCCGCGACCGACGGCCGCAGCAGAGGAGGAGCAGGAGTCCACCAAGGCCTCACAGCGGTCGCCGCGGTACCCGGGGCGGCACAGGCAGAAGAAGTCCTTGGTCTTGCTTCCCTTGCAGGTGCCACCGTTCAGACATGGGTTGGGGCGGCAGGAGTCAGAGCTCTGTTTTTCGCACCGGTCGCCAGACCTCAGGGGAGGGCAGAGACACTGGAAGGTGGAGGCGGCCTCCGCAGGCTGTTGTTGGTCGCTGCTGCCACCGCCAAGCAGGTGCCTGACGACGCACTGCCCTCCGAACTGGCAGGGGCTTGGGTCGCAAGGGTTCTTCTGCGCCTGGCAGCGGTCGCCGGTAAATTGCTCAGAGCAGGTGCAACTGACGGTCTGGGACACTGACGGGGAATTGAAGACGGTGTCTCCGTACCTACAAAAATAAGAATACAAGTTTGTTGCTAAAACCTGCACTTTCTTTTAGAACCACATTGAATACTCACTTGATGATGTTCGTCTCCTTGTCCGCCTCCATTCCAACGGCAGAGGCGCACTCTCCTCCATTGAGACACGGTCCCTCGTTGCACGGGCTGTAACCGACGGACACATGGAAACCTGCCGTCAGCGATCCTCCAGCATCTTTGTCAAACTTTTGCCTAAGCTGCTGAAGCGCCTCCTCTCGGGGAAGCACTACGCCGTTCTCCCTCAGCGCCAGGTAGGCGTCCACCGTTCCGTGGCCTTCCTCACTCTTCCCTGGGTTGAGGCTCAGGAGCTCGAAGGAGGCGCCACTGTCGCTGCTGGTTAGCCTCTCGAAGACGCCTAGGACAACTCCGGTCCCTCCTCCACCATCACTGGCATTGCTGAACCTGACAGGGACGGCCTGGCGGAGGGCGGCGCGGCCGAAGGGGAAGAACCTCAGCCTGGCCCTGACCTCTGCCTCCGGGTGGCGGCCGTCGGAGGCTGACACTGCCAACTCGTACTCTCTGGCGTCCTGGATTCGGCCAGCAGACACCCTGCATCCCTCAGCGGCGACGCGGAAGATGCCCTCGGGCTGTCCTGGGGCCATGCGGCAGCGGTAGGAAGAGTCGGGCTGAAATAGTAATTGATAAATATATAATTTTGATATGATAATTGAGGCTTCTCACGATACAGCCAAACAAAACATCATTTTAGAATTTTCTGCGCTAAACGAAAGGAAGAATTCATGCATACGTGGGTAGGGGGGTGGGGAGGGGGGGATAACCATAGGCTGACTTTCTCTTTAGTAAGTACCCCTTCCTAAGGCCATTTTGAGACCACCCAATAGGAGGATTTGAGAAAAAATTTCATTTCACCCCCTCCCCGACACCAAAAAGTTGCAGTTTTTTGACATTTCACAGATTTTTTTGAAAAATTTCTTGTAACCTTAAAAAATTGCCCAAAATTGCCCAAAATGTAAATTTTCTGTCATTTTTAAAAATTTCCCTTACTCCTAACCCATCCCTGTCCCATGAAATCGTCCCCCTCCCTGAAGCCATATTTTTACCCCCACCCTCCCATGATTTCTTCCCCCCCCTTCAGAACTCTCTTGCGCTGGCCACGTATGACTGCATGTTAATTAATGTCTCCTCCAAGCAGAACCTGCCACAGTACCTGATCGACCCAATCAGATGGCAGGCCTGTGCAGACGTCT
>JAAUYJ010163561.1_pt1 | contig 10563 bp, 9 predicted proteins | sample 7278031 | NCBI WGS metagenome assembly JAAUYJ01 (sample SAMN14350222, study PRJNA611818) | marine sediment metagenome | isolation source: surface marine sediment (1.8m) | place: French Polynesia: Moorea | collected 2018-08 | reverse complement strand
ATGAGCCTAGATAACTGGCGTAGGGGAATACCCCTGTGGGCAGAAATATCCCGTCGTGAGTCGGGAAGCCCACGCTATACTGCCTAGCAGTTAGCGTGGGAGGATGTCACGATAATAGACACATAAAATGTGATTCTGTTTATGATTGAAGTCGAACACCTCAGCAAAATTTATGGTTCAACTGCTGCGATTAAAGACGTAGATTTTTCCGTTGAAAAAGGAGAAATTCTCGGCTTTTTAGGACCAAACGGCGCAGGCAAAACAACCACCATGCGCATTCTGAGCGGTTTTATTCCTGCCACTGCTGGAACTGCAAAAGTGGCAGGGTATGATGTTCATGAACAATCCTTAGAAGTTCGTAAACGCATCGGTTATCTTCCTGAAACTCCTCCTTTGTACCCAGACATGACTGTAGAAGGGTTTTTAACCTTTGTGGCGCGCATTAAAGGGGTACCATCAGGGGAGCGCACTTCTAGGGTGAATTGGTCGATCAAACGCTGTCAATTGGAAGATAAACGCAAGACATTGATTCGTAAGTTATCCAAGGGATACAAGCAAAGAGTTGGCATTGCTCATGCCATAGTTCATGATCCTCCCGCTATTATTCTAGACGAACCCACCGTCGGACTAGATCCCAAACAGATTATTGAAGTGCGTAACCTGATTAAGAGTTTAGCAGGGGAACATACTATCATTTTATCGACTCATATCTTACCAGAGGTGAGTATGACCTGCGATCGCGTCACCATTATCAATGGTGGAAAAGTGGTGGCAACAGATACCCCTGATAATTTAATGTCCCATTTAACAGCAAGAGGAGGGTACGAAATTGAATTGGAAGGAGATATACTGCAACTCGAATCTAAGTTAAAGGATATTCCTGGTATTAATCAATGGGAAATTATCTCTAATAGTGACACAAAACGTCATTTTTTATCCTTAACCACCGACTCAGATTATGAAATAGGAAAAGATATTGCTGCTTTAATTATTCGTGAGGGCTTAGATTTATATGAAATGAAGCGGACTCGTGCTACTTTAGAAGATGTTTTCTTAGATTTAGTCACAGAAGAATCATCCCCAGATAACCAAGATTTACCTCTATAAGTGTCTGATACTAATAACTCCGAATAACCTCTATTGAAAATGCTTATTTCTAACTTGCTTGCCATTTTTCGCAAAGAATTTCAAAGTTATTTCACCTCACCCTTTGCTTATATTATTGCTGCTGTTTTTTGGTTAATTGGTGGTTTCTTTTTTAGTGCCATTTTAGAAGAGATATTACAAACTCTTTCTTTTTTAGAGCAAAGTGGACAGATAAACGCTCCTGTAGATGTTCCTAGTCAGTTTATGGAGAGTTTTTTAGGTATTATTATCTCCTTACTTTTGGTCTTGTTACCGGCATTATCCATGGGGTTATATTCAGAAGAAAGAAAGCGAGGTACTTTAGAATTATTAGCCACATCTCCTGTTACAAATTGGGTGGTTGCTGTGGGCAAGTTATTGGGAGTTGTAGCCTTCTTTATCGTTTTAATGGTTCCCTTTTGGATCTATGAAATTATCTTATTTAGTCAAGCATCTCCTCCTGTAAACTTACAAATAATTTTGTTAGCTCATGGAGCTTTAATTCTAATTGCAACTGCTATTCTTTCCTTGGGAATGTTTATTTCTTCTCTAACAGATAGTGGTATTTTGGCTTATATTTTAACCTTTATTTTGATTCTATTTTTGTGGATTATGGATGCCATCGCCTCCAACTTACAAGAACCTTTTAAAACAATTTTATCTCATCTTTCCTTGTTTGATCGTTATACAGATTTAACCAGAGGAGTATTAGATATGAGTAGCTTAGTTTTATTTGCAAGCTATATTATATTAGGCATTTTCTTAACGGCTCAATCCATTGAAGCATTACGGTTTCAACGTTCATAAACTATTATTAACACTAAAACAATATTACTGTTATTGAGATGAAAAACCTAAGCAACTATAAAAAAATTCTCAGATATCTGTTTATTCCTGGGTTCATTTTAACCGTTGCTGGTTTGGTGGCTGCTTTAACAACACAAACCTGGAGTACACTCTATTTAACCCTGGTTATTGTTGGAGGTATTTGTTTATTTATTTGGTTATTATTTCTGCTGATAACCGGACGAAGTTTTTGGCAAAAACGCTCCACACAAACAGGAACAAATGCCTTAGTAGCAACCTTATCTTTGTTGGCAATTTTAACAATAATTAATTTTATAGCTGTTCGTTATTCTCCTCGTATAGATTTAACGGAAAATCAGTTATATACCTTATCTTTACAAAGCCAGGAAATTGTTAAAAAATTGGAAAACCCTGTTAAAGTTTATATTTTTGATAAAGATATTAATCCTCAAGATAAAGACTTATTAAAAAATTATCAACGCTACAATGACAATTTTCAATTTGAATTAGTTGATCCCGATCTCAAAGTCGGACTTACAGAAAAATTTAATGTTCAATCCTTAGGAGATGTTTACTTAGAGTATGAAGATAAAAAACAACTTGTTCAAACCCTAATTACTTTTAATCAAAGAGAGTTGTTATCAGAAATAAAGTTAACCAATGCTATTGCCAAAATCCAGAAAAACTATCTTCCTAAAATTTATATATTACAAGGCCACGGAGAATATTCATTAGAGCCATCTTCTGAGGGAAGTATCTCAGAAGCAGTTAATAGTTTAAAGAGTAAAGGGTACGAAGTTAATCCTTTAAACTTAGTTGAAAATTCGGGTATTCCTGAAGAAGCAGATGTCATTCTTCTTATCAGCCCAAAGCGTCAATTATTTGAACAAGAAGTTACCGCTTTAAAACAGTATTCAGGCAAGGGCGGCAACATTTTATTATTGCTTGATCCTAACAGCGATGCTGGCTTAGAACCCATTTTAAAAGACTGGGGCATTAAACTAGATAATCGTATCATTATTGATGGCTCAGGTGCAGGAAATATTGTTGGTTTAGGTCCAACAACTCCCTTTATTACCACCTATGGAAACCATCCCATTACTGAAGATTTTGGTAATAGTATATCCTTTTATCCCTTGTCTCGTCCGGTTGATACAGTGGAGGTGGAAAACGTAGAAGCAACTTCTTTATTAGTGACTAGCGAACAAATGTGGGCCGAAAGTGATTTAGATTCAGAAGAAGTGACATTTAACCAGGAAGAAGACATTGCAGGACCTTTTGATCTCGGCGTTGCCTTAAGCCGTAAAATTGCTCCAGAAACTAATAATAGTGAAACCAGAGAAAATACTCAGCAAAATGAGTCAGATAAAGGTAATAGTGTTCCAGAAACTGAAAATAAACAAACAGAGGATAATAGTGCTCCTAATTCACTAGAAAATGAAGCAGAAACAGAATCAAATGAACCTAAGAAAGAAAATAATATTAATGATGATGCAACACAGGAAAGCAAGGATAAATTAGAAAATGAAGAGCAAGAAAAAACAGAAAATATTGATAGTAACTCACCAGAAGAAAATACCACAACTAATAGTCAAGATGACAACGAAAATGAGAGCATAGAAACTGAGCAAGCCAATGAGAAGGAACAAGAAAACACAGTCGATGGAGAAAGTGCTAACTCATCTAGTAATGATCAACAAGAAGATAATAAGCAAGAAAAGAGCCAGGAATCTCGTTTAGTTATCATTGGCAATTCTACATTTGCCACTAACAATTTATTCAACCAACAATTAAATGGAGATGTATTTTTAAACTCAGTACAATGGTTAAGTAACCAAGATGAACAAACCTTATCAATTCGTCCCAAAGAAGCTAAAAATAGACGGCTGAATATATCCCCTTCACAAGTTAATTTAATTACAATATTATCTTTGGGTGTTGTTCCCTTATTAGGATTAATTGCTGCGGGGATAACTTGGTGGCGAAGAAGATAAAACTTAAATATAAAGAGGTAAATTATGAAATTTAAAACGACAACTTGGATATTATTCAGTCTTGCTATTTTATTAGGGGTAGGAGTTTATGTTTATGAACTACAAATTAATCCCCAACAAGAAGAAATAGAAGCAGAAAAAAAACAACTTTTTACTTTTGATGAAAAAGAAATTAAAAAGTTAACCATTGAAACCAAAGAAACAACCTACATTTTTGAAAAAACTAAGGACGAGAATCAACCTTGGCAAATGAAACAACCCCAGGAAAAAATAGCTAATGATGCTGTCATTTCTTTTTTAACAAATTTATTAGTTAGTAGTGAAAGTGAACGTAATTTTACAGTTCCTAAAAAACAGAAAAAAGACTATGGTTTAGATAACCCATTAGGAACAATAACCGTTGAGTTAGAAAATAATCAACAACATAAAATTATCATAGGAAATACTGACTTTCAAGGAGAATTGTTATATGCAGCAATTGATACTATGGACTCATCTCAAGCAGAAATAAAAATCAATTTAGTTCCTAAAAATTTTCAATATGCGATAGATAGAAAAGCTGAAGAATGGGTTGATAAGAATTAAGAATGTATAATGTAGAATTAAATGATTATTAGTTGAACGTTTTATTGACGATTGGTTTTGAAAAAAAAAGAACAAAACTTTTCACAATATTGGTGATTAAATAGAATATATTTATAATTTATAACATAAACAAATAGCCACAATATATAAACAACCAATAGTATTTTTTGGAATAGATCGAAAAAATTAATTATTATCTGAACATCTCTTAAAAAAATCTTTAAAATGAAAAAAATTAATAACAAATAACTCAATAAAAACAATAAGAAAGTTATCAATTCTTTTGCCTGTAATAGTATTTCTAAAGGTTTCTCTGATTCAGAAATATCACTTAAATCACCCTTCATCCCAGCAATATGTGCTGTTACTGTTATTTCATCGCTGATTTCATAATTATTAACTAAAGATTTAATTTCTATAAAATCATCAACATTCCATAAACATGAGTTAATTATTATTTCTTTATCTTGAATCTTAATGTCGGGATTCATGTCGAGATTACTTCTGTTAACAATTTCTGTAGATAAAATTTTAAATTGATTATTATTAGTCTTAAATAATATCTTTATTCCTGGTTTTTCTGACTCAAAATCTGTTGATTTTATCATCAAATCGCCACTATTTAAAATTTTTATTTTAATTACATTTACTCTATTTACTGGTTCATCTTTAAAGAAAATTTTGGTATCATCCAAAACACCCTTATTAACACTCAAAAAAGGTGTTTTAGATATAATTTTATATGACATTTTTTTGTGCTTAGGTCGTAAAAATTCTGAAGCAAACAATAAGGTAATAGGCACTATAATACCTCCTATAATAGCGATTATATCTGAATATTCTAATGAATTGTTCGCTTTTTTAGATTCAGCTATGTACCAGATATCAGAGCTAGATAAAATCTGAGTATTTACAGTAATTATGAACAATAATGTTAAGCATAAAAATACTGAAAACTTGATGATTTTGTTCATTTTTGAAATAACCTACTCGTATCCCAATCCTATAACGACGTAAATCGATCAATAAGATTTTTATATTTTTTTATAATCTCTTCAATATATAGGGAACGTCATCTCAATATCATAAGTCTCATAACAAAAGAGATGTGATAATATTTGAAACGAAGAGGAAAAAATCCCAGTTATGGATGATTTTCGTGCCATCAGTATAGGAATAGACAACTATGTACATTATTCACCCTTAAGAGGTTCAGAAAATAGTGCACAAGCCTTGTATCGCTACTTTTTTGAAGAGGCAAATATTCCTGATAAGCAATTATTATTATTAACAGATACTTCTATCTCCTCAGAAAAACGATCTACTTATCCTAATCATAATAATATTTTAGAATGGATTAACGATAGTTCTATTAACAGTAAATATTGTTGGTTTTTCTTTCAAGGTTACGGCATAAACTATCAAGGAGAAGATTATTTACTGCCCATTGATAGTGGGTTAAATAATATTAGCAAAACTGGCATTCAAGTGCGAGCACTACTAGAAACACTACAAAACAAAACTGAACAATTATTAGTAATCTTAGACCTACAAAACCCACGAAAAGATGGCAAACTAGGACAACTTACCCTCAACTTAGCCCAAACAAAAGCCATCCCTCTAATTTTTTCTTGTCGTTCTCATGTTTATCAAAATATTAGTGCAGAAAAAAGTATTTTCATCACTGCCTTGATTGAAGCCTTGCGTCATCATAGTCATGAAATTACCTTAGCTAAACTCAATCGTTATTTACAGGAAAAATTAAACCCCTTTAATCATCATAACTTTCCAGCGATCGCCCTACCGATTATTATTAGTCCCAGTGTTAAAGTTTCTCATCAACCTCTATTAGCCTTCGTTTCTACTCAAGAGGAAGTTGTCAGCAAGAAAAAAAACAACCTCTCCTTTACCATCAAACAAAAATCCCCTCCAACCCCCCAAAAACAACCCATAAACACCGTCATTTTACCCAAGCTACCTCCTCCCTCCTCTGCTCCTCCTCTCCCGTTACAGATTCGTGTAACCCCCAGACAAAAAACCAAATCACCCCTTGAGCCTATTCAGCCTATTCCTAAGAACAAACCACCCTCGTTACTCCTAGGGATAGGAAAATTCCTATTATGGGCTGGGGGAGTATTGGGGGCCATCGTTTTATTGTGGTTGATGTCATCTCAAGTGCGCCAACATCTAAACAGCCTTCACCATGAAAAAATAGAAGAAAATGAACAGATTTTAAACCGTGCTAATCTTGCTTTAAGCCGACAACAAGCTTCATCTTTTCATCAGGCTATTGCTTATGCTCGTCAAATTCAACCCCATACGCCCCTCTATGGAAAGGCGCAGAGTAATATTCGTCGTTGGAGTCGAGTTATTTTAGATATTGCCCAAGCCAGGGCAACACAAAAAGACTTTCAAGGGGCAATCTCAGCAGCTAACTTGGTGCCTCAAGATGAGCAAAAGTTGTATCTCCTCGCACAACAGTGGATGACTAACTGGCAAGCTCTCCAACAACAAAAAGCTGATAATGAAGTTTTGATGGAAGCCGCACTGTCTTTAATCAAGCCTAATAACGCATCTTCTTATAATCGAGCTATTAGAACCTTAAAACACCTAAAAAAAGGAGAATTAGGCTATAAAAAAGCACAAACTATGATTGAACAATTTAGTGATCAAATTTATCATTTAGCTCAAACAAGGGCAGCTAAAGGAAAACTTAAATTAGCCATTGAAACAGTTGAGTTAGTGCCTCATAGTAGCCAAATTTATGAAAAAGCGCAAAAAGAAAAAATAAGTTGGCAAAAAAGCTTTAAAAATTCTCAAAAAAACTAAATATAACCCAATAAGCCTTTTATCACCCTTCCAAGTCTCAAATATTTATCTAACCTTTATAGTTATTTAATAATTTTTTCTAGAAAAGTATGTTAACTTTTATGAAACTCCTTTCTGAAATTCTTTTGAATTCAACAAGAGACTGGGTTTTGACAAAGGCGATAAACATTTTAAGGAGGTATAAACAAGAAAAAAAGACTAAATGTTGCCAATACCATGCTAAATCTAGATTTTTCCTGCATAGAAACAAGCAACATAAAAATTTATTTAGTTAAGACTGATTTAAGCAGCCTTAATCGAGGGATTCTAAGTTGAACAGTTCAAAATGTTACCAATCATACATCACCCTTTAAATCAACCAGATATATTATTATGTGATTTTAAAACAAACTATTTTATAAACAACTGATTTTAAACCTAAACGCCAGGATTAACCCAAATAGCAAAATACTCAACTCCTACTGAGTTAATTAACAAAAGCTAATTGGTTTTATTAGTATAATTAATAACCCTTTCACCAAGACGGAATCAATGAGTAGTATACCTAGATTTGATTGGTCTGTTAACCAAAATCTTCAGTCAGAAGTCGTTGTTAAAACAATCAAAGCGGTTGAAGAAACCCGTGAGGCTCTGGAACTTTTACAATCCCGTAAAGTGGTTGTTTTGGTGTTGGACCAGTTAACTACGGACAAGGCCCAAAGAGTTGTAGACTGGATGGCGGGAGGCACTTGCGCCATTGATGGACAGACTTTTTGGGTAAGTGAAACAACTTTTATGTTTGTACCCAATCAAGTAGAAATTAAATCAAAACGATCAGTTCCCACTTCTCCCTCTCCTAATTTAAAAACCCAGGAAAATAAACATTAATTTCCTGGATTATTGAAAAACATGAAAACCTAGATCTCAAAGGCCAACTGTCTTTGATTTCGATCAACTAAGTCTCTAAACTCTGTCAATGCCCCGATATATTGTTCCGGTGCGATCGCTCCTACATTGTTGTGAGTCGCATTAGGAACCAAAAGTATTCTTTTGGGAATAGTAGCTGCTTGAAACAGTCTTTCACTCATATAAGAAGGGACGGTGTTATCTTCGGTTCCATGAATTAATAATAAAGGAACTTGTAATAGACGTAACTTACCTAAAGAATCAAAACGTTGATGTAAAATTAAATCCGTCGGAAACAGTTGATAGAGCGAGCCCAGATAATCGACCATTTCCTTCATTGAAGTAAAGGTATTCTCCACAATAACGCCGGCCGCATTTGGTTTACGAACCCCTAAGTCAATAGCGACTGCCCCTCCCAAAGAATGACCATAGATAAAGATATTTTGGGGTTTGATTTGACGTTGTTCAATTAAATAATCCCAGGCTACTTGAGAATCTCGATAAACTTCTGATTCTGTGGGGAACTCTCCCTCACTAAAACCATAACCACGATAATCAATAATGAACACCGAAAAACCTTGTTCAGAAAAAGTCTTGACAGGACCGAGATTATGACTGATATTACCCCCATTCCCATGCAAATATAATAATACTTTGTCTGGGTAGTGTTGTGAGTCAATCCACCAACCATGTATTTTCTGCTGTTTGCCTTGAGGGGTAGTTACCGATAACCAAACCTCCTCATAACTCAATCCTAAATCTGCCGGAGTCGTTTCTATGGCAGAAGACGGTTTAAAAATCAGTCGGTTTTGACCTATCCACAAAGCCAAGCAAGCTGCTAAATAAGCTGTGACTCCCACACTAACACTATTCAGTAATCCTTTAAGTAAAAGATTAATCATCATTAAGACGTTATCCTCGATCTTGGGGTTATTCGTTATTAGTTATTATTGCTTATCACTGTAGCGAATCCCCAGTCAATCAGAATGCGCGAATTACCTCCAGTTTAAATCTCCTGATATCTAACTTTGTTCTTGTTCCATTTTCTCTCTCGCTTGTTCTACCCTTGCATCAGCAGTATTCATCACTTCATCCAACTTTTCAATCATTTCCCCAGGATAATTCTCTAAAATTTTAGTCGATAAAGCAATGCGATTTTTATACTCATCAATACTCAAAATCATCACCTTAATATCTTGATTGTATTTAAACAGATGGTTCAAATCATCTACACGCGAACCACTCACTTGAGTAATGTGTATTAGTCCAGAAACCCCGTCAAAGTCCACGAAAACGCCATAAGGTTGAATTTTGGCCACTTTACCATTTACCAATTGACCGGCTTCTAGTTTATCCATTCTGGCTGCGGCGATCGCCCGACGTTGAGATAAAACCAATTTATTCGCACTTTGATTAACTTCTAAAAAAGTAGCAGTTAATAATTGTCCCACTAAAGCGTTTAAATCCTCTTTTTCCATGAGATGCGATCGAGGGATAAACCCTTGTAACCCTTCCACTTCGCCAACCACACCCCCTTTATTGGTTCTTGTGACCCGCATTTGCACAGAATGACCAAGCTCAGCAATCTCTGCCACATTTTCCCAGGCTTCCTTTAATTGTAGTTGACGACGAGATAGCCTAACTTGTCCCTCTGCATTTTGTTCGCTGATCACCAAAAATTGGCTTTCTTCTTCTAGGGGTAAAATTTCTTCAAGATTGGGATTAGACTGTAAATCAACTTCATTGATGGGAACATAAGCAGTGGACTTACCACCAATATCAACATAGGCTCCATCATCGGTATGTTGAACAACTTTTCCCCGAATCACTTGTCCTTTTTCACATTTATAATCGTATTTATCAAGGGCTTGGGCAAAGTCATCCATAGAAAAGGAGATTTGAGAACCCTTGGGGGAACCTGCATCTGAAGTCATGAGAATCAATATTTATTGTAAAGACTGATAAGGACTGATAAACTCAGTCCACCCCTAAATTATACCCAAAAAACGGTGAGCGAGAAATAGCCACCTCCTTTTAAGGGGTGGCAGTGGAGCGAACGGGTATTTTAATCCCCCGTATCTATTTTTAGTTTATCGATACATTATTCCAAAAATAGTATCATAGTTTGCTCTTTTTGTTGTGGATCAAATTTGAGTAATCGTAATTTTTTATCACTTAATCTAATTGTAAATTTCTGCTTATAATAAAGCAGCAAGGTTTATTATCAATTTTAGAAGATTTACTATTAGTAAATCCTCCAATCCATCCCCTTATGATTTTTCCTTTACGAATGGTTTCTACATAGTCGCCAGAACGAAAAATAAAAGGAGTTACGGTT
>JAAUYJ010091670.1_pt1 | contig 10564 bp, 1 predicted proteins | sample 7278031 | NCBI WGS metagenome assembly JAAUYJ01 (sample SAMN14350222, study PRJNA611818) | marine sediment metagenome | isolation source: surface marine sediment (1.8m) | place: French Polynesia: Moorea | collected 2018-08 | reverse complement strand
GTATCCGCACTCAGGACAAAAATGTATTCTTACAGAAAGTTCTTTCTTTCCAGTGTGAGTTCCACAGTTAGGGCAGATTTGAGATGTAAAATCTTTATTTACTTTCGCAAAGAAGGTATCGGTAAGGAAGCACACATACTCTAATATCTCGAAGAATTGACCTAGTCCCATATCCAGGGATTGTTTGGAGAACATACCTTTACTCCAAGAAAAAAAGTTAATATCTTCTACAAATTGTGGAGTAACAATAAAGTTGGTAACTAATTCTCCCCAAAAAGCCTATTGTATCGTTCTGAATAATCAATCTATAAAAAATAAAATTGGAAACTAAATTGTAGTTCAGTCTCATTTCCAATTAAATCAATAACAATAAAGTTGGAAACTATCTTGCAATGCTTTTCACGCAAGAATCTCAGCTAATAAGAACTTTTCTATAATAAAATTAAAATACACCACACAATACAAAATAAGACTCAACATGACAATCAGTAAAGATTCTAAGCAAAAATCAAAAACCAAACTATTAAACCAAAATCCTTTAGCGGATATTGCTGGTAAGTTTGGTGGTAAATTTTGGTTGGAAACACAGTCAGAAATACGACGTTCTCGTGAGCGAGATGGATCGAGAGGGGAGAACCCAGCACCACCTGAGAGGATTTAATGACTTCTCTAAATAGATGCAATTAATCTCTCTTTATTAAGAGCTTGATTAAAAGATTAAATATCCGATGTTTTACCTTCCTTAATTTATATTCTAGACAAAGAGCATCATATTCTTTTTTGACTTCACTATTCGCTAAAGCTTTTTTTTAAATTCAGTAAATGTTGGGCGTGTCACTGTTTAATCTCCTTCATTCCTCTATTGTAACTGAATTAATTTACTAGGCTTCCATGATAAGTAACTAAAACTTCTTTCTTCGCAAGAGTAGCAGCAACATGAAGTAAACAGCGATCACGTTCGATTAAAGATAGACGCTCTCTTTCATCAGACAGGGGATCGAGTTTTTTTCGGCGGAAGTTCCTCTTGAGTTAAACTTGCTATGAGTTGGTGTAATACTCGCGCATTGCTAGGCTTTGCCTGACTAAACAATATCAGCCAAAGGCTAATCGTGGAGTTAGGCGTGATTTGTATTGGCGATCGCTCTTTTAAGCTCTGAATTTAGGCGATCGCTTTACCTTTAGATGAGAAAAGTTTCCTTATTTCTTTTTCCACCTACTTTGAAACTTTATAGTGACAAACAATGAAGATATCTTCAATTACTTTTGGATTTAATAAGGAACTTTCTTCTTTGCAAAGATGTTTGGGAATCTCTGATTTTTCATTTTCTTTAATATCTTTCAATCCAGGAATCGTAAGAGTCCATTTGCCTGTGTTGTGATTATTATTGATGAACGGTTTATATGCATAGGCTAGTTTATTAATGGGACTACTAGTGATCTGGAACAGTAGATCTTGTCGATCTTCCTCTAAATTTTGTGGGTTGGGATAATAGGGGCGATCGCCTTTTGGATTCTTGAGAGTACAGTAGAGTTGATCCGTTTCTCCATAAGTAATAATTTTTCCATCTGAATCTTTCATTCCTTCCTGGAGTTTCAAATAAATTTCTATTGATGTAATCGAAATGGTTTTGTTTCTGAATAGGAAGGGGAAATTTTTCTTCTGTAGATCTAGCTCTAGAATTTGAGTCGGTTCGTCTTTGCTTGGATACAGGAATTGATGCCACTGGCTGGGGAATTCGTGTTTAGCACTGAAAACCCTGAATAATCCTGTTCGCTCTTGTCCATTTTCGCCGAGAGGGATTGCTTCGAGAGCCTGTTGTAAAGCTTCCACAACCTTATTTTTGAGGATTGCTTCACCCTCTCTTGCGGTGTAGCGCATATGAATCACCACATCTGAGATCGTATTGTAGTCAAATTGGCGTAATTCTTTGGGTAATTCCAATCGCCATTCGCTAATTACACCCGCACCTTCAAAGGGAAGATATCGTTCGTCGCGGAAGTTAAGTTCAAACAATCCGCTATCGTTTTGGGCATTGCTAGTAGCGATCGATTGGATACCGCCCAGGTTGTAGTTGAAGCGATCGTCTTCGAAATCACCATCCCACTGGTATTCACTGGTCTTGGTGCTCATGGTGGTTTTCTTGCGGATGCGGTTGCTTTGCAGGGTGAGAGTAGCGCTGACGTTGGTGTAGGGACCAGTGACGCAAGGAATAGTGAGGCTGATGGTCTTGATGCGACGCATGTAGTGACCGGGATAGTCGAGGTCAAAGAGGGCTTCAGGAATGCTGATGTAGCATTCGCCTGTTTCACGGAGTTTGAGTAGGGCAACGGGATCCAGCAGAGCAAGGGAGACGTGTTTTGTGAGTTGGTATTCCCGTTTGTTGTTTTCAAGGTAGGCCATCTCCATGCGTTTGAGGTCATGGTAGAGTTTCTCCCCAGATAGCAGGCCTTTTTTAAGGCTGTCCCAATAACCGAATTGGATGAAGTTGGAGTCATCTAGGCCAAGTTCATAACGGTAGGCTTTTTCGGCTTGTTTGGCAATGTCGTAGGCAAGTTGGTAGCTTTGAAAGTAGACTGCAGAGATTTGGGAAATCATCCAGTTGTAAAGCTGCTTGTTGGTGAACTTGTTTCGCAAATACGTTTCTACCACTTTAGAGTTTTCAATCTGCACGATCTGGTTGTTCAGATCTTTTTCAGCAATAGCCTGGCGAATTTCAGCTGCTGCAATCTGTTTGCCAACTTGTTCCTTCTCAGTATTTGTGATATCTATTTGCTGCTGCCATTCATCTGCCCTTCGAAGGTTGCCGCCTTTGATTTTGTTGCGATCTGCCTCGTAAGATTTTATATTTGCCCAAAGACCAAGATACCTCCCAGCAGCTTCTAACGCTGGACCTGCATGAAGTCCACCATAGGAGATAGAAGTCCCTGGTGGAGAACTACCAGAGGATTTTTGGGGTACGACCTGAGCTACCGCTGTACCAACTTCTGCTATGCGCCCTAAACTCTGCCAAGTTTGAGCAGCTCGTAACTTACTAAGATGTCTTTCTTCGTTGCTGTTTAAGCCTTTTTTCTTCAAGTCAGCATAATATTTATTCCTCTGATCAACCATCTGAGACGTTTTATCTAGACTTTCCTTACTTTGCTGAGTTTCGTCTTTATGTTTTTCCTTGACTACTTTAATAATCTCCAACAACTTCGTTTCATGGCCAGTTCTAAGCATCGAAAGTTCTTCGGCATCTTTCTTTTCAAGTGCAGAAAGTAGAGAAGCTCCCAGTGACTTCACTTCAGTACACAGTTCTACTGCCTTCTGAAGCATTACCTGGAAACGGTAGTGAGGGGATGGAGCATAGAGATCATTCAGGACACTACTCAGATCGAGACCTGCTGCTGCCGCCCGGACTAATAGGGCAGGGTCAATAGGGGGTTGGAACAAAGGTAACTGCCTAACAACACCCTTAATGTTCATGCAATTGCGAATTTTGAACAGTCGGTCCTCAACTTTATCCCAATACTCTAGTAACTCGGCATTATTAGGAATGCAGAAATAGAGGATTGAAGGAAGGGTTAGCGTCTCTGTTTTTCCAGTGCTGGATAATGGAATGCTCGATGATGGGGGTAATAAATTTTCCAATTCTGCGTTGGAGAAGACATCTAGACCAAGTTCTTCAAGCTGGCTAAAGGTTAGACTCTTCCTTTGATTCTTTTTGGCAGATACCCCTGCAGGGCGCTCACCCAGAATTTCTGCAGCAAGAATATATAGCTGTGCTGCTTCGACGTTGGATTCCATCGTGTCTCGACGAAATAGCATATCTCCCCAAGCGATGAGGTTATCGAGATATTTCATCACTACTGTTTTCATGTAAGCACCAGTACGCCGACGGGCAATCAGGTGAGGTTTAAAGGGATCTTTCTCCCACTCGTCTACCAGATCTTCTTGTTCTTCATCTTTGTCATTGAGCAGCCTCATTAAGTCATGGATTCGTTTAGGCCTTCCGTTCTTTTCCTCGTATGGTTCGTAGAAAGGACGTAGTTTCCAATATCGACCAGGTGGTTCACCGCCCTCGGTTGCTGTAGGGTCAAAAATGTAATGGTACCATTTCATTGCCTCTTCAAACCGCTGATTCTGACTGAGACGATCTGCGATTAGCAGCGGAATATGGAAAAAGAGTTCCCAATTATATTGGGAGTACGACCCTCCAAACGAGAAGTCGATATCTTCAAGAGGATAAACACCTTTGATAGCATGGGAAGAGCCAGGAGTATTGGCATTAAGGTAATCTTTCTCAAAGAAAGGAGGATTCTTACCTCGTTGCCGAAATAATTTGCTTTTGGCAGATGGATTAAGCAGCCCAGCAATCCCATATTGATTCAGGGCTTTCATGAAGTCGCATACAAAGTGATGGTAGAAGGACTGGAATGAAAAGATAGCTCTGGATTTCCATATAACTTCAACGCCTGTTCGATGAGTTACGATGGTATGAGATTTTTCCTCTTTTACATGAACCACAAAGAAAGTTCTTTTTTCATCTTCATAAAAGAAATGATTCTTCACCGTGAATTGTGGATATTGATGCGGATATAAAATCCTAAATTTGCCAAGTGCCTTGTTTAGTATGGTTTGCTGATCTGCGTCGCTAGTATTGGGTATTTTCAGACCATCAGTATTAGACAGACACTCAAATTTCATAAAATGAATTGAACTTTCATCTGGTTTCCATAAATCATCTACAGATCCTGATGCTACATCTTTGACCGAAATTTCTCCTTGGCAGCCAGTAAAAAGAAAATGTTTAAAAGCAACTATAGATTCTATTCCTGGCCTGTAAATCAGTACTTTAAGCTCGCCATTATCTAGTGGCTGTGCTTTGAATGTTAAACTTTTGGTCTGGTGATTCCATAAATCTATTACTGTAGAGACAGATGTAACTTTTTTGGGCATCCATTTTCTGTTTTTATACTCACTCCATGCAAGCTTGATCTCACGCTGATTAAATTGTTCATATTTTTGAATGAATTTTCCAGTTCCTCTAAAAAGTGGCCAGAAAAGGTAAAGTCTACGATTCCAAACTACAGGAATCAGATGATCGCCCTCAATATCCACATCGATCCTCGTCCAAGATGTCCAGTAACGGCCATTAACCCACTGACGGTAGTAGTAGAAATGCGGATCATTGTCAGTACGCCCAAAAACGTGAAGGATATACATATCGGCACTATCTTCTTGACGCTGTTCGTACATGCCTACGATATCTAACCGAGCTACGTCCTCAAGCTTTTCGAGATACTCCAAGAAAGCCTCTTCCACGGTTACTTCTGTGACCTCGCTTTGAAGAAGCTCATCTTCCAGGTCTTCAAAGAAAGGAGACTTATCATCGCGCAGTTCAGGCTCGATCCAGTTTTCGGGATACAGGAAGACTTTGCGGTTCGCTTCCCAGACACGGTAATATTTACGCCACTTCCATTCTGTAGCACTTTCCTCAGTCAGTTCTACATCTTGTTCTAAACCCATGAGGCATCGCTGCACAAACAGTTGAACCGCACTAATGGCTTGTTTGAGACGAGAGGTCTGCATGCAGGGTGCCATTTCTACATCGATCAAGAACCTTTCATATAGTTGGTTGCTATTTTTTAAACCATAGTCGTGGACTAGGTAAGCAACTAACGATGCTCGCTGCTTATTGCGCAATTGATCACGAATGGGTTTGGCAATCTTTAACCATTGTTTTGGATCATATTTAGCTTTTGCGATGTTTCTGACAAAATGAGGTATAGATTTCTTCTCTGCAAAATCAGCATCCTGTGGCAAGGCATCTAAATTCACCGTTATCCATTGGATAAACTGTTTGGCTGAAATACCTAACTGCCTTAGTACCCTAACAGCTTGATGAAGTTCATTAAATTTCTTCCCTTGTTTGAAATCTTCAGTAGATAAATTAAATCCATTTGATCCTACCAAAGTATTAAATTCTTCTATATCAAGCCCCTGCTCCTGCCAACCTGTATATTGGATAAGTTTCTGTTTTGCTGTAGTGAGATCTTGGTGAGCAGCCTGAAAGATATCAAACAGCTGAATTTGGGGATGGGAATATAAATCTCGGAATTGAAACACATTATTCAGACGCAGCCACTGGTCGAACAGTTCTTCAGCATTCAATAGGTCAAGATCATTCAGATTAAATCCAAAATCACGGCTGCACAATTCATCAGCACGAATTCTAAACTTCCGAATGAGCAGCGCAACTCTATGAAGGTAAAGAAAAGACACTAAGATTTCCGAGGGAATGCATTTGCTGAAGGGCAATACTTGAGGTATGTTTGCATCAGGCGGTTGCCAGAGTAATGAAATGCTGCCGCTAGTGCTGTGAGTTCGGTACTCTACTCTAATGGAATAATGTTTTCCAGCTTCCAAGGCAATTCTCTCGGATAGCGTTTGACTGTCTGGCTGGTTCGACCAGCTGTCTACTATGAGATGTTCATTCACCCACAACCGTACATCGTCGCTAGTTTGTACAATAAACTCATAGGATCCGCTCTTTTCAGCAAAAACCATGGTTTCCCAACTCACACTCAACGGATTATCAGGTTTAGGAGCTTGGCCAGGATACTGCTCGGCTTTGAACTCAATCGTAGACTCAATCTGCTTTCTATCGGGTTCCTCCGTAACAGGCTTATTCTCAAAAGGGTTACCTGCATAATACGCAGCTGAAAAACCTCCACCGCCAAGGGGTAAGAAATCTTCTAAGATAGGTTCTGATAAATTAATTCTTCCTCTGATTGCACCTTCTAGTAGTAAGGAAGCGATATCAACTGGTAGGTCAAATGCCACACTTAGCTGTTGCTTGATGATGGTTTCACTCTGCATCCTTAGAATAAAGAGATTCAAATAATTTAGAATATATTCAAATTTCTTCTCTACAGTTAGCTCACTATCTAACAATTGTTCCCTGTCAGCAAAAGGACTTGGAATTAAACCAAGATTGTATTCCACAAAATAGGGACCTAGAATTAAACCAAGTTTGTCTTCCACAAAATCTCTAGGCTGGTCAAACAAAGTTCGAATTGCTGTTTGATATTTAGCGCCTTCAGAGAGATCAAGCATGGTATCTCGCTCTTTTGAGCCCATTACACCAGAGAATGTCAATGTGTCCTGAGAATGCTTGATTTTATTCCTTAGAGGTTTTTTCAACTGATCCAAGATACTCTTGCTCTCTGCATCAAGGATATTTTCTCTCGCTAAGGGTGCAGTGTAAACCGCAGAGCCCTTTAACATCTCAACTACTTCACTCACATCCTGGCTTTCTAATACAGTTGCCAGTCGTGTCTTGGTAACCCAGGCGTTAGTACCGGCAACGTCTTGAAATTCATTGATTTTCTGGGTGATTTCCTTCCGAATATCTTCAAGCTGTTGAGCAATTTCTAATTTTGATGGAGCAATATTATCCTTAGGCTCATACTGTTGATTTAACACGTAAGCTAAATCAACAATGCTGAAGTCAGACTGCTCTATTCGTCTCAGTTTCTTGATGAACTTGAGCGTGGTGTTTATATTCTTAAAGAGGCTGTCAATGCCAATCACTGATTTGGCTAGCAAAAACTCTTTGATAGAGACTTTCAGAGCCTTGGCGAAAGAAACGATTCTATAGAGATGAGATAAGTGCTCAAGAGAGAGCTTATCGGGAACTTCTCGATCTTTATCTTGAGGGCTTGTTTGGATAAGCCGTTTTAAGTCAGCCTCACTGATTTTGATAGCGGCCAGTACACTGGCGACATGATCGGTAATTTTGGAGTCATCTACTATGGCATAAACATAGAGGTTAACATTATCGATCAAGAAAGTTCGGTAAGAAATAGGAGCATTATCAGTTACCTGCCATATCCCAAACTCTGCATTATAGTCAAATTCTAGGTTTGTACTAATTGGGTGAGCGAACAATGAAAACAGCGTACTCATAAAACTTGAGTCCCGATGCAATAAAGCAAAGTAAAGCATACCCACGCCGCCATCATCATAACCACAAAATAGATATTTTTCTCTAGCCAGATCATTGTATTGTCGATTTAACTTGAAAATGTGATATTCCTCTTCGTCAATAGCTTTGGGAAGGAACAGTTGCTCGTATAGTGATTTTTTCTTTTGATTCTCTTCTATGTCAAGCCAGTCTTCCCATGTATCGATCTGCCCCCACCAAGTCAATAGTTCTACGACAGGTATTTTGAACTCTTTTCTCAATTGTTCAATATGAGAAACTTGCTCTAGGAAAACATCACCTTGCCGTTCATCTAGGCTGGCGTTGAATGCAGCAATGGTTTTGTCAAGATCTGAGATAGTCCATCCTAGCTTTCGTTGCAGTCGAAGGAAGCGACGCGATCGATTTAGAATAGCTTGCCAGCGTTGTTGCCTTTCATCTGAAGGGCTATCAGGATCATTTTCAATCGCCTTTTCATCTAAGTTACAGGTGTTATCGAGTGAAATCGATAATGTTCTACGAGGGTTAATATATCTTGTATTTAGGAGTAAAGTTTGTAACTCCTGAAACTGCTTGTTGACATCTTTATTATCAAAATCGAACCCGGCTTGTTTTAGAAAGAACCGTGGAATTCGTAGCTGTTCGTAATCCTGTGGTTGCTCTAGACCCCAAAGTTGATATTCCTCATAGGTTGGGGACTTCAAGCGATTTGTAATTAAGTCTTTTTCCCTTTTAGTAAGACCTAAGTAGTCGCAGGCAATTTTTAGCGAGTCTGCCTCCCCTAGTTTCTCCATCCATTCATGGCGTCGGAAACCTAAGTGCTTCCAATAGAGTCGGGCTTCTTCAAACCATAGGTCGAAGGGCAAATTCCAGGGATAAATTGCCTGACTGAGTTTGACGTAGGCGTGTTCATTCAGGTGTTCGGGTAGAGTACTTAAATCATCTTGAGTCCACGAGGTCTGATTATTAAGTAGATGGTAGACAATGCTGACATCTCCAACATGCTGATAAATAATGACATATATCTTTCCTTGATCGAGGATTCGCCACTGTATTCCTTTATGGATAGTAATTAACCTTGCATTTGGCGATAGATGATATCCTGCAGCTTCAAACTTTCCTCTTAGGTCTTGATGTATTGGATATTGGTTGTTAATCAATCCTTGATTTCGAGACGCAATGTCTATGAAGTCTCGAACGTCAAAATTTAAGTAAAACCATGCTAAGGCATTCTCTAAGATCTCATTGACTAAATCAATATAGGGCATGAGGGTATTTGTGTTTTCACAGGAGAGCTCAATTTCTGCGAGATCGGGTCGCCGGCTGAGCAGTATCTCTAAAGCATTCTTTTTGCTTTTTACTCCAGCATTCTTCAGGAAGTTCAGTAAATCGACAAAGTAAGCTGCCGGACCGTACACTGATTTACAGTGTTCGCACTGACAGAAATCTAAAGACCCAAATAGTTCTCTCCAGTCTGGTTTTCCCTCTAACTCATCCACCGATTGTGGAGGAATGGCTTTTGGAGTTAAGTCGTTAAAGTATGAGCTAAATTCCCCCACAAGTGTTAAGAGCATTCCATTCATATAGCGGGCATTTTCCCAAACAGTCTCTGCTGTTTCGGCTCCGCCTAAGTCTGGAGCATATCGCTCCTTGAATGCTTCTTTGGGGATACGAGCGATACGTTGCGCTGAGTCTAGCTTATTGAGCTTTAAGGTGCGCATTACATCATAGCGAGCGCGAGATGGGGATAGACGATATGCCCTCTGCAAGCTTTTTAAGTTAGCTTTCTCTTCAGCAACTGCTTCCTGCCCTAAATAGAGATCTATATTTTGGCGACCGAGGTCAAAATCTGGATTTTCGTTAAATATTTGCAATAACTCTTGAGCACCGGGTATTTGCTCCTGTTCTGCACTCAATCGATGGGCAATAACTGCTGTAGGATACTTATCCTCTATGGTTTGAAATAGCAAATCGGCATAATTGTTCATCCTGGTTTCTTCATCCTCACCGGGAATGGATGAGGGAGTTCCTGTGCGATGAAGTTGGTCGCGCCAATCTTGAACATTCCAGTTAGCCAAGTGACGCAAGGTTGGCGGGTTATCATCTTTGCGCAGCGCTCCTTGGATAACTTCTACTAAAGGCAAATGGTCCTGAGTCAAATTGCCCAACTCCAGCGTGAATTGCAGATCTTGTATAGGTTTTTCTGAAGAAAACTCGGGAGTGAACTCGGGTTGCTGACTGAGGTGTTCCCAAAAACTATCCCGATCGCCGTCGTAGGTGAGTGATTCCCGGATAAAGGCCTCTTGACGATCGCGTCTCTCAGCAAGCCGAGGTGAAGTACGCAAGATTTCTCCCATATTTCCTTTCAGTTGGTCTCTAACAGCGACTGTGAGTAATTTGTCCAGGGTATCGTCTATCAAGACTTCTGTCTCTCTCTCGTCACGTATAGTGTTTTTGTCTAGGGCGGTTTCCAGGGTGCGACGCAGGACGTGCCGATCCTGACTGACGACATCCGTCAGGGAAGTGATGGGAATATCTTGACTGGCCAGGGCATAAAAGATTTCAGGTTTGACTTCAAGCGCGTAGGAATCGTTGAT
>JAAUYJ010162121.1_pt1 | contig 10568 bp, 12 predicted proteins | sample 7278031 | NCBI WGS metagenome assembly JAAUYJ01 (sample SAMN14350222, study PRJNA611818) | marine sediment metagenome | isolation source: surface marine sediment (1.8m) | place: French Polynesia: Moorea | collected 2018-08 | reverse complement strand
TGCTGCAGCTGTTGCTGCTGTTGTTGTTGCAGCTGTTGCTGTTGCTGATGTTGCTGCTGCGGCTGCTGCGGCTGCTGCGGCTGCTGCGGCTGCTGCGGCTGCTGCGGCTGCTGCGGCTGCGGCTGCGGCGGCTGTTGCTGCGGGCTTTCTGCTGGCATAAGAGGGGCCGACTGACTCCTCATCAGCATCTCGCTGGCCTCAACACTCCCTCCTATGGAGGAGGAGCCTGGTGACTCTGGTACAGATGGCGGCCCCGGCACTGATGCCGGCTGCCCTGAGGCTGCCGGGGACTCGGGTGCCGTCGCCATCAGAGCGCAAGAGCGCAGCACGCAAGCTTTTTTGAGCTTTCCCGGGCCGCCGTACCGCTTCTGGTCCAGGCAGTTGCGGCACTCCCTGCAGTCCTTGGTGCGGTCCCTGTTGAGGCACCCCTGGCAGGTACCGCAGCGGGAGCGCTTCTTCCTTTTGCCAGTGGCTGGGTCGATCTGGCCCGGCAGCACGTCGGAGGATGACGATGAGGAGGATTTGGACTTGCCGACGGCCGAAAGGGGACGCTTGGAGGCCTTCTTCTTGGGTTTGTCATGCCTCTGCTGCTTCTGCTCTTGGTGCTGTTCCGACTGATCAGATAAAGCAGTCAAGGTCACGGAAGAGGAGTCTTTTTGATTAACGTGGACTTGTACCGGTTGTGACTGTGGAGGTGGATGTGCCGAGGGGAGGGAGACTTGGACGAGCTGCTGGGGCATCGCGATTGCAGCGGAATCTCCTGGCTTGGCTCGCCCGCCTCCTTCTACTGGTTTTAGTGCGGAGGGGTTTGTTGAGGAGGGGTTCGTTGCGGTGGCAGGTACCTGAGGTGATGTGGCCGAAGGTGGCGGCGACTGGTGTTGCTGCTGGATGGACAGCAACCTCTTGTTTATCTGGTTCTGGACTTCAGGAGATATTTGAAGTTGAATCCCTGATGTTACCGCCGCTTGTTCCTGGGGAAGTGGCTGGAGGTTCAGGATACCGTCCCCTTGACTCTTGAACGCTGACTGTTGCTCCAGTTGTGGTGGCGTCGGCAAGGTCGGTTTCGTTTGCAAAGCTTCTGCCAGTATTCTTCCGTTTCCATCATTCTCTGCAGTGTCTTGTTTGATGGTGGAATTTTGTTGTTGCTGCTGCTGCTGCTGTGTTTGTTGCATTGCCGCGGCAGCGGCGGCCTGAACGCCAACGCCGAAATTGCACAGGGCCCTTTGCATTGCTGAAGAGTCCTTCTTTAGACTGTCAAAGGCACACACGAATTGTCTAACAGCCGCACTCTCGCCGCTTCCCGCGTTCAAGTACGTCCTGAGAAAGACGAACGCTTCGCTCAACTTTTTGCTGATGTCTTGCACAGTTTCTTGCTGCTGCTGCACTTGTTGTGGCACTAGTAGCTGTTGTTGTTGCACTAGCTGTTGTTGCAGTTGCTGCTGTTGTTGCACTTGCTGTTGTTGCACTTGCTGTTGCAGCTGCATCTGTTGAGCCGGGACCAAGGGCTGGGTTTGCAAGAAGGCCTGGTTTTGGACTTGTGCGGACGGAAGGATTACGAGCTGTCCCAGCTGGACGTTGTTGTTGGCCTGGACGGAGGGGGAGGAGGACGAAGTGGCCACCGAGGTCGATCGGCCACCAGATGCGCGAGACGCGACCGTCGTTGTCGCCGTAGAGATAGAAGCAGTCATCTCCGGCATCATCATTGGCGCTGGAGCGAAGGTTCCGGGCACGTCAAGGGCGAGGGCGGACTCGAGGAAGTTGAGCTCGTCCAAGGCCTCGTCTTTGAGGCGGAGGGGAGGGGCGAGGGAGTGGTTGTCCGAAAAGGACAAGCTCTTGAGCAGGGCGTCCTGTTTCGAGCCGTGTAGTGGAGACAGGGATGACATGTGGGAGGAGGAGGAGGAGGCAAGGGCGGCAACCCTCGAAAGCGGATGGTTGTGGTGAAAATACATCCGGACGGAGCAACGGAAAGAAGCATCATCTTTTTCTCCACCCAACAGGAACTGTTGCTGTTGCTGTTGGTGCACGTCCACCCTCATCTCCAGCTTTGCCGGGCAGTTGTTGGTCTGCCCCGAAACGCACTTGTACGACCTCTTCCACCCCGCCCTCGCCCCGGCCCCGCCTCCGCCCCCGTTCAGCAGCCCCTGTATGAGCACGGGGCTGCCGTCCTCCGCCCACTCGGTGCCGCTGCTGGCGGAGAAGTCGCTGAGCCACCGGAGGCAATCGGCCTCGGTCTCTGCCGCCACCCGCAGTCTGCACTCGAAGGAGGTGGAGGAGGAGGAGGAGGGGAAGGAGGAGACGGGGGCGACCGAGTCCAACCGGTGGGCGGGGGAGGGAGGGAGGAGGAGGGAGCAGAGGCGCTCGCAGGAGGAGGAGGAGGCGTCGATGTTGTTGTTGCTGCCGCCGGGATCTCCTCCTCCTGGTTCGGCCTGCTGCTGCTGTTGCTGCTGCAGCAGGTGCTGCGGCGGCTGCGGCGGGAGGCCGAGGAGGAGGCTGTCCGTCGCCGTCGCTCTCTGCATCCTTGAGGGAGGAGGAGGATCGCAGGATGCATCGAAGTGTATTTATTCACTTTTGCGGCGAACGCAAGTACGGCTGCTTCACGTATGTAGCTCTTGTTTCCTCTTTCCACTGCTATTTCCACTGCTCAACGAACGAGTATATGATGCTTCCTCACCCCTTCTTCTCTCACCATCACATCACATCCGCCCCACGTTTTTTCTGCGCTGAGAGCTGCACTTCGACACAATTGCTGCATCTTCTCCTTCCGCCACCTTGCAGTTTTCTCCCCTCCTCACTTGCCCCACATTTGAGGAGGGAGGGAACGGGCGTGAAAGAAAAAAAGCTACACGACACAGCAAATCAGCGGAGGATCCTCTTTGCGGACAAGTGCACCAAGGTCAGAACGAACTGTTGATCGATTGGTGCGACGGACGGACGGACGGAGAGGGGGGGGGGGGACGGTCGCTGGAGGGAGCTGCAGGTGAGGGGGGGAGGAAAGGACCAAGCTCGTCAGAGAAGAGGAGGAGGAGGAGGGAGAAGTAGGGAAATCGGAATTCTTTTCCGTGTCTTCCTCCCTCCTCTCTCTCTCTTTTCTAAAAACTTGTCAGGCCGTCCTGGCTCTATCCTCCCTCGCTTGCCTCTTTCTCTCCCTCTTTTTTCCCGGAGATACACTGACGCCCGTGCAACGTGGGGGGAGGAGGGGGTGAGCGGGCGAGGAGGAGGAGGAGGTGGTGGTGGAGGGTGCCCGCCCCCCTCCTCCCTCCCTCCAACTCCAATCCGGCCAACTGCTCCTTCCTCCAAGTGCACGGTAGCATGGTTGGAATTCTTCCCCCTTTTCTGTCATGCCGGAAGAGACTCTCCCTCCCCCTCCGCCAGATCCTCCTCCAGTGCCTCCTCCGCCTCCACCACTCGCCGCTGCTGCTGGGTTTGAAGAGGCATGTTTAGCGTATATTGAATGACTACACGACAGGGAGGCGAAAAGAGAAGTGTAGCAGTTAGTTTTTCTCCCCCCCACTACCTCTCCTCTCCTCCTCCCCCTGCGTCCCCTCCAAGCCATGCTGCAGGTGGGAAAGAGGAGAGAGAGAGAGGAAGGGGGGAGAGGAGGAGTTACGGTAATTGCGTTTAAGCATCTAGGAAATTTAGAGATTAGCTTACGACAGCTATGCCCTCATGTTCTTGCGGCTGCCTTGTAAACAACGGGAGAAATGGGACAACAGCAAAGCGATTTAAACAACGACGATTGCGGTTCCGTGTTCCTCCGTATATGGAGGGGAGCATCATGGAGAAATTATTGTTCCCTCCCCCTTCGCTTTTTCGGGACGTTTCCACATATACATACAGTTCACTTTTGCTCGAATTCAACTCATTGTCCCAAAGATTCAAGGTAGAAATATAGGAAGCCGAGAGAATCTGTGAGAACACATGTTCGCACGATATTACAGCTCTAATAACTTGCGGCAATGTTCTTTTCCCCCCAAAAAAAGAAAACAGACACGAGCAAAAAAAACCTCTTCTCCCATCTCTCTTTTCCACCTGTGCTTCCAAAAATGAGAGGAGGGAACGAAAGAACCAAGATGATGGTCAAGTCAGGAGAAAAGAAAACGCTAGAAAAGGAGAAAAGGCAGTAGTACTAAAGAAGGAATGCACAGACAGGGGAAAAAGAGCTTCTACTGTACGTACTACTACTACTACGTATACTGTGATGACCATGAAGCTGCTTCTCCTCCTTCCTCTGCCCTCTCTCCTCCCCCCTATTCTCTCCATCTCGGCCCCTGTGTTTGGCTGCATCCGGAAACGAAATAGTGCACGCGGAGGATGTCTTTAAGAAATCCAGGAGGGCAGTTTGTGTCGACTTGTGTATTTTGCAGCATGCAGCCTCTCAAAATTTTCATCCAGAAACGGTATTGTAATAATCCGATTTGCCTCGTCTTCTCGGAAAGTCCCAGCTGCTACAAAAACGAGCACTGAGCAATGCCTAAGATGAGTTATTGTAACGTACTACGCGTAGAGCATCTCAAAACGGGGAAGAAAAAAAAACTAGAGCTTTATATGATAATTTGGGAATTGGATTTTCTTCAAAAACATCTGGGGGGTTGCATTTTTGTGTGTGTGGAAGGAATAGTTGGCACAACCATAGTTCACATTGTCAACAACGCACATCTGGATTTGTTTCCCCGGCTTGTCATCTCTTCTTTTTCTTCGTCGTCGCATGTCACCCCACCTGTTCTTCCGACCCTTCTTCAGTCGACCCCAGAGAATCCCTCCGAGCCCTCTATGGCGCCGATCAATTTCTCCCTCAGGACCTCGTAGCTCTCGTACGGGGGCAGGTCCAGACGATTGAAACTGCAAGTGAAGAAGATATTGATTGAATACATAAACGGTTAATGGGCCCAAAGCGTCTCTCTCTCACCATGTGTGGGCCCTTGGGTAGCTGTCGGGGTGCCCCCATCGCTCTATCGTGAACAGCTTCGGGCCGTTGCTGCCGTAGAGCTCCTTGAAGCCGTTCATGGGGACGCGGGAGGTGCCGGTGACGAACTGCAGCAGCCTGCAAATGAAAAAAGAATAATAATCAACTCTGTAAAAACGTAGACTAAGTCCGGGGAAAATGCCCACCTGGATCTCATTTCGTTGTTGAACGAAAGCACGAGTCTCCAGAACCACTGGATGACAATGTGGTTGGCGTGGTACTCGCCCTTGTAGACTGTGTTCCTTCTCCAATCCCTATGAGAGGGAAGATACGGCTTATGCACCCAACGTATGTACCGTACTCCCTCTAAAGTAGTTCCTTACCTGACGTCAATGGCTCCGATGCCCCCAAGAAGCAGCTCCAGCTCTCCCTCGTCGAATATCTTCAAAAGGTGGAGGGGGACGATCTCGTTGAAACCGTTCTTGAAGGCTTCCATCTGTTCGCGAACTCTGCAAGAAAGACCCAAGCTTGGTGGTGAAAATCTGTGTCAGATTATCAAGCTATGTCCCACCTGTGAACGAATCTCCAGTTGATGACGTCCTGGATGTATTCCATCTTGTTTCCCTCGGTGACGGGGATCTTGGCGCCTCCGGGCTTGAGCTCCTTGGAGACGGTGGCGCCGAACTTCTCCTCCTCCACCTGGAAGGTGAGTTCGAGGTCCTGCGGGTCGTTCTCCTTGATCCATTGCAGCGAGTTGTGGTACTCTGTGTCGACCGACTCCATGTCGGAGAGGGTCATCTCCTTGCCCAGCATCATCTTGTAGAAGGGGCGGATGAAGAAGCCGTCCAGCAGCTTCCCGTGGTACACTGCCATCCCAGCTACGCGGCCGATGAACTTGAAGTACTTGAGGTGGTCCTCGTTGCACTGGCCCGAGTAGGGGTTGATCTGGAGCGTGTAGTTGTCGATGGCCGAGTACTCGAAGAAGCCGTAGTAAGGGTTGAACATCTCCTTGGAGAGGAGGAAGAACCACTCGCGCGCCACGCCGCCGTAGTCCAGGCCGGACTCGTTGTCGAACTCGATCCAAAGCCTGAAAAATAATTATTATCCGCATAGAGTATTTTGGCCAATTTAGGTAGTTAATCAAAACAAACTCACGAAGCTTTGAGCACGTCGACCTTGCTTGATGGAATCTGCAGCTGGTGGAAGGAGTCCTCGAAGATGTGCCTGCGGCGGACCTTCATCTTGAACTGCTTGGGGATGTGGGGTGGGCGGCGGAGCTGGCTCTTCAGGTAGTCGTACTTCCACTTGTAGTCTCTGTCAAGAAATGAGGATGATGACAGGACGACATTGGACACAAGAATGTAGAACGTCATTTGACCTACCTGCTGTAAGGGACTGCCGGCCCGCTGACGTTGGGATCCGACAGCCTGGGGTCCTCCCAGGTCGTCCGCTTGTTGTTGTGGTCAATGAAGAACGTCCTCCCGTCCTTGTGCACCCTCTCCTCCCATCCCGCCGGGAGAGGCCCCAGCCCGTTCTCGTGCTTCCCCACCCTGCTGGCGCTGGAGCGCGAGGACTTCCTCCTGCCGCCTCCCCCCGAGGCGGAGGGCGAGGGGCGGCCCGTCCGCGGGTCCGTCCACGTCGTCGTCTTGCGGGCGTGGTCGATGAAGAAGGTGCGGCCGTTCGGGGCGCGCTTCATGCTCCAGCCGGACGGGAGCGAGTTGGAGTCGGCGGCGGAGCTGGGGGCGGGGGAGGAGGGGCTCTCGGCGGTCGACTCCCCGGTAGTCTGGCGCTGCAGCTGAGAGACCACCTCGTCGGTGTCCTCGGCCACGGAGGAGGCTCCCGCCGCTCCAGCCTCTTCTCGCGCGTCGTCCTCCACGCTGATGTGGTGCCTCCTGTTGAACTGGTCGCTCTCCGCCGCTTCTGAAGCGGGCGACTCACTGGCGCCTCCGCCGCCAACAGTCCTGGCGGCCGATGCCGCGGCCGCGGCCGCCGTAGCCGCCGCCGCTCTGTCCGAAGAGGAGGTTCTGCCTCCGCCCGCAGATGACCTCGACCCCCTGGAGCCTCCCCCGCTCCTGGCCCTGGTGACCGCCGGGTGCTCCCACTGGGTGGACCTGCTCTCGTGGTTGACGTAGAAGGTCCTGCCGTTGGCGTCCTGCCTCTCCTCCCAGTTGGGAGGAAGCGTGAGCACTGGAGTCGTCTCCACCGTCTCCAAATCATGGACACTGACGTTCTGGAAGCGATAAAGAATATATACTTTCTTTGAAAAACGAAAGTATCAAGACAACTGTACACGTTTACCTCTTCTGGCATGTCTCTCAAACTCTCAACGTCGTTTGCGTCGATGCTCTCCGACGGCATGTCCGCCAGGCTCTCCGTGCCCCCTTCGCCAGCCCGGGCGGGGACAGACGGGAGGTCGTGGGTCTCCACGGGGGGGACGGCGCCCACGGTCTCGATGTCGGCGAAGATGCCGCCGCTGCTATTCTGCCCGTTGGACGAAGCACTGTCAGCCCTGTCCTCCCCCTCCCTCGGGTGGTAGGCGGCGTACACCTTGAGGTACCCGCGCACCTTGGACTTTGGCGAGCGGGGCTTCAGGAAGTGGTTCGCCGGCGCCACGCCGCCGCCGCGAGACATCCCGCGGCGCGTCTCCTCGGGGAGGTCGGACAGCTCAATGTCCACCAGGCCCAGGAAGTCGTCCCTAAAACAGCGTTTGAGAGAGAAAAAACTGTTTGCTGTTACTTGTCTCCAAAAATTAGTTCCCAAAGTGTACCTGGTTATTCGATTTTCATCAAACACGTTGAGCTGAATTTGCTTGTGAAGGTACGGGCTGACGTGGACTTCCAGCTCCTCGTTCCACTTGGGATTCAATGTCTTTTTCTTTGTGCTTGTCCTGCACGAAATATTTTTAAAAGCCAATCAACTAGGTAAATTTAAGGAGATGGAAAATGTTCTCACGTGACGCTGTCGATGACCGACCCGATGCCTGAGAGGAGGTCCACTCTCACGTAGGGGTCGCTGGCGCCGAAAATGTCCTTCCTGGCCAACTGGTGACCCTCAATCACCTGGGGAAAGAGCGTTTTCTTATAAACTGATCGTACAAAAGTCGTCCAGAGCCGGTTCTCACCTTGAGCTTGAGCTTCCTGAGGTCCGGCACCGTCCCCCAGGCCGGGCCCAGCACCTTTGGCCCGCCCCCGCCCGCGGGGGACCCCGCCGGGCTGGAGGAGGCCGAAGTGGACGGCATGGCGATCCGATGCCAATGTGGTCTATAAGGCGCAGTTGGACAAGGGTCCGCTGTTCCAAAGTCCTCCCCCCTTTTTTCTCCCGAATTAGCTTTGATCTGCACTCTTGGGACGGGTCCTGCAGGCGGGCCCCTTCCTCGCTGCGGCCGGCTCCGGAGGCGAACGGCGGCCAAGGGATAAGGGGTCCCGTCTTATCTTATCTCGGGGAGTGACGGCAGCGGAGGTGGGGCGGACAGGAGGGGGGCGATACGACGGCCAAGGAGGCGGCGGCGGGGAAGAGGGGATGCAATGTCACTGCGGAGGCGGCCTGCAACGGAACAAGAAGAATAGAGGCTGTGAGCAACATCACACAGAAAGAGAGAGCAGAGGTCATGGGGAGGCAATAATAAGGAGAGAGGGAGAAAGAAAAGGGCGCAAAAAATGGGATAGGCTGCTTACAAAAGAAGGTGCTGACGAGGAGGAAGGGATGACGCAGGACGAACGCATAAGTTTGTACTGATTTGGGCGAGGCTCCCCCGCCACACCTGACGACGCGGAATGGAGAGAATTTACGCGAAAGCAGGCAGGGGATTCCCTGGTACTCTACACATAAGAAAGGCCTCCAATTTAAGCAGCGGGGATTCCCCCGTATAAGAGGGAGGGGAGGGGGGAGAAAGCCGGAATTGGAAGGAAGGCCCACCCACACAACAGTTGACTCTTTGCGACAGGCCTCTCTAACTCCCAAGGATGTTCCCTTGAGCTGGAAGCAAGACAGCACCGGACACTCTTGGGTCTCCCTCGGGGTCAAGACACCCGGCGACCCGGCGAAGTGTACCCTGTCCCCACCTGCGCAGTTTGGCGAGAGACACCTGCCTGTTTCCCCCACGCACCCCGATCCCAAAGAAGCCGTTCCCCCTGTTGCTCTCACCTCTCTCGACCGCCCCGACCCCTGGATTCCCTTTTGTGACCTCTGCTGGGCGCTGTCGGCGGCCTTGACCTCGGCGAAGTTGGGCCTGGCCTCGTTCGCCGCCCCTGCTCTTTCTTTCCTCTTTTTGACGTCGTCTTCTTTCTCTCTACTCTTTCCTTACGTAATTGAAGTTATCGCAACTTCGTCGGAGGGGGAGGAGATCACGGAACCTGCTTTTTCGTGGGGACTCCCCCTCCTACTGTTTAGACCTCACAAAACCGGTACTTAACGGTAGGTACACAAAAGTACGCATAAAAGACGCCGTGTACCCATCCTCGAGCCAGTAAACACAATTTTATAAACACAAAGCTGTAAATACAATTTCGCAGAAATATTTATTCATTTACAATCTACACTGCTGCGCAATCGACAAATTTATATATTGAGAAAGAGCGGGAAAAAGGAGGGATGGCGAATTCCTGTTGCATTTCTTCAGTCGAAGGGATCGGCGGTCCTGTCCTTCCTGACGTAGTCGTTGTACATCCTGAAGGTGAACCAGTAGATTATCTCGATCAGGCTGAGGAGGCTGAAGCCGATGCAAAGGCCAATGATACCGCCAACCGCGGCTGCGGAAAAAAGCACACATTTGATCAGTGATTGACATCATCATGCATTAGGCCCCAGGAGATATTCTCTCCTTTGTGGAGCGGAAAGGAGCGAAGGAAAAATAACTTCTGCACTTTCTTGCTCGAAAGAAGAGTCCTGAATATTTTGAGTACATAAGACCCGCTTTAATGTGAACAAGTTGGTGCTTTGAAAGGGACCTTTGCTCACCCCAAAAGTTCAGTTTAAATCATACCTATGAAATCAATGACGCTATATAGCTCGTCCCTGAGATACTGCACCATCCCCAGCTCCTTGAAGTACACGTGGAAAAGCGCCACGTTCTCCAGCACCTCGCTCTCCATCTTGTACAGCTCTGAGCGGTATAAGTCGAGGTCCTCGTCGAACTTGGTGATCTTGCTCTTGTACCCGTGCAGCTGCCTCCCCAGCTCCTGGTTGGACAGCGTCTTGTTGGTGTCTGAGTAGTAGGCCTCGCTGGCGGCGTCGCACTCCTCCTCGCTCTGGAATTGCAAAGTAAGGGAGGACGGCAGCGTGAGATTTTTTGACTCTTCCATGTCGAGTAAAAAAGATACCGCTTACAAAATGGGTAAAGCCGGCCTTGGAGCAATTTAGGACAATCTCTCCGTTCTTCAGCTTGAGGTCGGCGTCGTCTCTCTTGGTTGTGAAATCTTTGATCTGAGGGTGGGAGAATGTACGGTACCGTAGTAAATAGCTGTAAAACCTGAAGGAATAATTCAACAGCAACCTTTTTGTAGCTATTAGGTATGTCCTGATCCAGGTCCAGGAAAGTCTGAAAAGTTGAGGAAATTACAAATAGTTTGTGCAAAATGTCCTCCATATATACAAATAATTACTGAGAGCGCCTTTGCGTCAGGTCTTATATCAGCCTGGGACATCTCCGGCATGTACAAGTTTTCTT
>JAAUYJ010096056.1_pt1 | contig 10568 bp, 15 predicted proteins | sample 7278031 | NCBI WGS metagenome assembly JAAUYJ01 (sample SAMN14350222, study PRJNA611818) | marine sediment metagenome | isolation source: surface marine sediment (1.8m) | place: French Polynesia: Moorea | collected 2018-08 | reverse complement strand
CCCCCCCCCCCCCCCCCCCCCCCCCCCCCCCCGCCCCCCCCCCCCCCCCCCCCCCCCCCCGGCCCCCCCCCCCCCCCCCACCCCCGCCCCCGGGCCCCCCAACTGCGTCCCACAAACACTCGAAATCCCAAAGAATTTCTTCAGGGGAAAAATCGAAAAAGCACTTTCTCACGTGGAAAGGGGGAGACTTTCGGAATTACAAGTCGGGGGAGAAAAGGCAAGGGAGCGAGAAAATTACGTTTCATTTCAAAAGAGCAGGACGGAGGAAGGGCGAGCGAGGGGGAGGAATGACGATTCAATTTCACACCGAAGGGCTCTCGCTCCCACCTTCCAATGTCAAGGGAAAGAAAGGACCAAAAAGTGAAAACGGATTTTTCTATTTTCAGGTGAGTCCGTCTCCGGTTGCTCCTTCCCAGCTTGGCTTACTGAGCCAGACGCGCTTTTCGAAGAAACTTCCAAGAGAAATAATGCCACATCTCGCGCGGGCCTCCTCACCCCTCCGCCTTCGCCGCCCACCAGACCCTTCGCCACAGAACTCAACTCCTCGAGGAGGAGGAAGAAGAAGAGGAAGTGGAGGGAGGAGGAGAACGATAAGAAGAGGGTTTTGTGGCGGACGCTGGCGGGGGACATCACCATCAGGTAAAAAGTATTGTCCTATTCAGACGAAATCGTACTCATCTGAGAATTTCTTTCGACTTGCAGCACCACCGGAAACTCTACGCAACTGCAGCTGTCAGAGTCCCCCGGGGTCTCCGTAGGAGGCCAGCAGAAGCACCTGCATCACCAGGTGTCGCCTGGCGGTGGATCCACCTGGATGACCTGTCACAAGCAGGTGTCACAGGACACACCGTCGAGTGTAGACTCGGAGAAGGGAAAGAGGCTAGTTCTCTTCGCCACCAAAGGCTGGTGAGTTACTTTCGCTGTTGGTTTTTTTTTGGGAGAAGAAGTTGCCATCAAGAACCCTGCATCATTTTCTTTGTCGCTCACTTCCTCCCGTCTCCAAAGGAGCCATTGTATTGTGCATTGCACAAGGGACACTGAAGAGATGGAGGAAAGCAGTATAAAAAGGCGCATACGATAAAAAGGTAGGGAAAGGAGAATCTGACAGACTCACTCTAGATGGAAAAGAGAGGAAAGTTGGGGAGGAGACTCAGTCAGACAGACAAGGACACATCAGGATTGAGGGGAGGAGATTCGACGTTTGGAGTAGTAGTAGCCGATAATCTATTCCAAAATAGACTCTTCGCCAACGACATAGTTCCAGCGTTGCAACGCTTTCTTATTTTGCTCAATGTTGGCGAAACCCCGTCCCCAAAGTCGTCAGGATGAGAATTGACGCGAGGGAGGGACTGAGTGAGTCGACCGGTCCCAATCCCCCTCCTCCCCTTCGTCGAAAAGAGAGAGTAGGATTGGAGCTTGTACGAACGAACGTACAGTACGCACGGTATGGGAAGAGGGAGGGAGTGAAATCCCCTCCTACCCCGCCCTCTTTTCCTCCCTCCCCAGGCTTGATAAAGCGATTTCCTCCTTTTCCCTCTTCTGCAAACTGGCTTTCAAATTTATGGATCGTCTTGGAGAGTGGAGGCTGGGAAAACCCCGCCGCCGCCAAGCTGATTTTCCCCTAATTGGAAGTATTCTTCCTCCCTTTCCCTCTCCTTCTTCTTCCGTCCTGGTGTGAGAGGATGCCGAGCAAAAAACGCCGAGTGGAATGGAGGGTGGGACGGATCCTGCTCGAATGCGGGATGTTGTAGGGGGAAACGCAATTAGAAGGGGAAAAGTTTTTGTTCGCTCTGTTGGATGGAGGGAGGGCAACAACCTTGCTCCACTTTCGCCTCTGTGAGTGAAAAGTGAAAAGGTGCAAATTTGTCCTCATCCAACTTTCGTCGGAGAAGCAGCCGGTTCACTCAATTCAACCAGGCCGCGGGATGAAAAATCCGCGCTTTCTAAATGCATGCATTTCCTTCCGCCGGCGGTTGGTTGGTGGTGCGGAGGGGAAGGAGGAAAAAGAGGCTGGGGCTGATCTGGGTTGTGCTGTGCTTGGTGGGGGGTGTCTCACCCTCCCTCCTCCTTCCGCCATCTCCCCCGGTTAAATCTCGCCGCCGCCGCTGTCGCCTCTTCTTAGCCCTAAAACCACCGCAGGGAAAAGAGGACGAAGGAGAAGGGGGCGAAAATGGAATTGGTTGGGTAAAGTAAAGTAAAAGGGGGGTGGGAGAGGGAGATCCCCTCCCCTTTTCCATCTCTTGCAAAGGGGGAAGGGGTTCGACGACGCATTTAGCAGACAAACTTTGCACATTTGAGGGGAAAGGGGGAGGGAGAGGGACCAAGTTTTGGGACCTCCGATTCCAACCCCGCGTGCACCCATGCATTTCTATGTTTGTACCTCCGATTCGTGCAGACGAAGAGTGAAGGTGTGAGGCTTTTCCTCTTGAGCGAAGACAGCTAAGAGCAAACTTATCTCCCCGATTTTTGACCTCATTTTTTGCTCTCCCCCCCATTACGGATGAGCGAGGGAGAAAAGCGTTGAAGGTAAAAAATGTTTCCCGGGATTGGAGGAGGAGGAGGAGGAGGGGTTCCGACGCCTTGCAATTTCGCGCAACAGCGACGAGGGTGCAGCCAACCTTCTTCGTCTTCCATTTTCCCTCTCCCTTTCTTCTTTTCCCGGCTCCTCCGTCGGCAACTGCCGTCACGTCATTTATCAAAGTTAATTGCTCCGAACGGAAGAAGAAAACGGGGAGGAAGGAAACGGAGGCTGAGCGCAGAAACAACAACAGCGCAGAAGAGGAAAGAGGAAGTGGCTGATGGCCAGTAATTTCGGCTGCTCTTTCTACTCCTTATTACTCATTTCCTCTTAATATTTCGGAGAAAATCTCCTTTCTAGCATCTACTCTTCCCTTGAAACAAGATGTGGGAAATACCTTTGTCCTCGGTTTGACTGTCCTAGCTGACAGTGAAAGAGACGGGGACGTGGGGGCAGAGGGAGACATGAATGGAATTTAAAACCCATGGGCGAAGGGAAGGGGGTTACATCCCCCAAACCTTGTTGGTCGGCACTCAAGGGGTCGGAAGAGGAGGGGCGGTCCAGGACCCACAAAACTACATCCGGATATGAAAAGAGAAAAGGAGAAACAAACAGGGAGGAGAGAAAAAGAACTGTTTCCTCTCCTTCCCTCTAGGGGCATTATGCAAATACCAAATGGAAGAGACGGAGGAAGAAGACCATCGCTACAGTTTCCATCTTCTCAGTTTCTCTTTCCCCGCATTTTCCTTTACTCCCCCCCATTTTTCGCAGGGAGGAAAAAGGGAAAGAGAGACATCAAAAGTGCATTTTGAGGAAGCAACCGTTTTTCCACTATGGGTCTATCTTTCGATCCTGCGAGACACCCTCCCTCTCTCATGTTCTCCCAGGCATCTTGGAAACTAGGGCAGGAGCAGCCTCCTCCCTCCCCCAAAATAAATCCCACCTTCCAACCTCCCTCCCTCTTCCTTCTTGGCTTGGCCCTCGCAACCTGAATATGGACGAGAGAGGATCGATGGCCAGGAGGGGCGAAAAAATGAGGGCAAATGGGCCAACTAGGGGCAGAATCCGGCGCCTTCCGCTGCGAAATCAGGAGAGGAAAGTCAAACAGCAACGAACTGATATTTCGGCCTCGAAAACTTTGAAATGAAACTTCGGGAAATGGGACAGCGGAGAACCGACTCTTCACTAAATATTTTTCCGCCAGGGTCCTTTTATCCTGAAGTAATAACGGAGGCCTTCTTCTCCTTGCTCCCTCTCGTCTTTCTTCTCCCTCCTACTCATAATCCCCCCCACTGCGTCTTCTGGCCTCAGTGGCGGCCTCCCTCCTCGTCCTCCTCCTCCGCGGCGGCATGCATCTTCATTTTTGCACCGTCCTCATCCTCCTATGGGATAGGCCGGGAGGGGGAAACGACTGAAGAGAAGAGGAAACTTTTCTGCGAGCTCTTCCTCTGCAGCGGAGAAGGGGGGAAGGAGAAGAGAGAGTCCCATCCGCCTCCGCCGCCAAGTCGCCCTTGACTAATGCCTCTTCCCCCTCCTCATCATGAGGAAGAAAAGCCCCCTTCTTCCCCAGGGCGAAATTTGATCAAGATGCGCCGACGACCCCCGAGATCCCAAAGGGGAAAGTTTTTGTTGTTGCTGCGCGGGAGGGATCGAGGAGGGGAGTTTCCCCCTGCTTTATATACACCCAGAAGAAGCCTTTCCCGATACGCTTTAGTTGGAGGTTCGTTAGGGGAGGCCCAACCAGCATCCGGGGAAGGGGGAGAAGTGTATCACAGCCAAGGCCAAGGTTAAACTTGGAGGAGATGGATGGTGTGTTACTTGTTAGAGGAGATGCCGAGAGAATCGGCGGATCCCTCTTTCCTTTCCCCTGGCCGTACCTTTTCCTCCCCTCCCTCGCTGGAAGTCATCAGCAAGTATTAAAAAATCTTCCGAGGCGGAAAACTTTTCCCTTCCCCTCCCCGTCTCTCCATCCTCCTCCCCTTTAAGCTACCCCTTTCTCCCCTCGCTCCCTCCTTCATAATCATAAAATAAACGGGAAGGGGGGAAGGAGGGGAAAACTGCGGGGAGTCGCCGGCCAAATTCCGGAGGTGGAAGGATGCAGTGCTGTGCAATCTCCCACCGGGCAAAAATCCCGCTGCCATTCGCACCTGCAGCAGCACAGAAGTTAGGAGGAGGAAAAGGTTGGAAATGAATCCCGGCTCCATCTAGGGTAGTAACTTTTTCTCGGCGGAGGTTTGCTGCAACAGGAAAGGTGCATCAGGGAGGAAAAACAATCATGAAAATGTTGGCTTTGTGGAAAGGAAATCCATGCAGCAGTGAGTCGGCCGCGAATACATTTATGCCCGACACGGTCGGAAGGCGACACCATCTTCTCCTTCGCCGAAGATGTCCTTGGCGGAAGAAAGATGGTCGTTGGTAGCTGGAAGGAGGAACATTGTTACGGAGACGATCCGAGGAAGGAAGGAGGGGAAGAAGGAAGAGGAGGAGGCGGCGGCTGCAGTTTTATGGAAATGTGTCCTGTATCTCGGCCGAGCGAGCGATGGCCACCCAAAAGTGCCTCTTCTCCTTCTCCCTTCGCCGTCCATTCATAGCGCCATAAAAAAGTAACACCTTCTTTCTCTCTCTTCTCCCTATCCTCCCCACCAACCCTTGTATATCGCTCGCAGTGAAAGCGGATACGTCTGCGCCCAGTTCAGCAGGCGGACGCGAGAGGTGATATTCATGAAGAGAGGTAAGTGGTAATCCACCGCAAGATATCTCGTGAAAGCCTCGTTGAAAATTAGTTGCTAGTTTCTCCCAAAAAGGAGCGCATTAAAACTTATTTGCAATTTCTCCAGGCCTCCTTTCCCGCGCCTCTGACTACGCCTGTGATGAGGACCACTTCGGCGGCGACAAGGCGCCTTGGGTCATGCTGATTCTGAAAGAGGACAACGGTGAGTGGCACAAAGTGGGAAATCTATTTTAAGAATTTCAGCTATTAAAATTTAAATTTTAGGAGGGCAGCGGAGAACGAATGATCCATCGATTTCAGGGCTGTTCAGCCTCTCCTCCTCTTCGTCCGCCGCCTCCTTCTTTTCCTCGGCGGCCTCCCCCCTGTCCTCTTCCTCCTCCTCGTCCTCTTCCCTGACTGCGGCCGTCTCCTCCTCCAGCCAGGACCCGGAGTGCTTCCAGGGCCAGGTAGATAAGTCCGGGGGAGTTCTGATCGCTTTCGGTTGCGGCGGGGAGAGGGACCTCCTGGTGAGGCCGGCACCGCCGAAGGGGGAGGAGGAAGAGGAAGAAGAGGAAAGGTGCAGGAGGAACGCGTTTGCTCAAGGTGAGGCGAGGGAGAAGGCCATATATTGGGCAATTCTTTTTACACACGTGTGACACGTTCGTCCATTCCAGACTACACCCTCCTTCACCAGTGGGCGCAGGAGGAGGAAGTGGAGACGGAAGAGGGAGACGAGTATTCCGAGGAGGAGGAGAATGGCCTCTTCTACCCCGCTTCCGCCGCCTCAGACTCCTCCAGCCTCGTCCAGCGAGTGCGGTACCTGATTTACAAACCCTCTTCCTCCTCCAGTCACCGCCTCCGCCTCCATCACGTTCGCCCCCTCTGCGTCCGCCTCCGCTTCATTCCTCCTCCTCCGCCTCCGCCCTCGCCTTCTCCGTCGCCCACTTCAGAAAAGGGAGACGAGGAAAAAGGAGGGGGAGGGGGACTGGTGATGACCCGGCTGGACGAGCACTGCCAGGAAGTGGAAGAAGAAAGAGAAGAGGAGGACGAGGAGGAAGGAAGATTGTCCTCCTCCTCGTCTTCTTCTTCGTGGGATGTGGAGGATGGACGAAAAAGTCGGAGGAGGAGGCGGTCCTCTTCCAGGGAAATGGTGCTCCGCAGGATCCACGGTGAGGAAAGGGGGGGGGAGAAGAAAAGAAAAAGTAGTGGAAGTGGGCGGGGGCGACGCAATAATTTCCCTCCCCAATGTGCCCCTCGCTTCCGCCCTTTTCTGACCTCGAGCCCCTTTTCCCTATTCAGCCGGGGGTCGATCCTCTTTAGCCCTTTTCCTCTCTCTCTCTCTCTCTCTCTCTCTCTCTCGCCCCAGCAATAATCCTGAGAGGTCCGAATGCGTATGTGTAGGGACGAAGACGACAAAAGCGAGGAGTGGGGGAAGAAAGCAAAATATATTTTCTCTTTTCCTCCTGCCATATTTCCCCCCCATTCTCTTCGCCTGTCGTCCGCGGCAGTTGGGAAAAGGGGGGTAGAGTGGATCCTTGAGGGAGTTTATGCAATGTGACGGCGAAGACCGTGACAAAACAGCACGAAAAAAAGGGGGGATATGACAAATTCGTTTCCTCTCCCACTTTGCTGAGGCATAACAATCACCAGTGGCTAAAGAACATTTTTCTCAGTTTTTGTAATATGATCCCGTGATTAGTCCCAGATCCACGCTATGCAAATAGTTTTTTTCTAGTCGATGAATTCCTCCCCTAACTCACTTTTTTCCTCCATTCTTCCTTCAGGCGACTGCACTCGAGTGAACTCGGCCTCCTCCTCCTTCCTCCCTCCGGCGGCGGCGGCGGCGACCCCCTGGTGGTCCTCCTTCCTCTTTATTGGGCTCCTCAATCTCAGTTTATTCGACGTCTGAAGGAGAAGGAGAAGGAGAAGGACGGGAGGCGACGAAAAGGGACTCTCCAACCCAACGGACTTTCGGACGCGCTCTGGAAACAAGAAGGAGGACCGGCGCCAAACGCACGTCTTCCCCTGGGTTAGTTTATTGGAGAGCTGCGTCGGCGGAAAAAAGAAAGAAGAAAAGAGAAGGAGGGGAAAGAAACTGTGTGACAGCCAGCCCCGCTCCTTTTTTGGCGAAAGGGACAAAAAAATCGCTCTTCTGCTTTCTTCGTGATTTGGGGACTCGTTTGTTTGCTCCCCCCTCCCTTGAGTCGTGACCCAAGAAGAGTCCCTTTTTGGGCATTCTTCTTTCGCAGCGAGCGCATCCATCGCGATGCAAAAGAAAAGACACGAGAAAAAGTCTCCGATTTCGGAGGAAAAGAGACAGCAGTGACAGTTGAGTTCCGAGAGAGAAAGAATATGTATAAGCGGAATACAAAATGGAAGAAAAAAGGGGCGAGGCAAAAAAAGTGACAGTGTCAAATGATGACGGACAGAAGAAAAGAAAAAGAAAGCTTTTGTTACCCGCGTTTGATAGATCTAGTCATGGAAATAAAGATAGAAATAATTTACATCCTGGCAGATTCCACGCCGGCCGCTGCTGAGGACAGCAAGAAAAACTTTATGCGGCAAAAGAGGAGGGGGCAAGGAATGAATTTCCCACAGGGTGCGAGGGAGAGAGTTCGCGCTCTGCATTCTACGCCCCCCTCCCTCGCCGGCCATTAAACAGAGCTGGAGGGTGAGGGTGGGAGCCCATGGGGAACACTTGGAACTTGGGGGGAATCCTGGGAACTATGAGCGGAGGTGGGGGAGAAAAGATAAAGGGACAGTTTGGCAGGAGGGAAGGGGAGCAGAGGTGGAATATTGCCGAATATCGCCAAACGACACGGGGGGTTTGGGGCCATCAGGTGAAAAAGAGGCTTTCTCTTTCCAATCCAATCCGAAGGAGGAGAGTAAATTTCGGCGCAGATATATAAGAAAACTTTTCCCGGAGGAGATAAGGGTGGAAAAGTGGGGAGAAAGGAGATCTCTCTCGTCGACAGTGGCAGTCTGTGGTGCCATTTCCCCCTTTTCTTTTCCTCTTCCTCCGGCGGCGTCGGTATTTACGAGTGGGGAAAGGGAGAAGGGAACGGGGAGGGCGGCCCCTTCCATAATTTCGTTCACGGGCCGTTTGATATTACGACGAATAAAGAGGTCTTTTCCGACGGCGTTCGAAAGGGGTCGCCACGTACGAAGAAGGACAGCCGCCACTTTCCCTTAAGAAAAAAGAAAAGAACTGAGGCAAAGAAGGACGGGGGAAAAGACAAGACGGCTGCAATGGCCAAATAGGAAGCCGGGGGAACATTAAAGGGGGTTGGGATCACATCGTCAAAAGGCCGCCTCAGCTGCACCGAACCCTCCGCGTTCTTTTCTCTCGGTCGACTTAAGGCGACGGATGACATCATTCCAGATTTATTACTTTTCATATCCCTTTTCCATTCTCTCTTCTTCGTCTTCCACATTTTTTTTTGGCAAACAGACAACAACGACGACGTCACAGCAGGAGAGTCCTTTCCCATCCTCACATACGAGGAGATGGCGGAGAGAGAAAAATAAAAAGTTTTTATGTGATACCACAGTGAGGCTTGCTTGGTAAGCGTTTTGTGAATGCGGCGTGCGTGCTTCGAGCGGCCCTGGTTCTTCTCATCCGTCGTTCTCCTGCAGCAGCATCATTGTGGCGGCCTGGACGTCGTTGCCGGTGCGGGCAAGGGCGAGCTCAACGCGGGGGCGGGCGAAGCCTGGGGAGGGGGAAACAAAGAGGGGAAACAATATTTGATTTAGGGTAACAAATGTGTCTCGATGAAAATCACTTGGGTCTTACCCATGTCAGTTAGCATCTGGATGCTCTCTTCCGACGGCGCAGGCGCGGCAGGAGCTGGGGCTGTATTGCATAACAAATGACACATGAATCTCTTGTCGACTACTTTTGCAATTTCGCCTACACACCTTGGTTTTGCCGCCTGTTGAAGAACAGTCCTCCCGCTCCCGGCCCTCCTCCCATCATCCCGTCGTCCTCCACCAGCCTCTCAGCGAACCCCTGTCCCACTTGAGCCCTTCCTCCACCTCGCGCCCCCCTTCCCCTCGCCCCCCCACCTCCTCCGGCGGCGGCGTACCTTGCCTGCTGCCGGAAGAGCTGCTGCTCGATGGCCTCCATCTGCTGCGCCCGCTGGATCTCCAGCGTGGCCCCCATCATGCCCTGCGCCGGGGGCCCGGACTCGATCAGTTGCCCGAAGAAGCGGTGGCATAAGGAGGCCAGGGAGTCGGGCACCCGCGTCCAACGCTGGATCCACAGGGCGTTGCGGCGGATCAGGGCCCCGGATATCTGAAGGAACAAGGATTGATAGCACATGTTGAAACATACAAATGTTCTCGTTGGTTCCGTACCAGCCCGGCTATCCCCGTCACAAGGTTGGCGTTGGACGCTATGAGTAGGTTGAAGCCGGCAAAGTAGGTGAGGGACTTGGAGGAAAATGCTAGGAGGCCGCCCAGGCCCAAGTTCCCGAACGGAGTCGCCACTGAAGACAAGGGCGGGATGCAGTTGTAGAAAGAGATGAACCACGGAAAGACGAGGAAAAGCCTGAAATAAAATATTTGGTTTTTTATCGTTCTCGAAGAAATTGTATGCCAACTCACGGCCCGACTGAGAGGACCCCGGAGAGCTCTGGCGGCCTGTCGGTCTGCCTGGCCCAGGCTTCCACGGCTGCTGTGGCTGCCACCTCCAGGGCGGTGGTCAGCAGCAGCGAGGAGAGGACGCGCCCGAAGAACTTCCTTGAGCCGAGTCGGCGCTCAAAAACGCGGAAGTAGTAGATGAGGAGGACGGAGATGATGAGGTCGCGGGGGTCCAGGAAGAACATCTTGGACGTCAGCAGGCGCCAGAACTCGCCCTTCAGGAAGGAATCTGCAAAGACGTAGAGTAAATAATTGCAACTGACGCCGATTTTTCGATCCTGCATACCTGGTATCTTGCAGACCAGGTACTTGTGCAGTCCCCTGGCCGCGGGGAGCTGCAGCGCCCCGAATCCGATGACGCTCCATCCCACCAGGGCCTTCGTCACGGGGGTCTTGTCTGAAAAGGAACGAAAAAATACCTTCAGGCACCAGCAATTGCAGACACAATAAAAAGCCTGCTCACAGAACCCGGCCTGGCTGTATCTGCTGAGTACGTCTGCGGCGCCAGACATGGTCAACGGACAGAGGGGACTCCTAGTCTGCGTCTACCCCCTCTGGAGGAACTCCTGGTTTGACAACTTGGCCAGAGCAGCCGGGGTTTTGTGGGCCAGCGTTCTACCGAGGAGAGAAAGTGACGAGATAACTTTTTGGCCACTAATGCTGTTCACGTTGCTGACGACTTTGCACTTGTTGCCCCTG
>JAAUYJ010141310.1_pt1 | contig 10571 bp, 5 predicted proteins | sample 7278031 | NCBI WGS metagenome assembly JAAUYJ01 (sample SAMN14350222, study PRJNA611818) | marine sediment metagenome | isolation source: surface marine sediment (1.8m) | place: French Polynesia: Moorea | collected 2018-08 | reverse complement strand
GTATGTATGATTGCTGTATGTATGTATGAAATTTTCGAGGTACGGCGGTTTTGGTTTGTTTTCCTTAACCGTTATTAATACTTTAGCTAGTTTATTTCGGTTTGTAAAGGGGTTTAATAATATTGTTTTTGAAGTTAGTTATAAGTTTTATTTATTCTTTGTGATTTTCTAAGGATCCACATAACACAATATAATTTTACTGTCAATATCTACCTAATTTTAATCATCATCCTTAAGATTGCTCGATTAGCACACTTAAAACTCTTCCTTTGTTGATAGGCATTTTTATTTTCCCCCTATTAGCCCACATCCCTTTACTGGCGATCTTACCAAAAAATTACACACATCGTTACAACCAAAACCCAGTAGGGGCGATTCATGTTTGCGGAGCATTCCCTAGGAAATCGCCCCTACTGTGGTCTAGCTGTAGTCTACCGAAATAAAAAGCGCTTTCATTAATTGATAATTAATTGATAATGGATAATTGATAATTACCTGGTTGTTAAAACCGTTACAGAATTGAATATAAGGAAATATTATTTCTTTTTTCTCTAGAAATAGAAGGCTTTATACCTTTATTTTTCGGTAAGGTATAAAGCCTCTCGATTAATGAACAAAAAAGAAAAAAACTTTTGGTAAATCGTCTTGTTGATCAGAAAAGGTAATTATTAATTATTTAATTATTGAACCATCTTTTTCCAAGGAACTATCTAAAACTATCTATAATATATATTTAGCCATGTCACTCGAATAGGCAGGGAATAAATTATCGATCAAATCAAAAAAATTGGGCGTTGCTGAGTTGTAATGATTTTTAGATTAAGTATCAAAGTCAAACATAAGTTTTTCAATTTTACCTTCAGCTACTTACCATTACATTTCAGCAACACCAAAAATTGAGTTACTCATGGCAGTAGGCGTTACTGTTAGGTAATTCCCATTAGTTTTGCTCCGAAATCTCAAGTAAACCTGCGGACAAAATCAACTTGGCGCGATTAATTGACTCCTGTTCTTCTTCAGTCTCTGGTCTGAACTCGTGCCCAGTAAATGCGCCAGCAGCCTACATGTGGTAAATATGAACGAATCGGTTCGGTTTGTCTGGGTGCTTCCAGTCTGGATTAGCTTTGCACGAATGACCACAGGTGTAGTAATTGCAAGGAACAACCTTTGATTTTCTTACTGTTTGAGTCCTTCCACATCCAGGACAAGAAACGGTTACTCTCTCTGCGGCTTTATATTTTGCCATGAGGGTCCAGATATCTTACACCTTGATTGTACTACCAAATGGTATCACAATGGCAAGGGAGCGACGGTTAAATATTCGCCTCACTGACAAAGAGTGGGAAGGGTTAAAGGCTGACGCAGACAAAAAAGGACTGAGAATGGCAGAGGTTATTCGTTTTTGCCGAATAATTAATAATTAATAATTAATAATTAAATAATTTGCTTAATAATTAAATAATTTGCACCTTGAACACTCCCCTTGGATAGGGGAAAAAAATAAATAATATTTCCTTATATTCAATTCTGTAACGGTTTTAACAACCAAGTAATTATCCATTATCCATTAATGAAATAAACTGCTTCATAAAACCGATATAAAACGTCATCATAAGACATTTTACTGTTTACTTCCTGCTGTACGGACGTTGCACAGGCAAAAATGCTAACGTATCTAAGGCCGTCGGCGGTTACTCATCCACAGGCATTCACAGGTTTTGCCAACCGCATTTTAACAGTCTATACTTATATTTAAGTCTTTGTCAATAGACATAATTAACATTTGGTTCTCCAACCCTCACTGGGCTTTTCCTAGTAGAGAGTAGGATTTTTGGAGAGGTTTAATAGATAGAGAGCCAGAAATGTTTAAGCAGCGAGAATGTGCAGAAGATACAAATTTCACGCTCATTACTTACTACTTGTGAAGATAACTACCGTATTATATCGCTTACACAGGTAAATTGTTAACTAACTCGAAACTCTCTCTCTGCCTGAAGGGGATATTATATAGTGGGTTAGTCTAGGCACTGTTGCATTTATCACCTACGACATTGGTCAGGCAACATACCTCGACTCACGCACCTCTGAACTCGACACTCACCCTATCGGTTAGAGTGTAGGTCTTCCAGTCTAATAGCTAAAAGACCTATACATTTCCATATAACAAAAAATAACTGAATATGTTAGAAACTCTGGACTTAGACCTTTCCCTGGACAAAGATACCTACAAAACACAGTTAGAAGGACTGATGCGACAGTTGCGATCGCTACAGAACGCTTGTTGGCAAAACAAATTACCGATGTTGATAGTATTAGAGGGTTGGGCCGCAGCAGGTAAGGGTGCTTTAGTTAAACAAATAGTGGGATATATGGACCCACGGGGATTTGTAGTCCATCCAATTTGGCCTAGTACAAAACAAGAGCGACAATATCCTTTCCTGTGGCGGTTTTGGCAAAGAATCCCTAGATCGGGAAAAATTTCACTATTTTATCATAGTTGGTACACCCACGTCCTAGAAGACCGATTATTGAAAAGTGTGCCAGAGGCAGACATACCAATGATTATGGGACAAATTAATGCTTTTGAACGTCAGATGGTTGATAATGGGGCGGCGATCGCCAAATTCTGGATTCATCTAAGCAAAAAAGAACTGAAGAAGCGCCTAAAAGAAACTGTAAATGACCCTTTAAGAGCTTGGCGAGTCAGAAGTCAAGACTGGCAACAAGCGAAAAATTATGAAAAATATACTGCCTTTGCTGAGGAAATGCTGATTCATACCAGCACAGGATTTGCTCCCTGGACTTTAGTTGAAGGAAACTCTCAACGTTGGGCAAGAGTTAAAGTTCTGACAGAAATGGTTTCAATATTGACTCAAGCTTTAGACCAAATACATATTAGGGCACCACGACCAAATAATCCTCTTCAAGAAAAACTCAAACCCACTGAACAAGATTTTTTGGCTCAGGTAGATTTGACCCAATGTTTGTCCCCGAAATATTACAAAAGGTCATTAAACCAGCAGCAAGAACTTTTGAGTAAACTGCAACTGGAAATATACAAACATCAACTACCAGTGCTAATTATATTTGAGGGATGGGACGCTGCTGGTAAAGGTGGGGCAATTAAGCGGTTGACAGATAACTTAGACCCTCGTAGCTATGTGGTTAATGCTTTTGCTGCACCAACAGAGGAGGAAAAAGCGTATCATTATCTTTGGCGTTTCTGGAAAAGGTTGCCAGAAGCAGGAAAAATTGGTATTTTTGACCGCAGTTGGTATGGTCGAGTATTAGTGGAGCGAGTGGAAAGATTTGCCACAGAGTCAGAATGGCAGGGTGCTTATCGGGAAATTAATGAGTTTGAGGAACAATTGACCACTGCAGGTTATGTTTTGGTCAAGTTTTGGTTACATATCAGCCAGGAGGAACAGCTAAAGCGATTCACTGAGCGAAAGAATGACTCATTTAAGCAGTATAAACTTACTGAAGAAGATTGGCGCAATAGAGAAAAGTGGCAAGTTTACGAAGTAGCTGTAAATCAAATGATTCAGCGTACAAGCACACCAACCGCTCCTTGGACTTTAATTGCGGGTGATAATAAACGTTTTGCTCGTGTTAAAGTAATCCAAACAGTGACAGAAGCAATTAATTATCAACTGAAGTATCGCTAAAACGATTTTTTTTCTTTTTATGTAGTAGACTGACACACTTAAAAATGTAGGTTGGGTATAACGAATTAGTCAAACCCAACAAAGCTTTATTATTGTTGGGTTTAGTTCCTCAACCTAAACTACGCTTATTGCACTATTTTAACTGTGTCGGTCGAGTAGGGGCGATAACTAGGGTTTGCTGAAAAAATTGGTTGGTGGAGGTAGGACACACCAAACGCGGGGACGCGGAGACACACCGGACAGGTTGATGGGGATGAATAGCCAACGGTTTGAGCAAAATTAAGGGGCAATTTTTCTGCCTTATGCAGACTAAAATCTTAACTTTTTAAGCTCCCTAGACCGAAAACCTTGAACTTTTTCAGGACTTTAAAAGGCTAAAACCATTAGAATGTCAATGCTTTAATATTTATTCAGCCAGCCCTAACTATATCAACGAAGTCAGTTGAGTAATCAAAAAATCCCAATTTTCTCAGGACAAAAATCAAAAAATTATGCTGATAATCTTAACCAGAATAGTATTTTGTATACTATTAGTTTCTATTATTTTATCACTCTGGAAAACTTGTAGTGATAATGATAGAAACTTAATTTATAAGTTATTGATGGTATTTTCAGTTATTCTGTTAATACTAGCTTTTTATGCACCAGATAGTCCGGTAGGAGCTGCTGTTTTCAGGTTTCTAGCTTTTGCATTTAAACCACTTGGTTTTTCGATTTTATTGTTGCTTTATGCCACTACTCTAATTAAGAATGGGGGAATATGCAATCCGGCACCAACTCTGATTATTACGGCATTAATAGTTCTAATAATTACTAGCGCACCAGTATTTGCCGTATGGGCAGCTCAAGAAGCAGAAGAAGATGCGATAGAGGTTGTTTCTACCTCAGCTTGTTGTGATGAAACAGCAGATGCAATTGTATTATTAGGTCAAGGAACAACTCAACCAATAATACCTGATAGAATACAAGTTCAGCTAACTAAAACTGCAGAGCGAATTATCTATGCTTCTCAATTATATAAAAAAGGTTTAGCTCCTTACGTTATTGTTAGTGCTGGTCCAAGAATTGGAGAAGATATTAATACAGTTGAAGCTCAAGATATCAGAAGAGTTTTAGTTTTATTGGGTGTTCCCAGAGCTGCTATTATTATTGAACCAAATAGCTCGACGGTACATGAAAGTGCTGTTGAAACTGTAGGAATATTAGATGAAAGAGGTTTAGAACCTAGAGTTATTCTTGTTACTTCTGCTATTCAAATTCGTCGTGCTAGTTTAACTTTTACTGACTTAGGTATGAGGGTTATTCCAGCTCCCACAGATTTTAATACTGTCAATCCTTATGAAGATGCTTCCTACCGTTTTGTACTAGCAGATTTTCTTCCTAATACGGAAGCACTTTTACTAACTACTGAAGTTTGGGAAGAATATTTGGCATTATTTTATTATTTCCTACGAGGTTGGTTAGCTCCTGGTTTCTAAATAACCATTTTTTTCTTTGATAAAATTTAGTTTATTCCCTACTCAAAAAACTTTTTGAGATAGGGATATTTTCATTATTATTGAATGTTTTATATCTTGGGGCTGAAGCTAATCATATACTTATTCACTTATGTAAAATTTGATGGCAAAAATCTTGATATTTTACCAATTTTCTCAGGTATTTGTTTAATTCTATTAGTGAGAATTATACCAATTTAATAAATATTTGTGACAAATAGCTAGGGGATTTTTTAGGAGTCAGGGGTCGTAGGGGTGATTCGCGATCTGAGGAGGATTCCGTAGGAAATCACCCGTACAGGAGTCGTATGGGAATTGGTTCAATACCATTTTTTAGCTCTGAAATTCTCTTTTTGATCAAAGGGATATCTTCTTTACATTAATGGATAATGGATAATTACCTCTCCCTAAAAGCTATCCCTGATAAGGAACTCCTGAAAACCTTGTGGGAGGGTGGAAAGAGGGGGAAGAGGGGGGAGTAAGAATCTTGGGGTGCATTCCTCAAAAAAATGTCTAATTCAATACACTATTTCTCAGAAAAAAGCTGATTCAAGACTTAAGCATAACTGACTGTCTATGTTAAGTTTTATGTTAAGTAAAGATGTTGATAAAGCATAGCCCTAAAAGGGATAGGTAAGACGCTTAAGAAAAAAATAAATTTTTTTTCCCTTAAAAGGGGAGGGTAATAAAACAGAATAATTATTAATTATTCTGTAAATTATTTTGATCACCCTTATTATTCATAACATTCTTTTTTTTGGTATTAGACAAAATAGAGTAATCAGATAGACTCAAATATATACAGAGATAGGGTTTTAATTCAAAAAGGTTTCAATAATTAATAATTACCGAATTATATCATGTCCGGTAGTATCGGTCTTGTATAGGGAAGATAAGGAAGAAGGCTTTAGTTATCTAGGAGAGAAGTAGGGGCGATTCGCGAATCGCCCCTACAAGAAAAGGAAAAATCTTCACATAAGGTAGATATTTCCACGGTTTTTACACAAACGATACCAACGGATATGATATTATTAATAATTAATAATTAAATAATTCGCGCCTTGAAGCCTACCCTTGGATAGGGGGAAAAGCGGTCGTTTGCGCAGCATTCCGCAGGATGGGATGGCGAGGTTTCCTCGCCATATCCAATCGACCAAGAGAAAAGTGTTCTTGAATTTCGGGATATTCAATTCCGTAACGGTTTTAACCACCAGGTAATTATCAATTATCCCTGATAAATTATCAATTAATGAACTCTTCTTTATCAAAAGAGGATTGGCTAAAATGATTTTTTTTGTTCTCTTGGTCGATTGGATATGGGGAACCTTTTTCGCCATCCCATCCTAAGGTCATGCTCCGCAAACAACCACTTTTTCTCCATGAATGGATAAGCTTTATACCTTAATTTTTTAGTAAATTTTTAACTACAAAGGGTTTTCCTAGGGAATGTGGAGCTAACAGAGATTTTTTCTGGAATAAAATTTTGCATACCAAATTCAAAAAAGGTAGTTATATCCTAATCTGTGATTTATTCCTATAGTTCAAAGGTAGAGAGTTTGCCAAATTAATTGTAAAAATAAAACCTTTTTGTTCTCTTTTTCATTTATTTGCCTTTCCTAGTTCCAGTGGAGTATATACCATTTTCTATTTTCTGTCACCCTATGCAATATTTTATAAAATTTGTATAAGTGCCATTAGCTAAACTTTGATTAATTAGTGATAATAAAAATTTTCTTCACTATCAACAAAGCAGTTGCTAAATTTATACCTGTTCCTCGTTCCTATTTAAAGAGTTAAATAAAACTTTATTGATTAGGATTGTAATAGACAACATATACAGCAGTTTCCCAAGCGATGAGGTACAGTTGTTTTATTCTTTTCTATTCCCTATTCCCTGTTCCCTCAAACCTAAAATTTTGTACCTCATAACAACGGGAAGCACTGTAAGTATATGAGCAGAAATAAGCCTGAAAATTAGGCAGTATATTTTTAATAATGTTGCACTATATTTAGTATGATTTTTAGATGATAATTAATTTGAGAAAAAAATGAAAATTTTACTGTTAACCAATATCAATATTCTTCAAAATACATTCTTATTCGCTCATAATTATTATAAGATTGAGCGGTTGAATTATTTTGAGAATTAGTAGGTTTAGGTTCAGTTTCCGGTTCAGGTGGTTCTTCACTTATACTCTCTACACTAGCTGGTATTAAAACTTTAACAAAAAAGATAATACCTACAATTAGAATTGACAATGTAATAGCAAAATCTTTTCCTGGAGGTGGCTTTGGTTCTGACCCTCCGGGAGATGCGAGTTTAACCTTAATAGAATCAGTTTCAATAGTGTCATCATCTGTTACGTTGAATGTAAGAGAAAATTTCTTGCTCATATTTGTTAATCCTATTGTGGCAAATATTATAGTCAAGATACTAAGATCATTGTAGTAGCGGGTCTAGCTTGAAAATGTGGGTTGAAAAAAAACCTAACCCCCAACCCCCTTACTATTCCCCCAGTCCCCCTTTGGGAAGGGGAAAAATATTTACCCTTCTCGGAACAGGAAAGGGGTTGTTCTAGAGGTCTTAAGCAAACAACAAATTTACCCACAATTTTAGCCTAGACGAGCTAATAGTAAGATTTTGAGTTTAATTTCAGACAAGATATTTAGTAGTCATACATTTACTTGATAGAGATGGATTTGATACATAATTAATCAGCTTTTTGTTGAATCAAACATCATTTTTTTGTCTATTGAACTATTTACAATCATAGCATTATCTAAAACCTAAAATTACTACTATGACTCAATCTTCTCAACTACGACTACAAAAATTAGCCTCCTACTTACGTCCTCATTGGCGAAAATCTTCATTAGGAATTTTATCCTTACTTATAGTCAATAGTCTAGCAATCTATATTCCTAAATTAATTAGTCAAGCTATAGATGATTTGGAAGTAGCAACAAAATTTAATGAATTCTTGTACTATGTTGTGTTAATTGCAATTTTTGCCTCTATTATGTGGGTAATTAGAATACTTTCCCGCATTCTCATATTTGGAGTTGGGCGACAGGTAGAATTTGACATAAAACAAAAGATTTTTAATCGACTTTTAAAATTAGAACCATCCTACTTTAGTAATAATACAATTGGAGATTTAATTAACCGCGCTACGAGTGATGTTGATAATATTCGTAGACTATTAGGTTTTGCAGTATTAAGTATTGGCAATACAATTTTTGCTTATGGTTTAACCATTCCAGTTATGCTTTCTATTAATGTGCGGTTAACTTTATTAGCAATTTCTGTTTATCCTATCATGCTAATACTGGTAAAAATATTTAGTAATAAACTGCAAAGTCAACAATTAGCTGTGCAAGAAGAACTTTCTAATATGAGTGATTTGATTCAAGAGGATATGAATGGTATTTCTCTAATCAAAATATATGCTCAAGAAGAAAATGAAAGACAAGCTTTTAGTCAATATAATCAACGACTTTTAGATGTAAATTTAGATTTAGCAAGAACTCGTAATATTCTTTTTCCTATTCTCGTTAGTTTAGCAAGTTTAAGCTTGTTAATTTTACTGGTTAATGGGTCAAGTTACCTGGAAACTGGGGAATTAACAGTTGGTAATTTTGTAGCTTTAATTCTTTATGTGGAGCGTTTAGTCTTTCCCACCGCATTATTAGGTTTTACAATTACTGCTTATCAAAGAGGAGAAGTAAGTATTGACCGTATAGAAGCTATTCTTACAGTGGAGCCAAAAATTAAAGACCATGAGTCACCTTTAGCTTTTCCAGAAGTAGTAAAAGGTTGGATAAAAAGCCAAGGATTAACTTATGCTTATCCAGGTAGTAAAACACGAGCGTTAGACAACATTAATTTTCTGATTAAACCAGGAGAAACGATTGCTATTGTCGGACCTATTGGTGCAGGAAAGTCAACTTTAGCCAATACATTACCTCGACTTTTAAATATTGATATTGACCAACTATTTATAGATGGTTATGATGTGACTCAAATAAGATTAAGAGATTTACGCGAGGCGATCGCCTATGTTCCTCAAGAAAGTTTTTTGTTTAGTACAACTATTAAAAATAATATCTGTTATGGAGATCCGTTAAGAGAACAAAAGGATATAGAATTTGCTGCTAAACAAGCACAAATTCATAGAGAAATTCTCAACTTTCCCCAACAATATGAAACGATAGTTGGAGAAAGAGGAATTACTTTATCAGGAGGACAAAGACAAAGAACGGCATTAGCAAGAGCATTATTAGTTGATGCGCCAATATTAATTTTAGACGATGCACTTTCCAGTGTGGATAATCAGACAGCAACTAATATTTTGCAAAATTTATCGACAGGAACTCAAAAGAAAACTGTAATTTTTATCTCCCATCAAATGTCTGCTGCTGCCACCGCTGATAGAATTTTTGTGATGGATAAAGGGAAAATTTTGCAAGTAGGAAATCATGCAGAATTAGTAGATAAACCAGGTTTATATCAGTTACTTTGGCATCAACAAAAGCTTAAACAGTTATTAGGATAGGATTCAATAATTAATAATTAATAATTAATAATTAATTATTACCTCTTGTGTAATAGAGGGATTTGCTAAAAGCAATTTTTTTCTTCTCTTGGTTGATTGGATATGGCGCACTTTGGAGCGACTTGAATTGCGTAGTGGCTCTGTTAATAGCGGGAGACCCGCTCTTATCAGATCAGCTTTGCTAACGCCATTCTATCCTAGGTCATTCTCCGAAACAACTGCTTTTTTCTCCATGAGAGACTGTTTGTCAAACAAATATTAAGAGAGCTTAGAGTGACTACAATCTAAAAGAGGTAAGACTTCAAAAGCTTAAAATCTGGTAAATACCAGAGGTGGAAACGTACATATATTCCCTAGATTTTTAAGTGACAAATAGTTGTCTTGATTTCTTATTTCTTATTTCTTATTACCTGTTCCCACCTTCTGTGTTCCCACCTTCTGTGTTCCCTGTTTGCTTTTTATATTTACTGATACATTCAATCTCTGAATAGAGAGGCTTTATACCTTGATTTTTCGGCAACTTCAGTGATAAGTTATTAGTGATCAAAAAACTTACAGCATTTGCCATTATTATGAGTATAAATTTAGTGATAAAGATGTCGGCAGTACAAAAACTTTACTATTCACTTTTTAGAAATCATTTCTCCGAAATCTACTGTATTTAGGCCAAAGTTAAAAGTCAAAATACTAATATGATTGTTGCTACTTCATTTAGTTAATTTTTCCAAGAGAGTATATGCTATTTGAACACTCTAATAATCGCAATTGAGAAACTAAAAATAGCTTGAAAGATTTACTGTTTATCATATTTGAATAGAGAATTATCAAACTCAAAGTAAGTCGAATCAACT
>JAAUYJ010081562.1_pt1 | contig 10572 bp, 9 predicted proteins | sample 7278031 | NCBI WGS metagenome assembly JAAUYJ01 (sample SAMN14350222, study PRJNA611818) | marine sediment metagenome | isolation source: surface marine sediment (1.8m) | place: French Polynesia: Moorea | collected 2018-08 | reverse complement strand
CTGACTTAGAAGCATCTCCAGTATGGGAATATATTAACGGGGTTGCTATTCAAAAACCAATGCCAAAAACAAGACATTCTCTCCTACAAAAATGTCTTATCTTATTAGTACCATCGATAATCATAGCGAAACTTATACCCAAAAAAATGTAATTTAACAGCAAAACAAATATTTAGCTAGTTAAAAATTGCAAACAAGTCAATTAGAATTTATAATTTAGAATTTTGTTGCTTAGAGAGAAGAAACAGCAAACTTAATTTAACAAAAACAGTTTTAAAAAGTTGATGGAAACTGTATCAATAGAAAGCTTGGGAAAATCATTGAGCAGAATCAAACCCTTGCACTTGAGCCAGTAAATGTTGTAATTCTTCTCCTTCTATGACCTCAATATCTAATAATTGTTGGGCAATTTTTTCTAAGAGATCACGGTTACGATTAAGGATCGATAACGCTTGTTCATGGCCAGAATCAACAATTTGTTTCACCTCTTCATCAATCGCTTTTGCCGTTTCTTCGCTCACCAAACGACGAGGGTTAACCCCATTACCGCCTAAAAAATTAGCCTGTTGACCTTTTTGATAAGCCAAAGGCCCCAACACCTTGCTCATGCCATAAGTCGTTACCATGCGCTCAGCGATATCTGTGGCCCGTTGTAAATCATCTGAAGCTCCATTGGTAACACTACCAAAGATAATCTCCTCTGCAGCCCTTCCCCCCAATAACATAGCAATTTGTTGACGAAACTCTAGATCACTCATCAAAAAACGGTCTTCCGTAGGCATTTTCAACGTATAACCCAAAGCAGATAACCCCCTTGGCACAATGGAAATTTTAGACACCTTCCCACCACCCGGCATCACCGCCCCTACCAAAGCATGACCAACTTCATGGTAGGCAACAATTTTTTTCTCCTGATCCGCTAAAACACGGCTTTTCTTTTCTAACCCCGCCACAACTCTCTCTATGGCTTCCTTAAAGTCCCCTTGAGTTACATATTCCCTTTGATTTCTCGCTGCCAATAAAGCCGCTTCATTGACTAAATTGGCTAAATCTGCACCAGCAAACCCTGGAGTATGGGTGGCAATATCTTTTAAATTCACATCAGGGTCAATTTCTACCCGTTGGGCGTAAATTTCTAAAATAGCCAATCGGCCAACTAAATCCGGTCGATCAACCAAAACTTGACGATCAAAACGCCCCGGTCGTAATAGGGCCGGATCGAGGGTTTCTGGGCGATTGGTAGCGGCCAAAACTATGACAGTGGCATCCCCCACCGCAAAGCCATCCATCTCTGTTAAAAGTTGATTTAAGGTCTGTTCCCGTTCATCGTTACCACCACTGAGCCCATTGCCCGCACTGCGAGACTTACCAATGGCATCCAATTCATCAATAAAAATAATACAGGGGGCTTGTTTTGTTGCTTCTTCAAATAAATCTCTTACCCTAGCAGCACCTGTACCAACAAATAATTCCACAAACTCCGAGGCTGAGATGCTGAAGAAGGTAACACCCGCTTCTCCTGCCACCGCCTTCGCTAAGAGGGTTTTACCCGTTCCTGGCGGACCCACTAATAGCACCCCTTTAGGAATTCTCGCCCCAATCTGACTAAAGCGATCGGGATTTTGGAGAAATTCAACGATTTCTACTAATTCCGTTTTAGCTTCTTCGGCCCCTGCAACATCAGCAAAGGTAATTCTAGCGGTTTCCCCTTCAACATAAACCTTGGCCTTGCTTTTACTAAAGGCCAACGAACCCCTATCTTCATTACGATACAGGATGAAGTATATAGCTAAACCGACAATAACAGTTGGAATAATTAACTGATTTATAGTGCCAATGATCAGGAAACCTATATTTTTGGGAGGGGGGGCGGCTTCAAAAATAATGCCTTTTTCTTGAAGTAAACTGGGCAAGTTAGGATCATTAATAGGAACGGTTCCAAATACTCTTACTATAGTGTTAGAAGATTTTGTTGAAGTGGGAGGTGAGGAGTTAGAACTGTGAAGGGGATTATTAGAGTTATCTTGACCATCTAAGGGTGTTTCTGGTAAGGGTGATACATCTTGAGATGGGGAATAAACAGATGAAGAGTTAAGTTCATAGAGAATTAAGTGCTTGTCTATTCTAACTCTGGCTACCTGATCATCTTCCACTTTTTGCAAAAATTCGCTGTAGGGTTTAATGGGAACTTCCTTAGAAGAACGATTGATAGAGGAGTAGATCAGGTACATTAGAAATACCACTCCTACTCCCATCAATAATAGGCTACCGAGAGGAGGAAGGCGTAAGAAGCGAGAGTTATTTTTAAGTCCCATTGTTAGTTATTGGCTACCTTTCCCAAAAACATCTTATTATTTATATAGGGTAGCAGTTTTGTAACTCCCGTCGCTGAAAGCAAGGGATTCTTCCTTCAGTGCTCAAAGCCTTGCAAAAGCAGTGCCTTTGCTTGATATTACTCGAACTCCAGAAGCAGTAGGGAGATGCCCTCCCGCCAAAATTAGTAATCCTTCATCTCTTATGTTTTGGGCTGCGTTAATATCTCGGTCAATGTTTTTGGTTAAGCATTTGGGACAGTGCCAAAACCGAATATCTAGGGGGAAACTACCAAGATAAATAACGCTTTTCAGGATCAACGGGAATAAAAACCTTAGACTTTCTGAGATATTTCCAAGCAATGCCATCAGGATCTTTACTTTGGCTCCATTCGGCAAAACCCTGATCGGTTTTACGGCGGCCAATGGTACTCGGTGTTGTATCTAAGCGTTTCGCTAAATCAGATTGAATCAGGGTAAATTTTTGTTTTTTCTGGGTCTCAGCAGAGGTTTCTGCATTCTCAGACGTGCTGGCTGCTGGTGGTGTTTCAATCGGTGGTGTCGGTGTTTCTATGGCTTCTGAAACCGTAGAGGTTTCTGGGATAGAAACGGTTTCATCGGCCTGTTGAGGATTTTGTTGTCGTTCTTCTTTCAGGGCTGCTAACTGGGCAAAAGGACTTGAAAGGGAAGGCTGTGTTTCGGTTGAGGGGAGGGAACTAACAGACGTTTCCTCTGTAACTGTGCTAGTTTCAGGGATATCGAGGTCCATTTCCTCTTCATCAACCTCGAAAACTTCGGGTTCTTCGGGTTCTTCTGCCGTGGGTTCACTATCATCGAGGATACTGCCTAAAGTGCTGGCAGTGATGAAATAATAGACCTTTCCCTGTTCTGGTAACTCCCGATAGGTTGCACTAAATTCTTCAGCCTTTCTGGCCAGGAAACGTTGGGCACTACCTGCACTTAAATTCGCTTTGAGGGATAAATCCATCGGGGTGATTTGTCCCTGGTTTTCTTGTAGTAATTGATTAAAAATGGGGTTAATCTTAGCACTCCACTGTTGCCATTGATAATTGTCCACCAATTTCCAGACAATAATCAGAGCAACAAATCCCAATACCCACATCCAAGCCTTGTAAAGAAGGATGATCACCGCAGCAAGGGGAAGGATTAGGATCAGGAAGGCGGCTGGGGTTTGATTACCATCGAATACTTTTCCAGTCATAATTTCTGGTTTTCTCTAGAAGTAATTGGCCAAACTGATGTTATTATGCACCACCGCTTCGCCATTTATAAATGTCTAAATGTCAAAGAACTCTATATTATCAGGATTTGGTCTTTTTGTTTTAAAAACGGCGAGTTACGGAAATACCATAAAAAATACCTAAGAAAATGGATATGGTCATTAGCAGTAAAATAACGCTTCCTGGAATAAAGCTTAAGATACCTAAACCCCTTAAAATATAGGTGATTAGAGTGATAACAATCGAGATAATAAAAGCGATGCTAATGGGAGAAGGATTAAATGGGGTTGACTTACTCATAGTCTTGATTTAGTTCAAATCTCTTTGATACTTTAGCTTAAATAACTTCTAGGTTATTTTGTTTTCTTTTTTGGTTGATTAACTTTTTCACATACATAGAAGCATATTGGGCGAGTATTTGAGGATCTTCTTTAATTTTCCAGTCATCATCATAGTTAAATCTATTCATATAGTCTACACATAAAGGTTGAAAATAGTTAATATCTTCAGAGACAAACCAATTTTTCCAATCTCCACTATTCTTAGTTCTGATGACTCGCTTAAAATTGTTGCTTACTTGAGTTTCTTTAACTAATTTGATCGATAAATAATCTTCTAATTCTTCAAGATTTATATCATTGATAAAATTTTCATATTTTACGATTATACAGTCTTTATTATCGGCAAAAGTAATAGCTCGGCCTAATTTTTCCTTCCAGTATTTTCCATAACCTTGTCTTTCAAAATCATCTTTCATATTTTCAAATAACTCTAAAACCGAGCTCGAATCTGGATTCTTTTCCTTATTTTCTAATAATTTGAGAGCTTTCTGTATTTCTTCCTTATCTCGACTCCATAGATGTTTATACCCTCCAAAATAGAGTAAGTCGCTTATCCAGACATCTCTAGGATCTCTAACAATTAAGATTTTTTTCTCGAACAAATTATCGATCACCTCGTACCAATTATCACAGAAGACATTATAAAGAATCAGTTTAGCGATAATATCTTTAGAAGATTTCATCTGCTTTTCTATATCTCCCAATTTTTCAAAATAACCGATACAGTCAGTAGCTAGGGAATTTTTAACCCTTGAATATAATGCAGTTGTACCTGATTTAGAAACCCCAGTAATTAAAATTCTTCGAGATTGATGTTGGTTATGATTTATTTGTGTTAATTTCTTTAAGAATTGTAACATTTTAGTTGTTTAATTTATCTTTGTGTTGAATGTTTATGATATTAGACTTTCTGGCACAATAGGTCAAGAGGGGATAAAAAACCGAGTTTTCAGGTCAAAATTTCTCAATAACTTGTCAAAAAAACCCTATCCTAACGAGGACAGGGTTAGCTACTCAGTTTAGATAACTTAAGACTTAGTAGTCAAAGTCTCCACCGCCACCTGCGGGGGCTTTTTCTTTCTCAGGCTTATCGACCACAATACACTCAGTGGTCAAGATCATACCTGCGATGGAGGCAGCATTTTGTAAACCAGAACGAGTCACCTTCGCAGGATCAACAATACCAGCCGCTAACATATCGGTGAACTCACCACTGGCAGCATCGTAACCAGTGTTAAAGTCTTTTTCTTTGACTCTTTCAGCAACAACTGCACCGTTTTGACCGGCATTTTCAGCAATGCGCTTTAGGGGAGAAGTTAAGGCGCGAGCAACGATCAAAGCACCAGTTAACTCTTCATTAGCTAGATTGCCGTTAGCCCACTCTTCTAGGGTAGGAGTGAGGTGTGCCAGGGTGGTTCCACCACCAGGAACAATACCTTCTTCTACGGCTGCTTTTGTGGCGTTGATAGCATCTTCTAGACGAAGTTTACGATCCTTCATTTCGGTTTCCGTGGCAGCCCCAACTTTGATAACAGCCACACCACCAGATAATTTAGCTAAACGCTCTTGTAACTTCTCTTTGTCGTAGGAAGAGTCAGAATCATCGATTTGACGACGAATGAGATCACAACGGGATTTAACCCCTTCTTCGTTGCCTTCAGCAACAATGGTGGTGTTATCTTTGGTTAAAATCACCCGACGAGCCCCTCCTAACATCTCATCTGAGGCATTTTCTAACTTCAGTCCGGCATCTTCACTGATAACGGTACCACCAGTTAATACTGCAATATCTTCGAGCATTTGCTTACGGCGATCGCCAAATCCAGGGGCTTTGACGGCGGCTACATTGAGAACACCTCGTAAACGGTTCACCACTAGGGTTGCTAAGGCTTCTTTTTCGATATCCTCAGCAATGATCACTAAAGATTTACCTTGACGAGCAACTTTTTCTAAAACAGGAACTAAATCTTGAACAAGGTTAATTTTTTTGTCGGTGATGAGGATGCAGGGTTCTTCAAATACTGCTTCCATCCGTTCGGGATCGGTGACAAAGTAAGGGGAAATGTATCCTTTATCAAAACGCATCCCTTCGGTAATTTCCAGTTCGGTGAACATGGATTTCCCTTCTTCCAAGGAGATTACCCCTTCTTTGCCGACTTTGTCCATAGCTTCAGCAATCATTTGACCCACTTCTTCGTCATTGCCGGCAGAAATGGCACCTACTTGGGCGATCGCTTTAGAATCTTCGATGGGGTTAGCGTGGGAGGCAATTTTTTCCACTAAAAAGTCGGTAGCTTTATCAATACCGCGTTTTAGGGCGATGGGGTTAGCACCTGCTGCAACGTTGCGTAACCCTTCTTTAACGATGGCATGAGCTAAAACTGTGGCGGTGGTGGTTCCGTCTCCAGCGACATCGTTGGTTTTGGAGGCTGCCTGACGAATCAAGGAAACCCCTGTATTTTCGATATGATCTTCTAATTCAATTTCTTTAGCAATGGTGATCCCGTCGTTGATGATTTGCGGGGCCCCAAATTTCTTTTCTAGGACAACGTTACGGCCTTTGGGTCCAAGGGTAACGGCTACAGACTCAGCGAGGATGTCCATTCCTCTTTCTAGGGCGCGACGTGCATCTTCGTTGTAAACAATGGATTTAGCCATAGGTTATGCCTCTTGATGATTAGATTCTCGATGGATGAATAAAGGGAGTGGATAAAGGTTCGCCTAATGGGATGTTCACAAGTCAAAAGTTAGAAGTCGAAAGTCAAAAGTTCTACCTCTTCCTAAAGTAAGAAGATTCAAAAAATGATCATTTTTTTATTTTTTCCTCATCATCTGAGGAGGCTTTCAGCCCAACTTTAGGCCTATTTTCAACTTTTGCCTTTTTATTGTTGCCTTTTGACTTTGCCCAAAGGACGCAATTAAGCAACGGCGGCTAAAATATCTTTTTCCGATAGTAATACGTAGTCATCTCCAGATAGCTTGACATCGGTTCCTGCATATTTGGAGTAAAGGACTTTATCGCCAACTTTCACATCTAGTTCCGCACGACTACCATCATCATTGCGTTTTCCAGGTCCCACGGCTACAACTTCCCCTATTTGGGGCTTTTCTTGGGCGTTATCGGGAAGTAAAATCCCTCCTGCTGTTTTTTCTTCAGCAGGGCTGACTTTGACGAAAATGCGATCGCCAAGGGGCTTAACGGTAGAAACGTTGATACTAAGTGCTGCCATGTAATGAATCCTCCTGATGTTTATTTTTCAGGTTGAGGGCTGGTTTAAAAAGTTTAGCACTCTCACCTTCCGAGTGCTAATTTAGCGAAATATGGGGAGCTATGGCAATAGTTGTCTGGGTACGGGTTCCCGAACTTTGATAGGTTGTCTGGTTCACCTCAATCTTCCTGAGCGTAAAATACTAACAATTAACCAAACCCCTAATAAACTCGCTGCTGCGAATAAAACGGTACTAATTAAAGATAATTGTTGGGTAGGGGAACCAATAGAAATGATGGCAGCCCCCATAATTAATGAACCTAAAACAATACTAAAAGAAAGACGATTAGCCGAGGCATCTACACTCCGTCTTAAAGGTTCTAATTCCTTTAATCTAAGATTCCACTGTAAGGTTTCTGAAGATAATCTATCTAGTAAAATTTCTACTTGTCGAGGTGTTTTTAAATAGATAGATTTTAGGTCTAAAACTGTTCTTAAACTGGTTTGTAAGGGGGTATCTCCGATTAACTGGCGGCGGAACAAATCGGTCATTAATGGTTTAATTTCGTCAAAGAGATTAATCTCAGGGTTAAACTGTCTTGCCGCTCCTTCTAAGTTGGCTAAACATTTGGCATAAAGCCCTAAATTTCCTGGAACTTTTAACTTATTTTGCCGAGCAATTTGTAATATTTCATAAACCACTTCACTAAAGTTAAATTGGGAGAGACTAATATCATAATATTTGCGTAAAATTCTTTCATAGTCCCCTTTTAATACTTCTAAACTAGGGGGTTGTCCGGACTCAGATAATTCAATGGTTAACTGGGTACAACCTTGAGCATCTAAATCAAAAATTGCTAACAATAATTCTGTCAAAATTTGTTGGGTACGAGGATCAAGTCTCCCTACCATTCCACAGTCAATAATAGCAATTTTTCCGTTATCTAAATAAAAGATATTACCTGGATGAGGATCGGCGTGAAAAAAGCCATCTAAATAGATTTGTTGGAAAAAAGCCCTAAACAATAAAGTGGTAATTTCCTGTTTCTTTTTAGTGAGGGGTTTACTACTTTCTGGAATAGTTAAATCCGCTTTTAAAATAGGTTTACCCTGTAACCATTCTAAGACTAAAATCTTTTCCGTTGTCATTTCCCAATAGACTTTAGGAATGACTAATTCTTCTGTATCAAACCAACCACTTTCTGATAAATTTTGTCTAATTCTATCAGTATAATCTGCTTCTTTGGTAAAGTTCAATTCAGCTTTAATGGCTTGAGAAAATTCATCAGCCAGTTTAACAATATCATAGTTTTGTCCAAACTCTGTTAAAGAAACTAATTCGGCAATTCCTTTAATTAAACTAATATCTTGATCGACAATTTTATCAATTCCTGGACGTTGAACTTTAATGGCAACTTCTTCTCCTGTGGTTAAGGTTGCTCGATGAATTTGTCCAATGGAACCAGCAGCAATAGGAACTTGATTAATATTACTAAAAACTGACTCAATAGATTGTTTTAGTTCTTCTCTCAAAAGTCTTTCAATCCCATCCCAAGGAACAGGAGGAACATCTGCTTGCAAAGCTGTTAGGGCTTTAATATAATTAGGTGGTAAAATATCAGGACGAGTGCTTAAAATTTGCCCCAACTTGACATAAAAGGGGCCTAGTTCAACTAAGATATTTTTTAAGACTTCTGGGGTAGGAACTTGAGGATCTTCTGTTTTTCCTCCTGTTAATAAACCCCTCATATAGTCCCACCCATTACTGAGGACAACCTCAATAATCTCTCGTTGACGTGCACTGGTTTGGGTTAAAGAAAACATCTTAATTTCTCTTTTGTATTATCTTAGATAAAGATAGAATATTTTTTGCTTTGAGGAAAATTTAAGGAGATATTAGCTTATTTTTAATCTCTTCAATTTCCCCTACTAATCCATTAGATTAAAACCTAATTACCTTTACATTCTCTAGTTTAAACATTACCTTACAACAGGTTTTCAAGTTGCTCCTTACTTTGTATTTCTTTGAGTAGTTTTTTAATATCCTGGGTACGATGTTTCGGAACCACAAGGGTAACATTTTTATCCCGAACAATTACCACATCCTCTAAACCAATCGTGGCGATAACATCATCATCATTGCTGCTATAAATAATATTGCCTCTGCTATCTAAAGTAACATGAGTTCCTAATTCTGTGTTTTTCCCATCTCCCTCAATTAAGCGTTCTAAAGAATTCCAATCTCCTAAATCATCCCAGCTAAAATTAGCCGGTAATACATAAGTTAATTGAGTCTTTTCCATCAAAGCATAATCAATACTATTTTTTTCCAATTCCTCATAAGCCGCTTCCCCTTTTTCTTGAAGAGGCTTAATCACTTGAGGGGCATATTTTTCTAATTCCTCTAACACCACTCCTGCCCGAAAAATAAACATTCCACTATTCCAACTAAATATCCCTGTTTCTATAAATGATTTAGCGGTTTCCAGGTCAGGTTTTTCGGTGAAACGACTCACTTTATAGACTGGTAAATTATCAATTGTGTGGGTTAACTTTCCCTGTTCAATATAACCATAACCCGTGGACGGATAACTGGGTTTAATCCCTAAAGTAACAATTGCTTTTTCCCTTGCTGCTAAGTTAGAGGCAGCCTTTAAAGTGGTTTCAAATTCATCAGTATTCTTAATCCAATGATCGGCTGGAAAAAAACCAATCACTGCATCTTTTCCGTAGCGTTTACTAATTTCTAAAGTTGTCCAAGCCACCGCAGGGGCCGTATCTTTTCCTTGTGGCTCAACTAAGAGATTACCACTAGGTAAATTCTCTAATTGTTCTCTCACCCCATCAGCAATGGGAGCAGAGGTAATTACCCAAAGATTATCCCAAGTTTGCCCCAGAGGTAACAGACGTTGGGCAGTTGCTTGCAATAAACTTTCCCCACTACCATCAAGAGATAAAAATTGTTTGGGACGTTTACGGCGGGATAGGGGCCAAAAGCGTTCCCCTTTGCCACCAGCTAAAATAACAGGAATTAAAGGTTGAGTCATCTTCCTCTGTGCTTAATCAGGTTATCAACTGATTGTATCTTAAACAGAAGTTCGAGAGAAATTCCTTAGTCTGAGATGGTTTTCTCTACCTGAGATAGACGAGGCTTAGCCTCCATTGCAGAGGCTTTAAGGACAACCCATAATCCTGTTTTGGGATCGCGGTAGGTACGAAAAGGGTTAGGTTGAAGAGGTTTTTGCGATGCTTTAGCCATAATCTCGGAGCAATTTACCTAATTTATATTTATTGTAATATAAGGAGAAATACGTAAAGTGACCGAGAACCCCCTGAGATGGTGATTGTGATCACACTCAAAATTACCAAAAAATTGGGTTTAAAGCCTCGCCCTTTCAGGGCGACTTTTAGTTTTTAATATGCAGACCAAATGCTATAATATTTCTATGAAAGCACGCTATCGTTATCG
>JAAUYJ010135236.1_pt1 | contig 10575 bp, 11 predicted proteins | sample 7278031 | NCBI WGS metagenome assembly JAAUYJ01 (sample SAMN14350222, study PRJNA611818) | marine sediment metagenome | isolation source: surface marine sediment (1.8m) | place: French Polynesia: Moorea | collected 2018-08 | reverse complement strand
GAAGAGAAAGCACCAAGTCCCTCTAGGGCTCGATTTATAAACGCATTTCAGACTCAGTGTTTTCTGTAAGATGTAACAGAGTTGTTTATTATTCGTTTTCCCGACCCCTAAACGGCGGAGAACTGATATACGTTACATTCCCCTACATACCGTACATGGATAGCATTGTCTAGCAGCTGTACACAGTGTGGTAGAGATAGGATTATAAAGGGACAGCTTAAAGCACAGTATAAAATTACATGGTGTGTTGTATGTTCTTCATTTACATACGTAGGCATAGCACCTAGCGTGGTATAGTAGGACGGGTCAATAATGTATTGTACCGAAGAATCTCCTAACTGGAAATTGTGTGTATACAGATAGTAGTACAGACGATGAATTACAAAAATAGGTTTTTTTCTCTAATTTTAGAAGAAGAAGGCACTTCTTGCTCGTTTCATAAACTCTCTTTTTTGATCACAGCATGGTACATATGGGTGTAGTAGGTAGGGAGACAAATTTTTAGGATGCGCCGCCGCCGTCCTCGACCGCTGTGGACCTTGCCGTCTTCTCGGATCTTGTGTATTCTCTTCTTTCCGCGGTTCTCTAATTCGAAGCGGGGAGGGAGGCACGCTGAAATTAAACCTGGGGACAGAACAGATAAAAATGCGGATAAGCTCAATAAAAGTACAGCAAGCACAAAATCGCGAGTGTAACACATCGGCATTTCTGTACGTCCGCCGTACGAGCGAGCGACCCCAAACAACCTTCCACTCCCTCCCCCACCTGGCATGGCCCCTAGTGCCTCTGCCAACCCACCCACCTTGCAATACATCCGGCCTAAAGCTCCAGTACGTACTACTACCAGGCGCGGTCTCTCCCTCTTCTTGGTCCCTCCCTCTTTTTGCCGTTCCGACGCAATGGGGGGAGCGGGTTCAGTTAGGCAGGACAGAGCGAAGTGTTTCTTTTTTTTACCGGGGTGATGTGAGGGAGGAAGAGAAACTGCACGAACCACAGGTGGAAGACACCACCCAGCTCCTCCCTCCCAGCTTTTCCTTTTAAACTCCTCCCTCCTAGCTCCTCCTCCTCCTCTTCCCCTTTAAAAGTCTTGTTCCGCCAAGAGGCGCTCGTTCAATCTGACCTCCTACTCGTAACGACGGACGGAGGGGGGAGACGCCGGGCGCGGCTCCTCACTCACTCCTCCTCTCTTCCTCCTCCTCTCCGTCATGCACTCTTTACTCCTCCTCCTCTATCCTATCCTCCTCCTCCTTTTCCCTGATGTCGCAAGACCGTTTTGAAAGAAGGAGGGAAGAAAGAAGGAGGAGGAAGAGGGAAGGGGAGGCCTCCTTCCACAGGTGAATGACATAAGGAAAAGGGGGGGGAAAGGGAGGAAAGGAGGAATCCCTGACCTAGTATTAGGGCACCCACCCTCCTACTTGCTTCCAAACCCACCCCCTCTCCTCTCCTTCCCCCTTTTCCCTCCCCACCCTTGCTACCACCCCCTCCTGGTTGTGATACGGGGGAGTGTGTTGAAACCGCCGATCCCCGCTCCACACATTGGCGAGGAAAAGAGGGGGAGAAGGGATCAGGCATCTGCACTCACTCAGCTCTCAGGCCCTCCTGACCTACTTTCCAGGAGAGGAGAGGAAGGATGAGGAAGTGGAGAAAAAGGATGGATGGATGGAGGAGGAGGAGTTTGCTTCGCCCACTTTTGAAGATCTGCTGCATGGCAAAAAAGGATTCATTGCTGAAGGCTAGCTAGGGTGCACATGCACTCACTAATTTTTTTTCTCGATGGGAAAGCCAGCAGAAAACGACGCTTATAAAATGGGAAGGGGGTTTCGCAAGAGAATTGGAGGGCATAATCCTGGCAGCCAGCTCGTACGTGCGTAACCTATCCCCGCTCTCCTTGAGTAAATGGGTTAGGGACATTGGCAAGGACAGTTTCGAACTTTCTCTCCCCTTCTTTCGATCTCTCTCTCCTTCCTGCGCGACACGTACTTTCCTGGAAAATCCTTTTCCTCCACCGGTATAATATTACGCATCAGGACAGCCTCTTCTGCGTAACAAAACAGTGGGAGAGAGACGGGCTGGAAGGAGAGAGACCGCCTGGATGGACGCTACTAGAAGACCTTGAGAAAGGCCCAAAGCATGATGACATCCCCCGCCAACCGCCGCTCACGTGAACACCGCATGTGATGCGGGGGGAGTGCTGCCAAAAGCACAAAGAAATGTGGCATTCATTTTTATGGAAAAGGCCCTAAATTAGTCGTTGCAAAGCACATCCTATGGAAGAACTATTAACGTGTTGCATATTGCCCCTCCTCCCCCAATCGTAACAATAGTTAGGACAAAGCCGTAGTATTGGCATACAGTCGTTTTTCCCTACAACGTACGGAGCAACGAGTCAAAAGGGAGAATTTCAATTATGCAACAACCGGACAACTCACCTCCGCTCTCCCGCTCTTTCTCCTCCTCCTCCTTTTCCTTCCGTGTTGATTGTGGCAGGTTGGACAAGAAGTCGTCTTCGTTGGCATCTTTTCCTTCTCCTCCTCCGGTCGGGTGCGATCAGGTCGGCGGCGGCCTCAGCAAGATTCGTTGGCAAATTGGAAGAATATAGAGCTACTACTTCTAGTTGAACAATGTGGGGGCTCTCCGCTGTCGGTTCAGTAGAGGCCCGTGGGGTCCAGGGGATCGCTTTGTTGCCAGCAGCGACTGGCCTCCACGACCTGCTGCTGCTGCTGCTGCTGGCAGTGGTTGCTGCTGGAGGTGGCGACGCCGTAGAGGCCGGTGGGGTCCAGGAGCTTGAAGGCCATGGTTGCTACTACCAAGTTTCGGCGATCGAGGACAAGAGGCACAAGGATAAGTTCCTGCTCGGGGTCGGGACGGAGCGAGACTAAAAAGAGGAAGCCGGAGACCAGCGGAGTATATAGGGCAGTGGGGAAAGAGGGAGGAGGAGGAGGAGGAGGAGGGGCTCCTCCGCCACCTCTTCTCCCGGCGAGCAGGGTGGAGACGGGCAAAAGGGAAGAAGAGAGGTGGATGGAGGAAGAAAGAAAGAAATAGGCGAAATTTTCTTGCGGCGTCGGCGTGTGTAAAGGTTGTGGGGGCGGAAAAGACCGGCGGGGGCGAGGGGGAGGGCTCCATCTCCAAACCGAGAGCGCTCGCCTGATCTGCGGTCTACCGGTCGGTCGGAAGGGTGGCCCATCTCCGTACGAAAGTTTCTCTGCAATGTGGAGGATAGAATGAACCTGTTCCCAATGATAGGCCTTCTCTAGCTCACCCGGTAGGTGGTGGTGAGTCGCCCGAAGTCCTGGCTTTGTGAGAGAAGGGGCAGACAGACAGACACTCATTTCTTTCCTCCTTTTCGGACATGTGAGACATAAGAGGAAAGCGGAAGACGAGGGAGGGGAAGAAGAAGAGGCTACCTGGAAAAACCGGCCGTGAGTTATGCAAGAATGGAAATAAAAAAGTGCGTGGTGTGACAAAGGTCTATCAAAGAGTTTGGATTATTTGTGCTTGTACTACATAATGCATAAAAGTGAATTGGCTCATTCCATTCAGAATCTGGAACACGGATGTTTCATGTCCAAATAACCTGAAGATCATTCCATCCTTTCTCTGGCACATCTGGCTGTGTTATGAGACATTGGGGCCCCTCATCATGTTAGGCAGGGCACTTTCACTTCTCTTCCTTCTCACTCCTTTCTTTTCCCCCGGATGTCCCTCCCTCTCTTGATTCTCCCTTCGTGGGTAAGGGGTGTGTGGGAGTGGGTAGGGGACAAATATTTTTGATACGTATCCTCAAGCACTGCAGTGGTAGTAGTACATAATTTCATATCGGAAATGGATGGAATGGAAAGGAGGGAAAACCTTCGGCACGGTCGGTCCCCTCCTCTCCTAACAACCAACCGCCTTCTCTTTAATCTGTGTTCCGGCTCCAGGACCAGGAAGAGATCGAGGAGAGCCGGTCCAGATGACAGGGAATTTAAACTGGAGAGGGGGGGGAGAAAGACGCGACGCCGGTGCCTGCGGGAGGGAGGGAGGCGGCAAACGGACGGTGTCGAGCCAGCCAGCCACCCGGTTGTTGCTAGCCTGGAAAGACGACTGGTCCACTGACTGGCTCTCACAGCAAGTGTCACGGTGGGTGACTGGCTCCTTCGGCCGGCGCAGGTTAAAAGTATGGTGCGTCCTGATGTATTTTTATCGCGCGTTTCAGTCTCCCCTGTTACGGTATGCCGCGAGAAAACCGCGGCGAAGCGATAATCAGAAGGGGGAAAGATAACTATTTTCGGCATAACTATTTTTAGGCCAAGCGACGCCATCAACAATTTTTTTTTGCAAACAACCTACCGCAAAAAATAATTGAACAACCCATCTACTATTTACAGGAGATCGTACAAGTAGCATGAAGTAGCGAACGCCACTGCATGTGGATCAGGCTCTAAAAGCATTCCTATGAAAATTGCAAGCAACGGATACCGATAATTGCATTTCCAGTGCACTTTTCCATGAAATAGAGAAAATCATACGTCCAACTAAGCCTCTTTACTACTGTACACACACGCAAGGATTTTGGCCGCAGTAATTGCATCCTCTAGTCGCGTAAGGGTTATTGTTCCGTTGCAAAGACCTGAATACCACCGGATGAAGCCGCCTGCCGTTTACGCTATGTACGCGTCTCTTTAGCCGGTGGGCTTTTGACGGAGGTTGGTAGGTCGCCTTGTGAAGTACCATGGGACGAACTGGATGGGGCTGAAGGTGCCTTTCGGATTGCTGCGGTGGAGGCCGCTGTTCCGCTGCAGGTTCCGCCGCAGGTGATGTCAGAGGAATGCCACATATTTCCACAGGAGGCGTTGGGTTGCAGCACTTCGCACATTCTGTTATTCTCCCCGGTGTGGCAACTGCCTGAGACGGTCTTTTCGTGCACCCCTGACAATCTGGAACGCAATCCTGGCAAGCACCTCCTCCTCCCTGGTAGGCCACAGGTTCCTGTACTGGCATCAGCACGATGGGAGCTGCCTGAGCCTCTTCCTGCTTGGGAGGAAGACACTCGACCGGCTCTACAGCTTCCTCCTTTGAAGGAGCCACTTCCATCTGTCTCATCTCCTCGATAAATTCCGGGGACCGTTGCTTTTTAGGTGCTTGCTGGTAGACCTGCTGGTCTGCCCTATTGTCCTCTTGGCGGATCGACATTTTTTCTTCCATGCTGTCGGCCAGCTTTTCCTCGCCACCGCCTGCGTCCTCAGTGAATTCTACTTCCGGAGTCTGTCGCCTTGGCGCGTAGAAGAGGGCCGGCCTCTTTCTCTCTATTCTCCTGCTCTCCTGGGCCCGGACCGTGGATTCGCTGGCCCTCCCGTACAGCATCCACATCATCTCCTGGTTCGCGCGCTCTGACAAGGACGAACAGCACTTTGAGCCAGGGAAGAGGATCCAGAACCTCACGAGAGACTGCAGGAGCAGGATGACCCCCGCCACGATCAGCAGGATGCCGGTGATGAAGAGGACTGCAGGAGTGACTTCGCCGCCGAACACAGAGCGAAGTGGCCCGTCGGGAATGTCGTCGTCTAGGTCGTTCCTGTAGACTATGGGCACAACGCCGGCCGCTATCAGCACGAGGGCCACCAGGAGAATGACGAAATAGCACGGTTGGTAAAAGTTGCACATTTTGTCGGTAATTTGAACGGGTTTTCTTGATCCTCGTATTCGCTGTGCCAGATTTCGCTTCGGATCATCGATTCTTGCTCGGATTCCCACAAAAGTAATATAATGAAAAAATATTTGACCTTTTGAAAATTTAAATTTCGTCGGACTACTGCCAGGTTCCAATATGTTTTTATTTTATTTTTTCATGGAATGCAAAGAAAACCGATATTTCAATTTGTGCTTTTTCGTGGGACGATCATTGCGGGCATTTCCTTCTTCAGCTCTTGACATGTCTTTTTGATTACCGCCCCATCCTTCCCATTCTCGCCGATTTGGTGCTGGCGGCGGACCCGGGCCGGTGATGGTGCACGGAGCTCCTGGGCACCCCTAGAGACGAGGGCGTGGCCGTCCTGGGCGCGTGGTGGTGCCCGCCGGAGCCCCCGCGGTGCTGCAAGTACGCCATGTGGGTCTCCCTCCAGTCCTGCTCGAGGCGCAGGAAAGCGCCGCCGCTGGCGTAACCGGGCGGCGCACTTCCGTTACCGGCCGCTGCCGCCGCCACCACGGCCGTGTTCACATTGGTGAGGGCCGACACTCCCGGCATATTCCCCCCTGCGGCGAGAGCGGTGAGGGAGGGCACGGAGGCGGAGGATGTCAGGCCTGAACCAGCCAGGCCAGAGGCGGCGGACCATCCGTTGCCACCCCGACCGCACCCGACCATCAAATTGTGAGAGCTGCTGCTAGCGGGGATTGCGCCTGAAGAGTATTGGTGGTGGTGGGAGTTGGCGAGGAGGGGGTTCATACAGGAATCGCCGCCGGAGAGGCCGGAGCTGCGGAAAGGGCTGGCGGGAGGCTTGTGCGCCTTAAAAGAGGAAAAGTAGGAAATATCCGTGACAACTCGGTTTGGTTACTGCTTGGATTCCCAAATGATATTTCTATGTTCAAAACGTTTACCTGTTGCCTGTATCTGAACAGTTTTGCCATGGTCCTGAATGCCGAGCATTCGAGCTCCCTCTGGTGATCCTGGTTGGCCCTGGTCGACCGCTCATTGTCCCAGCGCATCCAGTTCCTGGCCGCCGCCTCCTGGTCCAGAGCGGCTTTCTTAGCCTGTCGAAGGAAGAAAATAATTGATGTGTATAAAATGAGGCGCACGTATGTAGAGAGGGAAATAATACTACCTGACTTAAACTGGAAGTCCCTGCTCCTCCGCCGTTGGTCCCTCCGAAGGTGTCTCCCGGTGATAAGTGGGTGGCTGACGCAGAGGTGGGAAAAATCTTGCCGCCCCCTCCACCTCCTCCTCCGTAGGAGCCGTGAGAGCCACCGCTCCTAGTTTTATTTTTAAAAGTAACAAACGGCCAAAGAGCAACAGTTAGGGAAAAGTTGACTTCACTTACTTTCCCTTTTCTCCCCCGTGCTGGTCCTTTGCGAGCTTGATCTCTATGCAAAGGTCCTTCGAGTCCATCTCATACTCTAACCCTGCGGCCTCTTCGTCATCGTCGTCGTCCAGGCTGGAGCTGCTGTCTTCGGACAGGTCCTCGGTCGAGGCAGCCGAGGAGCTCTCGCTAGACTGCTGCTGCTTTATCTGTAGTGTAGAGATATTAACTTTAGAGGGGGGTTGTTTTGGAGAAATTTGATGATGGTAGCCTTACCGGCATTTTTGGCGCCCTCTTGAGCCTTCCGTAAGTAAAGTTCCTCCACCTCCTTGCCGCTAGCTTGAACTTGACGGGCTGCACCAGGCTGTTTAGTGTTGGCGGCCCGGTGGGGTGCGAGGAGGGGGAGAGGGCGGAGGAGCCGAAGGTGGAGGCGCAGAGGGAGGACGTGCTGGTCGCTAAAGGGCAAAACAGAAGGGGATAAAACGGGTATAACCGCAGCATGAACAATTTGTTTTTCAACTTCACGGCCCAGCTTTTTTTCATAACTTTTCCTTCTGGGAAAATCTACCAAAAGGGGTGTCCGTCTGTCTGTTTGTCTGTCTGTTTGTTTGGAGGCCAAACCACTGGATGGATCCCAACCAAATTTGGCATGAGGTACCCCCTGGGCCTTGTGGGTAACATCGAAATACTAGAAGCTCAAAATTCCAAACTTCCCCCGTATGGCCTAGGACGGAGGGCGGAAGCCATTTGCGGCACCGTTTGCGGCACCGTTTGCGGCACCTTTTGCGCAAATGTTGAAACTCTTCTGTATTGTCGAAGGAAAAATGAATATTCAAATTAAAACGTAATTTTTTTTTGGGGGGGGGGATTTGGGTGTTTCTCAATGGGCCGAGCGGAGCGAGGCCAGTCAATGGGTGGTTAATAGGGCCGCGAAGCTGCCCGCACCCAGCAAATGCAAGTGTTGAAAAAGCTGTACCATGAAATTGAATTAGAAATGTGATGGTACAAAGGCACTCTTTTCCACTGGCATTTGATTTTCTTCATCTGCCCAAGGTATTTTTGCTTGTATTTTTGCTTTTCGTCATTCACAAGCTATTTGGGAAAAAAGCAAAAATGCAACAAAAATACATTCTCAGATTTGGGAAATCACATTTGCCTGTGAAAAAAGGCTATACTTTTTTAACCATCACATTAATCATCATTATTTAGTTTCAGAAAAATGAAAGAAAAAGTCACTCTGAGGACTGAGCTAATTTGGAAGGCGCAGCCGTAACAGCAAAGCAACGGCAAATATTTTTATCTACCTTTTTTCAGCCCACTGGCCTGCTGCATCATGGGGTTTGCTCTGATGGCCACGTCCCAGAAGGACCTTTTGACCAGGCTCCTCTTCCTCCTCCCCGGCATCAGAAGCACCTGCTGCTGACGGAGGAAATCGCCGTAGAGGACACCTGGCGATTGCTGCTGTTGCTGCTGACCTCCTTGTTGGTTGGTGTGTGGCGGCCTGGGCAATGTGATGCTGTTGATGTCGCAGGAAATCTTGATGCCGGACTTTCGGGTGGAGCTGAGACAGATGGCATCTCGATGGGCCATTAGAATGCGGTAGATGGAAGTCTCCTGTTTTGCAAGCGATAGTTGGTACCGCTCTATTGGAACCAGCAGAAACAGCAAAAGCAACAACAACAGCAAAAGCAACAGTAGCATTTATTTAGCAACAACAGCAACAGCAACAACAGCAAAAGCGACAGTGACAAAAATAACAGCAGGAACAGCAGAAGCAGTGTAGTAGCATCGGTTTTAGAAGCAGGAGCAACAACGACAGTATCAGTATCAGTAGCAGCAGAAAAAATATATAAACGATCAATAATTTTTCGCCCCAAAAGTGTTGTGGGTTTTCCTACCTGTTCGCTCCTGACTTTGACTCTGTGATCCCTCGACTGACATCCCTTTCTCACGACGAATCCAGCCCCGGGTTGGTTTCCCGACCCTGTGGAGGAGGCTCCGTTGCCCCCTACTCCTCCACCAACTCCTCCTCCTCGTCCACCACCCCCTCCACCAAAGAATCCCAACGCTGCGGCCGCCGGCACCGGCTGGTACCTCAGCGCCGCTCCGTCGCAGCACGGAAACCTCCCAAAGGGCTCCGTCGAGTTCTTGAACTGAATGTTCGGGTACTCCGGATCCTGCGGGTGGAAGGAGCAGAAGGCCAGGAGGTAGGCAGGGAAGTGGGAGGAGCAGAGGGAGCAGAAGAGCGGGTGGACGATGCCCCAGAGCCGCCAGAAGACCCTCCGCCAGCTCTTGACCTCCTGCTTGAGCGCGCGGATGAAGTCGTTGGCGCTGAAGGCGGGGTCTCGCCTGTGCTGCGGGACGACCTCTCCGCGCTGGGAGACGCGCGCGCGAAGCGGGCTGCACGGGAAGAGGCGGGAGAGCGGCTGGGTCAGAAGCATTCCGCAAGCGCGGCAGCGGTACAGGGTGGCGGCCGTGTAGAATATTTCCCTCTCCGGTTGCGGGAGGGGCTCGCACAGCGCGTAGATCAGCTTGACGTAGAGGCGGCTCTGGAGGCGGTCGCGGCGGTCAGGGAGGTCCTCCACCTCAGAGGCCTTGAACAGGTAGGCCAATCTGGAAAAGAAAAGATAGTATTCATTGTGGTCATTTGCCGCTACTGTTGCCCATTTTTGTAAACGGTAACAGTAGCCAGTAGGTGTGCTTTTTCTGTCCCACTTACTTAGAGAATAGTGGCTCCCCCAAGCAGTTGAAGTTGTGCATCACGGACAAGATCTTGCCCATGTTCTGGTGGGCATACTTGAGCGCCTCGTCCACGAGACCGTGTATCTTCAGGAAGGATGCAGACACCAGTATCGACATGACGTTGGACGGGAGCAGCACCGGTTTCTTTTCCTTGGAAGATGTCTCCACAGCCTTTTGTTGCTCTTCCCCGTCCCCTTCCTCGATCCCGTCAGCATGGTCCCTGTCCTCGCTGTTCTTGATCCAGAGCATGAGCCACTCGAAGATGTTGACGTCGCAGTGCACGGATATGTCGACATCCTCGAGGCTCTGCCCGGCCGTGATGTCCCTGAAGTAGCCCATCTGCTCGAGCAGGAGTTCTTGCGGACAGGTGAAGTCCCGCCGCTCGTTCCGGTTGTCGTCGCAAACGTGGATGGTGACCTCTCGGCTATAAAGAATTAAGGAAAACATGGATAATTAATTTCTTAAAATTTCAGACTTTTTCAGTGATACTGATCGGTTTTTAACAACACGCATATGGTATTTCATTGAGTTGGGAGATTAAATTCTGCAAAAAGGAAAGAAAATATTCAAAAATTACACAAACTAGCTGTCCGGGCCCATTTCGCTGGCCCTGTATTCTACTAAATTGAAAAAAATGTCTCACCTCAGTGACCACACTCTACTTCCTTACTACCGGTATTGTCCACATGGACATTTTTAAATTCAAATGGGAAAAGTTGGACTCCCCACATTAATATTTCCCACTTCTGGATCTTCAGAATTTAAAACATGCCCTCCGCACTTTTCTTTCCTACTGCTAGATATTCAAATATTCAATTGAGTATTTATAGGATTTTTTCTT
>JAAUYJ010009665.1_pt1 | contig 10576 bp, 8 predicted proteins | sample 7278031 | NCBI WGS metagenome assembly JAAUYJ01 (sample SAMN14350222, study PRJNA611818) | marine sediment metagenome | isolation source: surface marine sediment (1.8m) | place: French Polynesia: Moorea | collected 2018-08 | reverse complement strand
GGCTCAAAAACCACTCCCCCCCGGCTATAATTTCCCAGATCCCCCCCCAGATGGCCGACCCCTCGCCCACCTAGGGTTATGTCAATCTCGTTGAAATCGAATTATTTCTAATGGAACTTTACATTTTTCTCAGCAGCTTTTTCTCAGCAGCTTGAACATTGTTCGAAAACTCAAGTTTTTTATCGCATGTGTCGTCGTTTCGCGCAGCAAAGTGTCAAAAGACGAGACCCCATTCTTGTTGCTTTCGTTTACACCACCATTTTAATGGGGCCGATGCCGTCCAAAGGAAGGGGGGGGGGATTTTTTGGCACAAGCGCCCTCCACCTGCAGCACTGTCCATTTCGCTCCGGCGACTTCCGCAAGCTTGGGATGGATGCTTCCTAAAACGGACTTTTCACCGTCGACAAAGGGAAATTAGACCAAGATTCTATTCGAAGTGCGAAATAAAACGCTTCTGGCATTTCTGTTCGTTCGCTTTGAAATAAACGCTTTATTCTCGCGTCCGGAGATGTATAGAAGGGGGTCAGGGGAGGTAAACTGGGAAATATATTTTCGTCATCCGCGCAGCACTGGCACTCAGGACTTACGGTATGATTCCTTCCTACAGTTGGCAAAATTATTGTCGAAGGCAAAAGCCTGATTTTTTGCAGCTTTTCGCCGTCGCAGCTGCCGCTCCGAAATGCTTCTTCAGCAGCTCCGCCTCATCAGGACTTCAAAGCACAATATTTGCCTGGTACCCGCGCACTTTGCCTTCTCTTTATTGTCGAATGGAATACTGATTGGAGAGTTGCTCTAGCTGTTCGCTGTCTTGAAACTCCGATTGGGCACGGCTTCAATTTTGTATGCAGGGGAAAAGGGGGTCTCTGGAGACCGCCGCCACCTTTCGTCGTTCGGTAGGAAAAAAATTCGGGGGGCCTCGCAATTGGAATCACAAGAACGATTAGAGGCGGGGGTATTGTAGCAGTAAGGGTATGTAGCATATACCGGTAAGAAGAGATTGGGGGGTCTTCTTGGACTATGTGTATGTAGTGTACGGTAGGTGTAGTGTTCCTGGAGAAATCGAACTGGGTTGTCAACACATGGCGTCGCTGTTGGTTGTGTTGTGAGCCTGAGAATACCTTGCCCGTTTCAGGCTTTTGGGATTGGGGAAATAGGTTTTTTGGGGGGAGGGGGTTTGCTGTAACGCCTATAGGTACTAGAAAGGGAATCGCGCCAGAGGAATTCGCTTGGAGGAAGAAGCATCTTTGAATGGGAAATCAGGTTCGCTTCGAAACGGCGGGAAGGGAAGGGGGTGGAGACAAAAGGCGTGGGTTGAGAGCAATATCCGTACCATATCGTAGCGGTAAAAATATATAGAATCCTGATCGGCTGAGTAATCTTCGAAATCGTTGTACTGGTATACCGCCTCGTCTGTCCTGAGCGAAGCGAAATATTCGACCAGCCTATCGCTTTTTGCTCAAGGCCCGCTTGTGTGTGTGTCTTTTGCTGCTGTGTCCTAAACATCATCTCTTCTGCGAGGATCAAGGACTTATGTATATGGAATTGTTCAGTTAAAAAATCACAAATTGAGTTGCTTTCTTGCGTGTCCGAAGAAACGTCCTTTTTTTGGGGGGAAACAGGAGCCGCGACAGCCACGTCGGCAGCGGCAACTAGAGGAACTCCTCCTTCTGCCCAGGCACGAAAGTTATGCCGGATCTGTCCTTGTCCCTCTTCTTCTTGGGAGAAGAGCTGGGATCACGAGGCTGCTGTTGTTGCCGGTGATGCTGCTGCTGCTGCTGCTCGGTGATCTCGTCTTCGAGCAACTGCTGGATGTCATCGCCGCCGCCTCCCCTGCTCCTGCCTTCGCTGGTGTTGTTTTTCGATCTGGATCTCGATCTGGATGACTTGTCGCTCCGCGCTCCTTCTCCAGCGCCTCCTCCTCCTCCTCCTCCCCCCCGGTCTCTGTGTCTGTGACGCCGCCCGCCGCCGCCACCGCCGTGACTACCACTTCCTCCTCCGCCTCCACCACCACCACCACCACCATCGTGCTCCTCCCTGGCCTTGGGCAACGCAGTAGACAGCTTCCCGATGAAGTCGGTCATCAGGTCCTCCATCTTGGAAATCTGTACGAGCGAGGTAGTCGTCGTTCTCAATCCACTAAAAAAACAAATATTTGTACTATATTTTCTTCCTCACCTTTTGGTTCATCCTGCCGATCTCCTGCTTCATGTCCACCTTGAACTCCGCCATGTTCTTCATGATCTCCTTGTACTGCTGGTCGCTGCCGCTGCCGTCCCTCGTCTTCTTCGCCGCCCCCTCGCCCGCAGTCGACGACGACGAAGAGGTGGCCTCCTTCTTAGGCGACGGTTCTGGTATTGCTGTAGAGGAAGCTGCGGGAGACTCTTGGCTCCCTCCTCCACCACCTCCTCCTCCCCCCAGGCCTTTAAGCCTCCCCCAGCCGCCACCGCCAAGCTTCTTAACCGGCAGAGACTGAAATTTGTTAACAATGGAATTAATTCACCGCCATGATACGAAGATTTTTTGTCTTACCGTGGGCTGCGCCTTTGGAGCGGTTACTATTGGCGTCTCCGTGTCGCTGCTGGTGTCTGGTATTGCCGTGTTGGTGACGGTGGAGGTGGTCGTCTTGGAGTTGCCGATGTCGCCAAGGCCGATGAGCTGCCCGCCGGGATCTCCGGAGGAGCGACCGTTGCCTATGCCTACGTAGGGGAATCGGTAGGAGCTGGAAATTTAAAAGCTTGATAGCATGAGCAATTTGTCACCTGGCGGTATCCCGTTATTGTCTGCGGAGTCCTGGGCGTTGGGAGGGGCGCCCGCGCCCTTCTCCACGTCCCTGCGTTCCGCCACGTCCAACCTCCTCCCTCCTGAGGGGACGTCCGACGAGGGCGCCCGCTTGAACTTGGAGAAGAGCTTCCTCACCAGGTGGTCCTGGGTGTGGTTGAGGGCGGGGTCGTTCTTCCGCCGCTCCGCGAGCTCCTTCTCCTTCTTCACGTCGGACACCTTGCGGAAGATGAGCTGAAAGAACAGAAGCAACAGTTCAGTCTTCTTTTTAACCTGTGCCGTGCCCCCAATGTTCGCAAGTATAAAGTAGACTTTTCGCAAAATGTGACCCCGTCTTCCCCTCCGCCCCTCACTCCGCTCCTTCCGTGCCCTCTTTGAGAGTGTGTAGGTATCCTGTACAGCCACATTCGCGGCGTCAGAAAAGTTGGTCCCCCTTTCTATGTACGTATGTAAACGAGGTTGGTGTGCAAAGCGGAGGAGAAGAAAAGTGAGTGAGGTGGAGGGGAGCAAGGAAAAGTGGAATAAAATTCTCCCTAGGCCTTTAAGGAGGGAAGAGGAGAAGACCATGTGCCGAAAATTACCAAACATCGTCGTTGTGTCAGACAATAGTCAACAAAACATATCGTCAACTTATCTCTAGCATATCTCTAGCACCGGTATATTAAGCAATTCTTAACAAATTGTTTAGTTAGGCAGAGTTAAAGAAAGGTGGGGAAACTCTGCGTGCCTGTAGTTTCAGGACCTCTTGTTATAAGGGGCGAAAGTAGCGGCTGCGGGGAGGGATGCCCTCGCCTCCCTTGCATCTGTACAGGGTGCGGGCGGGGAGGGTTTTTATTCCGCGCACTTTTCTCAATTCAATTTTCGCGAAGAGGGGGTAGGAGGGTTAAGCCGCCGGGCGGGATGGCGGGGGGGCGAGCGGGGAAAACTCATATTTTCCCTCTCTATGCAGAGGTGGTACGCGCAAGTAAACCGACGGTATATGCCGGAAACATAGCTCCCGCGGCCTAGTTCCTCCATGAATAAATTTCAAAACCTGCTCGTCCGCCCTCTCGATCCCACCACCCCTACTCTTCTTCTAAGAAAGCACTTTTCTGTTTAGAATGGGAGGGGGATTTCTTTTTTACTGCGAAAGAACCCCTCGGGATTTCCCCGCAATCGAATCCGCCCCGATTTTACTTTCCCACACTCACCCTGTTCCTCAGGTTGTATGTGAGCACCAGGTTCCTGGCGAACGACTGCGCGAAGGCCTTGTAGAAGTCCAGGACCTCGAGCAGGCGCTCCCTGTTTACCAGGTGCAGGTCGCAGTAGGTGAGGGCCCTCACGTTGGCGACGGCCTGGCCCACCTCCTGGTCCTTCCAGAAGCAGTCTCCGAAGACGTCGCCCTTGCCCAGGATGGCGACCACCTCGTCGTCCTGGATGACCTCGAGCGAGCCGGAGACGATGAAGCAGAGGTTGTCGATGCTCTCGCCCGTGTGGTAGAGGAGGTCGCCCGGCGCCGAGTGCGTCATGGTGAAGTGCATGGCGAGGGCGCGGAGGCAGCCGTCGGAGGCCAGGCGGAAGGCGGGGTGCTCGTTGAAGACCTTACGGTTGAGGTGCACGCAGATGTCGGCCTTCATGTCCTTCGGGCAGTAGTTCAGGACCTGTGGAAACAACAACAACAAAAGTTCAGCTCCGTCGAGCCGGGGAAAAATGAGGGCGAAACCGCAATTCCGCCAGTTTTCCTCCCTCCTTCCGCTAATTTCGTTGGCCAGGCGAATAATGGGAGCTGGTCCAGTCAGATGAATCGAGAGGAGAGACGATTTCTTTCCCCCTACCCCCTTTTGACCCATGTACGCTCTCTCTGCTGCAATACAGAAAGCGAGAGAATGGGGCCTTTTCAAAAGGAGCTCTCCTGCCGGCAGAGGCCAATTTCTCATGAAAAGAGCCCCCCAATCTTTCAGCCCACTTTCGTTGATGGGGCAAAAAAATGACTTCATCACGCAGACTTTTTTTTGTCCCTGTTTCCCTCCATAAAAGGGCCATACACTTCCATTGGCTCGTTGAGCTGTACGTTCCTACGGCGGTCAGAGAAAGAGATCAATTTTCTTGTTCTTTTGTGGTCCTGAGGAAAGAGGAAAAAACTATCGGAAATTTCTCCTTTTAGTTAATATACAGTCGTTTCACAACGCACCAAAGTTCGTCGTTTCTATTTTTCAACAAATATGAGATTATTTGGTATTCCACGTTGTTATTATTCTCGGATAGAATCCTACTTTATATCTGGCGCTTTCTATCGGTCAGTGGGAGAAAACAATCCATTATTAGGCGCCAATAAAGCCTGGAAGAAAGCCAAGTCGACCCTCCCCCTTTCACACCCAATCATGTCAGAAGAAGATAAGGGCGAGCCGCCGACTCTTCCAACCATGCCAAAGCGGATTTGTGTGTCCTCCTTTCCGCGTAAAATCCAACATACCATGATTACTATTCTGTTCGCTTTCCCCACCTTTAAAACCAGGCGTGTTTTGTCTCCGTTGCCGAAAACACGTACTTCCCATGTACATGTATGATATGTGTTGCTGTTACATATGCACAGAGGTACGCAGTCGCAAAGTATGAAGAGGAAGCTGGCTCCGCGATCCTGCCCAGTGTCACTGCAATTCGACTCACTCTGCTGGTCAGCCAGCCAGCCAGGGGACAGAGTTGTCACCTCGCCTGCCGAAGAGCATTACCGAAACACATCCGCCTTCCCTCCCGCTTCTCTGCGACGGCCGGCCATAAATAGACAGAGAGTACACTCACCTTGTCCTGGTCTATTCCCTTTGTCATGGCCCAGGTTGAGACGACGTAGTCCATGACCCGCTCCGACAGCGCCTTGGGCACCTCGTGCAGCTTCATGAACTCGCGCACGCTGTTCAGGATGTCGTGGTACTTGGCCGTCGCAGAGGTCATCTGCGTGAGAGAAGGACGAGGAACGAAATTATGCTTCGGGCGCTGGAAGAAGGGCGGACAAGAGCGAAAAATGCTGTACCTGCTGTATGATTGTGGTGACGTGTCCGAATATGGTCGCGTAGAGCAGCGCGGCCACGATCATCATGCAGATGGAGAATATCTTCTCGTTGTCCGTCTCCGAGGCGATGTTGCCGAAGCCCACGCTGGTCATGCACGTCATGGTGTAGTACAGCGCCGTCACGTACATGGTCTTGCGGCTAGGGCCGTTCTCCACCACCATGCGGACCACGGTCGTGTTGTCGATCGGACTTAAAGATATCGAGACAAAAAATTAGTGCAAAGAAACTTTTAAAGTTTGTTATCAAAATTCCTGTCTTACCTCAGCGCCGTCTCGTGCGTGTAGGGCTGCTCTATGGTCTCCGCCAGCCGGTACAGCCAACCGTATTTGATCCCGTTCGTCAGGTCAGAGTTGCCGATCGAATACCTTGAAAATCGAATTGTAAGGTGACATTATTGATCGGTGCAAAATCAAGTAAAAGGTGGACACTGGAATAATGCTTTTTTCTTTTCTGGGCACTAGAAGTAGCAGAAGCAACAGTTCCATCAATCGAAGACGTCGTTTAGTATATTTCGGATACGTCCTTGTTCTCACCAGATGCAAGCCAGCCAGTGGGCGACGAGCATGTAGAAGCACAGCAGGATGGTGAGCATTGCCGCCCCGTACTCCAGATACCTGTCCAGTTTGCGCACCACTCGGCCCAGCCGCAGCAGGCGCACAACCTTCAGGGCGCTGAACAGGCTACCGATGCCCTGTGTACAGAAAGGTAGACAAAGAAAACAAAAAAGTATTTTAGTGACAGTCCTTCACAACGACCTAGGTACACCACAATAAAAATTCAAAGTGCAATTTTTGAGCAAAACATGGTGGCCTGAAGAAAGTAGTACAGTGTTGTGCGATGTTGAGGATCATATACCTGGAAAAAGATAACAAACAGCAAAGGATTGCTTCAGTTCCTGTGTGGGAGAGAAAATAACTCAAGTGCCTTCTTCCGCACGAAAACTCCACTCTCTCACTCATCGCTGCATGTTCGTCACCGCCGCCTTGGGTGCGGTCGTGAAAAGGGTAAGAAAGGACACGAGAAGGAAGAGGAAGAGGAGCGGAAGATGAAACCCCTTAAGCCTTCTTCCGCCCCTCCCTCCCTCCCTCGTCGGTGGGTGTTTCGTTCGTTGCTTGCGGTGCCTACCACCCTCCGATCACACCACGAAAGTGCATCCTCCTCCTCCTCCTCCTCCTCCTCAGCTCCCCCTCTCCCTCCGCCACCGCCACTCCGAAACCGCGCTCCATTCAATCCATCTGCGTTCGTCCTCCTTCTCCTCATCCCCCGTCCATAAAACCACTTCCACATCGCATCATCATCCTCTCCCTCCTTCCCCTCCCCTCCGGCCTCGGTCGGGCCCGCAGCCTCTTCCTCCCTGAGGCTGTGGTGCTCCTCAACAGATGGCGGCGGTTCGGGAGAGGGGAGAGTGAGCCGAGGATAGAGGAGGGGGGGAGTTACGGGGGGGGGGATGAACTGCTACTCACCGGGCCAGAGGTGTCGGCGCCGGCGTCGCACCGGTAGAGCTGAGTGAGCGAAAGCACCAATCTGACTACTACGGCACTGCTGTGTTAATCTCTCACGGTATATTAAAATATTATCCTGTGGGGAGTGTACATGAAGCAGGAAGCAAAACTTTTTTGGCAGAGGATCCTGGGTCTTCCTTTCTACTTTTTCTCTACTTTTGCTCTTACTAGAGCAGCCATGCATTATTAGGTAGGGCGGAAGGGGTGCAGAGTACAGCACATTTCTGGCACAAGACATAATCTATTTTTGGAGTTGTATTCGGGTAGAGAATGTAAATGGTACTTTACACGTTATGTTTGAAAAAGAAACAGCTTCATGTACTACACTGTACTTGTCTATATTCCAAACAGTACCGCGAAGTGCATTGGTTTTATTTGGCGCGTTTTGAAGTTCTCCGAAAATTAGGAGACGGGCGGACACAAAGCCCTTCCACTCTCTCCAACCTTGAAAATAAACTTCCGTTTCAAAATCTCCCCCCCTTTCACCATTCTCCTCCGCCCTATACCTTCCCAGGCTGGCAAAGGCAGCCTGAGAAAGAGATATACCCTCTCCGTCTCTCCAGAATGCTTGTGGGGGGACCCGACTGCAGGTAAAGGAGGAGAAGGAGGAGTAGGAGGAGAAGGCCCTGAAGGTTAATTAGCTCCATTCTCGCGACCTCCTCCTGACAGTCTCAGAATTCAGGAGGGGGGAAGGCGAGTCGAGGCCGGTGGGCGATATTGCAACGCGATTCCGAGGAGGAGGAGAAGCGCTCGGGAAAGAGAGAATAAGGGGGCTTCGCTCAGGCATGCAGAACTGAAGGGGTTCCTCCTCCTCCTCCTTTCCTTCTTGTGCTTCCCTACCCTGGTTGTTCTCGCAATGAGAAGGTCTCTTCCGTTCGTCGCCGTCGTCGAGTCGAGGAAGAGGGAGAATAATTAAAGAACAAAGGGGGGGAGGGCACGCTGAGGGAAATGGAGTGGGGAGGTGAGAAAAGCATTTGGGTAGGGTCGTCGGTGTCGCACAGGGGCTGTAACAGGCTTGTCTTACACGGGGGCGGGGAGGAGTTGGGAGGGAGGGAGTGGACACTGTTGTAATTAGACCAAGGGCGGATGGGAGCGCCCATGGGGGTTTTCTGAGTCCCGTACTATACCAGAGGTACATATGCACCGCGTATGCCACGTATACAGTACACACGACATTGTGACCTTGTCCATCAGGACGTCAGAGCACGGAATTATTTTATGTCAGTGTATCGAGCTATGTATTGTACGTGCTGTACCGGTATTAGTAATGCTACTATCTACTGAGAGCGAGCGGGAAATTGAGGTCAGCGTTGAGTCTACGTAAGCATAACTCACGTCCTCGTCGTGGTCGAAAGCGTTGAAGACGTCGTAGGGGAGGCAGGAGAGGAGGTCGATGACGAACCAGGACTTGAGGTAGTTGAGGCGGATGATCTTTGGGTCTGAGACGACCTCCCCGCCGGGGCCGACGTACGTGGTGTGGAAGTTGAGGACGATGTCGATGAAGAAGATGACGTCGACGATGGAGTCGACCACGAGGAGGGAGACGTCCTCCGACGTCTTGTTCTTGAGCGCCACGTTGTAGGGGACCATGATGGCCGTGTAGAAGGTGAGGACCAGGATGATCCAGTCCCAGATGGCCTTGAAAGCGCAGTAGTGCAGCAGGATGTGCGGGGGCGTCTTGGGGGCCTCCTGGCGATACTGGGGCATGATATCCGCGCCCAGGCTCATCAGCTAAGACAAGAATGTACCGGTACATAAGTTAGAGATTGCATGATAAGGTTTTGAACCACGCACGCGAGCATAGTTGTATTGACATGAAAGCCCACGACTCCTTTTATGACAAGATCATCATATCCCCATCTGGAATATAGTTGCAAGTAGTGTTCCATTAAGGCTTTGATGTTTTCGGAGTGCACATACGCTTTGTTGTTTCCGAAAGATGGAGAGAGATGTATTACAAACAGGATATATTGGGCGTTGTATTAATACTGTTTCGCGTTCGGTGGGCTTACGGAAGAAAGAAAATGTAATAGGTCGTACCGCTTTAGAAACATAGAATAGATAATCCAGCAAGTCTTTTTTGCATGAATAGTGCGCACTTTGGGAAAACGGAGGTACGCCCGTCCTCCCATTTTCCCACCCAGCCAGCAACAATTTTTCCCGTGCTCAGTCAGTCTGGGACTCTGGGTTAGTCATGCTTCCCCCCTTTTCTCTGCGGGAACCCCAGGAGGGGGGCCTTCTTGTTATTCTCACGGTAGGAGAAAAACCGGCGGCGAAAGAGAGAAGGTGGAGAGAGAGAGAGAGAGAGAGAGAGAGCGAGAGAGAGAGAGAAGGAAGAGCCCTTCTTCCGGGGTGTATGGAGAGGCTCGAGGGATGGAGGGAGGGAGGGAGGGACGGAGAGAAGAGCAAAGGCCTTAACCCAGAGAGGGAAGGAGAGGAGGAGGAGGAGGCAAGAAAAGGTTTTGTCGTCGCCACAGCCTGAGGGCGAGAGAGAGGAGGAGGAGGCCGTCGTCGGAGCGCTGAGGCAACAGGGAAAGAAAGAACTGTTGCTTGTGTTGCTTCTTCTTCTTCTTCTTCTCCATGCTTTTGGTTGCCGAATCTGCCGCCGGCGAAAGGGGGAAAGAAGAGGAAGGGGGAAGGTCCTCGCGGAAAGAAAGGGGAAAGGATCGGGGGGGGGGGGGGGCGAACAAGAAAGAGAAGATTGATTCCAGTTTTTCGGCGGCGGCTTCGTTCGGCTCGGCGGCGGCGGTCGAACGAACGGGAGAAACGAAGACGATGAGAAAGAAACTTTGAGAGATGCTTTTGGGCGGAGTTAGTCAGGGAATGAGGAAGGAAGGGGGGAACTCGGGAAAAACGGAAAGAAGGAGGAGGAAGGAGAGGCGTTTCTGCACGCGAAGAAAAGGGGGAAGAAAAAACTTTCGTTCTCCCTTTTTGGTTAAAAGTTGCTCTCTCCCACGTGTCTCCCGTAGCCCAATTTTTTTCCCTATCACACCGTTCCATTTACTACGCACAATCGTCTTACCAGCGTTAGGTTGGACTGCTTCCCCGCCTCCTTGCTTGAGACCTGGTTCGAGAGCTGCGAGGCGAGCGCAGACCGCGAGCGGGTGACGGAGCGCGCCAGCTTGGCGAACTTGCTCAGCCCGCCCTTGGAGTCCTCCTCGATGGGCTGCTTCAGCGCCGTGATGTCCCTGAACGTCAGCAGGAAGAGCACGACCACGTCCCGCTCGTTCTTCACGGGAGACACCTGAG
>JAAUYJ010188653.1_pt1 | contig 10578 bp, 10 predicted proteins | sample 7278031 | NCBI WGS metagenome assembly JAAUYJ01 (sample SAMN14350222, study PRJNA611818) | marine sediment metagenome | isolation source: surface marine sediment (1.8m) | place: French Polynesia: Moorea | collected 2018-08 | reverse complement strand
GAGCGTTTGCCAAAATTTCCATTCCACCCTAGAGAGGGGGAGGAATATTTTGTTTGCGGGGAAAGTAAGCGTTTCGGGTCAGACGCACAAAATGTTTTGCATGTTTAGCTGCCGAGGCCAGAAAAATGGGCTTTTGAAAGAAATAAAACTTTTTTTCTGCGTCGCTTTTTTCCCTTCCTGTAGTACGGGAAACGATGGGACTTGACAAAGGACTAATGAGAAAAGTTTTTTCTTCCGGTTAGCGACGAGGGAGGGAGAAATAGATGTGGGATGTTTCCTCGCCTCAGAGTGACTCGAAAAAACATGTTTTCACCTTTTTCGCAGGAGACTGAATCCGGTTCCCAAAAAACTGCACTCTTGCCTTTCTACTCTCGGCTCTCAAAAAACCTGCATGCACGGAAGCGTCCTTGTGTCGTACAAGATTCGATTTCATAAAGCATCTATGTAATACAACAAAGACTTTTGGAGCAAAATAAAACATCTAGTCTTTCACCCATAGCATACTGGTACAAGAAACTTGTGAGAAGAAGGCTTCTTTGCACCATTTTGCTTTCTCCTTTTCTAATACACGTTTTTATGAAACCCAGGCCTGGTATCTTTTAGCACCCCAATCCTAGTATGCACTATCCCTACCATGCTGCCACTCCCACCATTATGACCCTATGACTAGACAAAAAAGAGCCTTGCCGTATATCTTTAACTTTCGAAATATTTTTACTTATGCTTAAAGTATGTTCCCACGAAATAAATAAGGGAAAATATTTCCACAAAGACGAAACCCACCGCCGAAGGGGTGTGACTAATAAATTCACCATGATTCTTCCCTCGACAACCCTTTAGCGTTCTTCGTTTCTCTCCACGCTCGTGCGCCTGAATTTCTCTCTTTTTTGTGCGAATTCGAAGTCGGGGGAGGTCGAATCGATTAATCAAGACGGATTTGGGAAAACGCTTTTCGCCCCTTCCTTTCCATTCGTGATTTCGTGAGTGGCGTTCCTTCAATTCATTCGGAATCCCACATACTCCGCTGTATCCGGTATTATCGAATTTAACCGGTTTTGATTTTTGCGCAAATTTGTGTGAAACCCTAGTAGCCTTCCCCTCCAATTATCCACACTTTTCTTGTACGGGAATATCGAACTGTAGTGTAGGGAGACACTTACTGAGTATGTGTCCGGCGGCCGCCCTTTCCCAGATAAATTTTCTTCTCGGGTTACTCCTTTTTTTCTTTTCTCTTCCCCCGAAAGTGTCTCTCTTGCCCAAATTGACTCAGAGAGAAAAAAAATCTCTTAGTCCCTTTCTTTTCTTCGGAAAGTGTTACGGGAGTTCGGTTGAACGAGACTGAACGGGGGCAGGTCGCTAAAAGTATCTGGGATTTGCCAAATATCCCTACATTACCCTTATGTACAATGCTTTTGCCGCATAATTTTGGCGAATATAATTCAAATCAGTTGTAATTAAGTTTTTTCTTGCATTATATATCTGCCAAATTTTCCGTCGGTCGAGAAGAGGAACATTCTTTTCCCCCCTTCCCCCCTCCCTCAATTTTTCTTGCTACGCAAAAGAGACTAGAGACACCTGGAAAAGAGAAACAATGTCGTACTTCCCCGCTGTTTTCCCGCAAAAACTCTTTAAAAAATCGAACAGTTTCTAGATAAGCCCCGGACACGCTTTAGGAGCTCAAAGAGCATCATAATTCAAAAACTACTTCAAACTTTTGTGTCTCTTTCGTCCTTGGAAAAATCGGTTTCCCTGACGCGAAATGAAACAAACTGACATGGGCGGCAAAGAAAAGAAAATATAAATTGGGTGGCCTTTTCGGAAAAGGGGTGACAACAAGACTGATGCTATTTCTCCTCCTCCATAAAAAGCCGTTTGTGCTTCAAAAATGATTCGGATCAACAAAACAAGCAAACGAGTCTTCTATTTTTTGCCACCCTCACCGTCACCAACCAGGAGGAAGAGGAGGAACGTGACAATTTCCCTAACAAATGAGAAATGGACGCGGGATTTTTATTCAACATTCGATCCTTTTCTGCCTTGGAGTACTGAAAACATGCATAGCGCAAAATCATCACCAGGAAAAAGCGCCGATTAAATTCAAATGTGCCAGTATCATAAGTACCATTCATGCAATAAAAGGCCTTATGATCATTTTTTTGGAAATTATGCCCGCCATCCTCTTTCTGCTATATAGTGCTCAGGGTCACTCTTTTGAGGACATCCGGGCAACAAACATGTCACAGCTCCACATCCAAATCTTTGGCTTGCTCTTGTTCGGACTCTTCTTGGTCCTTGTTCAGGAGGGGGAGGCCTGCTGCGGAGGGGGCCCCGGTTTCATCTCATTCCCCACTCTTATTGACATATTTTAATGGATCTGACTTTACTTTTGCTTACCTTTCTAGCTTGCGAGGATGACTGGCCTTACTGGAAGAGGAGGATCGCCGCAGCCAGAAAAGGTTTGAATATAGAAACAATGGGGGAACCTGGGTTGTTCGTAGGTCAAGCAAGTACTGTACACTCGCAATCCCTGACGCCTTGCCATAGAAATAAAAAGAATTGCCATGATAACCCTTTTTGTGCTTTGTGTTTCGACATTCAGCCAAGTCCTCCCCGTCTGTGGCGGGGGCCAAAAAGGACAAGGAGCCCGCTTGGGGTCCATGGGGGGAGCTCATCTGTTTCAACTGCAAGACACAGAGCAACCCTAAGGCAAGGCTACTCCTTCAGGCTGATTATTAGTTATCTTGCATTTATTTCTCACCTTTCCTTGCCGATCCAGATCCCCAATGCACCCCACTACAAATGCTATCGCTACACCCATCCACTGCCACTGCCCAATCCCCCAGATCCCGAACTCTCTGCTTGGTCAGTAAGGACCAGTTGCAAGCCCGTGGATGAATTTGTTAGGTGTCTGTGCAACACAAACACAATCAGCTATGCATGTCAGTACCAGGACCTCATGATGCAAGGGTGCAGGATGCTTGAACGGGTATAAACTAGTTGTGATTTGTAGTTAATATTTTTTTAAAAATCTCTGACTAAACTGTTGTCAGCTGAAGCCCTGTGTAGACAAGTATGCCAATGTAAAGGCCATCAATAAGATGTGGGTAGGTTAACACACAAAGCAGCATTGAGGTATGAAAAAGCCCACTAGTTTTTAATGATAATTGTTTTGCCAGGAATGTGACACTTCTTCAATGGAGAAAAAGTTTGCTTCAGTCCCGAAGAAAGCGCAGGTTCTATGACAAAGTTTTGAATGCACAGAGTAATCAAGGCATTTACAAAGACCTTCATTTAAAAGACTGAATTAGCCTCTGTCCTTTCGGGGGGAAACTGCGACAATTTCTGGAGCTTGAACAGGCCTGCTAGCAAGGAAGGGAAGATGAAGAGGACTCCTTACCTCATGATGCTGACTCAGCGTCTGATGATGATCATGGCGGGAGCACAACCGGCTCTTGAGTGGGCCTTGCGTAGGCAGACCTGTGACTACTGGAATCGCCCAATAACAGAATCAAAAGAACAAGGTATCACGCAAAAGAGTGGTTACTTTCTGAATACTATATATACGTACATCTACTGTATTCAGTTATTTTTATTGTTTACAGAAGATGGAGAGAAAATGTTCTTCAACATCACAGGTTGAGACAAGAAGTCCATTTATTGCCCTTGTGCAGGGCCTATTCTATTGGCAGTTATCTAGAATATCTGAGCATATACAATTTGACCAAATCTACGTAGAGAAATAGAGTCAGGCAAAAAACCATCTCAAGATGCCGCGGTTATACTAATTTCTATTTTGTCACTTGTACATTGTATGAATTTCGAATAAAAAAGAATTCAAAATTGAGCACAGTTCTTCCATTGCTGCACAGATTCGGGTCAACAAAGCAAACCAGCCCTCCCTTTTTCAGCTTTACCATCAAGGTGGGGAAACTTGACAATTTCCTAAACAAACAAGAAATGGATCCTCATTTCTTTTTTTTGTTTATGGAAGCCGTTATGAAGGCATACAATATTTTTTTAAAACTGGCAGGAAAATCTGACGAGGGTAATGTACATAAAAAGAACTAGATAGTCAATTGAAGGCATACTGATACTTTTAAAATTATTATGACCACCCCATTTCTGCTAATCCAGTCACTTTTCTGTGGACATTACAACAGCAAACATGTCACAACACTTATGCTTTCTATTGGTTGGGCTTTTTGTCCTTCTCCAGGAAGGGAAAGCTTGCTGCGGAGGAGGACCGGGTTAAATTTTTATACCACTCTTTCTGACATAATAAAAAAGCTGGCATGCTTTTTCTTCCCCTAGCTTGCGAGGATGACTGGCCCTACTGGAAGAGGAGGATCGCCGCCGCCAGAAAAGGTACCTGTACAATAAAGGGCGTCACCGCGTCACTAGGTTTTTCCAACAAGTTCCCAATATGGCAAAAGTTGAATTTGTCCAAGGCGGAATTGAATTTTAAAGCAAGATTCTAGGCTAAAAAGACATGTCAGAATAATTTAAGCACAACTGAAGACATGCCTTCTTTTAGAAAACAGCATTTATTGGTATACACTCCCATTCTAAAAAAATGCACTTTTTTGCTTTGTTGCCGTAAAAATATGAAATGTGCTTTGTATTTTGATTTTACAGCCAAGGTCTCATCATCATCTGAGGCGGAGGTCAAGAAGGACAAGCCTGTCTGGGGTCCCTGGGGGGAGCTCATCTGCTACAACTGCCAATACTGGACACCGGAGCAACCCGGAGCACGTCCATGACATTGAACTTTTTATCTTGCATCTCCAATTATTTTTCCCTGCCAATTCAGATCCCCAATGGTCCCCAATGCAAGCCACCATCAGTGCCCATGCCACTGCCAAAGCCCCCAGTTGAAGAAAATGCTGCTTCTGCAGTCCAGACCAGTTGCTCGCCTGTGGACAAATTTGTCAGGTGCCTGTGCAACACAGGCACAATTGGCTATGCTTGCCAGTACCAAGACCTTATGATGCAAGGGTGTAGGACGCTCACAAAGGTGCAAAATGGTTCCTGTTGTGGAATTGAGGTTCAAAAATTTTCTCCATTTGTTTCAGTTGAAGCCCTGTGTTGAGAAGTATGCCAACAAGAAGGCCATCAAAAAGATGTGGGTGGGTAAAGACACAAAGAAGACTTGTGTGAAGAAAAGGTTTGCTAGTTTTGTACATATAAAAACTTGGTTTGCCAGGAATGTGATGCTGCCTCCATGGTGAAGAAGTTTGCTCCAGTCCCCAAGAAAGCACAGGTTACAAGATACTATGTCATGGACAGTGGACACAGAAAAACTTCATTTCTCTGTAAAACTGTAAATTTTTAGGCTGAGATTGCCTCTGTCCTGTCAAAGGGAAACTGTGCCAACTTCTGGACAATGATGCCGGCTAGCTTGGAAGTGAAGAGGAAGAGACCACCATACTTTATGATGCTGACACAACGCCTGATGATGGTCATGTCTGGGGCTGAGCCGGCTCTCAAATGGGCCTGGCAGAGGCAGGGATGTGATAATGTGCATCGCTCAGAAACAAAGCCAAGGGAACTTGAAGGTGACATTCAGAAGAAGTTGGTTTGTTGTGAGTCCAGTTGGTCTTTTTTGCTCACAGGAAATGGAGAGAAGCCACCTGAGAGGATGTCCTTCAACATCACAGATTGAGACAAAGAGTACTGTACATCCAATGTCTCCGTGCAGAGGCTTGATAATTGGCATACATATTATTTCAAATTCAATTAGACAACTTTTCAAGATAATAAACTGTGATTGACCAACTCTTTTCACTCATTTTTTAAGTGTATCTTATATGTCTCCTTGATTTAAACAAGATTTACAACCCTGCCATGCTATTTTACAAGGAAAATGGGAGGGCTCTTTGGTCTATGGTCCATTTCCTCCTACACATACTTTCATAAACATGTTTTGCCGGACAAAACGTGATGAACGTGATGAAAAATCCACAATCTATACATATAAAACAAAAAGATATGTCTGTCTGTCTCCCTGTTTTTTGTTTGTTTGTCTCCATTCTACTCCCAAACTACTGGATGGATCCGGACCAAACTTGGCATGCACCTCCCCCTGGACCCTGGGAATGTCCTCCACATACTCTTTAGGGGGTACCCACACCAAGGGGGGGGTATAATTTTGAAAACTTTCTCTTATTGCTCTGGAAAAAGTATTTTAATTATTCAAATTCAAATTCAAATACTATAGATGGTGAAAAAGATCCAGTTTTGGAAGGAAAAAGTTTGGAATAGGCAAAAACCTTAGACGAAATAGTGTGGGGAGGCAAAATAGTTTAAATTTGAATTTAAATAGTGGAATAAACAAAACTGGGAAATCAAGGTGAGGGGAAGCCAAAATTTTTGAATTTTGAATTTTAAAAGTTGGAATGAACAAAATTGGGAATTCAAGGTGAGGGGTGGCAAAAAAGTTTAAATTTGAATTTAAAGGGTTGGAAATGAACAACATTGGGAAATCAAGGAGTGAGGAGGGAAATTATGCTTCACAGGCCCAGCGGAGTGGGCCATTACTGCTAGTAGTTTATGTTATGAGTCGTCCACTTGAACAACTTCACACTTCTTTTTCCAATTTCAGACAGTCAACATGTCTAACCAGGGACTAATCTTTGGGGTCTCAGTACTCCTCCTTGTCCTTCTTGAGGCAACCAAGGAAACAGGGGCCTGCTGTGGAGGACCTACTGGTGAGTTGATCTACTGGTATGATTTTTTATCATCTTCTCAGGGAATTTTTTGAAAAGGTTGCTCTGAGGATGACCTGTACTGGAAGAGGAGGATTGCTGCCATGAGAAAAGGTATGTACCATAATCTTAAAGTATGAGTACTGGTTGTAGATTATTGTTTAAATGTATTCCCTTCAGCAAAAGCTTCTTCCTCTTCATCTGTGGCTGATGCCAAGAAGGGCGAGCCCGTCTGGGGTCCACCTCAGGAGCTCATCTGCTACCACTGCAAACGCCTATATGAAGGAGAACCCCATGCAAGTCAAAGTCAACTTGAGATTTCATACATTTTTGCAATTCCTATTTGCTTGTCCTAGTTCCCCAATAGGAAGAGGTGCGAGCCCCCTAAAGAGCCCGTTCCTCTGCCAAAGCCCCCAATGGATGATAAAGAATTTGTGCACTCAGTTCGCACCGGTTGCAAGCCCGTGACTGAGTTTGTGGAGTGCCTCTGCAGCACTGGAACCATCAGTTATGCCTGTCAGTATCAGGACCTCATGATGCAGGGGTGTAGGATGCTTGAAAAAGTATGAGAAAATATTTAGGTACAAATTAAGAGCTTTTCCCACCAATTTCACCTTATAATTCATCAGTTGAGGCCCTGTGTAGAGAAATATGCTGACAAGGAGGCCCTGAAAAAGATGTGGGTGGGTGAAGAGAAACTCACGATGTTCCAAATATGATTGTCCCAATAAAAAAGTGCTCATTGCTCAGGAGTGTGATGCAGCAGCCATTGAGAAAGCGTTTGCTCCTGTCCCAAAGAAAGCCCAGGTGACATATCTTCTGTGAAATGAAGGTAGGTATGAAAAAATATCCCTTTTCAGGCCGAGATCGCCTCTGTCCTCAAAGAGGGCAACTGTGCCGGCTTCTGGAGGTCCTCCTCACTCTTTGAAACTGGTGGCGTGGAAGACAAGATGAGGAGGCCCTCTTACTTCGCGATGCTGACCGAGCGCCTGATGATGCTCATGAGTGGGGTGCAGCCGGCCTTCAAGTGGGCCTGGCACAGGCAACAGTGTGAGAGAAAGTACGACTCCGAAGCTGAAATGAAAGAGCCAAAAGGTATAGTATCTCACATTTGTTTTCACTTGATGGAGAGTTAGTTTTTTTGCACAGGAGCGACTGGGAGGCTCTCCTTCAACATCACGGATCGACGTTAGGAAAATCGTCTTTCTGAATGTGCTTGTTTCAAAAGTAATTGGCTTTGTTCAGTAATGATTCGGCACGCATACAGTACAATCTGGCTTCCCCCTTTCACTGAAATACAGCACACAACGAGCCATCCCAACAACTTTAAGATTGTCACATGAAATCTTCTTTTTCTTGCTCGATTGAAGAACCAATTCGTTTTTTGTGCCCCAAACTTGGTGCAAGTCCGTCACAGAAGAACCAGTCGCGAAAAGAGAAGTAAAATCAAGCCATCGGAGGACGGGTTCCAATGCACTTTTCAGGGACGTTATCTAGAGCGAAAATCGCAAATTTCGTTATGTTGCAAAAAAAACACCACGTGGCACATTCGGGAAGGGAAAACTGGATCTTGATTTTTCGCCAACTTTTTATGGGGACTCGAAGCGTTCGTCTCCGTTTAATTGTCGCTTAGATACTCCGTCTCAATCCCGCGTAAGCCCATTTCCCACCATATACCGTAAGCGAGGCCGTAATTTTCGAGCCTTTGAAAAATATTTTTTGCCGGGGAAAAAGCGGTGAAACGGCTTGAAATATATCGCCCCTCCGCCTCCCCTGACAGCTATGCAGGCAGGTAAAAAAAAGGGAGAATGCTTGCGCAAACGGCCGAAGAAGAAGAGGGGAGGGATTTTTCGCAAGTCATGTAGGAATATACGCACACACGTCTTGCGGGGGGAAAAGAGGATGAGGGGAAAGCTGTGTTTTTTCTCCCTCATCTTTTCTTTTTCCCTCGTCTTCTTTCTTTTTCCCGCTAGTCATCCCGGTCGATTGGGTCAATCTCGTGCGCTTGTATATTTTTTCTCGAAAAAAGTACCACCATCCTGCTTTAATGGGAAATTGGAAGAGGCGGGAGACAAAGGAATGTCTGCATTATGCGAAACCAAAGCGCCATTCCATCGATCCGCAAATATTTTTTCCCGCCAAGAAAGTGCACGCATAATCCGAATTCCCCCAAAGAAACGAGAGGTTGGGGATTTTTTATTATGGCCCAAAATTACACGTCTGGGATAGGCAACGCGTTTTCCCACACTATTTCTCCCGCATTTTTTCTCCATAAAGCCCCGATCACGAGAGATTCCTCCACCCGGATATTTTTTCGCACGCACAACACATCTTCTCCCATCCTGCTATGCGATGCAAAAAAAGGAAGGAGAGAAATAATGTGTTGTAGGTTCTTGACCCCCCCATCGTTGTTGCGTGATGAAATGTTGCCCCATTCGATGTTTCAAAAGAACGGAAAACCGAGAATAAAATATATTTTTTCCTGCCCACGCGCGCTTTCATTTCGCGTATAAGAATTCGGAACTAATTTCCCCCACTTTTCACATTCTAATTCTCCGGAATGTTCTGTCACGCACCATCATCATCGCCGAAATTTCTCTTCTTCTGCTCTCCGCGTATCTCTCCATTCCGCGTACATAAAAATAAAAAAATCTCTTCCTCACGAACTTTGAGATGTTGACCCCAGGATCTGACCTCACATGATCGCAAGCCAGGCAACAGCGGCAAAGGGGAAAAAAGAGGAAGAAGATACGGCGATGGATTCCCCCATATATATATGTTATTTTCCAAAAAAAATCAAACTGAAAAATATTTATTAAATCATTACTGATTGTTTCAAAAATAAAGACAAGGAATTTAAATAAGTGTTATTGGTGATATTTGGAATACTTTTTGAGGTTTTTTGCACTCTCTTTCCGCCTCCCCCTCCTTTCCCTTTAAAAATGTGGGCACGAGGGAAGAAGAGAAAAGAGAGAGCTTGGGAGATATCAGAGGAGGAGAGATGGAAGGAGGGATTGAAATGCATAAAAAATGCGATGGAATATGTGGGAGAGCAGGCAAGGGGGAAGGCATGGAGAAACGGGTTAAGAGTCGGAGGAGGAGGATGGGGTGCCCTATGATGCGCGGAGAGAATTCCACACGAGAGGACTTGTCTTGACCCTCCTACACGTTCAAAATTTGCCCAAGATTCCTTTGTTCATATGAATCAAAAAGATTTTCTTGCTTTCAAATTGTCGAATTTGAATTTCCGTGTACAGTAGAAATATGTGGGAGGAGGGAATATGGTCGGAATATAAAAAAGACCATTTATTTGCCGCGAATCGACCCTCCTCCTCCTTCCGATACGGTCTCTCCTCTCCTGCCCATGGCTATCATCGCTCCCAGCACGAGACACAGACAGAGGGAGAGAGAACTTACGGTCTTTCTGGCCGGAGAGCCGCTTAATGGGGTCGGACAGATTTTTCATCTTTTATCATTTCTTTTCCACAGAATAATTTGATTTTGCAATAATGTACCTGAATTGGCTGCATAATTATGTTTCGCAGTTACAATTTAACTACTGAATATCCCTAACATGGTCCTACTAAGCGGCCCAATCCCCGGCTGCTCCTTCGTCGCGCGGCGGGAAATCATCCAAAAAGTCCGACTCTAGAAAAAAATTCCGATGCTTCCTGCTGGGGTGGACAACGGCCGGATTCGGGCGGGGGAATTGGAAAGCATTATTTCCCCGATTCCCAATTCTTGTGGGAAACACGGGTGGGGGCTAGCTACTACCAATCCTAAATTTGAAAAAATACCTCTGGCGCTGGGTGATTCATTGGGAGCCCCCACCCCCGTCTGCTTAGGGTGAGAGCCGCCTCCTAGCATATTTTAT
>JAAUYJ010116150.1_pt1 | contig 10579 bp, 16 predicted proteins | sample 7278031 | NCBI WGS metagenome assembly JAAUYJ01 (sample SAMN14350222, study PRJNA611818) | marine sediment metagenome | isolation source: surface marine sediment (1.8m) | place: French Polynesia: Moorea | collected 2018-08 | reverse complement strand
CACACTACACACCACAATGGAACGGGTTGTAAACTTCTTACGCCAAAGTTGGGAAGGAGACAGAAAATAATTCCAACCCTCTGAAATCTCCTTTCCCCATCTGTGCGATGAGAGGCGACTTTTTTATTTTGATCTTGTTCAAACTGTGTCTTCGTCGTCTCTTTTCCTGGGAAAGGTGAGAAGAGAGGGAGGGGTGGAGCTGGCTTGGACATCCTCTTGGTAATTGATGCCCTGACACTCACAATTTGTCGTCGCCCGTAGGAAAAAGGGGGGACGCCGACGCCGCCAGATTTCCACCTGGAGCGAGGTGGGATGTCATCCCTCCGCGCAGGATCGAAATTGAGCCCACTCCCAAACAACAGAAGGGGGAGGAAAACAAGCAGAATCCTTTGTACTCTTCTTTTTTTCTCACGTTTATGCAATGCAATGTTATGGCATTGCTTAATCTGCAGACCGGCAGTCAAGAGCAAACAACAAAAGGGCAAGAGCAACAGGGGAGGGGATTGATGGTTCAAAAAAAACTCGCCGACGACTTCGGATCATGGGAAAGGACGCCGTATCCCCCTCTCCCCTCTACTCTCACGAGAAGGAGGAAGCCACCTTTTTAAACACGGAGCTTGGGGGTTGTTTTCGATTGCTCAGGAGTAGAGACAAATAATACTGTATACCTGTGCCGACGCACCACCACCTGGCGGATCGTTTTTCAGAAAAAGTTGGTTCTTCTTCCATCGATTGTTTTGTCTTCTTTGCTCCGCGTCTTATGCTATCGAGTTTCACGATCGTAAAAGCCCAGAGACCCTTTTACGAGAGAACGGGAGATTGAGGGGCAACAGCCATAAAATCGTTTGTTCTTCTGTCTCCCCTTTCCAATGGGGGGGATAGGGGGTCGCATTACAACAGCCATCATGATCTGAGAGAGAGGCCGTTGCCTCCTGAGCACTCATGGTGTTTGATCCAATTCAGTGTTGATGGAAGTATTCAACTTCCCGGACCCAACTCCGCATTCCGGTCTGTCGAGTCTAATTCCGCTGGAGAGAGGATAAGTCCTGGTGCGGAGACGGGAAATTGAAGTGAGGAGGACCCTCCTGGCTCACACGGAGGTTTTTTGTTGCGCTGATCCAAGGGAAGGATAGGGAAAGGGGAATTCTTACGTAGATGTGTACTTATGTGCTTCTGGCAGGTGAAATGCCTGTGAAGGTGAGGTTTTTTTTGCCCAATACCCCTCTTCCTTTTCATACTGCTACCAGCATCATTGGCCTCCTCCTTCCTTCCTCCGCCGGGTTGGAATAATGGAGGAGGAGGAGGAGCAACAGTTCAGCCTGTGCGGGCGGCGTCGGCGGCGTAGAAAGAAGAGGAAGAAGAGGGGTTCTTTGCTTGGGCTGTGTTTTATCAGTCAGATGAATCTGACTGATCAGTGGAGGAAGAGACCCCTCTTCCTCTTCTTACCCCTTTTTTCCTTCTTTCCCTGTACCTCTCAAGGTTTGCGTGTTTATGTCTGAGAGGGCAAAGTGAGAGAGGGAGAGGGGGGGATGAGGAAAAATGGTCCGTAAAAGCCCAATTTCGACCCTCACCCCCACTTTGGGAGAAGAGAAGTCAAATTCGTACATGGCGTGTAAGAAGTTACTTCCTCGACCCCAAAAATGGGCGGATGTGCCCATTTCTTCTTGCCCAAGTCACCCACTAACCCAGGATCTCTTGTTAGTTTTTTTGTGTGCGCCGAATGCGGGTAAAAAACAACTGGAGCAATGTGCCCTGCCTCCTGATCTGACATTTGGAGCCAAAGTGGAACCATTACCCTGTATCTATCCCAAAAGGCCAACAAGGAACGGCTCCAGATATTGCATCTAGGGGGGAGGAAGAAACAGTGGGTGAAGGAAGCCTGTGGAGAAGAATTTTTTATGCTCCGATTTTTGTCCGCTCTTCTTGTGGGGAAGTCTGTGCTCGACCTTTTATGCCCATAAAGAGCGTCACTGCGTTGTGAGCACGCCTGCTGGATTTTTTAATCCCCCCGTGATTGTTCCGACCCAGTTCACCCTCCTCCTGCTGCACATGTGGATGAGGGCAATTGTCTTTTCTCCTCTCTTCATCGTCTCTGTTGGAAGAATAGGTCCTTCTCCGGGGGGTCCGAGGAGGAGAGGGACGGTTCTTTTGATCGAAGAGTTCCCATATACGAACCCATGACAAAGGAGGAGGCATTTCGGGTCGGGCCACAGGTACAACCAAGGGGGATTCACCAACCTTGGGCGAGTAGAACTAGTCGTGTTTTTGCCGAAATGGGGCTTTTTTAACGACCACTTTGCTCTCCGTGGTCGCCGTAAAAAGTCGTCCTTGGCGAAATTCCATTCCGACTTTTTCTTTCCGGCCACACGCGCTGAGCATTTCTGGTCCAGTTCCGCTTCCAGAGACGGAAGAAGAAGAAGAGGTCGTAATAATAAAAATGTGATTCGGGAATGTCTGGCACGGGGAGGGGAAAGAAAAAAGAACAATGGATGTCTTAATTGCGAAACGGGAAGTATGAGGAGGGTGGTCTGTTCTCCTCCTGCATGAGTTAATTCTCCCCTTCCCTCCTTTTTTGTGTCCTGCTGCTAATTTGAGCGGCCTAGGGTGAAGGAGAAGAAGGAAGTGGAGGTGACTCTTCGTTATCGCCAACAGGGAATGGCCCTCGCAACACAAAACCCGTCTATTACAGAATGAATCTTCATTGCCCCCCCCCTCATCCCTTTTCTACTCTGTCTCTCAAGGGTGGGCCCTTGCGGACTGTCAGTTGGGCGCGCATATTTCTAAGCCTCGTGCCAAGGTCAGCCTTCCTCTTTTGGCTCGGGCGGTGTCCACCTTCCGCATGCAAAAGAAGATGATTCTGACGCGGCGCTTTGTCGTATGCAAAAGTCGCAGGTTGACGGTGACAAGACGGATCCACCTACCTTCACCTCCCCTTTTACCGCTCGCTGCGTCCAGAAAGAGAAGATGAGATTCTGCAACAACGGCGCGGACGCAAATTCAGCAAATTCCGGCATTGCTTGAGACAAGGGCATTAGGTGCATGTGCAGAGTTGGCGAATTCCTCATCCCCCAGTTTACGGTACGCAGCTCAGCGGGAGGCGAGGAGGAGGAGGGATATTCATTCCGCGTTGTTCTGATCCTTCCTTTGGCCGCCCGACCGTGCGTGCTTGCGTTTGCATTTGTTGTTTTGCCAGTATGTGCGTATGTGCGGTATGGGGGAATGCGATGTGTGTATGTGTGTGGCTTGCCCAAAGTGGCACCTCTTTGAGATTGTGGGCACTGCGCGTACCCAAAAGGGGGAGGCGCGATAGCTTGGTGCCAAAATCCAGCTTCCAAATTAGCATCTCTTCTTTCTTCTTATTCCCGCGTTTTGTTTGGTCGCTATCACTTTGGTTTTTTTGGGGGGGAAGGGAAAGAATAATGGAAAAGGCTCCGTTGCCAAAAATTTGCTGCTATATAAGAAAGAATGGAAAAAGAGGAGTAGAAATGGTGCCACTCACTTCAAGATGATGACACGGTTGCCTGGCTACAGCGAAAAAATATACAAAAACCTCCGTCGCATTTTTTGGTAAACGGAAAGACGGTAACTTTGTCTTCTTTTTCCCAGGCAAGATTCACGCTTGGCTTGGACTGTCGGCTGAATCTCGCAACCGTCCATTGTGCGCGGACGAGCTATTCTTTCTTCCACAATAACAGGCGGAGGAGGGCAAGAAAAAAGCTTTACGGTGGAAATAAAAGAGGAAGAGATACTCGCGAATAATGCAGCGGAGAATCTTCCCTCTCTGCGGCTTGGATGAAGAAAGAGAGAGATGGCCTCAAAAGGACCTTGCTTTTGGAGGTCAGGGGGACCTCCCCCTTTTCTCCTGCCCACCATTGTTTCCCAATTTGCTCTCCCCACATTGCGCCTTCGTCGAAATCTCCCCATTGTCCAACTTCTTTTCTCGTCGTGATTCAATTTGCCTCACCCCGACATCCGCCACCTGTCCTCGCCTCTCTCCCTCCCTCCTTCGATGTCCACTTTTGGCAACCCTGACTAATGCCAAACTTCCTCTGGCGGATATGATGCCTTTTCGGAGCCTCTCCATTGATTACGTGAGGCTCCCACGGACGGAAGAATAATTTGGCGCCTGAAAGCGGAGGGAGAAACATTAACCTTTCCGCTCATTTCCTAAGCGACCCTGCCCGCCCGCCATTTCCCATATATTCCTCTTCCTCCTGACTTTTAGTTTAAAAAAGCCCTTAAAAATGAAGAAGGGGAGGAAGGAGGCGGAAGCGGGAGGGAGAAGAGGATCCTTGTCCCTTCTTGTTTGGAAAATCATTTATCACACAACCGCGCACACGCAGCCTTGGGGAGGAAGGAGACGGAAAGGAGCGAGTGGCAAAATGGGAGCTACTTTTCGTTTCCTGGCTACCGCCTCACGCTAATCCCAAAGGTATATTTATCATGGGTTTCAAGAGAAAAAAAGGGATACATCTGACAGGGCCCACAGCACCATGTTTGGCCAATTAATTACACGCCGGATCTTTTAGCGGCCTTGTCCACATGCGGCCTTGGCGGCGACGCAGTGTCCACAAAAGGATATGGGAGAAAAAAATGGATTTTCTCGAGTTCATGTTTTCACATTGTTACAGCGTACTTTAGAGGTTCTGACCCGACCTAGTACGCAAGAATTTTTTTGGGGGTAGAGGGGTGGGGGTAGAGGTTGAATCTAGGTCCACTAATTCTGCTTTTAAAAGGCCAATTAAAAATTCCTTCCCCCCTCTCTTTCGTTCGCCACCCAAAAAAAGGAAAAGGAGAAAATTAAAAATGGGCTTCTTCCCCTCTCCCTTTCCTCCGTTGCTTGCCAAACCAATTTCGCTTGGCTGGCTGCGGAAGACCCTAAGGGATCGTTGTCGGCTCATTACCCTCCTCCTCCTCCTCTTTTCCTACTCTGCCGTTTTTTAAAAAACCCACTGGAAAAAATCCACTTATTACGGGGATGAGGATGAAGGGAAACACCTGTCAGTCTTAAACACAGGCTGCTCATTATGGATTCAGTTTTCCTTGGAAGAAATTCTTGCCTGGCCCTGTAGTACGTACCTCTCTCCGGTCGCAATCAACTTCAAGCCATGAGTGGATTGTTGATATCTTGGCCGCTAACTACCCGCAACACGGAACATTATTCAACCTGCCACAGGCAGCAGCAAGGAAGTTAGCATGGCATCCACGCAACCATGCGAGAGACCATGCTAGGGATCATCAACCAAGTCCGTTGTAGACAGGCAGTCAGAGCCAAAGAGGAAAAAGAATTCATCAAAGATAGAAACAACGTTGCAAGCAACATTTAATATGTACGGTTTATTTTCATACTCTTTGGCCCTCGCAAGTGCCTTCAAATATTCAAGCCAAGTCGCCTTATCCATTAACCCCTTCTTCGCTCCTTTTTTTCTTCCTCCGAGGTAATTTTCGCACCCATCGTGTTTGTTTTCCCCGCTAGACGAAAGAGAAAGAAGAGATAGTATTATGGCCAGTTTCATCACCTCTCCCCCTCCTCCCCACAGCCCAAAACCGACCGCGACGGTGATTACCAAGAGGGAGGAATGAAAGAATGAAGATGGGGCCGACCGCCCATTTTCCTGCCTGGGCTGCCCATTTTCTCTCCCTCCCCTCCCCAACCGCGGGCCGAAGTTTTGGGCGCTTCTTCCTTTTCCTTCTCTCTGGGGGTTAAGTTTGATTGCACTTTCACTCCTCCTCCTCCTTCGCCGCCTATGCTTGCTTGGCTGGACCCTAGGAGGCTTTGGAAAAGGAGGAAGGGGCCGCCGCCGCCGCCGCCGCTGGCATCCACCACCACCTCCCCCCTTTTTTCCTGCATACTAGAAGGAAAGGGGGGGGGGGAAGGCAGGTACACTCGTGGGCAGCAAGGAAGGGATGGGTGGATCTGCCTAACAGGGAAGAGGGAAGATTCTTTTCATGAGATTCAAATTTGCGAAATTTCTCGCCGGCGAAGGGAGAAAAATTGGCCTCGTGTCAAGAGAGAGACTCAGTCTCAGTGTATGCGAGGGGTGCATCATACATCTCTCTCCTTTTCTCTCTCTCGCGTGCCGACTTTGAAAGAGGCGAGCGCGGGGTTTTTTTCTTTTTCGAAAAAGATGGGGAAAAGTGAAAAAGGGGGAAATCTCCTTGCAAGACGCCGCCGCCGCCGCCGCCGCCGCTTCAGTCCCAGTCGGAGGGGGGTTCACGGGGGATTTTCAATTCGTGCCGCGGTCATAATTTACGCAAACACGGCTAGGAGGAAGAGGAGGAGGAAAAGTGGGGAGTGGCGTTTAATTCTCCGCTTCACGACTTTCCCATATTTTCTCCCTCTTTTTTTGCCGGGAAGAAATATTCGTCTCTCGGAATGGGTAACCCACTCTTAGTGAGGGGTGGGGTGTTATTTCCGATCTCTCTCCCTCCCAAAGACCCATTCTTTAACCCAACGTTTATTCTCTTAATTGCAGGTAAGAGCGACGATGCCTCCTTCTCCCCCCGTCTCACGCCGGAAGAAGAAGAAGCCAGCAAATATTTACCCTTTCCCTCCATTCTTTTCTGAAAGGAAATACTTTACCTCCTCCCCTCCCTTTCCCCCTTTTTTGAGCACAACTTTACGATTGACACGAAGCCACACAACAGGTGCCCATCACATTGGCTGTAGGGAGGGAACAATGGAAGGTGTACATAAAATATTCTTCTCCGTACACAACAAACCTTCCTTGAAATTCCCAGATATTTCCTCGTCGATATAAAATGCACCTCTCTGTACGTGCAAAAGGGTCCTTGGCATCAAGAGCCGCCACCGCAATCACAGTCGGCCGCCGGGCGCCGCTCCTTCCGCCCTTTTATTGGGTGCCCATCTTTTGCCCCCTTCCTTCCATCCTTTTGGGCGACTCATAAACATAACTCTCATCGCGCGCCCCAACCCAACCCAAAAGCGAAGCCCATTCTAATCAAGGTTCTCCCTCCTCCCCCCACTCGATCCTCGCTTCCACGAAAGCAAGCAGACAAAAGCAGAGTCCAAATAGGACCTCGCTCGCCGAATATATACACGAAACATAGGTACGCCTTTCCTCCCTCTAGTTAGGCGTTCCGGAAGGGAGGAATAAAAGAAGGGGGCCAATATTCAAATTGCCGCCCCCGAAAAGAACCGAAGACTCTCGAGTCACTACAACTCTCGCATCCGCCTCCCTCCTCCCAGGGACACTGCGGGGAAACACTTTCACCTTTCATACAAGCATGTAATTGCTGAATCACTCCCAGTTTATCACGCTGGACAGTCCGAGTCCATCTCTTATATACAACATTTGTCGAATCCCGCACCGTGACGATTATGATTCCCATCCTCCTCCTCCTCCTCCTCCTCCTCCTCCTACGCCGCTTTTTCCTCCTCTGGAAAATTTCCCCCCGCCTCGTGTGTGCGTACAGCGATCGAGGAAGCGGATAAGAAGGTCGCCTTCTCCTCCTTTTCATCCGAGGAGGGAGGGAGGAGGCCCATGGAGGGCAGGAAGACATTATTCGTGAAGGGAGAGGATATAATGTGATTTGCGGTTCTCTCAGGCACCGCTGCATTACGCCGACAGGTGAGGGGGGTTAAGGACATCTGCTTAGTGCCTTTTTTCGAATTTATAATCCTCCACTGCTACAGAGGGATCCAGGGAAATCTGGATATTTTTCCCCTTTCTCCTACGGCGTTGGGCCATAGATGCAGGAGGAGGAAAGGTGCTTTGTCAGGGGATTTTTAGGGCCTTTTAAACGGCGCCTCCCTTAAGGCATAACATGTGAGGGGGGGAGGAGAAAACATGTCGAAACTCTTCACCGCCCATCTTTCTTATCTGTTCCTTCTCCGGCAGCCTTGTTTTCGTCGGAAGTATCAGAGCAGCTTGAAGAGAGACCCGACCTGTGTTGTAGTAAAAGGGGACTCGACTATAATTTACGCCTTTTTCCTCCTCCACTTTGGCGGACAAAGGGGGCTTTGGAGATCGCATGTGCGAAAACAACAGTTTTCCCGCCGCCCTAGGTGCATATAAGGGAAAGAGGGGAAGGAGAGAGGAGTCTGAGAAAATGGCCCCTCCTCTCTCTTTCTCTCCGGGGTGCGTAATAGGGGGCGCCTCCCTTCCCTTTCCCCTTTTTCTTATGCTAAATGCCGTGCAAAAATAATAATCTTTTTTTGCTCCAACGCGAGGGGAAAAGGAGGTCAGGCTCTCGAAAAAAGAAGATTAGAGTCTGAAAATTACGAGGGCGGAGGAAGAAGGGAAAGGGAAGTGGGGAGGATTACTGGAAAAAAGCCGACTTTAATTACGAACCGCAACACCACCACAACAAAAAATGGAACTACCCCCGACTCGAGAAAAACATGGCTATTGTTATGGGCGTCGGCCTGTCCCGTTATGTTGTGGGCATCATTGCTTGGTGCCCATCTCTCCTTTCCGCCATATCTCTCACCCTCATTCTCCACGCCTCCCTTCCCTCCTCCCCTCCTTCCAAAAGTCCCAGACTGGACACAACCACCACACACCTCCGCTCGCCAGAAAGAGACGAGGTCAAAAGAAGAAGGAAAAAACCATTTTTGTGGCTGGGAAGTCCGAGTATGACTTTCGTCAACTCTCATGCAACAACGTTGCGTGTGAAAGTACCGGTATGTTCATTGTTTCCACTTTCCAGTGCCTGTGCTTTCGGGAAACATTGAATCATTTTGCAACAAAAAGTCCTTTTTAAGTTGGCGATTTTCTTTCTTGGCCTGGGCCCACTTCACTCTCTCTTTTCCCCTTGGTCCGTCCAGCAAGTTTTCTCTCCTTTCTTCCTCTTCTTTCCTTTTGGCTAGGGGATGGAGGAGGAAGAAGAAGAGGGAGGAGGAGAATATGATGGAGACTGATGGGAGAGGAGAGAGAGGGAAGAGGGAAAGGCGGCGCCTCCTCCTCCGTCCACTGCAAGGAAGGGAATAGGAAGCCCCCGCGGCGAGGTTCACAAACCCGAGGGTTTTCTCGCCGCCGTCTCCGCAAGAGGAGAGAGGAAAAGCGAACTCGCATCATGGAAGTGAATGTATGGGAAGCCGAAGCCGCCGACGCCGTCAATTAAAGGGAGAATTTCGCTCTCATCTTCTCTCTCGTTCGCTACTGCCATCCATCACCGAAATTCTCCTTTTCTTCTGCCCACGCATTCACTGCTCGATAACAGCAAGCAATGGCGGCGGTTGCAATGTATTAGGGGTGAAAGGAAAAGGGCAACAACAGCGAACGAACAACAACCCTTTTGGCCTGACTTCGCATCATGAATCACCGGGCGAAGAAGATTCCGGAAAAATAAATCTCCCTTACCCCGTGCAATGCAGCAATATTGAAAAAAAGATAATAATGCTGGCACCCACTTAACGCGATTTCCCGGTCTCTTCTCTGGAAAAAAATAAGAGGAACAGGGGAAAAAACCTCGCGGCTAATTGCGACTCAAATCCACCTGCGCCGAAACCCTTCTTTTTTCCCTTCGAAAACCGAAAAACAATGCCGCGACCCCCACTCAACCCAACCCCATCCCTCAGGCGTTGCTGGCTAGCCACTTCCTCTCTCTCGGTACGACAGCAAAACAACAACCAATTTCTGACCCCGGGGTCCTTCTCCTTCTCTCTTGTCAGTTGGCGGAGATTCAAATTGGGGAGGAGGAATAGGGGGGGAGAAAGAAGAGTCGTCGGCAATAAAATACGGAGGGGTAAACAACCTTCGACTTTTTTTCCCAACCGGGAAAAAAGCGATCGTTATAATCGCCGCTCACGGAGCGAAAAGGAAAACCTTTTTCTTTCTCTTTTCATTAAACCGATTTCTCTTCTTATCCCTCTTTCTCCATCTGATTTGTTTCCTTTCACGCCATCAAGTAGAATGAGAGAAAGAGGGGATTCAAAAGCCCCTAAGTCATGCCATTCAGCGTTCTCTTTTGTCCGTGGGCGATTTTTCTCTCCCCGTCTCCTACTTTTGTCTCTGCGAGTTTTCGTCTTCAGCACTTGCTTTGTATTCCCGCATACGACGCCTCCGAATTAATGGCTTTGTTTCCCCCCTCAAAGGGAAAAGACAATGGATGGAAAACTAGAGCGAATAGCAGGCGTTTCCCTTTTTCTCTTGCCCATCAATCCTGTTCGCAAACAAGACTTCTTCTAACTAGCCTCGGTGGTCAGTTTTTCTGCTCCCCTCACGTGACTAATTCAAGCGCTGCCCCCCTTTCCTGGAGCGGGGAGGAGTCGTGACGCTCATTTTTCAAATTTCGGTTGCGAAAAAAAAGAGGAGGTAGGGAAGATAAGAAATATGGGAGATGAGAAGGCGGCAGAAATAGCAAAAATGGGTGCAGGGGAGGTTTTGCCAAATATTTGCTCAAAAGCCAAGCCAAGGCAGCCCCTGCCCTTGAGAGGAAACGGGCGAATTTCCCCCTCGCTTCAAAGATCAAAAGAATGAGTATATCGGCCACTGGGTGCTGTTGCTCCTCCTCCTTTTCTTTTCAAAAGTAGCAGTAGCTGTATCATCATCATCCCCAGCGCCAGCGCCGACGCCGGCAGCACCGGCGGCACCACCTTCTTCCCCTTTATCAT
>JAAUYJ010071537.1_pt1 | contig 10586 bp, 11 predicted proteins | sample 7278031 | NCBI WGS metagenome assembly JAAUYJ01 (sample SAMN14350222, study PRJNA611818) | marine sediment metagenome | isolation source: surface marine sediment (1.8m) | place: French Polynesia: Moorea | collected 2018-08 | reverse complement strand
GACTCCTACAACCAGGGATAGCCGGCGCCGCTTAACTGAATGAAGAACGGAGGCTGGGGAAAAGAATCGATCGCTACTTCCATACTCCCTAGTTCCCTCCCTCATATTCTAGCTCCTCCCTTTTAACGGTAAAAGAACAGGGAAAAGAGGGGGAGGGGAGAGAAGCCGCTTAAGCATTATTAAAAAAGCGCCGCCGGAGGCCAAAAAGCCACCTTCCCCCCCCCCCTCCTTTCCCTCCTCCTCCTCCTCGCCGCATTCATTCGCGTGTGAAACGAAATAAATAAATTCGGGAAACCGCGTCCGTGCGTGCGCGTCAATAATCGGACGGAAAAAACGGAAAGAGGGGGAGGAGGTGGAGGCGGAGGAGGAGGGAGGCGCCTTCCTCCTTCCCCCTCCTCCTCTTCCAGCCGCAACAGCTCGGGAAAGAAAAGAAATAGAAAGGAGAGAGAGAGTGAATTTTGTGTCTGGACTTACTCTCACGTGTGTGGGACGGAGAGGACAGTAAGGAATAGGAGCAAAATTCGTACGATTCTTTTGCCGAATCAAGCCTTAAGACATATCCCAAAAACTATACTTTCGGTCCCAATAATATTATGTGGGCTGTTCAACCACCACCCCACCCTCCTCCTCCTCTCTCAGGCCTTTGCACGAAAGTCGTCTGGTGTACTGTAAGTACTATCCCCTCCCCCTCTCAATTTTGTTGTGCTTGATCCCAACTAGCGTCGATCCGCGTCGTCACCGATCAGAGCGGCGACGTCGAATTTCAGAGTCTCTGGCGCCTCCTCCTCCTCCTCCTCCAGCAGCGCGCCTGTGTGCGATTGTGTACGAACGAACGAACGAGCGTACGGAGGAAAGGAAAGAATCGGAGAAAGTGACGGGGCTTGGACCTCCTCCCCCTCCCCCTCCTCGATCCGCGCTTTAGTTTTTTCCTCCGATTGACTCGCCTTCTTTTCCCAAAACGAGAAGCACGGAAAAAAAGGCGAGGAAGGACAAGAGGAATGGAAAAGGGACTTTTCGATCCGGCCTTGTGTTTGTTTTGCATGCTTGGAACTTTTGGGACGCCAGCCCAAAAAAATATCGGCCAGAAAATAGAACCTACGATTGCATTGCAGAAAGATGCTGAAGTCTGAATTTCATCGCACAATTATGAAACTTTTTTGGTTATTATGAAGTAAATCAATATACGTGTTACGACACACGATATTTCGGTGCCCGTAGTCGATAATGACGCTTTCGGCCCGGGTCACGCATGGTCAAGCCTACGTCTGTCCTATGTGTCAAATGTCAGATTTTAGGCGCACAGTCTGCCAATTTACACGTACTTTACTATCATACACCGATATTGTGTTCTGTATTGCTACCTTTCTACCTATTACCGACCTATTCGAACACTTTAAAAGGGGAAGGGAAGAAGAGAAGCCCTGATGACGCCAAACCCCAGTTCTCGTGTGTGAGTATCGAAAGTTGCGAAAACACAAGTAGCCCCTTGCTTGCAAAAAGGGGGGTTTCTTCTTCTTTTGTCTTTGGTCAGTCACCGCCATATACTTCCTTCCTTCGTCTATAGTGCCATATTTGCACCCCTTTCCTCTCTCTTTCCCATCGCGGTGGCAATTCGCCATATGCCTCCTCCTTCCCCCTACACCCTCAAACCCTTCTTGCACAGTCCAAGAATCGCCTTCTGACACTCGCGAAAAAAAATAGGAAGAGTGGCTTCCTTAGTGTACGTTCGCAAAGGAGGAAAAGGAAGAGTAGCTTACTTCATATTCCCGCACAATTAGCAATTAGGTTTTTCATTGGATGTATATCGTATATTTAGATCTTTGATAGATTTTCGACTGAGTCTTCGATAGCAATATTGCACCCAACTTATTCGCCGTCACATTGCGATCACGTCTGCAACCCTTTCCCTTTTCTCGCCTTCTCCCGCCGCAATCTTTTTTGTACTCCTCCCACACGAAAAAACCATGCCACACATGCCGAGAACGAGAGTCAGAGTTTCCATTTACGTGCCTTCACACCCCAACCACCCCTTCTCTAACGAATAGCAATGTGCGAATTCTCTTTGACTGGCGGCCGACGATGGACGAACGTACAATAGGAGAGGGGGAAAAGCAAGGACAGAAACATTTTCTTGACTGGGCAGATTCCTGGGCGGGCGGGCCGACCAACTTTCAAAATGTGCCACTAGTAAGTCTTGCGCCGCAAAGTGGGAAAATGCGGTTGGGGCAGGGAAAGGAAAGGAAATTCTTTACTTCCTCCCTCGCCTTCTTGCCAGAATTTCGCAACTTCCGAAGTGTAGGAATTCAACGGCGGGCAAGCTGCTCTTTCTGGCCTAAAAAACACTCAAAAAAATCTCCTAAACAAGTAGTTGTTCAAGGATGCCACCTCTCGAAAGGGGAAAGTGTGACTTTGGCGACCTCAACGCGCGGGTTCGGCGCCGTCGCAAAAAGCAGACAAAGTAGTAGGCGTTCCGAATACAGAAAAGCAGCAGAGACAGTTCCTGCGGCAACAGCAACATATTGGCCCGCCTTGGGGCAGGGGGAAAAGTCACCTACATACGGTATGTACAGCTCCCTCCGTTCGTCTGTACTGGAATAGGGGGCATGGGAAAATTGCCGGAAAGAAGGAGGAGGAAAGAGGACGGGGGAATATAATGGAGTGATCGGTCGCGACGGCGGCGGCGGCAAAGGGAGGAAAAGGAGGAGAGAAACCAGGAGGAGGAGAGGGATTCAACAATGGGGACGATTATTTTCCCCCCTGGGATATAGGCTTGATTCAGTATAAGGTAGTTGTTAGTTTGATAGCGTTCTTTTGTCATATAGAATGGAGCATTTTGTTGCCTTTCTTCTTCGAATCCGCGTCTCCTTCCTCCTCCTGTGCAGTCTCCGCCGCCGCTTCCTTTCCCAGGCTTCCCCCCTCCCCCCTTCCTCCTCCTTCGAATCGAACGAATCCTTCTTCCCTTTTAAAGGGGGGAAGATAAATAAGGGGAGAGACGGAGGAGGAGACTTTTTTCTTCAGTTCTTCTTCCTCCTCCCTTTCCTTTTTTAAGAAATGGGGTCAACCAACCAAAAAGGAACGCGAACCCCGCCGCGTTCGTTCTCTCTACATTGCGTTCCTCTATACGCACCATTCTTTTTTTGCTATATGACTTCTCCTTTTGCTTACTTGTGCTTTGCCGGGTCGTTTTGCTTTTCAGGAATCTAGTTGTTTCCTTTGATCGGAAGTTCACTGCTGATGCTGTAAAAGTCGCGATGATCCCAAAGCCACACTTACTGCGCAGTGTGTGCATGAAAAATATCCAAGGAAATTTCACGCCAGGTGTGTGTGTGTGGGCGTGTCACCTCAGCTAGGGAGGAATGGGGAAAATTTCCCTATCCTTTTCGGGAAAATTTGGTCGTGTCACCTCTTCCTCCCCAAACCAAAAAAGAGCAGAGTGCAGGAATGTGGTGCTGGGGGCCGGCCCTTTTCCCCTTCACAGTATTCTCCCTCTCTCTCCTCCCCCACTTCATTACTTTTTGAGCGAAACGGAAGCCTGTCTCCGAAAAATTTCCCCCTCCTCCCTCCCTCGTCGCCGGCCCTCAAAAAGCCCAAACCTGGAGGGGAGGGGGGGGGAGAGGAAGGAAACTCAGGCACACACGGAAGGAGGAGACATTCATTCTTTGCCTTTTAAAGGGGAGGGGAGAGAAGTTTATTCTTCCCCCTCCTCTCGATCCCCCTTGCGTTCCAGGCTGAGACGTCTGTGCAAACCGCCAAAATATACAAGGGAGTTTTTAGTGCCAAACCGTGTCCCCCCCTCCCCCTCCCTATATCCTCTACTACACGGTATGTAAATATACGCGCCGCCGCGCGGGGGAAATTGTCAAAAGAGGAGGGAGGGGGAAATCTTTTTAGCCTTATCGCAGATTGAAGTCCTCCTCCCTGTCCCCTGGCCAAAAACGGTTGTGTCTCCCTCTAAGTAAAAGACGAGGATTGCCCAACAATGGCTCATCCTCTGCCTTTTTGAGCTCAGTCTCAAATTGCGCTTCCCTCCACTTACAAAAGGGGGGAAATGGTCTTTCATTTCGGGAGTGATTTGAGAGCCGCGCCGTGGCGAATCCCAACCCGTCAATCCCTGACTTTGTCACCCCTTTCTGTCATGTGCCAACTGCCCTGTCTGCCACCTCCACTGTGCGCTGCTTTTAGCGTCATGCTTGGAATATTTCCCCCCTTTTCCTTTCCCTTTTTGCTATTCTGGAAAACGAGAGGTGGAATTATCCACTGTGTCTGCCCCCCTCCCTCTCCCCCCGAGGTAGTGGCATAAGACGTACGGCGACGACGATCCAAGGGGCCAAGATTTTTTTCCTTCTATCCCCCCCCCTTTTTTAGGTCGTAAACGTCTCTCTTTCACCTCTGCGGTATGACAGCCATTGCATTCACGCTTGAGGGGGGGAGGGAGTGAGGGGGTCATTCTGTAAAATATCTCATCGTTATGCGCGGAGGGAGGGAGGGAAAGAGGCGGCAGTAAATATAAACGGAGAGGGAGGGGGGAGGGAATTTAAATCCCTCCTAGCTTCTTCCTGAATCACAAAAAATATGCCCTCCTCCTCCTCTCTCTACCTCCTTTTCTTATTCTTCTTTGACCGCGAGGCGGCGGCGGCGGCGGCGGCGGAATATTTGAGGTCTTGGAAGGGAACCAACTCCCCCTCCCCTCTTTTCGCGTAGCTGGAGGAGAAAACGGCGGCTTCGGTGGTGGTGGTGGAGGAGGAGGAGCGAGCATTTTAATTATTCTCCCATCCATTGCGGGAAATGACGGGGTGGGCTGACTCACCCCGGTCGGAGGAGGAGGAGGAGGAGGAGGCGTCCGCTTACATGATTTTCTTCCTCCCAAGACCTGGCAGAAAAAAGGGGAAGGGGAGGCAGCCCAGAGAGAGGAGAGGAGATTATAACAAGTGCGGGATTCACCCCGGCCGGAGAAGAAACAAGCCGATGCGGCATCAATGAGGGAAAGATGGGGGCCAATTGGCGAATACCTCCCTTTTCCCTCCTCTCTTCCGACCGACGCCCGGGGGCGGAACCGGACTGCGACCGGAGGGACCGGACCGAGAAACGAAGTGGAGGGTCCACTCCCCCCTAGCTCCTCCCCCCTCCTAGGGCCGACAGACCGCAGATTAGGAAAAACACTGAGAAGAAAAAGGGAAAAAGGAGAATGTGGGGCACGGACGGGGGCGGCGGAGGTGCTTTTGACCTGGGACGACAAGCCGCCGCCGCCGCCGCCGCCTTCGTCTAATACTCGCGGGGGGGGGGCGGAATGGGCAATTTTTCTGTACTTACTTTTGCCTACATGTATACGTGGATATGCAGAGGGGGAGGGAGGAGGAGCCTGTCCTAATTTTCTAACTTTCATTTTGTTTTCTCCATTTCTTTGCAGGCGATGGCGTCTCAAGAGGCGTCGAGGTCTCCCTCTGTGTCTACTGCCTCTTCTTCCCCTGCGGCGGCGGTCTGCGGCGGCCATAAACTGAGGCCGCGCGGCAGGCGGCGGAGATCAGCGGCGGAGCGGTGACCGTTTGCATCAGCCCTCCATCATGGACTGGGCTCTGGACGAGCTCCTCTGCCACCTCCAGCCGCAGCAGTCAGAGTCGACGCTGGAGACCACAGCAGCGGCTGAGTCTCCCGTGGCGGCCGATGGCGGCGGCGGCGGCGGTCACGGCCCCTCCTCCTCCGGGGTTGACGCCGCCGCCTGCATGGAGGAGCTGGAGCAGCTCCTCAGCGACTCATTCGGTGGCACGGAGAGAGACGAGGAGGAGGATTCGGTCGATCTCTGCTCCTTGCCTCCTCCTCCTACGCTGGCGAAAGAATCGTCTCCGCCAGCAACGCCTTCTCCGCCATCGCCATCGCCACCTCCCCTCACCATCCGACGTCCCATCCTGGAGCCGGTGACTCCCCAGTCCGAATCCGGCGATGAGGAGGAGGAGGAGGAGGAGGACAAGGAGGAGGAGGATACTGTGATAGCGGTGCTGCCGCCACCGGAGGAGTACAGGGACGGAGGGGAGGAAAATGATGAGGATGAGACCGGGTTGAAAAGGAGGAAACTGTCGACGCCACCTCTTGTGGCACCTCCACCCTCCTCTTCTCTGCTCCTGCAGGCGCTGGCCGCCTCAACCCCCGCCTCCGTTCCAACTCCTCCCCCTCCCCCGCGGCCTGCTTCTACGCCGTCCTCCTCTTCCTCCTCCCTCCTCCTCCCTCCCCCTCCCCCTCCCCCCTCCTCCGAGAGTCTCTTGGTGCTAGCCGACCGCCTCGTCAGCCAGGCGAGAGTGGTCACCGCGACAAAGGAGCAGATTATTCCAAATATACCGCCACCTCCACTGTACCCCACTGCAGTCCCCCCTGAGGCTGCTCCTCCTCCTCCGGCCTCAGCGGCCAGGGTGATACAGCTCCCTTGCTCCATCACCCCCGTCTCTTCCGCGACGGGAGGGACAACGGCAACAGCAGCAGCAGCAACTCTGACAACCTCATCGGCTCCTGCCTTTGCACAGCCCCAGACACCGCTGCCGCCACTGCCTCAGTCTCTGTTGTCTCTGCTCAGGCAGCAGCAGCAACAACAGCAACAACTAGTACCACAGCAACATAACGTGCCAAACAATGCCAACGACACCAGCAGCGACAGCAGCAGCAGCAGCGGTAGCATCCTCAGTCACAGCCTGTCCATCCAGCCGGTCGTCAACACCCAGGGTCCGCCAGAATCGGCAGCAACGCCAACTTCTGCACCCACGCTCACGCTGGGAGAAGGAGGCAAGCTCCAGATATCCTTGCCGGCCGCCGCCGTTCCGCTCCTGCTCAGGGGTGCAGCGGCAGCCGCGAGTTTGCAGGGGCCTTCGGCGGCGGCGGCACCCAAGCAAGCTTCTGCGGCGACGGAGGAGTCGGTGATGGCCCGGCTCAGCATGCTCAAGCCTTGCTCGGTCGTGCCGATGCCGATGCCGAACCCGGCGTCATCGTCGTCGGCCATCAAGTCGGAAGAAATCAAAAGCAACAACGAACAGACTTCGTCCCCGTCCTCCCTCCCAGTATGTTCCAGCAAGCCGAGGGCGCTTTCTGGTCCCAAGCTGGTGCTCTCCCCTTCGCTTCTCCCGGCCCTAATCGCCCAGGCCGCATCTTCGGTTTCTCCCGGGGTTGGACTGCTGGAGCAGACAGCGGGCGGCTGCAAAGGCGGCGGGCAGCAGCAGAGTCTAGGTGGGATAGCCTTTGAGGTCAAAGGAGCTCCGCCGCAGTCGGCTGTGGCCACACCAACTCCAGTGCCGGTTCCAGTGCCGGTTCCGATTCCGGTCCCGGTGCCGTCCATGCAAACACATAAATCGACAACCACTGCGCCATCACCATCGCCGTCGCCGTCCTCTTCCTCCTCCTCCACGCCGCTGCTGACTTCTTTGCTCCAGTCAAAGTCGGTGGCGGAGAGTGCCGGACTGGCCAGTCTGAGCAACTCCTTACTGCAGGCCTTCTCTCCTCCCTCGGCATTGGGAGCAGCAAGCAGCAGCAAGAGCAGCAACAGTAACAACAGCAGCAGCAGCAGTCGTTCCCCGGACGCCGCTTCTGACAGTGGGATTGAAAGCCTGGCTTCCCTCTCGCCGCCAAGTGAGATTTCGCCAGCCAACTCTCCCCCGAACAGCTCCTCCTCCTCCTCCAATCTCGAGAATCCACCTGCAACCCCTGCAACCCCGGCGTCACTTCCTGCACCAACTCCAACGCCAGCGCCGTCCGTCCTCTCGGCGCTCCTGTCCACAGAGCCGGAGCAGACCAGATCGGCCATGCTACTGACAGACCTACTGAGCAGCAACAACAACAACAGCGACAACACCACTTCAATCACCGACACTACCTCTTCGGACACAAAGTCTGCAACATTTCAAGCGAGACCGCCTTCGACGCCGCTACCTTCTCCCGCCCTGCACAAATTGCAACCAAATAGTCCCCCTCCTCCACCCTCCCCTTCAATAGAGCTCCCCTCCGTCCCCGTCCCCATCCCTCCTCCTCTCTCCCCACTCCTCTCCGACCTGATGGAGGACTTTGGAATCCCGCCCTCCTCCTCCTCTGCCGGCGCAGACTCCTCCTCATGCATGGTGGCAGTAAACCCAAGGGACCTCATTCTCAGGAAGGGAGAGGAGGGCTCACCCAGCATAAGGGAGACGGAAGAGAGCGAAGGAGGAGTAGGATGCGGCAGCGACATCTGCACACCTCCTCACCAGCCTGTCACCCTCTCAGAGTTTCTCTTGGATGAGGGAGCGCCTCCTGTCAGGTCGGCGCTCATGCTGGAGATCGGCCTGGGAGGAGGGAAAATCAAAAGGGAGGCTGAGGAGGAGCACGAGGATCAGGTACTACAGCAGCAGCAGGAGCTGGAGCAGCAGGCCAAGAGGCGCAGACTCTCCCTCACAGCTCCCCCGTCGGTGCTGGAGGAGGGGACGGCGGACGACGACCTCGTGAGGAGGATGAGGCAGCTCGACAGCGTCTTGGGAATCACACCTCAACAGCAGCCCACTCTAGTGGTGTCCGTGCCGGCCAATCGCCCGGTGACGACGACTGTGCGGGCGGCGGACGATTTAGACCTGATCGAGAAGCAGAACGCTTCGCTCAGGGTGAGGACCTTCAGGTGCCCAAAGTGCCCGGCATCGGGGGCAGCCTTCGAGGACGCGGACGCGCTGTCCAGGCACATCCTCGCATGCCATAACAGCAGCAGCAACAACAACAACAATACTTCAGTGCCGGAATCTCCCGTTACACCAGGCGCCCCTGCCACCGCCCCTGCTCCTGCTCCCGCCGTGAAGCCTTACGCCTGCCAGTCCTGCGACCTGCGCTTCAACTCCATGGGCGCTCGCAACTCCCACCGGCGCAAGGTGCACCAGCGCAGCTTCCTGTGCTCGCGCTGCGACATCGCCTTCGGCAGCGCTCAGAAGCTGGCGCGCCACCTGCGCACCCACACCGGCGTCAAGGAGTTCCGCTGCGCCCTCTGCTCAAAGGAGTTCATGGACGAGCGCAACCTGGTGCTGCACCACAAGCTGCACAGGGGCGAGCAGGACTTCAAGTGCGGCGCCTGCGGGAGGAAGTACTACACCAAGAGCGGGCTGCAGCACCACCAGAGGCAGGTGCACTCAAAGGGGGAGTTCCCTTGTCCGGAGTGCAGGGCTGAGGCGTCAGAAGGCGCGGAACCCAAGACTTTCCCTACAAAGTATGATCTACTGCTTCACCGGCGGGAGGCGCACGGAGGAGCAGGGGCAGAGAAATGCAACGTGTGCTCGGCAAGGTTTCCCGGACAGGTGAGGAAATAAATAAATAAATAAAGTATTGAACAAAGTCAATCCTTCGATTTGTTTTCCGGTCTCCAGCGCCAAATTTTTGCAGAGCTCTTTTCTACATAAAACAATTTCTTCTGAAACAGGCCGAGCTTCGCGAGCACCGCGTCAAGTGCCACAGCAACCGTCCCTTCGCCTGCCCGCGCTGCCCTCACAGATCCAAGACCCAGGACAAGCTGGACAGACACCTTGTCCGCCACGTCGCAAGGGACGCGTTCAGGTGCGAGCACTGCGGAAAGACATTCGCGTTCAAGAACTCCCTCAAGAAGCACCTGGTGAGTACAGTGCTGTATACTGTGTCAATGTGTATTTCAAATTAAATGTCTAATTTTGTTTGTCATTTTGCAGGAAAAGGGACGGTGCTCGGTGCTGAAGCAGCAGCGGGCGCTGGCTGTGGATCAAAGTGCTGCTGCCGCGGCAGCCGCTGTTGCCGCAGCAGCAGCAAACCCTGGAGTAAACTTGGTCGTTCCCCCTCAGCCTCTTGACGAAGGTTCCGAGGCCATGGGTCAGCTGAGGAGGCTGCTGGCCGAGAGGCCGGAGTTGGCGGTGGGGAGGCAGCAGCTTCTGCAGCTACAGCAGCAGCAGCTACTGCAACAACAACAACAGCCAGCGCCGCTCCCGCTCCCGCTGCCAGTGCCAGTGCCCTTGCTCCAAGTGCAACTGCCTCAACTGCCGCAACAGTTGCTCCAGCAGCAACAGCGACTGCCAACCGCGCAAGACTCCTAGTGAACAAAAAAAGAAATACGAGAGACTTAAGCATTTTTTTCCTCTGAGCACTCCCGTGGTCCAACTTAGTCGATCGGAGAAGCAACACGAGGGAAAATAAGCAAATCCAGCTATTCAACTTCCAAGAAGTCAAACTCTTGAAAACGTCATATTATCACAAACACACATGCATCATCCAACATACACAACGCCCGTCCAGGGGACAAAACAAAAAACCGCTCACCTCGCCTCACGACAATGCCTTTAATTTTTAAATTCATGAACACTTGTTTTACCCACATGTACACTGCAAAGGAAAGAAAACTGCAACAAACAATTTCTCCGCCGACGTTATGGGAGCGGCAGGATTTTACTCAATCAAAATGCCTCAATGCCCCTACTTGATTAGGAAGCGTCACGTACGACGACCCCCTCCCCCCCCCAAAAAAATATAATGGGGACACCCGCGGTGTGGTCTGCTGTCCCCACGCCGCCCCATTGGTTGTCGGGGTGGGAGGGTGGCGCGCGAGGAGACGCCTGGGCGCCGACCGTTCGGGGTCGGTG
>JAAUYJ010005731.1_pt1 | contig 10587 bp, 6 predicted proteins | sample 7278031 | NCBI WGS metagenome assembly JAAUYJ01 (sample SAMN14350222, study PRJNA611818) | marine sediment metagenome | isolation source: surface marine sediment (1.8m) | place: French Polynesia: Moorea | collected 2018-08 | reverse complement strand
CTTGCTCATCTTGCGCGAGCCGTCGCGCAGGGACATCACCCGCGTTGCCGTGCCCAGGATCAGCGGCTCGACCAAGGGAAAATAGTCGACGCCGAAATCGTTGTTGAACTTCTGGGCGATGTCCCGGGTCAGCTCCAGGTGCTGCTTCTGGTCCTCGCCGACCGGCACGTGGGTCGCCTTGTAGGCCAGGATGTCGGCGGCCATCAGGTTGGGATAGGCGTAGAGCCCGACGCTGGCGTTCTCGCGATGCTTGCCGGCCTTCTCCTTGAACTGGGTCATGCGGTTGAGCCAGCCGAGACGGGCCACGCAGTTGAAGATCCAGGCCAGCTCGGCGTGCGCCGGGACCTGGCTCTGGTTGAAGATGATCGAGCGCTTGGGGTCGATGCCGGCGGCGAGGTAGGCGGCGGTCACCTCGCGCGTGTTGGCCTTGAGCTCCGCCGGGTCCTGCCAGACCGTGATCGCGTGCAGGTCGACCACGCAGTAGATGCAGTCGAACTCGTCCTGCAGGGTAACGAAGTTGCGGATGGCGCCCAGGTAGTTGCCCAGGTGCAGATTGCCGGTCGGCTGCACGCCGGAGAAGATGCGTTTCATGGCTGAGTCTGTCCTGTCGCCCGCCCGCGCGGCGGGAAGCCGGGTTATCGCCGCTGACCCCTGTGGGGTCAAGGCCACGCTGGCCGTCAGGTCCCGGCGGCCGGCCGCCGCGCCAGCAGCGTCTTGAGCTCGGCCGTGCGCACCGCGCGCAGCACGAGCGCCAGCACCGCATAGCCCGCCAGGCCGGCGCCGATCAGCAAGGCGAGGGCGCCCACCTGCAGCGCCAGAGCGGCGTCGAACCAGGGGGCGAGCAGCCGGGCGCCGCCCCAGAGCGCGCCGCCCATGAGCGCGCTGGCCAGCAGGATGCGCGGCAGCCGCTGGCGCAGGCGCGCGTCCAGGGCGATGTAGCCGCGCCGCCGCAGGCCCAGGGCCAAGAGCCCGGCGTTGAGCCAGGCGGCGAGCGCCGTGGCCAGCGCGAGGCCGACGTGGCCGAGCGGCCAGAACAGGATCAGCGCCAGGACGATGTTGGCCGCGACCGAGGCCGAGGCCATCTGCAGCGGCCGCACCGTATCCTCGCGGGCGAAGAAGGCCGGCTGCAGCACCTTGACCAGGACGTAAGCCGGCAGGCCCAGGGCGAAGGCCGCGAGGGCCGCGGCCGTGGCGTCGCTGGCGGCGCGGTCGAAGGCACCGTGCTCGAACAGCACCACGACGATCGGCCAGGGGATCGCGATCAGCGCGGCGGTCGCCGGCAGGGTCAGCAGCAGCGAAAGCTCGAGGCCCCGGTTGAGGCTCTCCATGGCAGCCTCCTCGGCGCCGCCGCGCAGCTTGCGGGAGAGGTCGGGCAGCAGCACGACGCCGAAGGCGATGCCGATCAGACCGAGGGGCAGCTGATAGACCCGGTCGGCGTAGTAGAGGTAGGAGACCGCGCCGGCCTGCAGCGAGGCGATGATCGTGCCGACCAAGAGGTTGAGCTGCTGCGCCCCGGCGGAGAGCACGCCGGGCACCATCAGCTTGAGCAGGCGTCGCACGCCCTCGGTCATGCGCGGCCGCGGCAGCCGGAGCGGCATGCCGGCGCGCGCCGCGGCCACGTAGAGCAGCAGAAACTGTGCGACTCCGGCGGCGGCCACGGTCCAGGCCAGAACCTCGCCGGGCAGACCGATCACTGGGATCACTGCGACCAGGGCCGTGATGAAGAACACGTTGAGCAGGATCGGCGCCGCCGCCGCCGCGGCGAAGCGATAGAGCGAGTTGAGCACGCCGCTCAAGAGCGCGGCCAGCGCCATGAACAGCAGGTAGGGGAAGGTGATGCGGGTGAGCTGCACCGCCATGTCGAACTTCGCCGGGTCTTCGGCAAAGCCCGGCGCCAGCACGTACATCAGCCAGGGCATGGCGGCCATGCACGCCGCCGTGAAGACCAGCAGGGCCGCCAGCAGCACGGCCAGTGCCTGCTCGGCGAAGAGCCGCGCCGCGGCCTCGCCGCTCTGTTCCAGGCGGCGTGCGAAGAGCGGCACGAAGGCGGCGTTGAAGGCGCCCTCGCCGAACAGCCGGCGAAACAGGTTGGGAAAGCGGAAGGCGACGAAGAAGGCATCGGCCACGGGGCCGGTGCCGATCACCGAGGCGATCAGGATGTCGCGGATGAAGCCGAGGATCCGGCTGATGCCGGTATAGCCGCCGACCGTCGCGATGGAACGCAACATGGCCATGGCCGCGAGTATCTATAGGAATGCGGCAGATTAAGGAAGCGGCGGGTCTAAGGACCAGCACCTCGCGCTGTCAGGCGACGACCGGATCCAGGTCGACCGTGTAGAGCGTCTCGCCCTGCAGGTCCTTGAGGTCGACGGTCATCACCTCGCTGGCGCCGTCGATCCTGACCTGGCCGAAGAACTGCAGGCCTTCGCTCGGCGCCAGGTTCTTACGTCCGGGCGGCGGCGTCTTGGCAAATACCACTTGGGTGCCGAAGGTGTTGTCGACTTCGGTGGGTCCGTAGGTGCCGGCGTTGAGCGGGCCCGAGACGAATTCCCAGAAGGGCGCGAAGTCCTGATGCTGCGCCCGGTTCGGATCGTGGTGCAGGGCCGCGGTGTAGTGCACGTCGGCGGTCAGCCAGACGACGTTCTCGATCCCGTTGTGTTTGATGAAGCTCAGCAGGTTGGCCATCTCGATCTCGCGGCCGAGCGCCGGTCCGTCGCGGTTGGCCAGGTTGTCGAAGGCCGCATCGCCATCGTGCACGACCAAACCGACCGGCATGTCCGAGGCCACCACTTTCCAGGTCGCCTTTGAGGTCAGCAGCTGCTGCTTGAGCCATAGGATCTGCTCGCGGCCCAGGAAGACCGTGTCGGCATCGGCGACCGGCTGCCGGTTCGCCGTGTTGCGGCCGCGATAGCTGCGCATGTCGATGACGAAGACGTCGAGCAGCGGGCCGTAGCGGATCGTGCGGTAAATCCGCTCGCGATCACGGCCGCCGGGCCAGAGCGGCATGTAATCGAGGAACGCGCGCCTTGACCGCGCAGCGAGCAGCGCCACGCTTTTCACCTTGTAGTCGTCGCGGTCGAGGATCTCCTGCGGGTACCAGTTGTTGACCGTCTCGTGGTCGTCCCACTGGGCGAACATCGGCACCGCGGCGTTGAAGGCCCTGAGGTTCTCGTCCATGAGATTGTACTTGTAGCTGGCCCGGAACTCGGCCAGCGTCTCGGCGACCTTGGACTTCTCCTCGAGCGTGACGTTCTTCCAGATGCCGCCGTCCGGTAGCGGCTTCTCGGCCTCGATCGGTCCGTCGGCGTAGATCGTGTCGCCGCAGTGAATGAAGAAGTCGGGCTCCAGGCTGCGCATCTGCCCGTAGATCTTCATGCCGCCCCAGTCGGTATTGATCCCCCAGCCCTGGCCCACCGTGTCGCCCGACCAGACGAAGGTGAGGTCGCGCTTGCCGCCGGGCGCGGTGCGGAAGCGCCCGGTCGCCGGCTCGCTCATTGATTTCAGGTCGCCCAGGTCCTGGAACTGCACCCGGTAGAAGATGTCTTGCCCCGAGGGCAGGCCGGCGAGGCGCATCTTGGCGGTGAAGTCGTTGATCTCGAGCGCCGCCGGGCCCTGCAGGCGCAGCGGATTGGCGAAGGAATCGCTGGTCGCGACCTCCAGCCACAGGCGGCTCGGGCGGTCGGCCCGGGCCCAGACGACGCCGGAATCGAGCGTCACATCGCCACTCTGAAGCCCGTGGGTGATCTGGGGCCGCAGGCTCTCGGCGCGCAGCAGGGCGGGGCGCGCGAGCAGGCCCGTGGTGAGCAGCGCGCCGCCGGCGAGCGCGCCTTGCTTGAGGACACGCCTCCGGCCGATGCCGGGACGGCTGATTCGCCCCACTTTGGCGATCTCTCTCATGACCTTGCTCCCTGTCGCCATGGCTTTTCCTTTGCGGGGCAAGGATCTGAGTACATTGCGATCCTTGCAGCTCCGTGACAAGCCGATGACCGCCCTTTCAATCCTCTGTTAAGCCGCCGTGGCGGCAACTTCTGCAAGAAGGCCCCAAAACCCAGCCGGTCCAGGGAAAAGAAGCCGGCCCGCCGGGCCGCCCTACGGAGGCCTCGACGGACCCCCGCTCCCGCCGCTGAAAATGTTTTGTTAACCGCGCGAACCTAAGCTCACACGCTTTCTGCCACCAACTACCTGCGCGGGTGGTTTCACGTGTCCAGCGACGTCTCGAAGCTCAGGCTCGAAAGAGACCGCTTCGTCGGTTTTGCCTTTTCCGCCGCCGAGCTTCTCCTCGAGCTGAACGAAAAGCTCGTCGTCCGCTACGCCGCGGGCGCGCTGCGCAACATGACCGGGCTGGAAAGCGGCAATCTGATCGGCAAGTCTTTCCTCGACCTAATCTGCGAGGACGACCGTGCGGTCGTCACCTTCGCTCTGAAACAGATCGAGGCGGGCGGCCGTCTCGACCCGCTCAAGATCCGCCTCGCTGCGGCCGACCGCACAGCGGTGCTCGGCGCTTGCCGGCTGCCGGAGCAGCACAAGGGCTATCATATCACCTTGGGGACGACGCGCGTTCTCACCCCCAAGCGCAGCAAGGGCGGCAAACGCGATCTCGATTCCGGAGCCTGGGACGGCGAGGGACTCACCGGCATGGCGCTCTCCATCGCGGCCGAGTCGAAGGAAGCCGGCGCCGACGATAAGCTCACGCTGCTGCATCTGCAGGAGATGGAGCAGCTCAAGTCTCGCGCGAAAAAGAACGACGTCGACGACTTCGTGGCAAACACGGGCGGCTACCTCAGGGCCAACTCGGTGGGCGGCGATGCCGTCGGGCGTCTCGACGACGACAAGTTCGGCGTGGTCCATCAGCAAAACGTCAAGGCCGAAGAGCTGGCCAAGAAAGTCTCCGAGCTGTCACGCGTTGCCGACCCCGCCAAGAAAGGCGTCAACGTCAAGAAGCAGAGCATCGACCTCAATGCCGGCGACCTGACCGAAGAGGACGTCGCCAAGGTGCTCACCTACACCATCAAGACCTTCGCGGAATCGCCGGACGAGACCGCTGGCATCACGTCGCTGTCGGACGGCTTCGACCAGCTCATGGCGGACACCTTGAGCCGCTTGTCCGACCTCAAGAAGACGGTGGCCGGTAAGGAATTCACTCTGGTGTTCCAGCCGATCGTCGATCTCAAGACGCGCAAGGTGCATCACTACGAGGTGCTGAGCCGCTTCGGCGAGGGCAAGAATCCCTACCAGGTCTTTTCGTTCGCCGAGAACATCGGGCTGATCGAGGAACTCGATCTCGCTGTGTCGCAGAACGCCATCGAAGTCCTGCGCATGCGTTGCGAGAGCGGCGAGGCCCTGCAGCTTGCCATCAACATCTCCGGCCGTTCCATGAGCAGCACGATCTTCGTGAAGGCCTTGGACAAACTGATCGAGTCGCTCGGACCCTTCCGGCGCAACTTCCTCCTGGAGGTCACCGAGTCCGCGGAGATCAGCGACCTCGCGAAGACCAACGAAATCCTGGAAACCTTCCGCAGCAAGGGCAACCGTATTTGCCTCGACGATTTCGGCGCCGGCTCCTCGTCTTTCGAATACCTGCAGTCACTGAAGGTCGACTTCGTCAAAATCGACGGCGCTTACGTCAAGAAGGTGACCGAAAGCCCGAAGGACGCCGCGATCATCAAGGCCATGGTGTCCCTGTGTAAGGACCTCGGCGTGCACACGGTGGGGGAGATGGTCGAGACCGCCGAGCAGGCCGAGAAGCTCAAGGCGATGGGCGTCGACTTCGCCCAAGGCTGGCATTTCGGCAAGCCGCAGGCACAGATCCCGACAACGGCCGCCATCGGCAAGAAGGCGAAAGCGGCTGCCGGCTGACGCGCCGGCGCTCGAAAGCTAGCCTGCTTTCCCCGACAAGGCGGCGCTCTTGCGCGTTGGCCTGGCGGCCGCCGGCCGCCGTTCCTTGGCCGCCCGCACCCGCCGCGGCGGCGCGGCGGCGGCACCGCCCGCGTTGGCCCGTTCGAGTACCTCCAAAAGCGCCTCGCGCACCCTCTTGAGCTTCGCCTTGCCGACGACTTTCGCCCCCTTGGCGCCCTGCACGTAGAAAACGTCGACGACCCGCTCGCCGAAGGTGGAGATCTTGGCCGAGCGGATGATCAGACGCTGCTCGGTGAGCACCTGGGTGAGGCCGTAAAGCAGGCCCGGCCGGTCGCGGCCGTTGACCTCGATGACCGTGTGGTCGGCGCTCGCGTTGTTGTCGATCAGGACGCGCGGCGCGACCCTGAAGACCGACAGTCGGCTCGGGATCGGCGAGCATTTCTCGGCCAAGGCCGCGACCGGGTCGAGCTCGCCGGACAGGATCTGCTGCACCGTCTTCGACAGGCGGGCGAGTTGCGCCGGCCTGTCGAAGGGACCGCCCTGGGCCGAGGTGACGTAAAAGCTGTCGAGCGCCATGCCGTTGGCCAGTGTGAAGATCCTGGCGCCGTCGATCGAGGCGCCGGCCACGGCGATCGCGCCGGCGATGCGGCTGAACAGGCCCGGCTGATCGGCGGTGTAGACCGTGACCTCGGTGGCCTCGCGGTAAGCGTCGACCCGCGTGTCGACAACGACCGGCGCGTCCCCGCGCTCGGCCTCGCGGATCAGACCGGCGTGCCGCACCAGCGTGTCGGTGTCGAGCGAGATCCAATAGGAGGGTGTGCCGCGCTTCATGTGGGCGTCGAGCTCTTTGCGCGGCCAATCCGCGAGCGCCAACTTGAGCCGGTCGCGCGCGCCCTTGATGCGGGCGTCGCGCCCGCCGACCGCCAGCCCGCCGGTCAAAAGTTCCTCCGCGCGCCAGTAGAGCTCGCGCAGCAGGGCGGCCTTCCAGGCAGTCCAGGTGCCCGGTCCTACCGCGCGGATATCGGCCACCGTCAGAACCAGCAGCAGGCGCAGGCGCTCCACCGACTGCACCCGGTCGGTGAAGTCTTTCAGGGTCTGGGGGTCTTCGATGTCGCGCGTGAAGGCGGTGTGGCTCATGACCAAGTGATTCAGCACCAGCCAGGCGACGCTTTCGGTCTCCTCTTCGGTGAAACCCAGGCGCGGCCCGAGCTTGTGGGCGATGCGGGCGCCGATCTCGGAGTGGTCGCCGCGCCGGCCCTTGGCGATGTCGTGCAACAGCACCGCCAGGTAGAGCACACGGCGGGACAGCACCTTGTGCACCACCTCGCTGGCGATCGGCGCCTCTTCCTTGAGCGCGCCCTGCTCGATCTTGTGCAGCATGCCCAGCGCAAAGATGGTGTGCTCGTCGACCGTGAAGTGGTGGTACATGTTGTACTGCATCATCGCCACGACCCGGCCGAAGTCGGGCACGAAACGCCCAAACACGCCGGCTTCGTTGAGCCGCCTCAGCGCGGTCTCGGGATCATTCTTCGAGGTCAGGACGTCGAGGAAGATCCGGTTCGCTTCCGGATCGGCGCGCACATCGGCGTCGATCTTTTTCAGGTTCTCACGGATCCAGCGCAAGGCCTGGGGATGGATGTCGAGATCGTGGTCCTGCGCGACCTTGAAGATGCGCAGCATCTCGACCGGCTTCTCGGCGAAGACGTTGGGCCAGGCCACGGTCAGGCGGTGCCCCTCGAGCCGGAAGCCTTCGACCTTGCGGCGGCCCATGAGCAGGCTGGACAGGCGGAATCGCGGCCGCTTGTTGGCGGTCTCGAGCCAGGCGCAGAGGATCCGGGTCAGGTCGCCGACGTCTTTGGCCACGAGAAAATAGTGCTTCATCAGCCGCTCGACGTCGCTCAGGCCGGCCCGGTTTGTGTAGCCCATGAGCGGCGCGATCTGCTGCTGCAGGTCGAAGGTCAGGCGCTCCTCGGCCCGGCCGGTCAGGTAGTGCAGGTGGCAGCGCAGGGTCCAGAGGAAGTTCTGCGCCTTCTCGAAGCGGCGCAGCTCGGCCCGCGAGAAAACGCCGAGCTCGACCAGCTTGCCGGGGTCCTGCACCTGGTAGAGGTACTTGGCGATCCAGAACAGGGTATGCAGATCGCGCAGACCGCCCTTGCCGTCTTTGATGTTGGGCTCCAAGGCGTAGCGCGAGCCGCCCTGACGCTGGTGCCGGCTGTCGCGTTCGGCGAGCTTGGCGTCGATGAACTTGGGCCCGCCGCGCGACTGGATCTCGTCCTGGAAGCGGTCCTGCAGATCCTGCGCCAATTCCCGGTCGCCCCAGAGATAGCGCTGCTCCAGCAGCCCCGTGCGAATCGTCACGTCGGCCTTGGCCTGGCGCAGGCAATCGTTCAGCGAGCGGGTCGCGTGACCGACCTTGAGGCCCAGGTCCCAGAGCAGGTAGAGCATGGCCTCGACCACCTGCTCGTGCCGGGCCGTCACCTTGTAGGGGATTACGAACAGCAGATCGACGTCGGACGAGGGCGCGAGCTCGCCGCGGCCGTAGCCGCCGACGGCGACCAGGGCGAGCCGCTCGCCGGCCGAGGGATTGCCCAAGGGGTAGAGCAGGCGCGTCGCGTAGTCGTAGAGCGCCCGGATCAGCTCGTCGATCAAATAGCAATTGGCGCGCACCACCAGCGTGCCGGAAGCACCCGCGTCGAAACGGCGCCGGACTTCGGCGCGGCCGGCGGCCAGCGCCCCCTTGAAGGCGGCGAGCACCGCGCCCCGGGCCCGCTCCGGCGCACGCTCCCGCGCCACGATGGTCTCGAGCGCGGCCCGCAGCGCCTGCCGGTCGACGATCGCCTCGGGGTCGGCGAGGGCGCCCGCGGCGAAGGGCGCGCGCGCGGGCGCCGGCGCGCCCGTGGTCCCGCTGTCGGTCAGTGCTGCGGTGTCCATGGTCCTGAGATTGCCCAGCGAGCGGCCGTTTACAAGCGCCATGCCGCCCCTCTCGATTATAGGGCCCGGGCCGGACCCGGCCAGAAGGATCGCGCGGCGCCCGCAGTCCGCCCTGGCGCAAGGCGGCGGGACAGGGCATAGGGAAGCGGACGAAGCTGGGGGCGGAGGCGACGGGATTCGATATGGCGGCGAGAACGAAGCCACTTCTGTTGGGCCTGGCGGTCCTGCTGCTGGCGGCCTGCGCCAGCGGCGGCGGCGGCGCCCCGCGGCCGTCGGGCGACCCGCGGGCCGCGGCCGCATACTCGGACGTGATCGATTCGGCGATCGAGGTGCGCGTGAGCGAGATCCACCCGCGCGCCGTGGTCCGCGACGTGCGGCTCGAAGGCCCCGACGACAGCCGGGTCTCCGGCGCCCTGATGGCGCAGATCGTGAACGAGGCCGACGCGGAGGAGACGGGCGGCCCGGTGGTCGATCTCGGCGTCAAGGGCGGCAGCAGCGGCAAGATCATTCCGGGCGTCGGCCTCTCCTGGTCGCCCGGCAGCGCGGCGCGGCGCGACGAGATCTGGCTGATCCCGCTGCCGGGCTCCCTGCCCCGGCCGATCGACCCGGAGCAGTGGCGCATCCGCGTCGACTATTTGGATTTCGAAGGCCTGAGGCGTTACATCAAGCTCGGCCTGCCCGAGCCGCCGGCGTAAAACGGCCTGCGCCTTGCCAGCTCCGGGCCGGTAGGCCATATCAACGCCTCGTAAGCAGGCCAACAGGGAGAAGGGAGTTCGCTCCGATGATCAAACGCGCAGTGACCATCGCACTCGCCACCGCCATGCTCGCGACCGCAGGCGCAAGCCTCGGCGCCAGCGACGCCACGGCCGCCGAGGAGGGCGTCGTCAAGGGCAGCGCCGCCTGGGTCGGCAAGGGCCGGGTCTTCCAGACCGGGGCGAAGGAAGGCCTCTTCATCGGCGCCTTCGGCGGCATCCTCTACCTCGAGAGCGCGACCGGCGCGCTGGACCGGGTCAAGATGCTCTGCCCCGGCACGGTCGAGATGAACCTCGAGACCGGCGCCCAGGACGGCGAGGGCAAGTGCGTCATGACCGACGCCAACGGCGACAACGCGTTCGCCGACTGGGCCTGCGCCGGCAAGTCCCCGGGCGGCTGCGAGGGCAGCTTCACGGTGACCGCCGGCACCGGCAAGCTGCAGGGCATCAAGGGCCAGAGCCCGCTCAAGGCGCGCACCGCGATCCGCGAGATCCTGGTCGACCTCAAGAGCGGCGCGGTCGCCGAGACCGGCGCCGGCCTCCTGGTCCTGCCGGAGCTGAAGTACTCGATCCCGTAAGTTTCCGACGCCGCCCGCCCGGTTCGATCGACCGGGCGGGCCTCGACCCGATACACTCCCGGCGCAGGGTGATAAGAAGCTCGTGTCCACTTCCAAAGACGCGAGGCCACCCCGATGCCGCTCGTCACCCCGCTGCCGCCCGATCACGACCCCGAGGTCGCCGAGCTCGCGACCTTCTTCCACGAGACCCTGGGCTTCGTGCCGAATTCGGTGCTCACCATGCAGCGCCGGCCGGCGATCGCGGCCGCCTTCATCGCGCTCAACAAGGCGGTCATGGACCCGAGCCACGGCGTCACGAGCGAGCTCAAGCGCCTGATCGGCTACGTCGCCAGCCGGGCCGCCGGCTGCCGCTACTGCCAGGCGCATACGGCGCTGGCCGCGCATCGTTACGGCGCGAGCGACGCCAAGATCGCCGCGGTCTGGGACTACCCAACCAGCGATCTCTACTCGGAGGCCGAGCGCGCCGCCCT
>JAAUYJ010199980.1_pt1 | contig 10590 bp, 10 predicted proteins | sample 7278031 | NCBI WGS metagenome assembly JAAUYJ01 (sample SAMN14350222, study PRJNA611818) | marine sediment metagenome | isolation source: surface marine sediment (1.8m) | place: French Polynesia: Moorea | collected 2018-08 | reverse complement strand
TTTAGGTTACTGAGGTTTTTATACAGGTTAATTACCTTTCCTGTTAAACTTGATTGTAGCAATATACGTAGCTACAGCCAAGGGATGGTAAGAACAAAAATGTTGAGAGTAAGGTTAACTAATTGGGAATGGCAAACTTTGCAACAATACGCGGAGTCTAAACATTACTCAATGTCCGAAGTTATTCGCGATTACATCAAAACCCTGCCCTCAATTCATCCCGTCGCGGGACGCGAGGGACGAATTGAGGAAGAGAGGTAAAGTTAAATTTATCAACATTCACATAGGGGTTGGGGAAAATACGTATATATATTATGAAGGATCACGAATCAGGAAAGATCAACAGACTTGCTCACCGGGCGCGAAACACTTTCCCTCCTCTCCTCATCTCTCAACAGATCCATTGGATATGGCGAGGCAACCTCGCCATATTTTGACGAAGTCCAAGCAGGCTCCGCCTATCATTTGCGGAGTACCTTTGACCTCATAATTCATTCCTTAAATAGGGATGAAAAATAAAGAAATAATAAAGGGATGTTCAGTATTTTCCTCACTCTTCATACCTCAAATTCATCCTGATAAAATTACTTAAGTAGATAATAGATATTTAACTTTTATTGAAAATTGTCAAGTAAGAAAAAATAACTATATAAATTCTTCACATATAGTATTTTAAAAAAATTGAATATTATACTTGGGTTTAATTGAAAAACTGTGTTATATAATACTGAAAAAGAAAATATAAAAATACAAACTAAACAGAATTAAGTTTGTGGCAACTGAATACAAACTATACATATCTCGTAATATTAGCTAAAGAGTAGATGAAGTCGAGAGTCTTGAAGAAAACTAAACTTACAATAGATAAAAAATCTAATTATTCAGGTAATAATTCCCTAACCCAATTGTTACCCAAACCTTTAAGAGCTATATTTAGCTCTTTCTCTGTTTCTTGGTTAGCTTGTATTCCCATGACAGCTTTAATTGTTATTGTTTGGAATACTGCTGCTCAAGCTCAAGGTCATGACGCTCCTGCAAATATAGAAGAAATTAAGATAGTTCTTGACTCAATTTTTCTTCTATTTTGTTCTGTGCTAGTAATCTTTATGAATGCTGGCTTCGGAATGCTAGAAACAGGATTTTGTCGCCAAAAAAATGCGGTTAACATATTATCAAAAAACTTAATTGTTTTTGCGATCGCAACCATTGCTTATTGGGCAATTGGGTTTGGTTTGATGTATGGTGAAGGAAATAGCTTTATTGGTTTAAGTGGCTTTTTCTTCGGTGGTGATGGTACACCCTATGGGGACGCTAACTATCCCGAGGCTGTTCCTGCTGCAATATCTTTCCTGTTCCAAGTTGCATTTGCTGCTACTGCTGCTACCATAGTTTCTGGTGCTGTTGCAGAAAGAATTAAATACGATGCTTTCTTAATCTTCAGTTTCTTCCTAGTAGCTATTTCCTATGCGGTTACTGGTCACTGGGTATGGGATGGGGGTTGGTTAACTAGTTTAGGTACTGATGCTAATGGGGAGCCTGTAGGCTTTTCCGACTTTGCTGGCTCTACCGTAGTTCACTCTGTGGGTGGTTGGGCTGCTTTAGTAGGTGCATATATCTTAGGACCAAGACTGGGTAAATACCAAGATGATACAGTCAACGCCCTTCCTGGTCACAATATGGGTTTTGCTACCCTAGGATGTCTAATTCTCTGGATCGGCTGGTTTGGTTTCAATCCTGGTTCAGAATTAGCAGCAACAGCTAATGTTCCCTACATTGCTGTAACTACAAACCTCGCAGCAGCAGCAGGTGGTGTTACTTCTACTTTCACTTCTTGGATTAAAGACGGGAAACCTGACTTATCTATGACCATCAATGGTATTCTTGCTGGACTAGTAGGGATTACTGCTGGTTGTGCAGATGTAAGTTATCTGTCTGCGGTGATTATTGGTGCGATCGCTGGTATTATTGTAGTGTTCTCCGTCGGCTTTTTTGACTCTGTTCTCAAAATTGATGACCCTGTGGGTGCAACTTCTGTTCACTTAGTCTGTGGTATTTGGGGAACTCTTGCTGTCGGTATCTTTGGTAGTGCTAATATCATTTACCAAATTATCGGTATCCTAGCTATTGGCGCATTTACCGTTGTCTTTAGTGGTGTTGTGTGGACAATTCTCAAAGTAACTATTGGTATTCGGGTTAGCGAACACGAAGAAATCCAAGGTTTAGACATTGGCGAACATGGTATGGAAGCATACAGTGGTTTTGTTAAAGAAGCTGACCTCATTAGTGGTGGTGGTTCTGGTTCAACTATCGGAATGCCAGGAATGTCAGGTAGTTCTGAATTTTAATAAATTATTAATCTTTCTGGTCTGAGAAAAGATTTAACTAATAATTTTATCGTCACTAGAAAATCTAGTGGCGGTTTTTTGTATTATTGCTAAGTTTTATTAAAGTTATAGATTGAATTTGGGTAAGATTTTATTGCTGCTAAATCCCTACTTCATGAAAACTTTAACTAATCATTAATTGACTCAAAAAACTAATTAACTTGAGCAAATAGCTTATTCCAAGGAAGTTCTGTAGCATCTGGATTGGCGATAATTTCGACAATTTTGTTTTTGGCTTCCTGATTTACAAGTGCTTCTACGCAAACTTGAGCAACTTTTTGACGCGGGATACTTCCTTCCAATAGAGTATCTGCGGATGACATAACTATATTATCTGTATTATTCTCGTTTTTAAGTCCACCAGGTCTAACTATTGTATAAGTTAAACCACTTTCTTGCAGATATTGTTCTGCTTGTTTTTTCCAATAAAGTATTAACCAAAATAAATTTAAGGGATGAAAAAATTGAGATACACATAAAAAAGAAACAATCACAAAATGGTCAATATTTTGGGCTTTGGCAACATCAACCAAGTTTTTTGTTCCTTGATAATCTATTTGATAAGGAGCAGTAAAATCAAAACTAGCAGTTGCCCCAGTAGCGCAGACTAAAATATTACAATCGGTTATAGCTGATGTAATACTGTCTTTGTCTAAAACATCACCTAATACTAATTCTGCTTCCGATGGTAAAACCTCACGGGCTTTTTCTAAGTATCTGACTAAAGCTCTGACGGGAATATTTTTCTTAAGTGATGCTCCTGCACTGACGCTTGCGTACAGATGCAGGCTTCTCCAAACCCTGAAACAGAGTAGAGAGAACTTCGTTCGTGGTACTCGCATTCTTCCCACTACCGCGATTTTACGTAAGGTACACATCCAGCCCGACGAGGTGTTTGAGGTTTGTCACCTATCAAAACCTAGAACTTACATACCTTGAAAATTTTACATACAGGAGGCAGTAGCTATTGAAAACCACACTTCCCTGAAAAACCCTATATTTTCAGTTGTCAAAGTACGAAATCGATTGAGGCTATTATCCTTCTTGTCGATTACATCAATTATACAATGGCACTCTCACCTTATTAGATGAAGATTCTGTATCAGAATTGTCTTCACTTGACGATAAGTTATCGCGTCGGCTCTCATCCCTGGAAACCCGCTTTATTATACCCAGTATGATACTTAAAGCCTATCAATTTTATTTTTAAGCGGGTTTCCACCACTGACTGCTAACCTAGTACAGATGTTTGGCAATAGCAGACAAAGCTAATTCTCCGACGATGTGTTTTCCAGTTTGTCCTGTAGCTCCAACTACTAAAGCGTGCATAGAGGTTTTGCTCACACCTAATATAAGAAAAGAAGGTTTAACTGCTTGTTAACTCCTACATTGTAAATAATTTAGCAACAGCAAAAATTATTATTCTGGATAATCTAGTAATATGCAATTCAAATTTATCTCCCACAAACAAAATATGGTCTTACCTGTCTCTGATGGCGAACTTCACGTACCTACTTCTTATAATGACCGCAACCTACCAGAGTCAGCACTATTAGAAAAAGCCAGTGATTCTTTCTTGTTTCAAGGGTCTTTTTTGGGTTCAATGGATTTGTATAGCGATCGCCAGACGGTGGCTGACTATCTCGATACCCATGAAGGATGGTTTTGTCGTTGCGCTAAACCAATGCAAGTAGAGCCATTAGGCAAGAACGGTTATATCCTAAGTGTGGGACATTACAGCTATTTTGGTTATGAGGTAGAGCCAAAAATTGCCGTAGTGTTCAATCCTTCTCAATTCGGGAAATACAAGATGTACACTGTACCTATTCCTGGTTATGTCGCTCCTGGTTATGAGGTTGTTTATCACTCTGAAATGGAATTAGAAGAATTAGATTTACCAGCAACTCTCGGAAAACAAACCAAACAGATCTTTAAGTCCCAAAAATCTCTCCCCACCACAATGACAAGAGTTGGTTGGACATTGGATATGTCTGTAACAGTTGTTTTTCCCAAATTTATTGATAAATTGCCTAATTCTTTAATTCAGAAAACAGGCGATCGCTTGTTGTCTCAAATTGTACGCCAAATATCTCCTCGTCTCACTTACAAAGTTCAGCAAGATTTTCATACTGGCTTAAATCTCCCCATTCCTCCTAAAAGTGGTAGAACATTCCAGAAGATTGGGGAAAGCAGCGATCGCCCTGAACCAGAAAATGGCAATTGTGCTGCTTAATTGAATCTAAGACTCAGTAATTACTAACTACTAGGTAATAAGTAAAAAGTCCAAAATAGGGAGTTACTTGCTACTTGCTACTTGCTACTTACTACTTACTACTTTACTGATGCAGGAAGTTTATTCTGGCAACTTATACTGTTCTACAATCTTTTTGGCATATTCTGGTACATGAGCTTCTAACTTCTCGGGATGGTTGCGTTTAACGTAGAGGTAATTGCGAGTAAAGTGAGAATCAAGGGAAAAACGAGCATATTCTAAACCCTTTGGACCAATTTTATCAATTACTACTCCCATTGCTTTAGCTGCCCACATGGGAAGAGTTACTCCTTTATCATAAGCTGGAATGCTCTGCTGTACCGCTTGTTTGCGATCGCCTTTAGAGGTGACAGGTTGAGTATCTATTTGATCTTTTACCAGTTCTAGCATCTGTTTACCAGTATCGTTTCTTACTACGATCCATTGCCAACCAAAAGGCGCACCCATATAGCCTACTACCAAATCTGCAAGAGAGTTAACATAGTCAAAACAACTCATACAAGAAGGAGCAAAGACATCCTTGAGTTTGTTGGTTTTTAAGCCAAAAAATGGGACTTTTTCGATTGAACCATCTTGATGCTTGAAATGTATCCGAAAATCTTGCATAAACTCGTAATGTACTACGGTATCGGGAGATTTACTGGTAGTTTCAAGGAATTTCTGTAATCCTTCCCGACTGACATTATCTACACAGGGAGTACCTAAAACATAAAGTTTTTCTAAGCCTAATTTTTTTTCTACTGTTCTTAAAGCTTGAATTTGACAGCCTACTCCAATTACTAACAGTCTTTTCATCCCAGACTGTTCTATCTGCTCTAATACTGATAAATTAGGGGATAAAGTAGGTTTATTGACTTTTGCAGCTAAAACTTCTTCGGGAGTAGTAGCAATAATTGGCATAGGTTGAAAGCGGTCTTCTTTGGTATTCTGGACACAGACAACCCCTTCTACTAAACCTTGATTCAGCATTTCACAGGCAATAGTACTTACAATACCAGTCCACTGCGCCCCTTCAATGGGTTGTTTTTTCCTCGCAGCCATCATTTCTTGACTGACACCAAAGTAGAGATCATCTTCATTATCTAAATCTCTGCTGCGTCCGTGAGCTTCTTTTTCTAATTCTGCTATTTGTTGATTGAGAAAAGCACAAGCTTCTTTGACGTAGTGGATATAGTAAGTATCACACAGTCCACACTCACTACAAAGTTCTTTTGCAGGGCGAAGACGACCAGGTTTTAAGGCTTTAGCTTTTTTGTGGGGAGCAACAGAAGTCATATAGAAGAATTTTTATTAAGCAATTTTGGGTAACATCTGTCAGATTAAGGCAATCACTGGCTTTAAAACCTAGCTTTGTAAAGAAATGTAATGTAATTTGCTAGGGTAGGGAGAATTTAAGAATTTATCTTGCGAGCGGGAAGACATCTTAGTCCCGCTCCAGATGAGAGCGAGCGCGACAAATATTGTTCAGAGGTTTACAAAATCGAAGTGAAATCTTCATATAGAAATAGTTTGAAAGGTTGTACAATGTGGATGCCAATGCACCCAAGTGTGCCAAGAGAGGCAAATTGGAAACTCCCCAATCAAAATGCTCGACCAAAAAGAAATACCTGACGGGACAGGGGCGACATAGTTTGAGAAAGAGAAACTTAAAACTCAATAGGTCTTTAAATCCTTCTGCGTTAGGGCATAGCGTGGAAGTAAAACAAAATGTCTGTGGATCCGTACTGTCAGGGTCAGTTCCTGTGGGAAAAGCGGGTATCGTTTGTACCAAAGTGGGCTAGATAAGTGGTAAGACAGCAGAAACCCCTAAATACCGTGAGGTTAGGAATCCCCCAACTCCGTTGGCGGGAGGATGTCAATTAGGAATGCTGTATCGGGTACAATAACATCTGTAAAGATTGACTACTTTAATTTAAGGAGAATAACATGGGCGGAGTTATAATTTTCGCATTAATTATTGGTGTTTATACAGGAATTGCTCTCGGTTTATTCTTGGGGCTGCGAGGAGCAGATATTATTTAATTATTTTGTAGGAGGGTCAGTCTTTTAAAAACATATAGACTATGCCCATCCTACTAACTTCAATTTTAGTTGTGAGGCATGAAGCCTCTGCTATAGAGATTGCGGGATGCTGACCCATGATACTATGCGCTTGCCGTTCTTAAAAACTAAAGAGTTAGCTAAACCTAAATAATGAGATGAGTGCAGCAATAGCTTGGCAAATTCTTGCCATTCTTCCTTGTAAATTTGAAGGTCTTGAGGACAAGCAGCAAAATCTAGGCATAGTATGGTAGAACAACCGTTAAGTTCGCGGAATACTCGGCATTCTGGTGAAAGAAACGGGGCTAGGGAACGAAAACGCTTAATTGCCTCTAGTTCCAAGTCAATACTAGTACAGTTGAGTGGTGAGTTTTGGGATGCCATAATAACCTGCCTCCACCTAGCAACAGCTACTCCTATCTTTATTGTAGGCAGTGGTTAATCACTTGTTAGATTACAGACATATCTCTTGATGATGAGATTGGGTCAAGCTTCTCTAGAATTAAGGTTTTGTTGCCGTCCCATTGCACTTGAGTGCCAAATCTTTCCCCTTCTCGATTTAAGATTTCTCTTAGCCACAGAATATCTGAAGTTGAGGCTCCTTGCAGTCTGAAACGTTTAATTTGAGTTGGTATCATTTGCAGATTGAAGAGTTCCCCAGTAGAAGAGTCGAGGGTGGCAAAATACATTAAGCCTAGATCGTCTCGAAAAGCTTGATAACCACTGATTCCTTCATAATCATCGATTAAGTCGCCACAACCGTAGATAATCAGGCGTTCGCGATAAATTTCGATACCTTTAACATGGTGGGAAGAATGTCCGTGAATCAGATCCACTCCAGCATGGTCGATTAGTTGATGGGCGAATGCGATTTGTTGGGACGGAATTTCATAACCCCAATTGCCTCCCCAATGAATCGAAGCTACGACTACATCTCCTAGTTGTTTGACCCGAGCTACTTGCTTCTGGATATACTCAACTGTTCGTTCGGATAAGTCTAGCAAGAGATTAACTCCAGGCTTGTCTTTACCAGCAGCCCAACTGACAGGAATACCGCTAGTGGTTAAGCCAAAAGAAAAGGCAATCGCTCTCCCTTTGCCTTTTACTTCCATAATTGCTGGAGTTTCGGCTGACTGAAGATTTTGACCTGCACCAGCTATTTTAATCTGCGCTGTTTTTAAAGTGGTTATGGTTTCTACTAAACCAGAATATCCCCAATCAAGAACGTGGTTGTTTGCCAGAGAACAACAATCAATTTTAGCTGCTGTGAGACAATCAATATTCTCAGGATTCATGCGATAGTTAATTCCTTTACCCCTCCAATAATCGTTACTTTTAGTGATACTGGTTTCTAAATTAATTAGCTTCACATCTGGTGCTACTCGTTCCCATTCCTCTAGAGCATCTCCCCAAATGTAACTAAAGCTAGCGGTCGTAGGAATCGAACCATTAGCTCCCTCGGCAAGTCGGACATATTCTCTGGCATCTTTAAGATACACTTCGGGGATAAAAGGGTCGCTAGGATGAGGCAAAATTTGGTCGATACCCCTTCCTGTCATGACATCACCGCCGAGAAATATAGTGATGAGATGATCTTTGGTAGATAGTCGAGCTTGAGCTTTTTCCATGATGTCGAGTCGGTTGAAAAACTACAAAAGGCTGCACATTTTATCCACTAGGCAACAACCAGTTTTTGACTAACAGAGCGATCGCCATCCAATTGATACAGCTTGTCTCTTGTTTGTGGATCGCAGACAAATTCCTTTTCTTCTCTGATCCTCTTTTTAATGAAAGTTAAAAAGATTGTGCCTCCTGTAGTTCTTCTGGATAGACTGATAACTGCTGAATTTGATCACCTCGTTGCACTTTGAGCCGTAATTCCCTACCAATGGAACTTTTAGCTACGATATCTTGTAATTTATCAGCCTTAGTCACCGATCTTCCCTCAATCGCGACAATAACATCTCCTCGACGCAAACCAGCCACCATCGCTGGACTATTAGGGATTACTTGGACTACCAAAACTCCCCTGATTTCGGGTACAGTAATCGCAGCATTAGGGATGCGGTTGATTTCCTTGGCAATTTCTGGAGTCAGATTGAGCATACGAATCCCGATGTAGGGATGAGGAATCTTTTCTCCGCGAGCCAGTTGGTCTTTAATTGCTTTAGCTGTGTCGATGGGAATGGCAAACCCGATTCCTTCAGCTTTGGCGCGAATCGCAGTATTAATCCCAATCACTTCACCTCGTTCATTCAACAGTGGACCGCCAGAGTTGCCAGGGTTAATAGCTGCATCGGTTTGGATAAAATCTAATCTTTTATCAGGAATGCCCACTTGAGAACTGGAACGCTTGAGGGTGCTGATAATTCCCAAAGTTACTGTATTATCCAATCCCAAAGGATTTCCCACAGCGATCGCCCAATCTCCTACTTGCACCTCACTAGAGTTACCTAGTGGTGCTACGGGTAAGTTACGTCCCTGGATTTTAACAACTGCTAAATCTGAGAGTTCATCGATGCCTCGAACTTCTCCCTGAAAAGTTCGCCCATCCTTCAGAGTAACCATAACTGTATCCGCCCTACTAACCACATGAGCATTGGTTAGCACGATCCCATCGCTGTCAATAATAAAACCAGAACCCTGCCCTTGCTGCCGATATTCTCTAGGCAGTCTGGGGAAAATATCTTCGCCAAAGAAACGTCGGAAGAAAGGATCGTCAAAGAAAGGAGCGGGAAAATCAATCGTAATCGTCCGTTCTGTATTGATGCGTACCACTGCTGCCCCTACCCGCTTAACGGCAGCAACTACAAAGTTATGTTTGTTATGTTTGATCTGCTCAATTATCGGTGTCTGAGAAAGGAGAGAAAAATTAGAGGTTGGCAGTTGCATCAGAGTATCTCTGAGGCTATAACCAGGAACCAACTGAGTGGGAAAAGCTTGTATTGCTGGAATAGTTGCAGCGAAACTTAGCACCATAACCAGCCCATAGATGCTAGCTTGACGTAGTTCCCGCAATTGCTGTTCGATTGAAGACATGGTTGAATTCCTCCTCCAGAGCGCGATCGCTATTTTGCAGTCAGTTCCTTCCAGGCAGCATCGAGAGCAGCTTTAGCCCGACTGCTGGCGCGAGCAATACTCTGCTGTAAACTCTCCCATCGCTCTTGCAGAAATTCCGTTGCTTCCTTGAGAACATGAGGTTCGTATTTGCCAGAGGATGCTAGTTCATCGCTTACTTGTTTAATTTTGATCTGAACCGCTTGGGATTTATCTTCAGGGGAAATTAGACCGTGTAAGCGATCGCCAATAGTCTTGACTAAATTTCTAACGGATTGAGATTTCTCACTCAGGAAACCTTTAAGTCCTTCTGCCTCAGTTAGAAGTTGGTTTTTGGCTGATTCTCGAATAATTACTGCTTCAGTCTCAATTGCCTCAACATCTTCAGGATAAAGCACTACTCTGTTACCCGAAGAACCAGCAATTGTGCCACTAAGAATATAGGCAGCAATCTCGCCCGTTTGCCAATCAAACAAAAAATCCTCTATCCATCCCAAAGGTTCTCTCAAGGTAGATTCAACAGCAAGCTGATGGAGACGAAGTAGGGGTTCTGGAGCATCTACCAAGGTACTGCTATAAGTCAATATGGCATCTGGACCCACGACAAAGACTTGCTCCAAAGGTAAATATCTCGAACTACCTGACAAATAAGTGACTCGCCCCCGCTCATCGAGCCACACCTCTTCTGTTGACCCAAGATGTGAACCTGTAGAGCCATCCATAGTGAGCAAACCAATGATTTGAGAGCGACGCACGACGTTAATCATAGCTTTTCTCCTGAATCAGAAATCCTAAAATTAAGGGGATCGACCAAGATAACCCTCTTAGAGGTCTTTT
>JAAUYJ010119349.1_pt1 | contig 10591 bp, 14 predicted proteins | sample 7278031 | NCBI WGS metagenome assembly JAAUYJ01 (sample SAMN14350222, study PRJNA611818) | marine sediment metagenome | isolation source: surface marine sediment (1.8m) | place: French Polynesia: Moorea | collected 2018-08 | reverse complement strand
TTTCCCGACGTTTGACAGCTTCGAAAAAGAAGTAGAAGCCGTCGCCCAAAAAGTGGGGAGAAATACCAAAGCTTTCATTTCTTGGGTTTTCATTATTCACGACCATTTTTTGCTTTTGGAACAAGAAAAAATAAATATGGCTGTACTGTAGAAAAAAGTGAGGCGAAAGTTAAATTTGGAAGAAGCCAAATTTACGGGAAAACAGGATCCGAAAACATCTCTTCCGATCCCCCACGCCCAATTTCATCCCGCAGGTCGATACCCAAGCAGCTCGCTTCCTCCGCCCCGGGGCAGGATGAGGGGGGGGGGATCCCCTGTAGCCCATTTCCTGTTTTTCTCGTGGCGACCGTCCAACAGCACACAACAGGAGGGATCGAGTAGAAAGGGTTGTTGGGGAAGGAGAAGATGAGTGGAAGCATGGGGGGAGGAAGCAAGGAATCAGATTCGCCAAACAATTCGGCACTAGGAGAAGTTGAGCTTGATTTTTCATCGGTCGATCGGTCTCTTGCTTGGTGAATCTTTGCGTATAAGCAGAGGGAGGGAGAGACCCTCTTTGCCGAGTGTCGGATTTCTCTCTCGGGCTCTTTTGTCGCTCCTGCTCTGGTGGCGAGGGAAGCATTTTAATTGGCACCCGCGGACCACGGTCACAATGCAGGGCCGCAGCCGCTACTTCCTGGCGCCATAAATTAGGAAATCAGCCTCATTTTTTGGCGGAATTGCTCTTGCAGGATCCACCCATCATGGGACTCGGAGGGAGCCTGGTAAAAAATGTCAGAGGAGGGGGGAGGAACGAGCCAAAAATAAACTGGCTTACCTGTCCCTATCTTTTCAAAACAAGGGAGGATGAGCGCGGCGGCCAACAACCAACACCGGTAGTAATCCCCCCGGTTTGGAGACCAGGATCAGTGACTCTCTGGGACAGGGAGGAGTAACCGTTTTGGCAGCTACAGCCGCCACCCATCTCCCTCTGCTCCTTTTATCGCGGCCGTGGCTCAACAGACTTCATTACAAACTGTGGAATGCCGCGCCCTTCCTCCCCCCGTCCGACCTATTGTTGTCCATCGCTTCGTTCCGAACTGACTGACTGTGCGTAATGATGGCGAGTCGAACTGGCGGAAGGAACCGCAGCGGGAGTTTATTTTTGGGTGGGATGAATAAAAGGTGACGTTTCCATCCTTTCTTTATAATTCCGATCCCTCCCGCCGGTTCAGGAATGCACATATTTCGGTGGCTCTCCCAGCTGCAGAGACGAGTTCGATGCCAAAGGTTGCGGGGGCGGGTATATAGGAGATATGGAGGAACGAAAGGAAGGAAGATGTCACTCTCCCTCCTCCGCAAACCAAAGCAAGCCTCTCTCGGGAGACAGACAGATCTGCACTTCCTGCGCTGTTCAGATGGAGAGAGAGGGCGTGTAATAAATGGATCCACCGCTAACAGCCCTCCTCCTCCTCCTCCTCCTCCTCTCATCCCCCCTTCAATATAAATGATCTTTTCTCTTTTCAGTTTACTTAGTTTTTACTGCCGGTGGGAAGAGAGAAAAAGAAAGGACTCAGGAGTGCCCTAACCATCCCTTCAATTGCAGCTCTGCTCCTCCGCTAAGTGGACAAAGTTCTCCCCTCCGGTCTCCTTTAAGCCCACCTACCCTGAGAGGAGTAAGCCGCCATCACCGTCGCCCGGACTCAACCAACCGATTTCCGAAAAAAAAAATGTCCTCCCCACATTTTTCCTCCTTGGGCAACCAGCCGCCCGTTGAGGTCTCTCTTTTTGCCCTTGCCCTTGCAATGCTTGCTCCATTAGGAGATGGAGAGGAAGGAGAGAGTCACTGTCCTAATGACAGCCTGCCTCCTGCCTGCTACGTACAGCAGTGTAAGGCCAATAAACCCACCGTGACCGGCCACTGTTGAGGGGAGCCCCTCTCATGCTCCGGAGCAATGACAACAGGAGGTCCTGCTTTCGTGCCGCAGTGTCAGCTGCTAAGGAAACCACGGTTCTACAAAATTGATACGCCTTCCTACTATTATAGCTTTATTTTCCAATGCCAGCTTTTCGCTGGATTTTCAATTGAAGTCAGCAGCAACTCGGCAAAAGGATGCCTGGGGGCATGATATATTTTTGCCGCCCACTTTACAGGAGAAACACTCGATTTTTTTGTCTTTCCCTGTATCCTCCGCCGCCTCCTCAATCCGTGGGAGGACGAGGGAGAGACAGAAGGACTCTTCATGATTCTCGCGATCACCAAGTGCTCTTCCTCCTCTTTTTCCCTCGACCGCGACCGACCGCCGTCCCGTTCCACGTCCGTTCGATCCTCTTCCTCCCGCGAGGGGCGGCGGCGACGGCGGCGGCGGGCGCTCCAAAGGAACGTTTGGAAAAGAGGGAGGGAGGAAGGGACGGTGATGGGAGTTGGTGCTGGAAGATTCAGTCGCCGACAGAGCGCCAGAGAGTACGGACGGAAGCGATTTCCCGTACTTGCTCAGAGAGAAAAAGTGTTGACTTCTCTTCCGTGCTCATGATGACCAAGACTGTCAAGAGACCAAGTGACGACAAAGCGTCTTCAAATCGGTGTGACATTGTTGTAGTGAGAGCGTGAGTGCTCCGTTTCACCGTCAAGGAAATAAAAGCCCCGCCTTTCGCGATGGCGGCGGACTCGAGAATAAATCTGGCGGCGACGTTGCTGCTGCTGCTGACCACCGGCGTGCGATATGGTAAGTCATGCTGACATGCCAACCATCCAAGAACCTACCGCAGGCAACAACTCTTGAAGAGTCAGAGTATTTGCACGCAATTCCCCCCTTTATTCCATTTTCTGCTTGGGAGCCACTTTTTCGGGGGGAAGAGGAATCGCTTTGGTTAGACCCACCAATTTTACCGCCCCTCCCTGACAAAAAAAGCCCCTTAAAAAACCTCCGACCATCATCAAAGCATAAAATTGGCTGTTTCGCCCCTTTTCCCTATTTTCACTCCCTACACAAAAGGGGGAGGAAGGAACCCTTCTTCCCGCGCCGCCATCTGGAGTCGTTTCGCGCCACCCCAGTCCAGATTCTTTCGCCCCTGTGCAAAGGGGGGAAAAGCGAAGCTGCAGCGCGAAAATGCCAGACAATCCCTTCATCCTATCCACCAGAACGACGGACAAAAAAACTTTTTTTCCTCGGGAAGGAGGCGAGACTTGGTCGTAGTAGTAGTAGTTCCTTTTCCACTCATCCCTTTCACTCGTTCGTGCTCCTCACATGCGCGGGGAGAAAGTAAAACATTTTCTCCCTCCCTTCACTCTCTCTCTCCCTTCCCCAACCCCCTCCCCTTCCTTTTGCGGCTTCGGGAAAAAATCGTGCAAATGTTTGTTGCTGCCCTTCCTCCTCCTCCTCTATTCGTCTCGACTTCCCCACGGTCGTTCGGTCGTCCTGAAATTGGCCATTGGGACGCGAAATCGACGATCTAAGGAGAAAACCCCTTTTCTAGCTAGCCTTGGGTTCCTTTAAATTCTCCTCCTCCCCTTTCTGAGTAGCTTCAGCGTTTTCCTCTCGTCTCTTTTCTCCTCCTCCTCCTTGCTCAAACAAGTAAATTGGCAATGTGAGGCGGGCGCTCAAACATTTCCTCTCGCTGTCAGTCTCTCCTCTCCTTTCTTTCTCCTCCAGACCACATGCTCTTACGTACCTACACATAGCTGGCAAAAAAGCGAACATTGCGAGAGGATGAGGCGGGGTGAGAGGAAGGGAGGGGGGGGAGGCAGCAAAAGCAACTAGGGAGCAACCCCAACCTCGCTCTTCCTCCCCTCCTTCCCCTTCCCCGGTGGTTGTAAGCCAAGCTGCAGGGGTCATTGGGCCACGGCACTCGCTAACCTCTGTTCCTCTTCTTCTTCGCCCGTTCGTTCCCTTTTCTTTTCTCCGCCTCTCCAACTCAGTCACTCAGCAGCTCAGACTGAACCCGAGTAAGTCACGCTCGAATCTCTTTCGCCCTCGACCCCTCCGCCGCCGCCATCGGCAAGGCATGGCTTCTGTTTGTCTCGTCGTGTTCCTCCACCGTCATCATAGCAATCCTTTTTTCTCTTTTCTTCCCCGCCATACCTGATTGGCAATGGCAGAAGGAGGAGGGGAAAGATGAAGAACTTCTTCCGCTCTTCTGTTTTCCTTGAGTGGAAGAGATTTGAGCTTCCTCCTCCTCTTCGTCTCTTTTTCCTGCCTGCCAGACAGATTTCATTAGCGAATCATTGATCATCATTCGCTTCTTTTTGTGCTTCTTTTCTTCTCTTTTCTACAGTTTGGAAATCTGTTTTCTCTGTTCTGTGTGGCTGAAGCAGCCCTTGAAAGATTGGAGGAAGGAAGGAGGAAAGGGCGTTATCGTTTCCCCTTTCCCTAATGGCTTAGGGGAGAAAGAGAGACATTCATGGGAGAAGAACAAAGAAGGCGTTTGCAGTTTTTCCATCTCGGACCAACTTGTTTGCCTTTTCTCGCCTCCACCTCTATTGTTCCTCCTCTCCTCCAAGATCATTCGCCATGCCTTTGGAAAGGGTGAACAAAAACGGGAGGGGCTCGTTGCTATATTTTGTACTTACTTAAAATATATGTATTGCCACCCTGTAGTCTACAACAGCGTTTCCAATTCATTCACCCTAACAGGTTTTCTCTTCTCCTCTCGTATCGATTGTGTTGGGAGCCCCTTCCCCCTCCTTCGCATAACACATTCCACACGCATCCTGTCACTCCACATTATAGAAGCCGAGCCCTTCCCCCTCTCTTAATCTTAATTCAAAATCGCTGCTCTCTTCCACGCCTGTTAGCAAGAGGTGGGAAACGACGACGACCTACTCGCTATCAAGAGCCCTCTCTCTCTTCTTCTCCGGGGTGTGTTGGTTGTTGGAAGTGGGGTATCTGCAGCTGCTGAGGGTGTGTGTGGAACTGAGTGGAGAGTGTTGAGGAGGTGTGAAAAAAGCGTCGGATCTTCTGACTGAGCAGGCAGAAGCAGAAAAGTCAATAGAAAAGAAGAAAGGAACCTCCCTTTTCTTGCTCGTGGGAAAGGGGCTTCATTTTTCGTGGCATATATACCGACAGAAAAATGGGCTCCATCAAAAGTTGCGTTCATATGGAGACCGACCCATGCATGGAGCCCGTCTTGTATAGAGAATAGAATCCGGCCCGGTCATGCTTCGTATTTGGGGATGGGGAAGGAGGAGGGAGGGGCGAGATTGGCCCCCATTTCCAATCCGTACGTCAATTCCTTGTCAGATTTTCGGGTATGGAAAAATTGGATTTTAAGCAGTCAAGGAGGAGGGACCGTTCTTGCCCTTCAGCTAAATGCGGAGAAGAGAAGAAGAAGTCAGCCTCGCCGAATAAGGGAAATCGCTTTTAGTCCGGGAAAGGATTCTCTGCAGCCCTTCTCCGAAAGGCTGAAAATGTGACTCTGTTTTTGAAGCTCTGAACCCGGACGGCGTTAAAGATTCAATGAATACAATAAAAAGAGGAATGCATTTCCACGTAACTTTCGTTTTATTAGGGAGCCATACAGCCGAGGCCCGCAATAGGAAACATTTTTCCTCCCACTGTAAGCGACCTAGCAATGGTCGAGGGAATGAAGGAGATGGCTATCAAAATGACTTTTGTGGCGTGGGAGTTTTCTCCCTCCGTCGGGGAATATCCCATTAGCTCCCTCTTGCACCCGCGGGGCGGCGAAGAATGGAATTGGGAGGGAGGGATGAGAGGCCCTTTTATTGACCAATTCCTCTCCACGCCCATTCTCTCTCTTCCTTTCTCTCCTCCATCTCTTTTTTGGGCACGTGGCGTCAAAAGCGAAGGCGGCGGCGGAGCGAGAAGTGGCAATTAGACAAGAGGGAGGAGAAGAGATCGATATCTCATCCTCCGATCGCGATTATGATTTTTATTTCCATTTTCATCTCTGCCTCCCTCGACAGAAGCTTTTTATACGCCCTTTCAATTTCTATTCTTTCCCCTGTCGACCGGCATAATTGGAATGAACAAAAACTGTTTTGTATGTATTCAATTCCCTCGTTTTTTGTTAAATCTGTTTTGGAGATTTCAACGCCGTCGTCAAGCGTCATTTCACTCCTATCCAAAGCAACAGCTTTAGGACTTGCTGGAGTCTATTTCGAAGGGAAGGGGGAAACCCGTTGATTGAGACCTTTCCCCCCTTTCCTTCTTCTCCCTGCGTCTCCTTCAATACGCGATCTATCTAAATCCACCCGCTGACATGGGGCGGCGGGCAAGAAAGAGGGAACACCCACCGCCGACCAAAGACCGGACCCGACGCCATATCTCAGTTGCCACGGTCCGTTGGCTGCAATGCCCGGTTGGGCGGGCGGGCGGTAACGGCACACCACATCTCTTTCCCCCCAATCCCAGCGGGGTGCGGTCCTAAAATCGGCCAGGACATCAATCTGGAAAGGAAGAGGAGAGAGACCCCCCCGCTGCGGTGGTTCCACTAAGCCGACGTTTCTGTAGCCACAGACAGACGGCGTGCTTTCAAATTAAGGGGCGGAATTGGATCTTCTGCCCTCTTTCGACCATCCTCCTCCTCCTCCTCCCGTTGCCGCCTCTTCCATTTTTTCCCTTTTCGATTTCCCCCCTTCCCCGGAAAAAAGCTCCGTCTCCGATTCCTTTGACCTCCTCTCCCACATTTTCTCCCTCCTCAGTTTTTGCCCCGTGCCCTTTCCTCCGCCTGTCGAGAGGCGTGGAGAATCTTCTTCTTCCCTCGGGGAGAGATAAAGAAACCTCGGTTTCGCGTGATGCCTCCAGAGCCGACGGCGTTTTGGTCCAGAAAAAAAATTCCGCGGATTCCTCGTGCGGGCGGGGGAAAGGGTAAAAAGCGGGGGATAAGGCACACACGTGAAGAAGATTCTGTCTCTCCTTTTATTCCGGCGAGACGAAAGAGTTATGCACGCAAGTCGAGAGAAGAAAAAAAAAGGAAGTGTTCCAAAATGTTGAGAGGCCTTCATGAATTCTTCCCCTTCTCTTTATCCCAACAGGTACTTCGCAGCATACACACGCGTGTCTCCGTCTGTCTGTCGCTGCGTTCTTTGTTGTTGTTTTCTCAGACCTCCTTTTCCCACTACAAAACTTTTATGGTCCCTCATTCCTCCTCGCCGCCCCAAAAAGAGTGCGCGCGAAAAAATAGTCGTTGTCGAATTGGGGGATTTATTGCGAGGAGAGAGAAGAAGAAAGTAGGTATAGGAGGTTGGGGGTCATAAACGTTCTGATTGATATTTTACAGCCTGGCTCGCTCGCTCGCTGTGTTCTCTCCTTCTCTCTTTTTGTCGATCATCGCATGACAATTGCTCCGGAGTTCGGCGGCGGCTCCTGCAATAAGAGAACAGCTACAAAGGATCCAACTCGGTTTTATGTGGCCCTTCCTCTTCCCTCCTTCTCTTTCTCCTTGACAAAATCCAGACACTGCAATTAGAGAGTTAGAGGGATCCAACCAGGTTCCCCCTCACAGCTCGGTGCATCCAGAGGTATTTTTTTCGCTCAGGTGCAACCAAGGTTTTTTTTCTCACTGAGATATTCATATGGCACCCTCCCTCCCCATAGACCGAAGTCGGAAAAAGAGAATGGAGCACGAACGGGAGAAGAGAAAAAACCTCTCTTTCTCTTCCCCCTCGGCCATATAGCACACGCATGCAAAGAGAGAACTTTTTGAGTTGGCGCCCCATTCAACAGCGAGTCTGGCTGGCTACGTACCTACGTTCGCCCCGCGAAGAAGAGGAAGGAGTTACAATGCTTTCTGTCATGCTAAGGAGTCTTCCTCCTTTGCGCAAGTCGGAGGAGTCATCGCTTATAACCTCACTTCAACATTTTTTGCTATCTGCCCCGTGTGGTGAAGTGGAGGAGGTGCAGGAGAAAAGGAAGGGCGGGAGGGTTGAACGTTGCCCGTCGCCGTAGGAATCCCACGATGTATCTTCTTTTCCTCTTTTCTTTTCCATTTTGGCGTGCCCTCCCTATTCCGAACGGCGCTTTATTCCAACTCGCGCATATGTTGCCGATTCCCCGTTTTACCCTTCCAAGCGGAAAAGAAGACTTTTCTCTTCCCCTCCTCTTTCCTTTCACATATTTGAACTTCCCTTTCCTCTTTCCTCCTAACGAGCCTTGCCAATTCGATTTCTTTCTCACGTCAGTCCCAATCTCCCCCCTTCCCTTCCTGAGGCAGTCACATTAGATCCCCCCTCCTCTTCCCTTGTTTCGTTGCCTCCTTCCTTTCTTCCTTTTTCTCTCTCTTTTGGTCCTGTCACGCGATTGTAAGAGGAGGGTTCGGATATCTCTCTCGAACAGAGGAGAAGGGGGAAGAAAGAGAGAGCTTTGCTGGTGGAAGAAAAAGGAGAAGACGCAAAATGGTCTCCCTCCCCTTCTAGCTATATTCCAAAGCTGCTTTGGGCGCAACCTCTTCTTCTTATATATCCAAGCCGCCGCCACGCGAGAACGGAACGATATTGGACTCTGCCCCCCCTTCCCCTCTTCTCTTCCTCCTCTCCCTCTCCTTATTCTTGGCCTGTCTGGCCCAGGGGTGTAGTTAAAGTGGCTCAAATTTATGGACATTGAAGTGAGCTCGCGGCATGTAAGAGAGGAAGGAGAGGGAAGGGAGGGGCTCGGCTTGGGTCGGCTAGGAGGGTTGGATGGAGAGAGAAAGAAGTATCGGTTCGGAGAAGAGGCAAGAGGGCGGAAGAGATGATTTTTTTGCCTGCATAATATGACCTTATTTCTCTGAGGTATGTGCGGTATTGTGCGCAGTTGGCAGAACAGAATAGCGGTGCCCTGCGGCCATGGTTTTTATGGAAAAAATATGCCCCGGCATGGATCAGCTTTTACTCTTTGCATGTTGGTGATTTTAACGCCGGTGCGCGGATTTCTCTCTCTTCTCACGAAGACCGTTGCCCATTTCCCCGGAGACGATAGAGAGGGATATGAATATGACTAAGTATGGGTGCGGTTTCCTCCCCTCCCCGGATGGATCGGGCATTCCAACCGAACCTCCGCCGCCGCATGTGCCGTGCGTAAACTACGCATCCATTCCCCACCCACCCGGCCATTAGGCATCGATACGGGGAGCCGCCTCTTTCCTCTTCTCTCTCGGGGTGATTTAGGTTCTCTCGGATGCAGGAATGGAAGGCGGAGGCGGCGGATGATGGAGGTAATTCATGAATGCCTCCTCCCCCTCCTTTGCCGCCGCCTCTCTTTTTCGCTTACGTGTGTGGGCCAATATCTTTTCCGCCATGCGTTATTACTCAGGCTTTTTTTGGCTGCCGAAGGACGCATATGCGAAAAGAACAGTCGGCTTATTTTCCCCTTTACCTTCGGGGTGGCTCGTTTCCCTAAGAACGAGGATGAATGGTCCCTTCGCCGCCCCCTCTCCCTCTCCCTCCCCCTCCGCTCAAGACAGGAATGTCCATTTGTCCAATACTTGTCCGATGAAGAAAAGAAGGGAGGAAAATCCTACTTTTTAGCACCGGCCGTAAAAGCCACTCAATGTGCCTCTGTATAGCATGTCACAAAGGGAAGAAGGAGGGGGGAAAGAATGGCCACTAGGCAAGGGAGGGCACAACGGAAGCCGCCTCCCTGATATGAAGAATAACTTTATGCCTCTACTCTTGTGTGTGGTCCCCCTTTTCTCAGCCCCCTCCTCATTTTTTTAATCCAGGTCGTAAAGTAGAAGCAAAAATACAACCACAGAAGAAAGGAATAGGAAGGAACTTCCGCCGCTCCCTTCCCTCACGAATCCCAAGTCTGCTTTTGAGCCCAAGCTCAATTTAGCATCCCTCCTTCTTATGAGCGGCATCCTTGGAATAAGGAAGGGAAGGGGTTGCGGTTGCTCCATCCATTCCATTCCATTCGGATGTCCAAGCCAAGACCGCCGCGGGACACGAGAGCGGCGGCGGCGGCTTTGCCCTCACCCCTTCGCGAAAAAGACTTCTTTCAAGATCCCCAGAGACAATGCCCATGCCGTGAGCCAAAACAGCATAGAGCACGAGAAAAAAAGAGAAGAGGGCATTTACACGCTTCGGAAAAACCTCCACTCGATCATATTCCGCGCATGCAGCCGAAAGGCAAAAGGGGAAGAAGGGAGGCGGTGAGTCAAGCCTTTTTTCCCTCTCTCCCCAAGAAGAGGGCCCTCCCAGAGAGCCGGTCTCCGCTGGAGCCGCGAGTGAATTTTTCTCCCCCTTCTCTTTTTTCTGCCCATCCGTCACCCCACGGTTGTCGGCAGTCAGCAAGAGGGGAAGGGGGAAGAGGGGATCTTCTCTTTCTGATGAGGCCGCCCCTTCCTCCTCCTCTCCTCTCTCTCTCTCCAAGCGTGGCGTACCAATCCTACCTCCTTCTCTCCCTCCTCCCCCCCGACTCACCGCTGAGAGGGAGAGAGGAGGGGAAGAAGGAACCCTCCAAAGGGAGCCAAGAATCTCTCTCTCGTTGTCTCACACCTGGAGATCCTTCCCTTTCTTCCGCCTCCTCTTCATACCTTTTGCAGCAAACAATAATAGACCGCCATTATTGAAACAGTCAGCCAAACACCCTCCCTAAGTCTGTTAGCCTGAATTTGGCCTTGCTGCGCGAAGAAAGTGAATGAAAAATCCAATGAAAAAGAGAGAAAGGGAAAAGGGAAT
>JAAUYJ010057600.1_pt1 | contig 10591 bp, 4 predicted proteins | sample 7278031 | NCBI WGS metagenome assembly JAAUYJ01 (sample SAMN14350222, study PRJNA611818) | marine sediment metagenome | isolation source: surface marine sediment (1.8m) | place: French Polynesia: Moorea | collected 2018-08 | reverse complement strand
CGGAGCAGTCCGTTAGGGTGGGATGGCGAGGTTTCCGTTCCCTCCGGGACGCTACGCGTTACATGTCGCGCAGCGAAACGCCATATCCAATCTCCCTGTGAGAAAAGTTATCTTTAATTTCGGGATATTCAATTCCGTAACGGTTTTAACCTTATTGTAATTATCAATTATCAATTATCAATTAATGAATCCTACCTCCTCGCTCATTCCCATGTCTCCTGTCTCCTGTCTCCTACCCCTACTAAAAGACTTTTGAGCGCAAACCCTAATTATCCATTATTGAAGGGTACATCTCAATGCGTGAAGAAAGCCAAAAATTTATCGCTTTTAGGTAATAGGGAAGAGGAAAAAAGTATTTTGGCAAATATGAAATGCACCCTAAATTTTTACTGCTAGATTCAATGGTGGTAGGAAGCAATAACTAATTATTCAAATATTACTAAATATAGCAATCCTTTAAGTAATTTTTAGTATTTTGGTCGTAGGAGCGAATAGCCATTCGCCCCTACAGGAGTTAGAATTCAGAAATTTTAAAGTTTTCAGCTCTTTTTAACTATTATAAAACTTCTTACCTTACCGAATTATTAATTATTAATTATTAATTATTAAATAATTCTGATTTAAACCCTTTTAAGGAAAAAAAAGTGTTCTTTAATTTCGGGATATTCAATTCCGTAAAGGTTTTAACCATCTTGTAATTATCAATTATCCATTATCCATTATCAATTAATGAAGAGCAATTTAGGATTGCTATCTTACTACTTTTCAACTATCACAAGGATATTACTTTTTGATTTTTGACTTGATCTAATCTATTTAAAATTTCCAACATTTCTCGTTCAAAAGTAACACTAGCACGATTAGTTTTACCCCCAATATAAACTCGTTCATTCTGTTGCCAAGCCCAAATTTGTGAGTGAGAAACATAACTCATTAATACACTCAACATTAATAAACCAAAACCCAAATAAACAATAGGAATTCCTGGATCTGCTTTTATTTGTAAACCTGTACTACCAATAATTTTGTCAACAAATAAAGTAACCCCATTCACTTCTGTAGACATTCCTTCTCGCACACTAGCAACTAATTTACCAGTAAAATCATAAATTAATACAGTTCCTTGTAAATCTTTAGCAAGTAAAGATACACCTTCACTTAAATCTGGTTTTGTAGGAATCCAAGTTCCCCAAATTCTCCCGCCTTCTGCTGTATCTAATTTTGCCATTGGTAATCGAAAAACAGGGCTTTTATTGATTCTAACTTTAACAGCAGAAATTCCCCAATCTGCTTGATACATTGTGACTCCATGATACCGCATGGGTTGATTGACAAATATGGTTTTTCTATCTACTTCTTCCCCACTTTTATCTAATACTGATAAATCTGAATAAAACTGATCGATTGTTCCTGTTGAAGTATAATCAATCCAGAAACGATTGACTTTAATTGACCAATTTTTGGGAATTTGTGATTCGGCAAAAATTCCGGCATCGACAATATTTTTAACTTGAAATGTTTCTCCACTCGGTACTATTTCTTGACCGATAAATCCGGTCATTGAACCGATAATTGAACCTGCTAAAATCATCAGCATACTCGCGTGAACTATTATCGGACCGACTTTGCCAATAATTCCTTTTCGCCCATAAAGTTTATCTCCTTCTTTAGATATTTGATAACCCCTTTGCTGTAATATTTCTTCTAGGGAATCTAGAGAAACTGTTTCTACTTCAGCGCTTAATGCTAATTTTTCAAATTGTTGTTTTTTATCGTAAAATTTCCAACGTTTAGCAGATTTTAAGGCAGGTAATTGTCGAGTAAAAGTGCAAGCAGTTAAACTCGCTCCAAATAATATTAATATTGCTAAAAACCACCAAGTCCGGTAAACATGATCTAATTCTAATAACAAAATTACTTTCCAGGTTAAAAAACCAAATAATGCTGGTTTTTCTGGATAGTTTTCTTGATAAAAAGCTATAGACTCACCTTGTTCTATAACTGTACCCGAAATACTAGAAATAGCTATGATTAAAAGGAGAGCGATCGCTAACCGTAAATCTGCTAATAATGGCAGTATTTCTCGTTTAAATATTTTGACAGGATTTAGCTTGACCTTTAATTCTGAATCTTGAGCATCCATTTATTTAATTCCCATTAGTTTCAAAATTTTTTTTTGTAGTAAGTAGATATACTAATTCTATATGATTTATGAAAAAAACTCTAGGGATTTGTTATCCAAATCCAAGCAAAAATCGAATTTAGAAACCCAACCCCTATAATCAAATATTACAACAAACCTATTCAGCAGTTTTCGGACTAATGAACTAGATTAAAAAAATGATAACTTGGCAGGGAAGTTCCATGCAAGTCCTTTGTGGTTTAGTGAAATGAAAAGTGCTGCAAGATTGCTACAGCTCAATACAGTTTAGATAAGAGATTGAATGTATCAGGAAATATAAAAAGGAGATAGGGAACACTTAACACTTAACTGGGAATAGGTAATAAGAAAGAATAAATTAAGACAACTATTTATCACTTAAAAATCTCGGAATAGTATTTACCTTTCCTCCTCTGGATATTTACCAAATTTTAACCTTTTGAAGTCTTACCTATTTTAGATTTTAGTTACTCTAAGCTCTCTTAATATTTGTTTGACAAACAGTCTCTTATGAGGTAAGCATTCAGCCGTCAGCAAGTATCCGGAGCAGGAACTGGGTTAACAACAAGCCTCCGGAGGAGGAACTGCCTCTTGCCTCCTCCGGAGGAGCTGCGCTAACAGAGGAACTGCCTCTTGCAGAGGAGCCGCGCTTTTCATGTCGCGCAGGGAAACGCTAACGTTAATAGCTATTGCTATTGATATGGAATAAAAGCTTGATTTCCACCATTTTCTTCAGGGATATTATTAAACCAGAATTAAACTTACTACAAAAAAAGTCTAAAAGTTAGCTCTATATTGATGTTAAAGGTGAGGTATTATTGCTGAAAGCTGAGAGCTGAAAGCTAATAGCTGAATGCTTACTCTTAGAGATTATTGGCAAAGGAAATATAAAAAGGAGATAGGAAATAAGGAAAAAAGAGGAAAGGAATTACGCAGACGAACCTATAAACCAAGTTTATCCTAGACATCTATTGTTCATGCGCAATGATTGACCATACAAAGTTGGTTTCTTTGTGTAAGTCCTATAGCAAAAAATAAAGACAATTATTTGTAACTTAAAAATCTAGGAATATATGTACTGAAAACCTCTCTATATTTTAACGCTTACCGAGATAATTAATAATTAATAGTTAATAATTAATAATTAATAATTAAGAGTTGATAGTCAATAATTAATTATTCATTCAACAATTAAGGTTTAAAGCATCCCCTTTCAATGAGATAAATCAAAAAAATTTCCTTTTAGCCAATCCTATCTGTTTCAAGAAGGGGTAATTATTAATTATTAATTGTTCCGCAGTGTTTTTTTTTGCTGAACTACTTATAGCTTTTAGCTTTTAGTCACTATTTGGTTCCTTAAATGCTTATTTGAAAAACTGTCTCTTACAGCGCTTACCGTTGCTCGTGAGGTACAAAATTTTAGGTTTGAGGGAACAGAAGACAGGTATGGAGGGAATAGGGAATACAAAAGAATAAAAACAACTGTACCCCATAGCTTCGGAAACTTCTGTATGTTTAAGATAGCTACCTTTTATAATCTCTGATTTTGCCAATAACTTTACCGAAAAAAAAATTAAGGTATCAAGCCTCTCCATTCATAGAGAAACAAAGAAAAAAATCCTTTTAGCTAATCCTCTTCTTTATAAGAAGAGGTAATTAATCTAATAATTATTAATCGTTTAATTTTAGCTACAGCATCATTGTTAATAAACCTTGCTGTCCTAAAAGCATCTCTCGCAGTAAGCTGAAAATACCTACCCAAATAATTGGGCTAATATCTACTCCACCTAGAGGAGGCACAATTTTTCTTGTGGGAGCTAAGAATGGTTCTGTAGGCCAAAAAATCAAATTAAATGGAAATTGATTAATATTTACCTGGGGATACCATGTCAGAACAATTCGGAAAATAAATAAGAAAGTCATTAACCCCAGGGAAATGCCTAGAGTCCAATTAACTAATGTCAGATAGTCCATCATAAAGCCAGTTAATTTTTAACTTTTGTCAAGAAGATCGTTATTCATTGTATTGCAAATTATTAAGCTAGACTCATATAGCTTAGGATTTACTAACTCAAATAAGAAACCGAGTTTATTGCCCTAATTATTGTTTCAAATCACTAAATTTCCTTGAGGAACTTGGTTTTAACGATTTTAGCTTTGTCGGTCTACTACGATTTTCATAGCAACGAAATATAGAAGTAGCAAATTAAGCTGTTATGGATTTAAACTACATATTTTTTTTGTGTCTAGTTAGCTGGAGAGTACAAAGTTCTCCCAAATAATGATTTGCTTTAAAGACTGAAAATATTACTGGGAAAGGCTTACAGCACCTAAAGTTTTCAATAGAAAGTTTCTAACCTTTAAATAGCTGAAAGCCTTAGCTAGCAATAGTTCTTCCAAGAACTTTGCACTGTCTAGTAGTTAGGGTTTGCTGATTAAATATAAAAGCCTTGACAGATAAAATTTTTAGCATTTTTAGGTCTGGAAAAAGTATGAACTTTTAGGTCAAAAAGGTTAAATATTTTAGCATTTTTTGCTCAATATTTAGAGAAAAATCACTCTTATAGCGCTGCGCATCAAGGTTAGGACATTTTAAATCCTGTTAGGGGAGGTTTTCCCTATAAGAAAAACCCTTTGACCGTCTACTGTTCCCTGTTCCCTAGTGCGTAGCGCTATACTATTCTTCCGACTACCTACTTGCTCATTCCCCATTCCCCATTTCTCCTGACTCCTGACTCCTAACTCCTAGCACTACTAAAAGACTTTTTCAGCAACCCCTAGTTAATATAGTCATTTCACTTTAGATTGAGACAAAGCTTCCTTGCTATGAGGAAGTTTCAGACGAAAAAAGTCTCATTTTTAAGTTAAACTACTATTAAGACAACCATTCTGACTTCTGAATTTTGACTTCTGACTTCTAAGCTACTTACAGATATTAGGCAAAAAATTTGACTAATATAGATTAATATTAAAAATTAAAGGAAATCAATTTTTGTAACAAAGGGTAATAATTTATGACTCCTTCTTTATCAAACTTCTTCTTCAGTCTATTGGCAGGAACTTTAATTGTAGTAATTCCGGCTACAATTTTTCTGATATTCGTCAGCCAAACCGACAAAGTTACTCGTTCCTAGACTCTAGATATTTTTCTTTATGGCTCAAAGGTTGATTAAAACTATTGCAGAGGACTTTCTTCCATAAAATTAACCTGACCTTTATTTTAAACCTCAGCTACAGTAAAAGGGAGACAGCGATAAAATTATCCAACCCCTACAAACTGAGGTTTTTCTTTGTTAAATTGAGAATGTATGATCGGACAAAGACAAATATTAAGTGAACTTTATATATATAAATAGCTTAAAGCCTTAAGACCAGGCTAGGGTCAAGATTATTAACCCAAATAGCTCACTTGTGACTGATTAGGAGAATTATAATGGTAAATTTAGGATTTGGATTTCAGACTCTCATGGGAGTAATTATGGCCTTAGCTGGAGCTGGCCTCTACTTTCTCCGTACATGGCGTCCGAAGCTAGCAAGAGATCACGATATTTTCTTTGCAGCAATTGGTTTACTATCTGGAGGTATTCTAGTATTTCAGGGTTGGAGACTAGACCCAATTTTAGCTTTTGGTCAGTTCTTATTAACTGGTTCTACTATATTTTTTGCAGCAGAAGCCATAAGTCTGAGGGGAGTTACAACTAAGCAAGCTAGAGAACGTACACCTGTTGTTGATGAAGAACGGTCAGTCAGTCCTGTTTATAGCTATGCAGAAACAGAGTTTGATGAATTAGAGCCTTATGAAGAATATCCTGCTAAACGTCGGATTAGAGGTGCTGAAGATTATCGTTCTTCTAGAGCAGATTATTATGAAGATGACTACCGCCGTCGTCCTCCTAGTAGTAGGAGCAATTATGATAGACCAGGAGAATCAAGACCAAAAGTACGCAAGCGTAGGACTCGCCCAGAAGATTATCCAAGGTCATCTGAAGATTGGGAAACTTCTGTAGAATCAGAAAATAGGCGACCTAGTTCTCGGAATCGGGATAACTTTGATGATACAAATGGACAGGAAAATAGACCACCTCGTTATAGTAGTCGAGATAGCTGGGAGACTAGAACTGATGAAGAAAGAGTATCTCCTAACCGTAGTAGTCGGCCTACTCCTATAGCAAATTATTCAGAGGAAAGACCTCCTAGAACTAGGAAAGTTCGTCCTTCAGAAGGATTATCTTCTGGTAGAGAAGTGAATCGTGCAGATTATGTAGAGTATACTCCTATGGACTCTGCCGATAATGATATTGATGGTTCTACAAACTCTTAATACCAGCAGGAATTAGGCGCTGATAATTATTTTCACTGATAGATATTTGATTGGGAAAGTTAAAGATAAAAATTCTTAGTTTCCTTATTCCTGATATTTTTTTCTGTAGCTGAGTGCCACTTTATTTATTTATTAATTTATCATGGATAATTACCGCATAATTAATAATTAAATAATTCAGGTTAAAAGACGACCATTTTAAGGGGAAAAAAATAAAATTTTTTCCTTATTCGTCAATCATCTCACTTTTAGGGATAGGTAATTATTAATTGTTAATTGCTGAACTTTTTAACAATTGATTATAAGAGGCTTTCAAATGAATTAATTAATTATCAATTATCTATTGGTAATTAATATAACTGTAAGAACTAAATTGTAAAAAATTAAAATACTTTACTTGTGCTGATTATTATAGTTATTATGAATAAAATTGGGAGGAATGTTTCTTTCCTGGAAACGGTTTCAGCCCAAAAATTATTTGATCCTTATTTTCAATGACTATAGTTACCGAAAAGCTAGGTTAATATGAAGGCTAATTGATGATATAAATTAAAAACAGCAACTAAATAGGCAAAAATGACTTTATTCTGCTAGCTAATGGTATGCCTAAAAAGTATGTTTGAAGTCTAAAAAAATATATGGTTGTTAATAATTTTGAGTCGGTAATTTCAGTTATCAGTTATCAGTATCTCCTGGAATAAGGAGGCTGGAAATACTGATATTTATTTTTTCATCCCCTTAAAAGGGAAAGCTTGAAATCTGATTTTATGGTCAATATTTCTAATTAAAATTAATTGAAAAAAGTTGACTATATATCGGAGCAAGAATAGGAATTTAGTAGATATAACAATTCTATTTTATTTGTGTATAAAAATCTTACCGCTTTTAGGTATGGAGGGAACACTTAACTGGGAACAAGTAAGAGTTTCAGTTTTTTTAGGGGTTGGTGAATCAAGCGATGAAATCTAAATTTAGAAAATCATAAGATGCTTTTTAATTAGGAGTTAGGCAATTGCCATTTTAGAAAAATCATAGCCAAAATCACCAACGTCTTTTTTTATCTATATTTTTGATTACCCCCAACATAAACGCGGATTGCTATATTGTATATTGACTTGGTTGCTATACTTAGGTTTTGTCAGTTATGTTTTACTAAAGCATAAATTTATTGAAGCCAAGTGAAATAGGAATTTTCCTGTGGAATGCAGAGCTAACAGTTAAGCTGATGAATTAGATATTAAGAGACAATCTCCAACATTTTCTCTGTTATTTTTGAAATGTAGCTGAGTTATTTAGGTCTAGATTATGATTTATTTAAAGCTAACAAAGAAGGAAAAATCACAGCAAAAACCAGGATTATTAAATATAAAAGAAAAAAAGTAATGGCTACATTTAGTTACTTAATCTACTAACAAGTAGAAATAATAAAAGTAAATTAAATTAAAGTAGGATTAGGGAATACTTTTAAGCATTGGTTGAGTAAGAATATCTCCTACATCCATAACCCCATTGGAATTTCAATTTTTCCAATCCCTGAGATTATTGATATTTGATTAATTTCGTAAATCCTTACTTATTGAGACCAAAGAATTATTCTAAGATAAATTAATCAGTAGTTTAGAACAACAAAAACTTTCAAGATAACTTGAATTAAATATTGTATTAATAACTAATACCAGGTGCGAAAAATTTTTGCTACAAATAGTTACTGCTACTTAGGAGCGTCGAGGGGAGACGTCGAATTTGCGACCTACACTCAGGAGAAATAGAATCTAACCATTTTTTTTCTGTTGAGTCTATATTTTTACTCAAAGAGAAATTAAAATCAAGTTATTTGATAGCTAAAGCTTATTTGTAATATTACTTTATCACCAAAAAATAAGGTAGTTACCCCTCCCCTTGGATAGGGGATGAAAAAAATTTTTATTCAGTATTTCAAGCTTCTGACTTCAGGCTGAGGTACTGATAACTCATAACTTATAACTGAAATGACCCTTGGTATAACTAAATAATTAGTTATTTATCTAAATTAGATTCTACAAGCAAAAATGAATCTCAAACTTTTGCAAAAAGCTACATCAAGAATATTAGTAGTAGGAATAGGAATCGGAATAGGAGTAGGTGTAAATTTAACTAACTTTTCTGCTGTTAATGCTCAAATAAGACCAGATAAAACCATCAAAATTCGGCACAAAAACCAAACAGAATCAATACTTGCTCTTAGTATAGAAGAACAAACTAATATTCGTGTTTATCAACGATCAAATCAAGCGGTCGTCTCTATAGATACAGAGAAAACAAACGGTAGCGGTACAATTATATCTCCTGATGGAATGGTATTGACTAATGCTCATGTCGTATCCCAAGGTGGTATAGTACAAATCACTTTAGCAGATGGAAGAAAAGTTAAAGCAGATGTCATAGGTTTTGGTGAAAAAGGTTTAGACTTAGCAGTTCTAAAAATTAGAGGAGAAACAAACCTTCCAACTATCAGAATAGCTCGTCCTGGTTATACAAAAGTAGGTCAACGAGCTTTTGCCATTGGCAATCCTTTTGGTAGATTTCAAGGTACTCTTACTGTAGGAATAGTTAGTCGTATAGACCAAGAAAGAGGTTTGATCCAAACAGATGCAGCTATTAATCCAGGCAACTCTGGGGGACCATTATTGAATAGTGCTGGAGAACTTATCGGTGTAAATACCGCTATATTTACTCGTGGTCAATTAGGGGGTAACATTGGTATTGGCTTTGCCATATCTATAGATAAAGTCCCGGAGTTTCTCCAGTTAGTTCGAGAAGGACGAGCACCTTTAGTAGCTCAACAACAAACTGAGATGTTTGATGAACAGCTTGCTAAACAATTAGAGCTTAATGCTTTAATAGAAGTAAAAGGCAATTTAGATAGAGAGTCTAATGTATTACCTGTAGACAATAGTTACTATGATCTTTACGCTTTTGAAGGTAGAGCAGGTCAAAAAATTTCTATTGATATGAGCAGTAATCAAATAGATTCCTACTTAATTTTGTTAAACTCAAACGATCAAGAATTGGCTCAAGATGATGATAGTGGAGGAGAGAAAAATGCCAGGATTATAATTACATTACCAGAGGATGGAACCTATAAGTTATTAGCAAATTCTTATGAAGCAGGAGAGTCAGGAGAGTATGAGTTGAAAATTGAGGCAATTTCACCCAGAATTAGACCTTTATTTGAACGAGAAAGGAACAACTATTATAGATAAATTGTCTAAAATTTTCTCTAGTATTTATTTCTAGGAATAAAATATAAAATCAAAAAAAATAGAGTGGAGATTTAGCACTGAATCAAAAATTTAATAGATAAAAAATGTTAGGCTAAACTGATGAAAACTAATAAATAAAACAGTTATTCAACAATTAATAATTAATAATCAATAATTACCTCTTCTGTAATAGAAGGATTGACTAAAAGGATTTTTTTTTCTTCTCTTGGTCGATTGGATATGGCGTTTAGCGCTCCGCACCTCGCGCGTTGTGAGCCAGCAAAACGACCGCTTTTTCTCCATGAATGGAGAGGCTTTATACCAATTTAAAAAAAGAATTTTACGAATAGTAAGAACGATAAAAAGACTTTAATTAAGATATGTCTATTTCGCAAAAAAGATGATTTATGACCTAAAAAATGGTATTAAAGCAATTCCCACGCGACTCCTGAGGACTGACTCCTGACTCCTAAAAAGTCCCCTAGATATTTGTAGCAAACATTTAATTTATAAAACTGGTACAATACCATAATTTTTCGGTCAACTCAAGAATAACCATTGATTTGGAAATAAAAATAAAGATGATTATGCTGAAACTCTGTAATACCAATGACCAGAAACTTTGTCATAGTTGGATTTGATTTATAATATTTAACCCCCCCCTTAAGGACGGGATATTTTTGGTGTCAATTCTTAGTATTGAATAACTTCATATTCTTTTGAACATTATTTTCTATAATATTTTTAATAATTGGTAGAACTACTGACTAAAATCTACCCTAAACTTTTTTAGTTAATAATTATTTGTGATTATTTCCCACTATGCTAGTAGGCTAGTTGGAGAATTTAAGTAATATATTTGAGGTG
>JAAUYJ010182026.1_pt1 | contig 10593 bp, 10 predicted proteins | sample 7278031 | NCBI WGS metagenome assembly JAAUYJ01 (sample SAMN14350222, study PRJNA611818) | marine sediment metagenome | isolation source: surface marine sediment (1.8m) | place: French Polynesia: Moorea | collected 2018-08 | reverse complement strand
GGCCTAGTTCTGCTAGTGTCAAAAACTGTTCTTGTTGCACTGGAATCGCAGGGCTCAGAATGTGCTCCTTGTAAAAATATCTCCCTTCGGGGGAATTGTTCATGAGGCAAATATTTGCTTTCCATTTTTTTGGCTCTCGTACAAAGCTTCTGCTACGTCTTTGCGGTTTGTAGTGAGTAAAAATGGCTGGTTTTTCTTGCGTACAAAAGATTTCACGCTTGCTCTTACTACTTTGGAGCTGAATGCAGGTAGAAAGGTCTAGCGGGCAAGTACTATTTTTGCTCGTTCGTCGACACCTGCGGGAGCCCATGAAACTTGCATTGTGTGGGCATCAACATTTGCTCCGTAAATTTGCAAAAGGTCCATTCCCAGAATGAGCGGCCAGGAAATATTTCTTACTACAATGACAACTGGCGAAATGGCGCCCAAGTCGGGGACAATCATTCTATTTTTAAACACTCCCACTATGTCCAATGGGTGTTTCGTGGCTCCAGTGAGTCCCAATTTGTTCCCATGTATGCATATTGCATAACCTGACTTTGTCCTTGTCGGGGACCTGAGAGAAGGTCTTCTCGTTGATGACGGTGGTGCTTGCTCCTGTGTCCACAAGCACTTCGATGTGAATCCGTCTCAATTGTACCAGTAGAGTCGGCCTCGTCCGCGCTGCTGCCGGTTCCAATGCGTTGATGGTGTTGATCTGTCCGTACAAACGATAGCGGCGTCTCTCTTCACGGAGCAGTGCAAAGGGGTCATGGGGTGTAGAGGCACTGCCGCTGGGATTGTATCCAGTGCCTACTACCGAAAAGGTGACACGTTGAAGTCGGCGTACGTCCCCCCCGAACTGGCTGTTGTTGGGGTCCAAGACGAACGCGCCTGGTTGGCCACAAGGACCAGGTTGCTGCACCGCCGGTGACTGCGGCGGTGGCGGTTGCTGCTGCTGACCTAGCGGGGTTCCCCATGTTATGTTGGGGGGAGGGCACTGGCCTCCTCCTCCTTCTCCTCCGGGTATCTGCGGGGGGATCATCATACCAGGCGGCGGCAGGACCTGCTGTTGCTGAATGCTGTACTTTCCAGGGTTACCTTGAAATGGTTGTTGCTGCTGCGGCCAGTTTTCCTGCTGTCCTGCTCCTCCTCCGCCTCCTTGACCTCGGTTGCCTCCTCGTCCTCCGCCTCGACCTCTGCGGCTGTTGCTTTGGCCCTGACGAGGCCCTGACAATCTGAGATCCTTCAGTAGCTTGTCCCATTCCTGCCTGTCTGGAGGGACTCTGCAGTCGTCGGCCATGTGCCCATTCTTTGTGCAGACAGCGCAGAAATCCAGGGGAATGTCGCGGAAGTTGATCCAGTCTGGCCTGTTTGTCGGATTACTGCGCTAGGCGGCGTGCGGCGTGCTGGAGTTGCCTCCTCGTTGTCCTCTGCCGCGCCCACCTCCTCCTCCTTGGCCCCTTCCGCTGTAGCCAAAAGAGCTGACCCCATTGCTCATGTCGTTGCTGGCTGTCGTTGTTGACTGTGGGTTGTCCTTCGTGTGCTTGGTGGAGGAGTTCCCGAGACGGTAAATGATCTTACAAATTTCCTTGAATGACTTGCCTTCCGATAAATTTTAACTTCCTCCCGCATCTTCTCCTCCAGTCTGCGGAAGACGAGGTCAATGCATTCTCTCCGTGACACGGCGTCGGTGATCCTCTTCATCTTATCCTCGCGGGTCGGACAGTCATCGCAGGAGTCGCATATGTTGCAGGCAGGCAGCGCTCAGGCGATGGTCTGCCTTGTCTGCTGGCTGACCTCGTACTGGTAGAGACGACAACGGTCAATCAAATTGCGGCAGAGCTCACCGTCCCTGATGTACAGGGTTTTGGCCTGTGTGCCCTGGCATCGGGTGTGAGCTCAATGCCGAAACAGTTGGCAAACTTGGTCTCAAAAGCGTCCCAGTCAGTGAAATCGCCCACGAATTTGGTCTTCGTCCGGTACCACTTCTTGGCCACTCCAGTGAGACACTGGTCGAGATTGTTGAGCCTCTTGTCCTGTGCGATACGAGCATGTTGGCAGTATCCGAGGCAACTGTCAATGAATTCTTGTGCGAGGGTACTTATCTCAAAGTTATTTTTGCCCTTGCCGGTGAATGTGGGTATGATGGGCTTGGTGCGGCCGGCTCCACCACCCGCTGCTGCAGCGCCTTCTAGGTCCGCCATATTGTCGGAGTCTGAGAAGACGTCGTTTACTTCATCATCTGCATCGTTGTCTGAGCTGTCTGCTGAGCTGTCGCCCTCTGCGACGTCTTCTGCTGACTCCTTGTCGGTGTCGGCGTTGTCTGTGGCTTTGCCCTCATCCGTGGCGAATTCACTGTCGTCTGCGTTGTCATTGTTTTCTTGCTGGAGCTGAGGTGGCGGATCGTTATGCCCGCCAGCACTCCTTCCCAGTGGTCGCTGTCTGCCGTCGGGGAAAAGTTCCTCGTTCACGGCGTTGAAAACTCTGCGCACATTGTCCATGTGGCGGCCTCTTTGGATGCTAGACCGCTGCCACCATAGTCACGTAGGAAACTCTGGCTTTTGCGTGTGTGTATTTCAGAGATCACATCGCGACTGACTATATTATGTACTACACTACATAAAGTATTTCTCTCTCTCTTTCTTGCGCTTGCAGTAACTTGACAACCGCTCTTCCTTCTCTTGATGTGGTATAATATCGCACGACACTTACTCTTGAATATATATTCAAGCTTTAGTGCCTCTGCTCACTTTGACTTCCCTGTTTTACACATGTATACATTTAAAAAATATGAAGATATATATTAGATTTTGTTTCAAGCTATAAGGAGACTTTTTCATTTTTTTGAGTTTTTCCAAAATGATACACCCCCTGGAGGGTCACCCCTTAGAAAGTTTTTGGAAAATATCCGGCAGAATCCACGTCCATGCCAAATTTGGTGGAGATTCATCAAATTGTTTGGCCCCTAAACCCTGCACAGACAGACAGACAGACAGACAAACAGACAGGCCTAGCCTCTTTTATACCTGGTATGTATTTGTAGATTTCAGGCGGTGGTGTAGGTACCAAAAACAACCTTTATTTCCTATTCAATAGCTGATTTTGTTTTGGGTACCTTTCACATTATTTAGGGGTTTCAAAAGCAAGTCAGCCAACGATCTAAAAAGAAAAGGGGTTGGAAATCAAAAAAGTAGGAAATCATGGTGTTGCCAGGATTTTTTTTTTAAAAATAAGGGTTGAAAAACAAAACAGTGTGTTTAGGGGGACCCGGGAAAGTCTAAAACTAACCCCACTTTTTGACATACCTTATATGTGGAAGAAATCATTGCAAAAATTTACAACTATATGAAAAACACATTGGTGTGCCTTTCTCTTGTTTAAAAAAGAGAACAAAATATAGCACACAGTTATATGCCAAAAAATCTGCATTTATTGTCATTTTTAAAAAAGCTCCATCTGAAAATTCAAAAAAAAAATATTTGATTCTATTGGGTTCCCCAAAAATTTAGACCCGGAAGTCCGGGAATGCTGAATGCTTAGGAAAATAAGCCTGTCCAGTCAAACTCTGGGTCATCTAAAATTTAAATATCTTTTGGGAACAAACCATGATTTGGTAGCTATATTTTCCGTATAAAATATTCTCTCAGACCTCTAGTAGAGTCAGAACTAGGTGCCAAAAATTTTCTATGACTTGTTCAAACACACTGTACCGGAACAATGAGGAAATGGTGTGGGGAGGCAACAGAGTTTCCATCTGCATTCTGCTTAACTATGTGCTGCATATCATTGGCCCGGCAGAGCGGACAAACCCCACTTGTTATGCAAAAAGATACTAAAACTCAAATAAAACTCAAGTTGTTTAACACTTTATACTGTTATGATAAAAGTTCCAGGAAAAGTATTTTCAAAAAGTTGGGAATCAAGGTTTCAAAAAAATTTGAACATTATAAAAGGCATCAATACTGTAGATGTCCTTAATAATCTACTTGCACTCTGTTTTATTTTCTTTGTTTTCCTATTAATAATATTATTATAAATATATTATATATCAAAAGGTTCCTCAAAGACAAGGCCAATAAGCCATGGATAAAGAAAAATGTAAATGTGTTTCGGAGAAGAAATAACATAGATCTTAGTGAAATGAGCAGCTTCAAAATAAATCTATGATACAGATGAACTCAAAAAAGTGACCTAGTTCATTCATTTCAAATGCTACAGTTACAAGACACCACAAAGAAGCATCAGAAATGATGTGATAAACTTTCTGTAGAAATACATTTTCTGTTGCTGACCCGATTTACATTTGACTTTCAATGCTGGTTCCTCATTATGTTCCTTTTCTCAAAGATTGGAAGCATGAACACCCAATCCTTAAATGATCAAACTGCAAAAAGTAGCCTCTGTCATAATAAGGAACAAAACAGACTTTTTTCAAAGACCTATACTAATGAGAACTTTTTTAAAAGTGTTGAAAATCAGGGATATATTTAGGGAGCATCACGGATCCCACCGCCAAGAAAATTAAAATGGGAAATACAACAGACAACTATTTCATCCAAATGGAGAGATCCCAATTAATCCCAATTTAGTCAGAATGTCATTGATACCAGTGTATACCACCCAGAAGAGTAATCAGGTCAGAAAAAGATGCTATTGACAATTCCGAAGGTTGACAACTCAAACGTGACTTACCAACAGAAAGAACAACTCTCATCGTGCCCTTCTTCATTTTGAATTGATATTGTGAAAAAACTACTAAGAGGAGAGCAATTTCCTTTTTAGATCACAGGGTAGAACTTTGGGTTTCCAGCCTGGCAGTGGGGCTAGCCATAGCAGATGGGGGGACAACCACCTCTGGAGCATTACACATCCGTGGGTCATAACAGTGGTTTCAAGGGGTGGTGTTAGCTACAAAAAAAAGTGGTCGTTCCAAGAACCAAGAATTTTTTCAAATATATATTCTTATTTTTTTCCTCACCTGTTTATTTTTTTACCATTCTTGCACCAGTTTTTTTATCGTTTGTACATCCGTTCTGTTGACCTCCTTCAACCCCCAACCCCTCTTCCGCTGCCACAGCTGCAGCAGTGGCAATTATAAAAGTTAGAGCTAAAAAAAGTATTGTTTGATAGAAACATCCACTGGGCAGCTTTTAGACTTTTTTATTCAATCCTTGATAGGTTGTGGACGTTGTTCTTGCTACAGTTGACCTTTTTCTAGCTGATGTTGGCCTCCATTACATTCCTCCTGCTGTTACTGACAATGTTCTTGCGGCAGTTGTCCTCCACCCCTTTGCTCTTGCTGCAATTGGCCTTGCCCTTGCTGTAGTTAACTAGCAAAATCATGTGTACTAGCTGCAGTTGGCCATGTTCTTGCTGCAGTTGGCCTCAAACACCTTCCTCTTGCATGTTCTTGCTGCTCATGGCAAATAATGTAGGAAATTGTGTCAACGGGAGCCTTTCATTTAATACATTTCTAGCAAACTATATGCAGGGTGCGTAAGGTCAACCGATAAGTTCACAAAAAAACCCAAAATTTTGCATTTGCTCAAAGCAGGTGAATCCTACAAAAAAGTTTACCTTTAAAAAAATATAGTAAAGTTTATGTTGAAAAAATGATATTATATAAACTTTTTGATGCGGCCGCCCCCTGCTGCCACAATGGGCTCAAGTCTGGACCGGAGCCTGTGGGTGACCCTCTTGATGATGCTGGGGATCATGGCGGCCCAGGCGGCGTTTACACTCGCTCTCCTTCAGCTCTGACACGTTGGCTGACCTCTTCTTGCACGAAACGCCGTCAATGTGGTTCCAGATACTGTACTCAAAACATGCACAATCAGGGCTAGAAGGTGGCTAGTCCTCTTTCTTCTAAAATCGTTATCCTTCCTCCTCCGGCATCTTTCAAGTAGAGTGAGCTGTATAACTTGTGGCATCTGCTCTTTGCAACTGGGCTGATGAGGTGTCTCTTTGGCATGGTGTATGACTTGCAGCAAAGCTCCTCTTTTGCAATTGTGCACCCTGTCCATTCCGACACATCCAGGTCCCACCATGGCCCTCATGCTGCGCTTTGCCGCGGATTGTTCTGCAACAACTGTGCCGCCTCCGCTACAATGTCTGCTGCTCTGGTGTGTCTGATGGGCTCTCTCCTTCTCTTTTCCTTGGTCTGGCGCTAGCGCACAGGCTTAATAGTTGAGAAACTGGTGCTGGTGTCATTCCCTGACAAAAAAGTGAAAGGATTATGGCTGAAGCTGCTCCTGATTCATGGTCCTGGCACAAAAACCTGGTGTTGTATTCCACTTTGACATAAAATAAACCAGAAAGTGCAAAAATAGGAGCAGGTTTTGGTTTTACTGTTCTTTCTTGTCTGAGGAGCGCATGCACCAAAAAATAGGGGAATTTGAACTAATCGGCTGACCCTACGCACCCTGTATTTCCAAAAAAGCATTAAAAGGTAAAAAGGAAAAATCCAAAACTGATTTAGGTATTAAATTTGAACTTTTAAAAACATTTAAAAATGTAATTAAAAATTGAAAAAAGAGGATAAATATTGCTTTTGTGTCCATATATTTGCTCTTTTGCCTACCCAGCCAATACATGACGACACTTTATTTACTGTGTCGATGTCGTCACTCCAATGCCGTCACTGCTGCAGTTGGCAACCGACACCCTTGTGGGGTCTTTTTTTCCTTTCTTGACTCCACTTTTTGTTAGCCGGCGTGTATACCGCAGTAGACGTCATGACAATGTTGTCAAAATCCCTTATATATACTTGTATACATGGGCACTGAGGCACTGTGACTGCATGTCAGTGCATGACGGCATAAGACGGCATGACAGCATTGACGGCATACTGCGGTATACACGCCGGCGTAACGGAAAGTGGAGTCAAGAGTACATAAAAATTTAATTTCTGCGGCATGCCGTCATCTCGGCAAAAATGACAACAGTAATAACAAGAGGGTCTAAAATGGCTGGGTAGTTTTTGATCTCACTTCCTCTCCTCCTTTCAGCCTTTGTTTGGCCCTCTGTTGTGAATTCCTTTTGTGCTTCATTTTTGCGTCCACTTTAATGCCCTTCCTTTTTGCCTTGGTTTTGGGCCCACACCCGCTCTTTCACCTTCCTTTTGGGCTTAGTTCTTCGACCCACTATTTTACTGTCCCTTTACTGCCTTCGTTTTTGGGCCCGCTCTTTTCAGTCCATTTGGCGGCTTTGTTTTTTGACCCACTCTTTTCCCTCCTTTTTTGCCTTGTTATGTGGGGACTATCCTCGAGTCCAAACACAGGTGAAACAAGAGCTTGGAAGCTATGATGAGCACATGCAATATTTGGTGATTAAGCTTTTGCCTCTTTTCCATTTTCCGACGTAGACAAGAACGAATTGTCAGTTTTCAATTAGAACTGAATCGAAATACACCTTTGCCTGTCATAATCACATGCGTTATCACGGGTTATTATACTTGCGGCACATTGGTGGCAGCTTAAAAGCGAACAACGCCATGGTTTCCAGTAGGTTTTCAGTGTGGCATCAATGCAATTAGTGAATCCTGAATCCTGGTGGGGCAGTTTTGATCATGTGGTAACGGGTTCTCGCACAAGAGGAGCACGATGAATTAGAAGAGCTCCTCCTGGATGCCACAGTCAACCTCGGAAACCAAAAGCAGCAGGACCTGCAGCAGCAGGACCGGCAGCAGCAGGACCTGCAGCAGCAGGACCAGCAGCAGCAGGACCTGCAGCAGTAGGACCTGCAGCAGCAGGACCTAGTTGCTAACTTGCATCACCTACAAAACCAGGAACCAGACACAGAGGGCAACGGAGACGACCGTGGTAGTGGCAACAACTCTGACACCAACAACAAGTCGCTGCCACCACCACCGGGGACACGGCCTCCCGTGCCGGTTGAGTCCGACAACGACGAGATGGCAGGAACCAAGATAAACATCCCCAAATTTACAGAGCAGGAGACAGATGTAAGCGACAAAGCCAAGGACTGGTTCACAGTCCTCCAGGCCCACATCACCGAGAAGGGCATCGGCGCGGGTGAATGCGAGAGAAGATGTGGGCTCATTCGGTGGTAGCTTGTGTCGGACTCGATTCCCGACAGGCATGATTCAACCAGCGCTTTGTCCTGGTTCAAGGGAATAATGGAGGATGATGGACCCGGCGGCTGCGTGTTCATGTCCTTCGCAGATTTCCGTGACAAGTTTGAGAAACATTGGATCACTAGGACACCCTTGGAAGAGGCGTCCAACATCTTTCGTCGGCTCACCAAGAACCAAAAGGAGAACATTCGAGAGTACGCGGAAAGGATAATGAGGGAGGACGGTCGCCTCATGAGACTCGGAATGTCCATGATGACAGTCGACGATGCAGATCGGACAGGGTGGCGGCAGGCGTTCGAGTGGCTCAATATTATTGTACTCATGGGAGGTCTTCGGGATGAGTTTCTCAACCACGTTAAGCGGGCCGTCACGCAGCTGCCAGCCGATCAACGGACTTGGGAGCAGATTAAGGAGACCGCAGCTATCCAGCAAGACCATGAGAGCAACAGTCGCACAAGGTCTAACTCTTTCAGTGTGACACTTCTCTCTCCACATTTGTAAATGAGGTAGAGAAAGCAATAGATAATGATAATTATGTATTGGCAATAAGTCTTGACTGTTCAGGAGCTTTTTACTGCATAGACTATAAATCTGTGGGAAGCAGCATGAGGCACAAAGGTGTCCCATCGGCAATCACTGTGTGGTACTGTTCACTCCTATCAAGTCGCAAAGTATATGCCGAGATTCAAGGACAACAAATGGAAGTTCATCCTAAAAGAGGAAGCCAACAAGTCGTCCTCTCGCTATTAATATGGAACCTAATAATGGATGGGCTTTTAACACAATTCAGAAAGGGCCCGGTCAGGGTGCTGGGCTATGCAGACGACGTTCTGCTCTATATCACTGGTAGTAATCCAAGAGACCATGGCTAATCTTATGCAGCCTTCCCTGAATGATGTTCTGAAACGGGGCAAGGACAATGGATTCTCCTTCAACCCAGCAAAAACAACAGCGGCGCTGTTTAAAAATAGAAAAAAGAGCTTTCAACGCCCATCTATATATATGGATGGGGCTCATGCCATGCTTATTAAATCAATGGTTTATCTACGCTTGATAATATACCACATGTTGAACTGGACCGCACATATCACAAACAGGGGGCAAAAAGGCACCTTTCTCCTCAGTAAATGCTGAAACATTTTATCAAGAATGTGGGGGTTGACACCCAACAAAATGAACTGGGTTCACACCTCAGTCATTACACCAAAGATTACATATGGAGCTGTAGTCTTTGCCTCTCACCTAACCTTGCCTCTGATTAAGAGACTTAAACGCATGCAGAGACTTGCCCTTCTACCAATCTTTCAGCCACTCCAATCAGCCCCAGCGGCGTTTCCGGAGGTGATTCTGGGATGGATCCCATTGGATCTTCTTGTGCAAAAGATGGGCCTCAACACCTACATCCGGATTAAGAGAACAACTCCCAAAAATTGGGATGGGTTGGGACTGCAACAGTTGCAAAAGGCCATAATAGGCGCTGGAGTAACACTCTGAAAGAATGGATGATGGGAAATCTCCCGATGGAGAATAAAATTGATTGTAAAATATGGTCCGACTCCTTAATACAAGATGAGTCCTATGAGAATCCAATGATTAAATATCCTGATGCCTCGAAATACCGAGACAATATAGGATATAGTTGGGTAGCAACAGACGGTGATAAAGCAATGATATCCACAAAGGATATGGAGATTTTCACTGCAGAGCTAGCAGCGGTTCATGATGCTTTATTGTGGCTTAAGAAGAGTCAGAACATGATTAGAAATTCAGAAATCATGACGGAATGTCAAAGTGTATCCAAATTTTAAACAAAGCCAAGTCTCAACTTTGTGCTGATACTTTTCAGCTGCTATCCTCTCTTGGAGGCAGAGTAAAGATAATCTTGATAAAGGGACATAATGGTACAATTGGAAATGAGGTGGCAGACATGCTGTCAAAACCAGCTGCAGCTAAGGCCATGGATATCCAGTATACTTATCCCTATGTACCTCGGTCTCGTCAAGACAATTCAAGACTAATGTGAATGATTTTTACATAGACAAATGGCAATCCCATTGGGGCAACATGGGCAGGACACAGGAGTTCAATACTGTTTGTCCCTGATGTAAAGGTTAAGAAAATAGGGCTCCACATGGGAATTTCGGAGCTGCATAAACTATTGTATATTATTACGGGTCCTGGTCTCTTTCGGAGACACTTACAGCAATGGAACAAAATCCAGAATTTCTCCTGTGCCCTGTGTGGTGAGGCCTGGGAGGACTCTTGGTACCTCTGGGCATACTGCCGGGAGCTGCAAAATGATCGAAATGAGATTAATCATCTCTTAAGTTAAGGTATTCCCTTGGAAAAGGGTCTCCTAAATATCTTTACTAAGAAAAAGATCACAGATCTGATTGCGGCTAACAAAGCCTTGTTTACGCCATGATGGTGGCTGCGCGAAATTAGTGGTATAGGCATACGTGGGGGAGCAAAAGTCCGATTTTGGGCTTCAGGGGGGGGAGCACAGTACATGAGGG
>JAAUYJ010189867.1_pt1 | contig 10598 bp, 11 predicted proteins | sample 7278031 | NCBI WGS metagenome assembly JAAUYJ01 (sample SAMN14350222, study PRJNA611818) | marine sediment metagenome | isolation source: surface marine sediment (1.8m) | place: French Polynesia: Moorea | collected 2018-08 | reverse complement strand
GTTCTTTTTGGAGACGGGTGAAGCGAGAGGAGGGGCCTCCTTGGCCTTCGTCTTCTTGGCGGGGGTGGCACCGTTGCTGAGGCCGCCAACGGCAGGTTTAGATTCTGGAAACAATATTTATATTTACAATATGAAATACAGTACATATTGCAAGGACTTCTTCTTCACAAAGAGTGAACCGTAAGTTGTAGAGGTTTGCAGGGTCTTTGCAGAACCGCATGCCCAACTAAAATAGAAAGACTGAATTCATCCGTTCCAATATTTTTCAGTCTATGATGCCATTTCTAGGCTTCTTTTCGAGCAACTAAGGAATGAATCAGTCAAATAATAAAATACAATATGGACAGCTTATTGCTGTAGCAACAGACTGAATGACAACCTGCAAAGAGGATGTATAGAAGATTTTAAAAGACTCAAGGGATTTGTAGAATTGAAAAGGAAGTTTTTGTGCAAAATTCTACTATTCCATTCCGTAATAGGTTTTGTCCCAAACCCTCAAACCGAGGATTTCCTCACCCTTCTTCTTCTCCCTTCTCTTCTCCCCCTCCTTCCCCTGTCCTCCCTTGAGGCTGTGCCTGAACTCTAGGGTCTCCCGGCGGATGGCGGAGTCCTCATCGGAGCGGGACAACTTGGGCGCCGAGGAAGACTTCCCGCGATGCTTCTTGGAGGAGGGGGGGTCCTGAGTGCAACAAGACAGGGGAAAATCGGAGTGTGCAATAGCTCAAAACAGAGATAAGGGCCTCTTCTAATCTTAAAAGAAATCTTTAAAATGCTCTGTACAATGGCTGTCATCCTGGTCTTGAAGCATAAAGCGCACTGTTCATTTTGTAGTTGACAGCAACACCATGCCTGCGCCCAGCATGGAAACAGCCCATGCAGGAAAATCTGTCCCTGACCTTATTGGCCGCGGCGAAGGCGGAGAGGCCGCCGGGGGAAGACATGGCGGAGGCGGAGGTCGAGGTCAAGGTCAAGCAAGGCCGAGCTGTTATCGAATTCGAATTCGAAGGCCTTTAGTTATTTTATTTTTTTGGAAAATGTATTTTCTTTTCTCTTGCTGTTGTTCCGCACGTGAAGCGAAGGAAAGAAAACACTCAGGGGGAGCACAAAGTGAGTAAGTGACTGAGTGGAGTTTGAAACGCGAGCAAATTACGTACAGATGTAAATTATTTTTTTGGGTAAATGTGTACAAGACATCAAGGAAGTTTAACAGACATCACAGTCAACTTGGAGAATGAAAGTGCGAATGAAGAACGTAAAGTACGGTAAGCATTAATGTTCGAGGTTTCGCTACTCATACGAATGTGATTGCGCTCTCCCTGCCTTGCAGAGAAAGAGCAGAAGGGGAGTGGCCCGATTAAATGAAAGGGAGGCCAGAAGATGGGAGCTTAAGCTCTTTAGCTGCTTTGGCAAAGATTTGCCAAGAAAGAGAATGTCTATGAAAAGATCTATATCATGTTTCTTGTCAGCAAAAACATATTTTTAAAAAATATATCCCTAAAGTTGCTCTTTTTTGTAATAATTTTAAGTTACATGATAAAATAATGACTTAAGACGCCTTTCTTTTAGTTTTTTGTCAGATTTGTGTCCGTGGCAAGTGCACTTGCTCGTTCCTTTTCTTCCTTCCCTGCAGGAGCAACCCAGGCAAACAGCAGGGAAAAAGAAAAATTGCGTTTTCGACAGAAAGAGAAGCCAAGAAGAGCAACTGAGCAAGACGTCTCTCCGGGACCTGACCTTTTTCTCGGCCAAGTTCACCCTCGATTGACCTCGACCCTGGACGCAGACATGTTCCACGAAGGGAAAGGGACGGAGGTCAAGTGATGGCAGAGTCCGGGGCTCCTGTCTCGGGCGCGGGGGCGCCGACGCCGCCCAGCGCCAAGGACCCGTCCAAGGCGGCGGAGGCGCCGGCGCACAAGGACGGCGCCCTGGCGACGGACAGCGCCAACGGCGCACTTCCCGAGGAGGACGGCCACGCGACGATGTCGGAGCACAACGGCCACAATGGCGCAAATGGCGATTCCTGCACAAACGGCGCCTCTGGGGACTCCGCGGCGCAAAACGGGAACGGCGCCACGAACGGGGTGGGAGGAGGTGACGGTGGCGCCGTCGGTGGCGCCAGACCTAAAGTGGGGCGTGGGGGTCGGGCGCGCTGCTGGAGGCGGCGCACTGGCGCAAACGGGGGCGGCGCCAACGACGGCGAGGACCCTTCCGAGCCAGACTCCTCAGACTCTGATCGGCCCGTGGTGACGGTGACCAACGGGGGAGGAGTCCATGGCAACGGCAACGGCCTCTCCGGACCTGATTCCGACGCCGATGTGGACGACTTTTACATCTACACGTACACGGGTTCCTCCCGTCGCCGCTCAGGCAATGGCGTCGGTGGCGCCAACGGCGGTAGCAGAGGGAGGGACAACGGCGGGGCCTCCGCCTCTTTGGAGGCCGCCTGCACCCTCTCCGCCGACCTCCCAAAGTCATTCTACCCTGACACTGGCAGCGAGAGCGAAGGAGGGGGAGGAACGACGCAGGGCGTTTCAGGCCCGGGCCAGTCCAACCTCAGCACGGAGGTGGCGGCGCTGCTGCAGAGCGAGCTGGCATCGTCACTGCATGTGGAAGGTGCCAATGGAGTCAACGGCGCCAGGGGCGGAATCGGCATAGGGGCGGGGAGGGGCGCGGCGGCGGCAAGGAGGCGGAGACGGAGGAGGAGGGCCGAGCCGGAGAACGGTGCTGCCGCGGCTGCTCCGGCTGCTGCTCCAAATGCGGACAGGAGCAACTCTCCGGAGATGGACTTCCTTGAGATGGACTTTGTTGACTCCGGGGAGGACGGCGACTCGGACGAGGACTCTGGACAGGGCGGGGACGAGAACGTCACCGAGACCAACGAGGAAGACGAAGATAGCGAGGCAGACAACGCTCAGGTCGACGAGCTGCCGGCAAACGCTGGTGTTGCTGAAGGTGGAGGTGAAATGCAAGCCATCGGAGGTGCCCCTGCAGCAGTCCAAGGGGCAGTGGACTCGTCCAACCCTTGGGGCCCTTCCTCCCCTCCTCCCGGTGATCTTCCAAGGGAAGCCAGAGTCCCAAACAGCCTTGCCTTCGACTTGGTTTCGTCAGAGAGGGGCGAAAAGTCAAAGAACTCCTCTTCTCTGCATCCCTCGGCGCCTCCTCCACCTTCTTCTTCCGCCAGGGCCGGAGCTGGTCCCTCTTCTTCCGGCGTGACCTCTGCCCCCGCCGTTACTCCCGTCAGGGAAGACCACCTCTCCCTCATGGTGCGGAGCAGGAGCCTAAACTCCCCGCTGGCGGCGGCGAGTTCCGCCAGGGACTGCCCGGCGCTTATGGCCAGGGGGGAGTCGGACCCCACGGTCTCTCGCAGCTGCTGCGGCCAGGCAAGCCGACAGGCCATGAACAGCAGCACCCTGGTCAACATGGAGGTGTGCCGCTCCCGCCTTTCCCAGCGCGAGGCCCTTCTGTGCCAAAACTCGCCGCCTAGTCCTTCCAGGGATGCTCCCCTTGTCCCTGGGCGAAGAGATCCCTCTTCAGGTATACCTTTGAAATGCTCTTATTTCCAATCAATTCCTATGCAATTTCTTTTCTACTCTAGCGTCCCGCTCTTCCGAATCCTCAAGCTGCTCCGTGATCCGCGACAAGACCCTGATCTGGACGGAGCAGGAAGCGTGCAACCGACAGGTCACCCAGATCGGGACCTCTGCCTGCGGCGCCACCGCTGTCATAAACGCCCTAGCCGCTCTGAACGGGGGTCACCCATCTCCGGCCATGTCTGCACAGACAGAAGAGCAAGAGACCCCGTCTCCGCAGATCGTGTATTCGGCCGAGTCTGTGGACGCGGCCGTCGGCACTAGGCTGCGGGCGGAGTCTGCCCCGCTGCCAGAGTACCTCTTTTCCCGCTCCCGCGCCGGCGCCACCGCCAGGGACCTCGTCAGGGCAATCTCCCAAGGGTTCGGAGACCAGCTCTACTCCCGCTTCTTCCCCACCCACCCCCGTCGGCGCCTCAGGCTCTCCTCCTGGCTGCAGCGCTGGCTCAGGCGCGGGGCCGTCCCCATAGTCACGATAAACCCTCAGCGCGCGCCCCTGCGGCCGGGACAGTCCGTGCCCGACGCCTGGCACCACCAGATGGTCTTCGGGGTGGGGCCGGCGGGAGTCTACCTGACCAACCCGCTGCAGTGTGTGCAGGAGGCGGTGCTAGCCAGACAGGTAGTTTCAGTTCGCAGTTGTTTTTCCCCCACGTTTTCCATACTTCGAAAAAAGTGAATTCTTGAAGGAGAAGGTAGAAACCCACTCAGGCAATGGAAAAAGCAATGGCAAAAAATCCCCATATCGTAATGTTTTTTTCCAACTTCCAACATCAATTTTTGTTTACCAGGAACAATTTTCATAAAGATTATTTAATTACAACATTGTAAAATTCCTTTGTCCAGTTGTAAAAAATCACAATGTTGTAATTACAACAGGGAATGTTTGTTTTGTTGTGAATTTTTGAATTTCCTTTATTTTTAAAACTAGACAAGGGGGAAAGGCTTTAAGGAAATTCAAAACAGACATTTCCCATTGTAATTACTATGTTGTGAATTTTTTTCAAAGGGGTAAAGGAATTTTACAACATTGTAATTATAAGGATCTTCATGAAATTCATTCCTGTTCAGATTTCCAGTTCATATTTCAAGTTAGCCAACTAACTCAAAGAAGAATGCTCTGCGTAGATATGTTTCCAAAAGACATCACTTTACAGTAATTTGTTTTCTCCTTTTCCCACAGCTGTTCAGCCCGTCCGTGCTCCTGATCCGCCGCGGCGACGTCCTCTCCCGCTTCCGCGATTCCGGCGGCGACCTCTCGCTCCTCTCCGGCGGCCACGGCGCGCACCCAGATCCGAGGTGGGACCACCTAAACGTGCTGGGGCAGGTCGCGAACGTGCTGAGGGAGGAGGCTGCAAGGAGGGAGGCAATACGGTTAAGCGGAGGAGGGGGAGGAGGGTCCTCCTCCTCGGCGGGGGCAGGGGGGCCATTCCATCGTGGTCTGTCGGGAGGAGGAGGGGGAGGAGGCCCAGCCACGCACGTGGTCATACCGGCAGAGTACCGGGCGGGGATAACCCTGGTCATGCGGAGGACGAACCCGCACCTGGAGGAGCTGATGAGCTGTCCGGAGCTGCCTCTGGTTCTAATGCCGACGCAGGAGGAGGAGGAGGAGGCAGGGGCGGGATCGCTCCAGAGGAGATAGTGATAACAGTACAAGTGGACAAGATCTGCGTTGGGATTCTTCTAATTTGTTACCCGTACAAGATGTATCGGCCTGCTGAGAGACGAAAAGTGATTTTTTTTGCTGTGCTACTGACACTTGAGAGCGATCGTGCTTATTGTGTTGCTGTCATGTCCTTTTTGTCCTTCCACAGGTTTTTGGTAAGAAAGAGGGGTGGTGCTCCTTTGCCACCACTGTTTGCTACTACTAAGGTCCTAATTATATGTTGTACCAGAGAAAGAGGCAACTATATATTTTCTGACTGTTTGGAATCAAAAATATATCACTCACTCGACCAAACCTTAAATTGAACAAAAATTGTTGCTCTGCGTATAAGTTAACGGGAGCGGCGCTCGTAGCGATAGAGAATAACAGCAAAATTGGTTTGCACTTGACGGTAACTTTATTGGAATAACGATTAAAGCAACAAAAACTCCGCTACAGATTTGACGTGTGCGCTGCAGTAGGATGGCAAGATTATCACAGGGTGTCACAACAAAACTATATGCAGGTGTCACAACAAAACTATATGCACGAAAATCAAACTTTAGGTAAATATTTTCCTCTTTCACATGCTTGCGGAGAAGGAATCCCCGGCCGCCCCCGGTCTCCCCTGGTGCTGTTGTCCCGCCAGGAGCCTCTCCCTGCTCCTGTGATCTTTCTGCCCGAACTCATGTCCGTACTCGCTGTGGTAGGAGGCGTCCATGGCGGTCTCGTCGTCCCTGCCGCGCTTATGCGCCAGCGCCAGGATCATTATGGTGACGACGGCCGCCACCAGGAACATGACGTCGAACCACCGGTGGTAGAAGTTGAACTGGAGGTCTCCCAGCACCTCGGTGATGATGGTGCGGTACTGCACCGGCATGTTCATCCGCATCAGCAGCACCATGGAGACGAAGTACATGCCCATCAGCTGGGAGAGGAAGAGGACGATGAGGGAGGAGCTCTTGGGGCTGGAGATCCAGACGAAGAAGCGGGACATGGTCAGGAGAAGGCCGCGGACGGAGGTGACGACGATGGCGCCCACCAGGATGAAGGAGATGTGCTGCGACCAGAAGACCACGTCGATGTCCAGGCCGAACCAGTTCACGGCGATCTCCATGCCCTTGGAGATGGGGTCCATACGCCCGACGCGGTCGAACACGATGTTGACGGTAGAGATGAAGATCTTCCACATGCAGTACAGAGAGAAGAAGTACCCCAGAAAGTTGAAATAGATGCCCTGGAAAAATAATAAATTCAAAGTTATTACTAGTTTTCAATCAAAAAAATATTTGGGAAATGCAACAAGTTGACACTTAAAAAATGCATTTTACCTGCCAGGTCTGCGACCACTCGTTCCTCTCTCTCATGTTTTGTAGGTCGTGCGCCTCTAGAAATAGGTGCCTGGTGACCTCCTCGAGCGCCTGTATGTCCTGCTTGAGCTGCGGGATGTTCTCGTGGCTGCCCGACATCCCTCCCTGGAGATCAGAAGCGGACCCTCCGAGCTGCCTCATCCTGTCCCACCATCCTCCTCCTCCGCCCTGCCCCGCCCTCTTCCTCCTGGCGGCCTCCTCCCTCTCCGCCATCACCACCCGCTTCTTCTTGGCCACGGCCACGTCCACCGTCTGCTGCAGCCTTCGCTCCACCGCCGCCACGTCGGACGGCGTCACCACCCGCATGAACATCACCATGGAGGAGTAGGGGTAGTTGACGGCGCCGAAGCCGGACAGCGCCGCCATGATGGTCACGCCCACCACCCCCACCCGAGAGAGGACGGTCTCCACGGAGAGGACGCCGTGCTTCGGGTTGTGGATGGGGAAGGGGTCGCCGATCTTCCAGAAGAGGCACACGTAAGCAACCCAGGTCAGGCAGGCCGCGGGGGCCAGCCAGCGCTCCGGGAGGAAGCTGTTGCTGGATAGCAAGTAGTAGACGAGGTAGAAGGGGAGTAGCAGGACGACGGTGAAGAGCATGAGCTGGATGGAGAGGTGCCAGTGGAAGTACCTCGAGCTCCTGTCGAGGTAGTCCACGATCTCGAAGATCATGAGCTCGAAGAAGGTGCAAGAGAGGGTGAAGACGGCGCAGAAGACCACCTGAACCATGCGTTGACGCAACTCGTAGTCGCGGAAGAGCTTCTTGACGAAGAAGACCCAGCCCAGCAGGAAGAAGCCGGCCTGGGTGGCCAGCACGATGCAGGTGTCCTCCAACAGGGACATGGTGACTGGACACTACTTCGGCGAGATCCTGAGCTTGTTCCTGGCGATTTTCAGGCCCCCAGGGCCTCAGGGGATATCGCTATTTTCGGCTACTTGTGCAAATTCAAAATTGCGCAAATGTATTGTCTTTAAAAATGCACCTAAAGAAATCAATGTTTGCTTTTTTGAGAGACGTCAAAGAAAACAATCGAAAGTTGCCAGACTTTTCAATGAACTTTTGTGTTTCATTCGTAAAAGATTGACCAAAACATTACATTTATTTAGCCATCAAATCTTCAAAAACTCAACCCTGCTTCAGAATTTTCGTCCAAGTTTTCGTTGATAATATGAAATGTGTTTTGACAAAGAGCCCTTTATGTTTCCCTGGAATTTGCCTACCCTGCGAAAAAAGGTCGAGAGGTTGCGAGAATATCCTCCCTGCTTTTGGCGCCCGTCAACTGATTCGCCCTAAACAAAACACTCGAAAAATTCTTCCTTTTCCGGCGGAGTCTGTGAGCGAAAAGGTATGTCGGCGTCGATTTTTACCTTACATTTTTACCTTTGCGACCTTGCTGGGGCCCAGTTAAGACCTGAAAATGTCTACATTGGCTGCCTCTAAAGGTTAGAGCCATTTTGCATCGTTTCCAACGGCAACTTTCCGTCATTGCGCCACCTTTCCCGGCGCGGGGTCAAAGTATACGGACTTTCCAGAAAGGTGTAGCGAGGGTTCGCACTTTGAACGATATATCTTAGAACCTCAAAACTCAATTCCTCGCTTTATTTCGTGCCTCTCCCTTACAGCGCCAAGATGGGTCGCCGCCCCGCGCGCTGTTACCGCTACTGCAAGAACAAGCCCTACCCGAAGAGCCGCTTCTGCCGCGGAGTCCCCGATCCCAAGATCAGGATCTTCGACCTGGGCAGGAAGAAGGCCGGAGTCAACGAGTTCCCGCTGTGCGTCCACCTCGTCTCCGATGAGTACGAGCAGCTCTCAGCCGAGGCCCTGGAGGCAGCCAGGATCTGCTGCAACAAGGTGAGGAGGGAGGATATAACTCTGTTCGAACATACAACGATTTTTAAATGATGATAAAACCCTGTTCATGAGACTCCGTGAGTGCCAAACTTACACTCTAATTTTTTTCTGACAAGTTTTCACATATTCATTGTTTCGAATTATATATGGCAAACCAGAGCAAATCAAAATTTCCCTTTTACAGTACATGGTTAAGCACACGGCCAAGGACCAGTTCCACATCCGCGTGCGCGTCCACCCGTTCCACGTGCTGAGGATCAACAAGATGTTGTCGTGCGCGGGCGCCGATCGCCTGCAGACCGGGATGAGGGGCGCCTTCGGCAAGCCGCAGGGCACCGTCGCCCGCGTGGACATCGGGCAGCCGCTCATGTCCGTGCGCACCCACGACAAGCACAAGGCGTCGGTCATCGAGGCGCTCAGGAGGACCAAGTTCAAGTTCCCCGGACGCCAGAAGGTGAGAAAGAGCTTTGACTCCGGAAGAGTCCGGACAATCTTGTCCACTTTTGCATGATGTTAACTCAATGGTTCCTTCAGACCCGCTGCCGCCAAAAGTACTCAGGCGGCGGGATTGACGACCAAGTTCCAATTTCTGACACTTCACTTTTCCATAATTTAAACTTTCAAAACACATGACATTCCCTCCTGATATTCAAATATTTCTTATTTAAATTCCTCAGATCTACGTGTCCAAGAAGTGGGGCTTCACCAAGTGGGACCGCGAGGACTTTGAGCGCATGCGCGACGAGGGCCGCCTCCGCCCCGACGGCGTCACCGTGCAGTACCTGCCTGAGCACGGGCCGCTCTCCGAGTGGTGCAAGGTGCAGGCGGAGCTCGCCGGGCTCTAGACAAGGACATCTCTACACCCGATTCAAGAACGGAGAGGAAACCAACACCTAATTCTCTTTCTGCGAAAAAAAACAAACAATGGTTAATAAAGGAGGGAGGTTGAGGCCTCGATATTAACTAAAGTAAAGGCAGGCTCCCATGCAATTTGTTGCGTAAGTTCTCGGCAAATGAAAAACTCTTGTGTACCACAGTTTTCTTGCTCTTATTCGCTTTCGCTCCCTACGTCGGAGTTCTTGCCTGTAGCACAGGGCAGATTCATGCAGTAAGCTTCTATTCATAGGCAAATCCACGGCAGAATTAAATCTATGTCCGGCCCCATACAGCATAGCAGGCCTCATTTAACGCATTAGTAGAACTAGTCAAGAGAGGGTTGACCCCCTATGATTTGGCACCATTAACCCAAGCACGCAAAACTACTTTCTGAAACGGTGGCGGCAACCTGACCTGCAGACACGGACACCCCGAAAGCTTGCACGGACAATGAAATCAGCGGTAGAAATTTTTTTGGGCTAAACCTCAACGTTTTATTCCATAGTAAGATCGAACAGCGCTTTGTATCAAAGGGGGAATCGTGGGTCTCGATGTCTAGAGCTCCTTCATCTCCCTGAGCCTCCTGATGGCCGACCGGACCGAGGCGGCGGCGGTCGTGTTGAGGTTCCAGGCGCCACCGGCGAACTTGATGCGGCAGTTCTTGTCGTGGCAGAACCAGATGCCGACGGCCTTGCGCATCATCTTGTCCTGTTGAGAAAAGAAGAAAATATTTAAATGGGAAATAGGAATTTGCGTGTGTTGCTGCAAGCCTCAAATGAAGTGCAGGTAAAAGCCACGGATGAAATTTCGAGTAAATGAAGTTTTCCTTACGAAAATGCGAAGCAAAAGGTCGGCAATTCCCTACTTTCGTGTAAGACCCTTGCAAAAACGCCACAGTGACTTTATCACTTTCATACAGTCTCGGAGCAGGGGGAATAGAGACTTTTTACTATTCCTAACTTAACCTTGCCTAAAAGGCATCCCTAGGCCCCTAAACTAGGCCTAGGCCCCTATGCTAAGTATCCCTAAATTTATATGCAAATTTCCTAAGCTAGGATTTATAGCATAAATGACTATTCCCCCGGACCCTCAGTCTCCAAACCAACAGACTCTCTCACTTTTGACACAGCGTCTGCTTTACAGACAACCGCCACAGCAGTCACTGCACACACACACATTATCCCATCCCAAATGACCCCCACGGGAGACCACCGCGCCACCATTCTCACCTTCCCGCAGAAGTCGCAGAGGAACTTCCCGTGCTGCGTGATCTCCAT
>JAAUYJ010108113.1_pt1 | contig 10598 bp, 5 predicted proteins | sample 7278031 | NCBI WGS metagenome assembly JAAUYJ01 (sample SAMN14350222, study PRJNA611818) | marine sediment metagenome | isolation source: surface marine sediment (1.8m) | place: French Polynesia: Moorea | collected 2018-08 | reverse complement strand
CTTTAAACTTTGATTTGCTGGAGGAAGATATTGAAAAAATCCAGACAAGAATTCAGCAAGATGGATATTCTGTTTTAGGAAGCCGTCTTATTCTTGATAACGAAAAAGACTTGATGGAAATTAAAACTTACAGTCAAAAAGGAGAAAAAAGTTTTGTCAATACTGTAACTGCTAAAGTCAAACAAGTCACAAATATTCCTGCAGATATTCTAGACGAAATTGAGAGTAAAGGTCGCGTTGAAATAAGTGTTAAATTTGATGATTGATTTTAGCTTTACTTTTATTTAATAGCAGGCGATCGCTTATTTCCTTTTTTCACCAAAAAGCGATAGCTATTTTTTTTTTGACATATTTAAAAAACAATGTTATACATTAATCTCCTAAAAAGAAGCTGATAGCTAATAGCTAAATCCTAACAGCTATCAATCAACGATAAATTGGTAGAGTAAAGTGAAAACAACTACCAGTTTGAGGACTAGAATCTACCCAAATTTTGCCATAGTGAGCCAAGATAATTCTTTGACATAGACCCAAACCAATACCATAACCTGATTGTGACTCATCTCGTTTGAGTCGGAAACAATCTTCAAAAATCCGATGGCAATTTTCCTCCGGTATACCAGGTCCACTGTCACAAATTGTCACCTGAACCTTTTGAGTCGTGCGCTCCAGAATTGAAACCTGAATATCTCCTTCCGGAGGCGTATATTTAATTGCATTATCCAGTAAATTCACCAATACCTGACGTATCTTTTCTCGGTCAGCATAAATAAATGACAAATCATTAGGAATATCAGTTCTCAAATTTAATTCCTTAGACTTAAGTCGTTGTCGAAACTGAATTATCACCTCATCGCATAATGCTCCCAAATCTAATTTTTCTGGCTGAATTTTGAGATTTGTAGCTTTACTTCTTGGTGTTTCCAGAATGTCTTTAATCATTCTGTCAATTACACGAACTTGGTAACGAGCTTGTTTAATCAGCCTATCTTTGAGAGTGGGAGTTTTTCTGGGACAGTTACCATTAGTTGTGGTTCTTTTTTCAGTTGACTCTAAAGTTTCTAAGGCCAATGAAACTGCTGTCAGAGGATTACGCAAATCGTGAGCTAAAACAGCTATAATTCTATCTTTAAAATTTAATTGCGCTTGCATTTGCTCATTTTCGCGCTTGAGACGAAAAATTTCGTCTGACATTTGCATTAATTCTGCAGCACAGTTAATAGAATTACCAGATAGCTGTTGACTCCCCGAAGGCTGTTGTGAGTTAGATTGAGATTCCTGATTCTGCCAATATTCTGCTAGGGAACGTTGCCAACGAGGCCACCAATATTCTAGTTTACCAACTAAATCTGTACCAGTCAGGGTTTGGCGAGGTTCAGGATAAATTTTCAGTAAAGCAGGAGTAGCAATCAGTTTAAAGTGTTCTGCCAAATATGGCTGCTCTCCGACATCAATAACTTGAAATTCAAAATTATAATTTGTTTTTAATTTTTTGAGGGATTTCCGAATAGCTTGGGTTTGTGCTTGTGAAGTTGGACGTTTATTGACAAACAATAAAAGCTGTAAAAATCCCTGATTATTATTGTTATTAGACTTTTCTAAAGACACCTTAACAAAATCTCTAGGTAATTGAGATAGGTTATTAATACCTTGTTTCGGAAGAGAATAATTAACCATCTAGAAAATTCCATTGAATACACCCGCCTACCTAGAGGCTTGGCCAGATTCAGCAAGTGGGGCGGGCTTTACCACTTACCATTAACAAATTATTAGTTTGATTTTTTTAATTTATGGGCCACGAAACCAAATTTGATTTTTGAGATAATTTAATATCAAGTTTATATTCTGACACTAATATTATAAATTCGCCTACTTGACTGTATTCAGCTTATCTAATAATAGCTTGACATTTATCTGTTTTTATAATATATAGCAATTTTGGTATTGCCAGTCGTTATGATCACTCAAGTGTGAGGTAATTTTCTGGTAACTGGTATACCACAAACTTAAAATCTTTAAAATTTAGGTAGGTGAAATTGATTAGCTGGCAAAAAAATGAGTCCCTCAAGCTGATGCTCGTCGCAGCGATCGCTTTTTTTGTACTATGTCTATTATTCAGCCTGCACCGCTACTACAGTTTCTACGCCTCTTACGACCAAGGAATCTTTAACCAAGTATTCTGGAACAATCTCCACGGTCGTTTTTTTCAAAGTTCTTTATCTTCAGCCTTATCAACTAATGTTGTCCATCAAGGGCAAATATCCGAAGTATATTACCACCGCCTCGGCCAACATTTTACTCCTGCTCTGTTACTGTGGCTGCCAATATATGCCCTATTTCCCTCTCCTGTTACCTTAACGGTTCTACAAGTCACATTAGTCACTGCTGCTGGCTTAGTCCTCTACATTCTAGCCAGACAATATCTCAAACCACCAATATCAGCCATGATCGCCGTTAGTTTCTACTGCGCTAACGCTGTGATTGGCCCCACTTTAGCCAATTTCCACGATATTTGCCAAATACCCCTATTTATATTTAGCCTACTACTGGCAATGGAAAAACGCTGGTGGACTTTATTCTGGATTCTTGCAGTCTTAATTTTAGGAGTTCGCGAAGATGCCGGAGTCGGATTATTTGGAGTCGGATTTTATCTAATCCTCAGTAAACGTTATCCCAAAATCGGTTTAGCTGTCTGTACCCTCAGTTTTGCCTATATGGTGGCTCTGACAAATCTGATTATGCCTATGTTTTCCGAAGATATTTCCCAGAGATTTATGATGGAAAGATTCGGTCAATATGCAGATGGAGAAGAAGCTTCCACTTTAGAAATTATTTGGGGTATGGTTCGTAATCCTTGGCGGTTAATCGCGGAAATTTTTACACCATTCTTTGGCACTCTCAAATATCTATTAGGTCAATGGTTGCCTTTAGCATTTGTGCCTGCAGTTGCTCCTGCTTCTTGGATGGTGGCAGGATTTCCTTTACTGAAGTTACTTTCTGCTAAGGGTTTGTCTGTGCTGTCAATCACGATTCGTTATGCGATGACAGTAGTACCTGGATTATTTTACGGCACTATATTATGGTGGGCAAAAAGAGAATCGGAAGCTGAAAACACAACTGTGCTATCACCAAAATTTCGCCGTTTTTGGGTAGTTTGTATTTGCTTGTCGCTGTTTTTTACATTCACTTCTAATCCTAATCGTACTTTCTATTTTTTAGTGCCAGATTCGGTGCAACCTTGGGTTTATGTACCTGCACATCAGCAGTGGCAGCACGTTGCTCAAATGCGACCATTGTTAGGAAAAATTCCTGATGATGCTAGTGTGGCGGCGACTACTTATATAATTCCACACTTATCTAGTCGTCGGGCAATTTTGCGGTTTCCGAGAATGCAATTTCGTAATGATGCTAGGGAAGTTGAAAAAGTAGAATACATAATTGTTGACTTGTGGCGGTTGAATCGTTATCGGGTGGCTTTTAAGAGCGATCGCCAACGATTGGAAACTATTGTACCTCGGATTGAACAACTGTATGGTGAGGGTGAATATGCTATTACTGATTTTCGTGATGGAGTGATTTTGATGCAGAGAGGAGTTGTTTCTAATTCGGATGCTATAACTGCATGGGTTGATTTTCGTCGTGAAATTGGGGAATTGACTAAGTAATACCAAATTCAATCAAGATTGTTACAGTAAAATGATGATATTACAGCAAATTCCAAGTATATCAAGTAGAAATTTTAATCAGGAAATATTTTTAGTGGGGGCATCTTGGCGACTATGAGCATACTTCACCAAGATGAAATTTGCTGTAGTTTACAAATCAGCTCTGAGCATAAAACTTTTAGGCGTTGCTGATTTGGGGTATGATTATGGAAAAGAGCGATCGCTAAACTATTAAATAGTAAGTATTCTAGATTGTTGAGTTTTTATTTTCATACCTTGATTCAGCAACGCCAACTTTTACAATATTTAATTGAATTCAGTATACAGCGGTTTTCAAATTGATGAACCACATCCCCATAAACAAAACCCTGTAGAGACGTTGCATACAACATCCCTACTGTGGTCTACTCAAATGAAAACCTCTGTAAGTAATTACTCATATTTTGTTAAAATTTATATCATAAAATATTTTTTATTCGATGAAAGGTATTTACTTATTCTTGTCATAGCTTATATTTTTATTATGCCAATAGTTACAACGTTCAAGTTCATTACTATGAATTTAATAGTTGAAGACAGGATATTGTGGTTTGTGTAGGCTGAATAATCAAACAAACACTGCCATTTTAAGTAGAGAGTGAATTTTTTAGTTATGACTTTCTTTTCTATTATTTGATTAACCTAATCACGATTATACATTATTAATAATGCCATTCATCCATTGATAATTATAGAGATTTATCTCTTGTCAGGCAAAATTTTAAGACTAGTTGGAAATCAATAGTCAGTTTTATAAAATAGTTTTTGTTTAGTATCAAGATTCATCTTTAATTTTCCAACTTGATTATACAACCGAGCAAATCCCAAAAATCAGTATTATTTTTAACATACTGCTTCTCATAGACCTACATCTAAAATTGATTTAATGACTGGAAGAAGATTTATATAATAGATTATAATTACTTTCAGTCATAGCTTTAATAATTATTAACCAGCTTTTCTTGATCAACTTTAAACTTCAAGAGTTAACCAAAAAGAGCTGAATATCAATGACCTCAAATTTATTCAGAGAAACAAGGAAAAGAATTCAGAGGTGCAAGAGTGCATTTTGCTAAAAAAACATTCACTAGAAATCTGCTGGATTGATTTATGAGATTTTAGACTTACTGATTCAGTTAATTGAGTTTTAAGTACATTATCCTTGTGTATATTATCAATATATTAATTAATTTAAATTTAATTAATATATTGATAATATTTATAATATTACGATATTTATTTATAGGTTTTGTTTCTGATTTTTGTCTATTGTGAGTTAATGTAAACTAATGATATATTAAGGGAATTGAAGCCTTATCAGCCTGGGAAATGATCTTCTTATGTCCAACTATTTCAATGACATAATAAACTGTATCTTTAATTAATTTAGGTGTATTGACAAAAATCTAAAAATATTATAATAATAAAGAATAACTTATGTAGGATTATTAAGGAAAGTTTTTGGTATAGTAATTAACCGGAATTCACTCCACTTGTGAAGAATAGTGAGGTGGGGTATATTTATATATTTCTAATGAAAAAAATACTTAAATTTTAAAAATAGTCTGTGAAGTAAAATTACCAAAGATTGAGAATTGTAAAAAATAGGGAGTCGAGACTAATGAAAATAATGGTATTAAGCTGGGAGTTCCCACCAAGAATAATCGGCGGAATTGCACGTCATGTTGCAGAATTATATCCAGAATTGGTGAAATTAGGACATGAAGTGCATTTAATTACAGTCAAATCTGGCGAAGCACCAATGTATGAAATTGTCGAGGGAATAGAAGTACATAGAGTGCCAGTTGGACCTAGCCAAAACTTCTTTCATTGGGTAGCTAATATGAATGAAGCTATGGGCCGTCATGGTGGTAAAATAATGAAAGAAGAGAAAGGATTTGATATTATTCATGCCCATGATTGGCTAGTGGCAGATGCAGCGATCGCGCTTAAACATATCTTCAAATTACCACTAATCGCTACGATTCATGCCACAGAAAATGGTCGTCATAATGGCATTCATAATCATAGCCAACAATACATTAATGAAAAAGAAAAAGAGCTAGTTTATAATGCTTGGCGAGTAATTGTTTGCTCTAATTATATGCGAGGAGAAGTAGCAAGAACTTTAGACAGTCCTTGGGATAAAATAGATGTAATTTACAATGGTATTCGTCCTGAAAAAAAACCAAGTCGAAATGAATTTGATTCTCTAACTTTTCGTAGACATTTTGCTAAGGATGAAGAAAAAATTGTCTACTATTTAGGGAGAATGACTCCAGAAAAAGGTCTATCGGTGTTGATTCATGCAGCACCGAGAATTATTGAAGAGATGGAAAATCGGGTAAAATTTATTATGATTGGTGGGGGAAAAACCGATCATTGGAAACAAGAGGTTTGGAATTTAGGAATTTCTGAAAGATTCTGTTTTACAGGGTTTATGTCTGAGGAAAATTTAGATAAATTTCAAGCGATCGCAGATTGTGCAGTATTTCCGAGTCTTTATGAACCTTTTGGTATTGTTGCTCTTGAAAGTTTTGCGGCACAGGTACCAGTGGTGGTATCAGATACTTGTGGTTTGCCAGAAGTGGTAGAACATGGTAGAACAGGTATTGTGACTAAAGTCGGTAATCCTAACTCTCTGTCATTGGGCATTATTGAAGCATTGAGAGATCGTAACTATATGCAAAAATTGGTTAGTAATGCTTATCAGGAATTAGAATATAAGTTTTGTTGGGCTAGGATAGGAAAAGAAACTGACAAGGTTTACGAGAGAGTAACTGCAGAACGATTACAAGTAGTTTGGTAAGGGAGTCGGGAATCATATCGGGACTAACTCTAAAGAAGTAGTAGCGTATGTAAATAGACCAGTTTTCAACTTTATGAAGTACATATATTTATAGTAGGGACGTTGCATGGAACGTCCCTACGGGAGGGTGAGAGTAGGCGAGATATATTCATCTTGTTAGCTGTACCACATTAACCTGCAATCTGCTGTAAAAGTCAATGGTGGGTAAAAACTCTCAGGGAAGGGCGAATATGAATCGCCGTTGTCTTGATCGGAAAGTTCTGAATTTTTTCAAGCTTACTCAAAAAGTAAAGATAAAAATTCTACTACAAAACTAATCACTTTTAATTGTTGACTTTTGACTTTTGACTTAGACTACTTACTTGGCGTAAAGATTTAATTGTAGCGATCGCGTGTTCTGCCACTATATCTATTTCAGTAGCAGTATTAAACCGCCCAATACCAAAACGCACGGAAGCATAAGCTAATTTTTCTGAACGCCCCAAGCTTGCTAAAACATGGGAAGGCGCAATTTTTGCCGAAGTACAAGCGGAACCAGAAGAAACCGCCACCACTTGTTGTAAACCCAACAATAATGCTTGTCCATCTACACCTTCAACGCTGACATTCAAATTTCCTGGCAAACGTTGAGTTGGATGTCCGTTGAGAAAAATATCTCCTACTGTTTGCAGTTTTTGCCATAACCGTTCTCGCAGACTGGTTAACCGTTTTGCTTCTGACTCTATTTCTGCCAATGCTACTTCTACAGCTTTAGCAAAACCAACTATTTGAGGGGTATACAAAGTACCAGAACGCATTCCTCGTTCGTGCCCACCTCCATGTATTTGAGCTGCTAATTTGACTCTAGGATCGCGACGACGTACATAGAGAGCGCCAATACCTTTAGGACCGTAAATTTTGTGGGCAGTTAATGATAGTAAATCAATATTCATTTCCTTTACATCTAGAGGAATTTTACCAATAGCTTGTGCAGCATCAGTATGAAAAATAATTGAATTTTCTTTGCATATTTCCCCGATTTTTGCTAAGGGTTGTAAGACACCAATTTCATTATTTGCTGCCATAACAGAAACCAAAATCGTATCAGAACGTAAGGCTGTTTCTAGAGCAGTTAAATCAATAATTCCATCTGTATTTACAGGTAAATAAGTAACTTCAAATCCCAAGTTTTGTAAATATCCGCAGGGGTCAAGAACAGCATTATGTTCGGTGGCAATGGTAATAATCTGTTTACCTTTATTGAAGTAAGCTTCGGCGACTCCTTTGATAGCTAAATTATTTGCTTCTGTTGCTCCACTGGTAAAGATAATTTCTTCAGGGGTAGCGTTAATAGCTGAAGCTAAAATTTCCCTAGCTTTTTTAACTGCTGCTTCTGCTTCCCAACCATATTGATGAGTAATACTGGCAGGGTTGCCAAAATATTCGGTAAAGTAGGGCAACATTGTTTTTAATACTCGTTGATCAATAGGAGTAGTGGCGTTGCAGTCAAGATATATAGGACGTTGTAACATGATAATTAATTAATAGTAATTTGACCTGATTTTTTGTTAATAAAAATCTGCTCAAGCAAGTAGGAAAGGATATGGTTGATTAATGTATTCTAATCTAATATTTGAGTTTTTTCTATTTTTCCCTGACTACTGACTACTAATACGATTCTGAATTTTGACCGACAGCGCTTTTCAAATTGATGAACTTATATAGCTATAAACAAAAACCTGTAGGGACTTTCCATAGAACATCTCTACTGTTGTCTGAATAACTGATAACTGAATTCCCCTTATCTTTGACAAACTAAAATTGCCTAATAATAAGGATGATTAAATGTTTTCCCTCCCCTATAGAAACCATTCGGGGTCTATTGAAAAATAGACGGTGTGATGGGGAGATAGGGTGATGGGGCGATGGGGTGTATGAGAATATTGTTCCATTTTTTTGTTGTATTTCCTATATCTACAGACGACTCTTGCCTCACAAATTTACTTGCAGGTAAAGATAAAGTTAGGGCTTCTATAAATTCTTTGGCTTTTGCTAATAAATCATAAACTTTCTGACATTTATTAGTTATTTCCTGGTTTTCCTCATATTCTATGACAGGGGAATAATACGATTTATCAAAAAGAATGCTATATCTAATTGGGTGGGGAAGTGTAGGGGGTGTAGGGAGAAGTAAAAGTAGGAAAAATCAATACTCATCGATTAATAATTGCCAAAAAAAGACTTTAAACTTTGGTAAATATTTAACTTTTGAAGTCTAGCTGAAGTCTAGCATTACTTTTGGTAATTGGTATAATATTTCCGCACTGTATTATTTCCTTGAAATTATTCAAATACTAATACTAATACTAATTTAAAAAAAGCTGGCGCTTGCCCTCGCGAAGGTGGGGGAATGTTACAAATAAATTGGATAATTTCAAAACAGAATTTCAGATATAAATATCTGATTAAGATTTATTCTCTACCTACCACCTAAAACCTAGAAATTCATTTGTAGCAAACATTTATCAAATTGGTATAAGACCGCTTCTGGATTTTGCAAATTACCCTCCGCTTTTTTTATGCGGTGATTAAATTTTTATTTGTCTTAATAAAAGAATTTAGCTTGAGTTTTTTGACTTAATTACCTGGCAATAACATTATAGGAGTTAATGTTATTGCCAGGGGGGTAGAAAAGATTGAAACTTTACTTCAATTTTCCCTGATTCCTTAATTCAACCAAGGGCGAGTAATTTGCTCTAATTGATTAAATTCTTCCTCAGTCATTTCCCAATTAATAGCCCCCATATTTTGTCGAACTTGTTCAGCATTTTTACAACCAGCTATCGGAATAACACTATCTTGAAAAACTAACCAATTCAGAGCTACCTGTGCCGGAGTTTTGTCATATTTTTCGCCAATTTGTTTTAACAAAGACATCACAGGTGCAATTTTTTCTAAACCCTTTTTCTGGAAACGGGAGTCAAACTTACGAGCGCCCATAGGTTGTTTTTCGACAGTATATTTGCCAGTTAATAATCCTTGAGCTAAAGGACTGTAAGCTAAAATTGTAATTCCTAATTCTCTAGCTTTTTGCAAAATTCCTTTAGATTCTATTTGACGAGAAAGTAAAGAATATCTAACTTGATTTGTTGCTAAAATTACTCCCCGTTTTTCTAGAACTTCAGAAGCTTGACGCATCTCTTCCGCAGAATAATTACTAACACCAACCGCTTCAATTCTGCCCTGCTTAACTTCATCTGCTAAAGCATTTAATAAAGTTTCCTGACTCATAAAAAATGTAAAAGGCCAATGTACTTGATAAAGAGTAACTTTTGGCACCATTAATCGTTTCAGACTAGCAGTTACAGCATCAGCAACTGACTCTGGAAAAAATCGCCAAGGTAGAGGACCATATTTAGTAGCAATTTGCACAGGTTGTTCAGTTTCTTGCATAAATTTTCCGAGCAATTCTTCTGATAAACCATTGCCATAAACTTCAGCAGTATCAAAGAAATTTACTCCCATTTCTAGGGCAGTTTTAAAAGCAGATTTAACTTCATTTGCACCATAGTTACTGCCATAATTCCAAAATAATGTATCTCCCCAAGCCCAAGTGCCAATACAAATGGGATTAACTTTTATTCCTGTTTTACCTAAAGTAGTTGTTGCCATGTTGAAAATTTCCTAATTAATGTATAATGTCTGGAACTAGACAAAAAATTGTCAGTTTAGTAGGGTGCGTTAATGACAATGTAACGCACCACTTCTCTCAGATATTTCGGTGCGTTACGCTTTCCTGCGGAATGCTTCGCAAACGCTAACACACCCTACTATATTTCCACTAAATATCTAAATAGATATTAATTAACTACTATTAATATAACCATGACAATAGAAGATTTGCAAATAGAAAAACCAGATGATATTGGTAATCAAAAACTTCCACCTAAACTTAATTTATTTACTATATTTAGATTAGGTTTTTATCAGATGGGGTTAGGAATAATGTCGGTTTTAACTCTCGGAGTTTTAAACCGAGTGATGATTACTGAATTAGTAATACCTGCCACGATTGTAGCAATAACTTTGTCATTATATCAATTTAT
>JAAUYJ010071375.1_pt1 | contig 10602 bp, 5 predicted proteins | sample 7278031 | NCBI WGS metagenome assembly JAAUYJ01 (sample SAMN14350222, study PRJNA611818) | marine sediment metagenome | isolation source: surface marine sediment (1.8m) | place: French Polynesia: Moorea | collected 2018-08 | reverse complement strand
GTCGCTGAACCTATCCCCAGCGAATTTCTTAAGGAGAACTTAATGCAAAATGCGACAAATCACAACAAAATACTCATTCAAATCGAGCATCTAGACGTTTTGCCGAATTGAGTAATAACCAAAATCCTTGATATTAATAAAATTAACTAACAAGTATCGTTAAGTCGAGTGCCGCCAGTCGTCGAAAATCTCGGCAAAAAGCTGAAAAGCTAAAGGTAATCAGAGTGTTGAAGCGCAATAAAATGGTCCGCCCGGGGCGGCGGCGGCGCCGGATACGGCGACCGGATTACCTTAACGCGATAGTCTCCGCGCGCCCCGCGGCGGCCTGAAGAGGGTTAAAGCGACGGCCCCGCTGCCGCTTGTCATCCGCAGACAAAAGCTTGACGCTACGGGCCATGCCGACCAAGAGCCTCCGGCGCCGATTGCGGGCCAAGTTGCGAGTGCTGGCCGCACGCGGTCGCAAGGCCGGCGCGTTGCCGTCGCCGCCGCCGGCGCGGCTCGTGGCGGGGTCGGATGCGCCGCGGGTTCGGGTCACCGGCGCCAACCGGGGCCTGGGACTGGCCTTCGTGCGGGCCTATGCCGCCGGCGGCTGGCGCGTCGAGGCCTGCTGCCGCGATCCCGGCAGCGCCGAGGCGCTGCGCGGCGTGGCCGGCGAGTTTGCGCTGCATGCCCTCGATGTGACGCGCGGCGATCAGGTCGCCGCACTGGCCGCGCGCCTGGGCGAGCTGCCGCTGGACCTGATCATCAACAACGCCGGGGTCTCGCCGCCGAAGCCGCCGCTCGGCGAGACCGACTACGAGCGCTGGCTGGCGACGCTCGAGATCAACACCCTGGGGCCGATGCGCATCGCCGAGCACTTCGCCGAGCCGCTGGCGGCTGGGCAGGGCAAGCTGCTGGTCAACATCTCCAGCCGGGTGGGCTCGATCGCCGACAACCGCGGCGGCGGCATGTACGCCTATCGCACCTCGAAGACGGCCTTGAACATGCTGGTCAAGGGCCTGTCTGTGGACCTGCGGCCCCGCGGCATCGCCGTCGTGGCGCTGCACCCGGGCTGGGTGCGCACCGACATGGGCGGCCCCAGGGCCAGCTTGAGCCCGGAGGCGAGCGTGGCGGGAATGACCGCGGTGATCGAGGGCCTGACGATGGCGGATAGCGGCAGGTTTTACGACTACAACGGCCGCGAGCTGCCCTGGTGAGGCTGTCGCCGGGCGCGCCCGGACGCGGCCTTCTTGTCCGAGCGCGGCGTCTCGGCCTGGCTGAAGTAGGCGCGGTGGTCCGGCAGCCGGCGCCGCATGGCCTCGCCGTCGGCCCGGATCTTGGCGAAGATCCGCTCGGCGTGGGCCGGGTCGAACAGCCCGGGAACGGACGGCGGCTTGGCCGGAAAGTGCTCCATGCCGACCAGTATGTGGGTCCAGTTGGAGACCCGAAAGATCTCGAACTTGGAATCCAGGTCGTTCGGGCCGGGCACCTTCTGGCGCCAAAGCTCGAGCAGGGCGGTGAGGCTTTCGGGGATCCGCTCGTGCGCCTTCTTGGCGCGCCAGAAGGGCGTGTCCTCGCGCTGCGTCAGGACGTAATGCATCGCGATGAAGTCGCGGAACTCCTCGAACAGCGCGGTCAGGTGACGGTTGTAGCGCGCCGCCAGGGCGGGATCGAAGCCGCGGTCGGGGAAGAGATCCAGCAGCAGGAACAGGCCGGCCTGGATCGAGTGGATGCCGGTCGATTCCAGCGGCTCCAGGAAGCCGCCGGAGAGCCCGATCGCCACGCAGTTCTTTTCCCAGGCCCGCGCGCTGCGCCCGACGCGCATCTTCAGGTGCTTGGCATCCAGCTTCTCCGAGCCCGGACCTGCGTAGCGGCGGATCTCGGCCTCGGCTTCGTCGGCGCTGGCGAATTGGCTCGAATAGACGTAGCCGGTGCCGCGCCGCGCCTGCAGGCCGATGTCCCAGACCCAGCCGGCGTCGAGCGCCGTGGCCTTGGTGTAGGGCGGAATCGTCGCCGCCGGATCGGCGTAGGGCACGCGCATGGCCACGGCACGGTCGCAGAACAGCACGTCGCCGTAGTCGACGAAGGGCACGCCGAGCGTCTTGTTGATGATCAGCCCGGCGAAGCCGCTGCAGTCGATGAAGAGGTCGCCCTCGACGTCGCCGTGCTCGCGCGTCGCCAAGTGAGTGACGAAGCCGCGCTCGTCGAGGCCGACCTGCTCGACGGTATCGACGATGCGGCGCACGCCGCGCCCGACCGCGACCTCGCGCAGGTACTGGCCCAGCTTCACCGCATCCAGGTGATAGGCGTAGTTGACCGCGCCCCGGTAGTCGGGGCCGCCCGCTTCTCTGGGCGCCAGGTTGGCGTCGCAGAGCGCCGGCAGCGGCGAGAGCAGATTGGCGAGCTCCTCCGACCGGCCACGGTGGCGGCGCTCCAGCCAGTGGTTGGCGAGCGAGAAGCCGTTGACCGTCGGCGGATCGGCGAAGGGGTGCCAATAGCTGTGGTCCTTTGTCCCGCCCGGCGGCCTGAGCCAGTGCCGGAACTGGATCGCCATCTTGAAGGTGGCGTCGCAGGCGGCGAGGAACTCTGCCTCCGCCAGGCCGAGCGTCTGCAGGATCTGCTTCAGGGGCGGCAGGGTCGCCTCGCCGACGCCGAGGATGCCGATGTCCTCGGACTCGACCAGGGTGACGGCGACCTTTTGCCGGGGATCGGTGTTGAGCAGGCGCTGCAGGAAGGCGGCCGACATCCAGCCGGCCGTGCCGCCGCCGAGAACCACGATCTGCTGGATCCGTTCGGACATGTCGCTCGAGGGCCCGCTGGCGCCGCCGCTAGACCTGCTTGCGCGCGACGGACCAGATGAATCCGTCATACCAGAAGTGCATCAGCGAAACGAGCAGGAACAAGCTGAACAGCCAGTTGCTGCCGTCGACGTCGGTTTGCTCGGCCAGCACGCCGTAGCCCAGGCCGACGGCAAGGATCAGTCCCAAGGCGGCGGCGCCGCTCCAGCGCCGCCCCTCGAAGCCGAAGCAGCGCCCGAGGTTGCCCTTCTCACTCCACCAGACGATGGCGAAGTACTGCAGCGCGTGGAAGAAGTTCATGATGAAAAAGGCCATGCCGAAGGGATTGAAGCCCCAGGCATAGATCGAGCAGATCGCGGTCGACACCAGCAGCGCGATCTTCTGCGGCGAGACCTGATAGCCCTGCCTGTAGAGCCGCCAATAGGCGAAGACGTAGTAGGCGAGGAAAGGCAGGCCCATGCCGATCACCGCCCAGGTCAGGATGTGTGCCTTGGATTGCGTGTAGGCCGGGATCTGCGTGAAGAAAACCGCGCCGACCTCCTCGAACTCGTGGAAGTCCTCGATGTGGTCCATCAGCGTGGCACCGGCCGCGATCGGCCCGGCGTAGAGCAGCAGGTTGAGAAGCCAGTCGAGCCGCCGGCCCGGTTCGGGCGGGTTGCCGGCGCGCGCGTCGTAGATCCGCGACAACCCGAAGGTCTGCGCGCCCGAATGATAGACGTCCCAGAAGGTCGCCAGCACGGAGCAGGCGACCAGAACCCAGGTCGAGAGTCCCATGGCCAGGAACAGCGCCAAGGGGATCAGCGTGAAACGCCAGGGATAGAGCTTGAATATCTTCGGGTTCAGGTGACTGCGGAAGACCACGATCACCAGATGGGCGAAGATGAAAACGCCGATGCCGAAATCGAGGATCGACTTGTCGTAGTCGAACAGCGCGCTGTCGCGGTCGAAGGGCGATCCGGCAAACAGCAGGCCCAGGGCCAAGGCGAGCAGCGGCGCCCCGATGAAGAAGACGGCGTCGTAGAGCGGCGCGACGATGAAGCCCCTGCCGCGCCGCGGCGCGGCGGCGATGCGCGCCTCGGGCGCTCGGGCGTCGGCGACGAGGTTCGTGACCGACATGCCCGAGACGCCTAGCGCGACAGCCTGACGTCGGTGATGTGCGCGCCGATCTGGTTGAAGACGTCCTCCAGGGTGGCGGCGTCGGGCGCGTAGAAGTAGTAGGGCTCGTTCGGCTCGGTGGCGACGGATTTCATCAGATCCTCCAAATCGCCGCCGCCGTTGGCGAATTGGATGGCGATGATCTTGATGCCGTCGGCTTTGACCCGCGCCGCGATCGTCTGGAGGCGCGCGTTGAGCTCGGCGCGTGCGCCGGAGCAGTCGCCCAGCTCGCCCTTGTAGGCATCCCATTCGCCGCCGCAGTTCTGGCCGTCGGTCAGCAGCACGATGGCGCGATAAGGCACGGGATCGGCGTCGGGGTCGGCCTCGGTGAAGGGCTCGCCGGGCATCAGCACGCGCCAGGCCCAGACCAGGCCTTGCGCGATGTTGGTGTTGCCCTGGGGGCTGGTCAGCTCTTCGATCGCGTCGGAGATCGCCGTCTTTGAGTTCTGCAGCGGCGTGATGCCGTGATCGAGGCATTGCGGGTCTTCGCCGCTGCCGTAGCCGCCGGCCTTCTTTTTCTTCTTCTTCTTTTTCTTCTTTTTCGACGAGCCGCCGCTTCCGCCAGCCGCCTCTGCGCCGCCGATCGGCTCCCACGCCGGCCAGTTCTTGTTGTCGAAGGTGCCGGGACCGTAGGAGGTGTCGCCGTCGTTGTTGTGGTTGCCGTCGTGAACGTATCGGGCGAAGACGCAGCCGTTCCAATCGTTGGGCGGCTCGAACAGCAGGGGAACCTCGGAATTATTGGCGTAATGGACCTGGTTTTGCCCGGCGTCGTCGATCGGGTTGGTGAAAGCCGGCACGGCGACGCTGGTGGTGCCGCCCGAGCTGAAGCTCTCGCCGTCTGTCGAGACGTTGACCTTGCTGTTCCAGGGCACCAGGCCGATCTGGACGTCGGGCTTGGTCTCCTTACTGCCGAACATCTGCTGGATCAGGGCGAGCGCCGCGTTGCGTGCGGCCGCGATGCGCGTCTGCCCGCCGCCGGCTGACTCGCCCATCGAGCCGGACATGTCAATCGACAGCACCACGTCGGCAAAGCCCGTGCCGCGGGTGACCTCCGCCGAGGCGGAGACGTCGAAGTCGTCGAAGCCGATGACCTTGGCAAAGGTGGTATCGACGCTGGCCGCCACGCTGAGGCTGATCACCGTGTCGTCCTCGGAGAGCGTGAAGTTGGGCCCGTCGATGTTGGCGCCGAGGTAGCCGTCGGGGAAATTGGCCGCGAAGTAGCGCGTGATGTCTTCGGCGATCTCGTCCGGGTCGGCGGCACGCGCGGCGGCCAGACCGGCGGCGTCGAGCGCATTGGAGAGCTTCGACTTCACCAGATAGCCGCGCGCCGAATCGATGGCGATGCCGATGCCGCCCACGATCGGGATCAGGGCGAGTGCGAAGAGGATGAAGATGTTGCCGCGCCGTTCGGTGAAGAAGCGTGCGATCCGCCCGCGCAGCCCAGGTATGATTTGCTTCATGGGCTAGCTCGAGAGGTACCAGGTGAAGAGCAGGGTCCAGAACAGCCCGCCCAGCATCGTGAAGGCGGTGACGAAGAAGGCGAGAAACGCGAAGTTCCGCGCCGAGTTGACGGAGCGGGCCTTGCGATCTTGGGTTCGTCTCGCCTTGTCGCGCCGCTCCTCGCCGCCGAGAAGAACGAAATAAAGGCGCTTGGTGAACAGGGGGATCGACATGCGGATGTCGACCTCGTGCCGGCCCCAAGCGCATTTCTGCGCCGCCTCTGTGATGGCGTGGCGCTGTTCGGGGGTGAGGCTCCAGCGAACCTGAGCCGGAATGTTTTCGAACAAGCGCATGGCCAGGCCGTTGTCGGGCGCCGACGGGGTTGGCTCCGTGGCTTCTGGCTTGGTCAAGACAGCCGAATCTGCCGGCATGATCGTTACCTCGTCAGTTCGGACCTGGGCAGGGATGCGGCGCATCGTGCCCGGTCTCCGTTAAGACCCACTTAATCGAGTAGTGCTCCTGTCGCGGCTCTACCACTCGATCCTTTCCACCCCCTCGAAGCTGATCTGGCTGCCGTCCTGCAGCGTGATGATGCCGGCCGCGTCGTCGGAGAGCTGGAGGTGGTCGGCTTGCGTGTCGGTGACCGAGCCGCTGGTCAGGGTCACTGTCCAATCGGTGCCCAGGCCGCCGATATCGGCGCCGCCGGTGGCATCCTGCAGGGCGATCGTGTCGGTCCAGCCGCCCGCCAGCCCGCCGTAGGCGAAGTCGTGGCCGTCGCCCTCGGCAAAGATGAAGAGGTCGCTGCCGTCGCCGCCGCTCAGGCTGTCGGTCCCGGTGCCGCCGACCAGGGTGTCGTCCCCGGCGCCGCCGAACAGGCGGTCCGTGCCGCTGCCGCCGTCCAGACGGTCGTCGCCCGCGCCGCCGTCGAGCGAGTCGTCCCCGGCGCCGCCGAACAGGCTGTCGCCGTCCAGGCCGCCGCTCAGGTCGTCGTCGCCGAGGCCGCCGAACAGGGTGTCGCCGCCGTCCTGGGCCAGCAGCGCGTCGTCGCCGTCGCCGCCATAGAGGACGTCGTCGCCTGCGGCGGCGTCGAGGCTGTCGGCCCCGTCGCCGCCGTAGATCACGTCGGCGGCCGCGTCGCCGGTCAGCGAGTCGGTGCCGGTGGTGCCGACCAGGAAGTCGCTACCGTTGAGGCCGGCGTCGAGTAGGCCGTCGATCTCGGCCTCGGTCAGCTGCTGGTCGAAGATCGCGACCTCGGCGATCTGACCGTGGAAGTAGTTGCTGAGCCCACTGTTCGTGCCGGCCGTCGTCGACCAGGCGGTCGCGCCGATCGCCCAGGGCTCGTCGTTGCCGGCGATCCCGCCCGTGTGGGTGTCCGTGTCGAGCAGGTTGCCGTCGAGGTAGAGCTCCATGCCCTGGGCGCCCCAGCTCACGGCGAGCTGGTACCAGGTGCCGGTCGAGACCGCGTCGACCGCCGTCAGGGTATGGTCGCCGCCGTCCTGGAGGCGCACCCTGATATCGTTGCCGTCGAGGTAGACGGTGAAGTGGCCGGGCTCGCCGCTGCCGACGGCGTCGCGGCTGATCAGGCCCTGGGTGCCGCTCAGGTCGTCGGCTCGGAACCAGAGCTGCACGGTCCCGTCGTTCAGTTCCCAGGCCTGGGAGTCCGGGATCTCGACGTAGTCGCCGTCGCCGTCGAAGTCGGCGACCTGGGCGGTCGTGATGTTCGGGAAGGGATCCGCGACTCCCGCGGGATCGGTATAGGTGTGCGTGCCGTCATGGCTGCCGGTCTCGTCGGCCGCGGTGGTGCCGTCGCCCGACTCCTGCAGACGCCAGTAGCCGACCGGGTTGAGCGCCTGCACCGCGGTCTCCAGGCTGTCGCCGGAGGTCACCGGGTCGAGCTGAACGACGATGGACTGGCTGGTGATCGCCTGGTCGCCGCCGGTGGCCTCGGTGGCGATCGCCTGGACCGTGAGCGCGAAGTCGCCGCCGTGGCCCGTGGGCGGCGTGATGTAGAGGTCGGCCAGGTTCCAGGCCGAGACGTCCACCGCGTCGCCGTTGCCGCCGCCGGCCGTGAAGCTGTTCGTGCCGTCGGACAGCACGGCGCCCTCGGGGATGTCGCCGATCACCGTGGTCAGGCTCTCCGAACCATCGACGTCGACCAGCGCCGGCGTGATCTCCGGCAGCGCGACCGCGCCTTCGGGCAGATCGTTGGCGACGATCGTGAGGTTGTCGATGCCCCAGGACTCGTCGTTCAGGCTTTGGTTCAGCGTCGAGCCGAAACCGAGTTGGATCGTCGGATTGCTCGTCGTGACCGTGATCGTGTAATGCACGATCTGGTCGCTGTGATAGGATTCGCCGCCGGCGAAGCCCAGGTTGCTGGTGCCGCCGGCCACCGGGGTCACGGTCCAGGTGACGTTGCCCGCGGTGCCGCCCGTCGGGTTGTCGGTCTGGTTGTTACGGTAGCTGTCGCTGATCACCTCGGTGCCATCGATGAAGACCTTGAAGTCTTCGCCGTCCCAGGAGTCGATCTCGTAGAAATCGAACTCGATCGTCACTTGGGTCTGGTCGCCCGAGAGGTCGAAAGCCTTGGAGACGGCCTCGGCGCCGCTGCTGCCGCCGAAGCGGCCCAGGAACTCGGAGAAGTTGGCGCCGCCGTCGGTCGTGGTGTTGTCGCTCCAGCCGCTCGCCCCGCCCTCGAAGTTCTCTTGCGCGATCAGCCCCTTATTGGGAGTCGCGCCGATCGTCAGGCTGGGCGGCGTGGCGACGCCGTCGACTGTGACGTCGATCGTGTCGAGCGCCGTCGCGGTATCCGCGCCGTCCGAGCTCTGGGCTGTGACGGTGAGCTGGAAAGTGCCGGAATAGCCGCCCGGCGGATACAAGGCGAGCCCGGGCAGGTCGGCCGCATCGAGCGTCCAGCTGCCGTCGCCGTTGTCCGTGCCGGCCGAGAGCGTGGCGCCGGCGGGCACGCCAGAGACCGTAACCGACAGGCTCTCGGAGCCGTCCAGGTCGGTGAGGGATGCGTTGATGTCGAGCGCGACGAAGTCCGGCGAGACGTCGATCGTGTCATTGAGCTGGTTGGTGCCCTCGGTCGTCAGCTGCACGTCGTCGAACTGGATCTCGACGACCTCCTGGCTTTCCGTCTTCTTGTTGTTGTAGCCACCCAGCGTCAGGGTGTGATTGCCCGCGCCGAGTGCGCCCAGATCGAGAGTAACCGTTTGCCAAGCGGTGTCGTGGTCGGCGCCGCCCGTGCCGTCGCCGTTGACCTGGACGATGTAGTCGTTGGCGCCGACGCCAACCAGATTGCCGTCGACGCTGACCAGCACTTGGCCGTACTCGTCGGACTCGAAGTCATTGTCCATGACCATGCGGTAGCGGAAGGTCAGCGTCCCGGTGCCGGCCTCGGCCACGTTGAAGCTTGTCTGCCAGCCGGCCGACATGCCGTCGGTGATGTTGCTGCCGTCGACGCCGCCGATGTCGACGCGCAGGCCGCCGCCGCTCTGACCCTCGCCGGCGCCCCAGGCGCCGCTGGCGTAGCCGGGATTGCTGGTGCCGCGGAAGGCGTCGTCTTGGTAGGAGAAGCCTTCGGCCCCTGCAGCGAAGCCGGCGTTCAGGTGGGTCACGGTGGCCGGCGTGGTGGCCGCGATCGAAAGCTGGAAGTTGGCGTTCTGCCCCGCCGGCGGCGTGATCTCGAGGCCGGCGAGCTGGCCGGAGGCGAGCGTCCAGCTGCCGTCGCCGTTGTCGGTGCCGGCCGACAGCGTGGCGCCGGCGGGCATGCCCGAGACCGTGACCGAGAGGCCCGGCGTGCCGTCGAGGTCCATGATCGACTGCGGGATCGCCAGATCCACAATGCCGTCCTCGCTGCCCACGGCCGCGTTGGTCACGGTGAGGCTGGGCGTGTCGGCGACGGCGTCGACGGTGACGTCGATGGCCGCGGGGCCGCTGTCGACGACCGTACTTCCATCGTCGGAGGCGGCTGTGACGGTGAGTTGGAAGTCCGCGTCGCTGTCTGGCGGCGGCGTGATCGTCAGTCCGGCGAGCTGTCCCGGTGTCAGGGTCCAGCTGCCGTCGCCGTTGTCGCTGCCGGCCGACAGGCTGGCGCCGGACGGCACGCCGGCGACGGTCACGCTCTGGGTCGCTCCCGGCTCGAGGTTCGAGAGCTGGATGTCGAGGGCGATCGCGCCGTCCTCGTTGCCGCTGCTGTTCGAGGTCGCGAGGACCGGCGCCTCGTTCACGTCGCCGACGGCGATGGTGAAGGTTTGGTTCGAAGTCGAGCCGTCGCTCGAGGTGGCGACGACCGTGACGTCGTGGCTGGTGGCGGTCTCGTAGTCGATCAGCGAGCTATCCGCCACCGTGATGACGCCGGTGTTGGCGTCGATCTGGAAACGCCCGCCGGCGTCGTCCGACAGGCTGTAGGTGACGCTGTCGCCGGCGTCCGGATCGGTGGCATAGGCCGTGATTCCGACCGCCGTGCCGTCGGCGGCGTCCTCGGCCACGCCGTCGGCGGCGGCATCGCTGTCGGAGACGGCGCCGACCGATTCATCGGCGGCGTCGGTCAGATTGATGGTGAAGGTGCCTGCCGAGACCGATCCATCGCTCGAGGTGGCGACGACCGTGACGTCGTGGCTGGTCGCGGTCTCGTAGTCGAGCAGGGAGCTGTTTGCGACGGACACGACGCCGGTGTTGGCGTCGATCTGAAAGCGTCCGCCGGCATCGTCCGACAGGCTGTAGGTCACGCTGTCCGTGGCATCGGCATCGTTCGCAAAGGCCGCCACGCCAACCGCCGTGCCGTCGGCGGCGCTCTCGGAGACCGTGTTGGCCGCGCCGTCATTGTCGACCACCGCCGAGACTTGGCTCTCGGAGGTGTCGTCGGTGAGGTCGATGGTGAAGGTCTCGCTAGACGTCGAGCCGTCGCTCGAGGTGGCGACGACCGTGACGTCGTGACTGGTGGCGGCCTCGTAGTCGAGCAGCGAACTGTCCGCCACCGAGACCACGCCGGTATTGGCGTCGATCTGGAAACGCCCGCCCGCGTCGTCGGACAGGCTGTAGGTCACGCTGTCCGTGGCGTCGGCATCGCTCGCCAAGCCCGTGACGCCGACCGCGGTGCCGTCTGCGGCGCTCTCGGAGACCGTGTTGGCCGCGCCGTCATTGTCGACCACGGCCGAGACCTGGCTCTCCGAGGTGTCGTCGGTGAGGTCGATGGTGAAGGTCTCGCTAGACGTCGAGCCGTCGCTCG
>JAAUYJ010195060.1_pt1 | contig 10606 bp, 5 predicted proteins | sample 7278031 | NCBI WGS metagenome assembly JAAUYJ01 (sample SAMN14350222, study PRJNA611818) | marine sediment metagenome | isolation source: surface marine sediment (1.8m) | place: French Polynesia: Moorea | collected 2018-08 | reverse complement strand
GACCAATTTGACACAAATATAAACAAGAACAACGTACCAACAAATGGTACCCAAGGGCGATAATCTTTTTCACCAATCTGGTCTTTTGTTAGACTGCGGATAAATTCCAGGACAGACTCCATGAAATTTTGCATCCCACTAGGAATTCGCTGCACATTAAGTGAGCCTAGCAAAGCAGCCAAAAGTATCAGGGCAATCACAAACCAAGATGTGAGTATAATTTGCCCATGTATTTTGAGACTACCTAGTTCCCAGTAAAAATGCTGGCCAACTTCCAACTCAGCCAGAGGTAAAAAGTTAATAGTGTTTAAAACATCTAGCATTTTGGTTCTCAGGCTTCCCGATTTATATCAAAGTGTGGATTAATATACCTATAATTTAGGCATTAGCGATGTTCGCAGTACATATATTATTAGGGCTGCTTTGTAAGTCAGAAATCCTAGGAAAATCGGTAAAATTTTTAGCTCTTTTAACTGAGTTGCTACTATAATCAACCCAACAAACAGAGCTAGTCTTGTTTTACTTAGACCTCCTTTTTCTCTGCCAATACGCTCAACATCTTTTGCCAACATTCTTAAGTAAACCACACTTGTCGCTGCTCCTATTAAATAATTTAGAGCTATGTTTAGGGAGTAAAAAACCCAGACAAAGATAAATATTATACCTGTTATTGTCAAGGTGATTACATATAATTCCTGTTGCAGTGTGTAATACTCTTGTATTGAAGGATTTGGTTCTGCTGGTACAGTACCTACTTCTGAAGTATTATTTTCAACAGTTATGGTTTCTGGTGATGTATCAGATGTATTCACAAAAATTAGATACTAATCACAAGTGGTAGGCTTTCTTTTATATGCCAAGAGTCATCATACCATGTTGGAGCAAGCATAATTAAAAGTCAAAAGTCAAAAGTAAAAAGTCAAAAGTTAGAATGTAGGAAGTTACATTGATTGACTTTTAAAGTCAAAACTCAAAAGTTAGAACGTGGGAAGTTAGATGATTGACTTTTAAAGTCAAAACTCAAAAGTCAAAACTCAAAAGTTAGAACGTGGAAAGTTAGATGATTGACATAGAAGATTACAAGTACATCAAGTACACCCAAATATTTGTCAATAAATCTCTCTAGTACAGACATATTGACGGTTACAGGTGTATCTCACTGAGATGAAACCTGCTATATTTTTTGGCTTCTGACTTCTGAAGATCTCTCCTGACTATACAACCTCTATCTTCTATGTTGTAAAAGTAACAAGGTTTAGTTTTGATCAAATATTGACTTATGACTTATGATTTATGACTTATGACTTAATCAACCAGGAGTGAGTAAAATCAAAAGTTTGGATTGAAGCGATCGCACAGTTTCTAGTCCTACTGGTACATTTGTTAGTATTTCTCCTACTGTTAGTTGAGATTGACTGTTTGCCCCATTATCACAAGCTTGGAGAAATTCATATTCTTCTCTTGACAAATTTACCAATTTATAGTCACCATCAAATATATTTTCACTCGGCCACCCTTGGATACAAGGACTTAATTCAGGTACTGCTGCCAATAGTAACTGATCGTCAGACCAATCAACCTTTTGTAGAGGTGGTCTTCCTAAGAAAAACTCGTAATGACTAATTTGAGGATCTAATAATTCAATCAAACGATAAAGTTCCTGGTCATTTAAGTTAATTGCTCTTTCTACCAATTCAGGAGATTTTCCTAGAAGTCGTTTAATATCCCAATATCCCCAATTGGAAAATCCAAGAAATTCTAAACCAGATGCTTCTATTAATTCAAATAGGGTATCTATATTATAGTCAACCTCCTGAGGGTGGACATACATATCGGCAAAACACTCATCTCGTTGATTTTCAAAAGCCCATCTTTCCCGTTCATATTTGACAAGACGGTTATTTTCTGGTAAAGAAGCAAAAAGTTGACGTCCGATTTTCACTCCATCTTTATAGTTGCCACGTTCATTACCTTGAAAGATAGCGATCGCTCGCTGCATCAAACTAATTTCCCAGCGCCCCAACTCTGCATAAACAAAAATGTGCATAATTCCACCAGGGGCTAACTTCAAAGCTAGATTTTGTATACCTCGAATTGGATCGGGTAAATGGTGCAGTACCCCTACACAATTAATAAAGTCAAACTCTCCCTCTAGTTTGCCGACATCATATATGCTGAGATGATGAAATTCGACCCGCGAAGCTCCCGAACGGTTACACCTTTCTTTTGCCACCTGTAAAGCACCACTACTTAAATCTATTCCGACTACAGATGCTTGAGGGTTGAGATGAACTAAGTAGTCTGTACTAGAACCTGTACCACAACCTGCATCTAAAATCCTAATATCTTGTTTTTTCGGTTTTTGACCAGTACAAAAACTATAAGCTACTGGCCAACTCCAGCGCCAGTTGTATCCAGGAGGTGCTTCATCTATTAAGGGGTCTGGAGGAAATGGGAAGGTATCGTAGAGTCCCTCAACTGCGGAAGTAATATCAAGTTTATCTTGCATTTTGTGTTGGGTTTAATAGTTACTAAATATATCTGCTAAAAATTATAGTGCTATATCTGTAATTTATTAAATGGATAAATTAGGAAGTTCTTGTTAGTGTTGCTATGTTAGTCTTGAAAAATGTTATTACAAATATACAATAATTGTGTCAATTATTAATATCAAGTTATAGATACTATGACAAACTGAAACTTTTTCTTACCTCTAGTACAAGACAAGACAAAAACTCAAAGTTAAAGTATACAAACTATGGATAAATTGGCAATTTGTTGTTAGTGTTGGTATCTTAATCTTGAAAATTTTTATTACAAATATACAATAATGAATGGCGTCAATTATTAACACGACTAAAGCCATGGGAACCCAGAAAGCCGGTTTCTCGTAGATGTCTATTTTTCATGCGCAATGATTTACCGTAGAAACGGGGTTTATTTGCGTCAGTCCTAATTAATATCAAGTTATACATACTATGACAAACTAAAACTCTTTCTCACCTCTAGTACAAGACAAGACAAAAACTTAAAGTTAAAGTATACAAACTATTGTGAACAAGTTGAATAATGGATATTTATTTATTCCTGATTATCAAAAAGATTCTGAACAATGGGATTCTCTTCATTAATGGATAATGGGATAATTGATAATTGATAATTACCCCTCCCTAAAAGGGAGATGATTGACACAAAGGGGGAAAATATTTATTTTTTTCCCTATTCAAGGGGAGGCTTCAAGGCGCGAATTATCTAATTATTTAATTGTTTAATTCTTAATTGTTTCGGTCAACAATCTCTATTTATAGAATCTTTACTGAATAATCTCACAATACCAGCTTTCTTTTTCTGCGAATGTGAAGACTTGAATGATTAGGTAGTTGATGGTCAACAACGTCTTAGCATTATCTGGAAATTTTCTAAAAATGATTTGACTATGAGTGCTAATGATCAGGTTTTTTATATAACACCTCAATCAATCTTATACAGTGGTAAAAATTTTAATGATTTAGATAAAAAGCTACAAAAAATATTCTTATAGTGGTTTTCACTGTATCAGTACAAAACTTCTTCCTTCTTTCCTAGATAACTTATTCCTTCTTCCTTGAAACCAAAATATCTGTATTCTATAATTAATGAAAACTGCTATAAATTATCCTTTGAATATTGACTATTATTTATCTTCCTAAAGACTTCAAACTAGAAATAAAACTGGAAATATTCAGAAGAATAAATGAAGGTGGTATACCTCTTTCTGGTCAATATATTAGGTTAGCTTATTATAGTGAATCTAAATTTGTTACTTTTATTCAATTAGTATAAATTCACAAAAATCTTACTACTTTAAATAATGAGGATAGTGAAGATGATGAAGATAGTCAGAAGCAATTTTAAAGAATGGTTGAAATAGCTAAAAAACAAGGTATATCTAACCCTTGGGATGATTTTATTCATGTTAGAAAAATGTCGTATGAGTGGTGGGAAGGACAAAAGATATCCAAAGTTCAAGCACCTTGTTTGATGTTTTTATGGTATAGCGCTACTTGAATAGGGAATAGGTATGGAGGGAATAGGTATGGAGGGAATATAGGTATGGGGTAAACTGTCAAAGGGTTTCAGGATTTAGAAATTTCCGCGCCCTGAATGCGTAGTGCTATATCTAGTTTGTATTGATAGAAAAAAGCTTCAAGATTGATTGGAGAATCCAACGCATCTTAAAATTAAATTTGCAGGGTTATTTTAGTTATCAGTTATCAGTTATACCAGTTTGAAAAAAGAATGTTACGAATAGTAAGGGTGATAAAATCTTTTTATCTGAGATGTCTCTTTGACATTGACAAAAAAAGATGATTGACGACCTAAAAAATGGTATTGAAACAATTCCCATACGACTCGTGTAGGGGCGATTCGCGCAATTAGCAGCATTCCGGAACGGAAATCGCCCCTACGACTCCTGACTCCTAAAAAGTTCCTTAGCTATTTGTAGCAAACATTTATCATGCTTGGTATTATCAGTTATCAGTACCGACTGCTGTTTGCGCAGCATTCCGTAGGAAACCAGGAGGCTTGAAAATATAGAATATTCTTTTTTTTATACCCTAAAAAAGGAGGCTTGAAACCAAAATTTTTCGTCAACAGAGAATACTTTATATATTTACTGCGCACAACTTAAATATCAAGAATTAAATAAAAATGAACTATTATTAGTTTCATATTTTAATGATATTCAAAATAGCTATAGTCATTTTAAATTAAGGATGAAACACTTTTTTGGCAGAAACCATTTCTAGGTAAAGAAACACTCGTCCCAGTCTTATTCAGAATGACTTTACTTGAAAAAATTTGCTCAATGAATGGAGATGATTTTAAGTAAAAAATTACCAGGAATTACCATTAATAAATATAAACAGTTAGCTTTGTTTATTGCTGGAGAAGTTGAGCGAGGTATATCACCAGAAGAATTATCTGATGAACAATGGAATTTTATCGGGAATTTTACCAGAAGTTCGAGAAAATTTGGTAAAGAATTATTGGTGTTGGTAATTGGTGGGATGATTTTCTACTAGGGGTAATACCTATCACTTAGTCCGGTTAAATATTTAACAGGTTAGAAACAGATTACTGTTAAAGTTTCATCCCTTGATTTACCAATGCCGAATTATTGGCTTGTCATTTCAGTTATCAGTTATCAGTTATCAGTTATCAGTACCTCGCGACTGTTGCATTGGGATTGAAATACGGAATATTATTTTTTTATCCTCTTAAAAGAGGGGGTCTCCCCAAATTTTTCGGTGATAATTATCCATAAACAATAAACAAAGGGGCTATGGGGTGGAAAAAATTGAGTGCGCAATTTCAACAGTGCGATAAAACAGTTAAAATTTTCAGAAAGATTTTCTAAAAGTATAATTTTTATAATAGAAATTCCAGAAGGTTTGCAGCCATGTAATCCAAAGGCAAGAGGTTTTCCTATTAGTTAGAAAGAAGCTGATTTTAGATGATATTTTAATGCAGAATTAGAATGATATAATTTGTCTGATTTGCCAAAGGTTATTTAAAGGTATTAAAGGTTTCAAAAAACTTAAGACTGACCATATTTATCCTTTCAGCAAAAGTAGTTTAACAAATTGGGATAATCTGCAACTTCTTTGTATTTATTGTAATAGTAAAAAAGTCATAAGTTAAAGTAGCAAAAGGGTGCATCTCAATGGGTGAAGAAAGCCAAAAATTTATTCCTTTTAGGGAACAGGGAACAGGTATGGAGGGAATAGGGAACAGGTATGGAGGGAATAGGGAATAGGAAGAAAGTATTTTGGCAAATATTAAGATGCACCCTAGCAAAAGTTATACATATTTTAGTTGTGAGTATTATCTTTAAAAATGAAATGACTCGCGAAAAATACATAAAAGCTGTGAAACAATTCCCTTATTGTCTGTTGCTTGTTACCTAATTCTAATAGTTTTTTCACAACTGTGCTGAAGGTGGCGACATCTTATGGAGTTTTTGTCTGAAGAATAATCGGTTTTTTTGGGTATTTAACAGAAAGTCTGGTTCTCAAAACTCCCTAAATTTCCTCGGTGAGAAAAAGTTGCAGATGGCGTATTAGTCAGTTTTTCTGACTTCTAAGTTCTGACTTCTAACTTCTGACTTCATTAAGTCTGGTTATCAAAACTCCCTAAATTTCCTCGGTGAGAAAAAGTTGCACATGGCGTATTAGTCAGTTTTTCTGACTTCTAACTTCTGACTTCATTAAGTCTGGTTATCAAAACTCCCTAAATTTCCTCAGTTAGAAAAAGTTGCACACGGCCTATCAGTCATTCTTCCGAACTTTTGACTTCTGAATTATAACTTTTGACTGATAACTTGATTTTCTATGGCCTAACCTCACCATGATCAAAGCTTACTTAACAAAATTTATTATTTTTTCTAAGATAAAAGACCATAAATCTATAAAATAAAATTCTGTAAGGTTTTTTAACAAAAGCAAGTAGTTAGCCTAAAAAATTTTACCTTTAAACGGATAAGTAAAAGCTAGAAAGTAAAAATAGCCAAAATACCTACTTTCTTTAGCCTCAATATTTCTATCAAATTACTGTGAGAAAAATTAAGGCTTAATAAATAGAAAAGCAAAGATACCAATAAATGAGGCATCTTGGGCGAGGCAATACCTAATATAAAACTCAACTTAGTTGTGAAAAATTTTCTAGCATAATACTTATCAAAAAAAAGGTATAAGTTGATGATGCTAATCCAGAAAATATCAAAATCAAATTTTTGATTTTAACCTACAGTATTTTAACTGTATACTTTCAGCACATAAAGTGTTATTTAAAGGTGATTTTGTGAAATAGACAACTCTTATCTAATTACATCAACCACTCTAAATAACTTATAAACTCGGGAAGATTACAGAATCTGGAGTATAAAGAAAGTTTTCTGTAATGTAAAAGGATTAAAGCCAAAAAAATGATAAATTGTTTATTTGGTTTTAAAGTACGACTTTTGTGGCAGAAAATATCTTAAGGTTTACCTTAAGAAAACTATGCTTTCCCTGGAGGAAAAGCCCGTTTTAAATGTCATAAAAATTCAATTTAAACAATCCGAATAGAAGCTGTAAAAACTTCAAATAGGGAGCGACAAAAATAGAATGACTGTCAAAGCAAGTGGTGGAAGTTCAGTTGCACGTCCGCAACTATACCAAACTGTACCAGCATCAACTATTTCTCAAGCGGAACAACAAGACCGCTTTCTAGGAAAAGGTGAACTAGATGAACTAAAAACATTTTTTAGTTCGGGAGCTAAACGTTTAGAAATTGCTCAGATACTGACTAATAATTCAGAAAGAATTGTTTCTGTTGCTGCCAATACTATCTTTACTGGTGGTTCTCCTATGGCTTTCTTAGAAAAGCCTGATGAAACACCAATGGCCATGAGTGCTGTTGCTGCGACAACAACCTCAGTTTCTGAAGGTATGAAACCGGGAACCGTTACTTATGTAGAGAAAAAGGGTGGAAATAACCCATTTCAAGCTCTAGGTAACCTGTTTACTAATTTAACTGTAGCTAGTGCTGGCCCTATACCTGCTGGTTTCCGACCAATTCCCGTATCTAAGTATGGCCCCGCGAATATGACCAAATCTTTGCGGGACTTATCTTGGTTCTTACGGTACATTACTTATGCTATTGTGGCCGGAGACCCTAACATTATTTCAGTTAACGTCCGTGGTTTAAGAGAAATTATTGAGAATGCTTGTTCTACTGCAGCTACTATTGTGGCTATTCAACAGATGCGACAAGCTTCAATTAGATATTTTCAAGACCAGGAAGCTAAGGAAATTGTTGCGCAATACTTCGATGTACTTTTAACGGAGTTTCGTGGAGCAACACCTTCTAATAAGCAACGTCAAGGTCAAAGTTCAGATCAGCAAGGGTTAGAATTACCACAAATTTACTTTAATGCTGCGGAAAGGCGACAAAAATTTGTAATGAAGCCTGGTTTGTCTAACTTTGAAAAACAGGATGTTATTAAAGCAGCTTATCGCCAGGTATTTGAACGGGACATTACCAGAGCTTACAGCCAGAATATTTCTTATTTGGAATCTCAGGCCAAAAACTGCGAAATCTCAATGAAGGAGTTTATTCGTCGTTTGGGTAAATCTCCTCTGTACCGGAAACAGTTCTATGAAGGATTTGTTAATAGCCGTGTGGTGGAACTGGCAACTCGTCACTTCTTAGGTCGCGGTTTAAGTTCACCAGAAGAGTTTAGCAAATACTTCAACATTGTTACTAAAGGTGGTTTATCCGCTTTGGTAGATGCGATGGTGGACTCTCAAGAATACTCCGATTATTTTGGAGAGGAAACAGTACCATATTTGCGTGGTTTAGGTCAAGAGGCTCAGGAATGTCGGAACTGGGGAGTACAATTTGACTTATTTAACTATAGTGCTCCTTTCCGGAAAGTACCTCAATTTGTTACCTTATTTGCTGACTATAATCAACCCTTGCCAGATCAGCACGTTTATGGTAAAGGTAACGATCCATTAGAAATTCAGTTTGGGGCAATCTTCCCGAAAGAGACTCGCAACCCTAAAAACCGTCCTGCACCTTTTGGTAAAGATACTCGTCGGATTTTAATTCGTCAGGGTGCAGGTATTGATAACCAAATTAGTAACCCTGGTGCAGTAGCTCAAAATCCTGGTTCTCTTGGTCCGAAGGTCTTCAAGCTGGATCAGCTTCCCAGTGGTTATGTTAGTAGTGGTTTCAGTAACTCTGGTGGTAGCAATAGTGCTAGCATTAAGTTCTCTGAAGTTTCTACTCAAAAGATTATCGCTGCTGCTTATCGTCAGGTATTTGGTCGGGATGTTTACGATGGTCAACGTCAGAAAGTAGCAGAAACTAAACTTGAAAATGGTGATATTACTCTTCGGGAGTTTATTCGCGCTCTTGCAAAGTCTGACACTTTCAGAAATATGTATTGGACTTCCTTGTATGTATGTAAGTCAGTTGAGTACATTCATCGGCGGTTGTTAGGTCGTCCAACTTATGGTCGTAAGGAAATTAATTCTTACTTTGATATTTGTGCTAAGAAGGGTTTCTATGCTCTAGTTGATGCCATTATTGATAGTAAAGAATATAATGAAGCTTTTGGGGAGGATACAATTCCTTACGAACGCTACTTAACTCCTGCTGGTTTGTCCTTACGAAATACAAGGGTAGGCAATATTGGTGATAAAAATCTGAAAGTTCAGAAAGAAGTTACACCAAGGTTTGTGGAATTGGGAACTCCTGGGGAATTTCGTAGCGAACCTGATATTGAGGTGCGAGTTATTCAAGGTGTTAACAAGCAACGGGAGCAATCTAAGGTATTTAAGTTAACAAGTACCCAAGATGTGCAACAGTTGAAGTTGGTTATCGCTGCTGCTTACCGTCAGATTTTTGAGCGTGATATTGATCCTTATGTCGTTAGAACTGAGTTTTCTTCTCTGGAAAGTAAGTTAGGAAATAATGAAATCAATCTCAAGGAATTCATTGAGGGATTAGGTTGTTCTCAACTTTATATTAAGGAGTTCTACACACCCTATCCTAATACTAAGGTGATTGAACTTGGTACTAAGCATTTCTTAGGTCGCGCTCCTCGCAATCAAGTTGAGATTCGGAAGTATAATCAGATTCTGGCGACTTCAGGTATTAAGGGTTTTATCGAAGCGATGGTGAATAGTGTTGAATACAGTGAGATGTTTGGTGAGGATACTGTTCCTTATCGTCGTTTCCCAACTCTCCCTGCTGCTAACTTCCCGAATACGGAAAGGTTGTATAATCAGTTGACTAAGCAGAATGAGGATTTGGTTATACCTAGTTTTGAACCAGTAGTTGCAATAGATCGCAGTTAAGCTGTTAGTTCTTTTTGGGTTTTAATTAGTTAGAACTTACGCACGGGAACCCCCCAACCCGGTTTCTCCTAGACATCTATTGTTCAAAACAAGGATTTCTCATGGAAACCGGGTTTCTTTGCAAGTCCTATTAGTATTGTTTCCCTGCTGTAGATTTTTATTGCAGTGGAATTTTATAGAAACTCAGAAGTTAGAAATTCAGAAGTAGGAAGTAATCTCTGAGTGAGTAGAAATTCAGAAGTAAGAAGTTAAAATTCAGAAGTAAGAAGTAATCTCTGAGTGAGTAGAAATTCAGAAGTAAGAAGTGAGAAATTCAGAAGTAAGAAGTAACCTCTGAGTGAGTAGAAATTCAGAAGTAAAAATTCAGAAGTAGGAAGTAATCTCTGAGTGAGTAGAAATTCAGAAGTAGGAAGTTAAAAGTTAGGACTAATCTCTGAGTCAGTAGAAATTCAGAAGTAAGAAGTTAAAATTTACAAGTAAGAAGTAATCTCTGAGTCAGTAGAAATTCAGAAGTAGGAAGTAATCTCTGAGTGAGTAGAAATTCAGAAGTAGAAATTCAGAAGTAGGAAGTAATCTCTGAGTCAGTAGAAATTCAGAAGTTAGAAGTTAAAATTTACAAGTAACATCTGAGAGATAAAAAAGACATAAGTAATAAATTCACAAATTAGAAAATCATAAGATAGAAAATCAGAAGTAATCTGTGAGGCAGTCGTAAT
>JAAUYJ010005234.1_pt1 | contig 10607 bp, 13 predicted proteins | sample 7278031 | NCBI WGS metagenome assembly JAAUYJ01 (sample SAMN14350222, study PRJNA611818) | marine sediment metagenome | isolation source: surface marine sediment (1.8m) | place: French Polynesia: Moorea | collected 2018-08 | reverse complement strand
GGCTTGAACATAGAAAATTGTGATCTTAGGCTCTACCTAGTTTGGGCGGGTTTGTCGTTTTCTTTGTCCTTCTCACAAAAACCTCTCAATGCGCCGCGGACAACCAAGGTTTAGTAGAATAGGGACAACAGAAGGCGAAAAAGAGACAGAGTTAGCACATTAGGCTATTGAATGTCCTTTTTATTAAAATTCTGAAGATGATTAAAGGCATGTCGCCGGGCATACCATTGTAGAAAAAAGTCAAATGCTGATCTTTGAGCACGGATATAGGACAGAAAAATATTTTACAGCTTTTCCAAAGAATAGCTTTTTTTCCGTCCAAATATCTGGAAACTCTAGACGCAATAAACAAACAGCTCTCGATTCATCAATGAAATTTTGCAATTAGCATAAAAAGCAAAGTAATACTTCAATGAATCAAGTGTCCATGCTTGTTAATTAACCAGGTAACAGGGTGCCTCGCACTCGCTTTGCTTCCTTATGAATCTGGCGTTGTGATTCAACTCCGTGGGCGCCGAAATTGTAGCTGCGCGCTAGCAAGCCACCTGAGCAGGTAAGAGAAGGAGCGAAATTCTCCAGGCATTTCCGAATTCCGACCCATTTTGCATCCCTTATCCGCCCAAAAGTGAATGAGTCATGTCCATTTTTGTGAGAATTGAGTCTGTGCTGTATCATGAGCGCTCATGATCTCTTGTCCGGCCTTCCAGGACCCGGCGCCGTCCTGCTGAGACTCCTGCTGCGCCGAGCCAGGGCCTGTGGTGGCGGTATCGTGGGCCTGCCCTCCAGCCTGGGCGCACAGGCAATCCCCGACACGATGACCCTGCAGGCGTGCAGCCACTGCAGGGAGAAGAAGCACAACCTCACACACGTCTACCCAACCAAGGAGGGAAAGCTAGAGTTCTGCTCGGAGGTCAGAACAGTCTAACTGATTCCCTGGCCGAACCTTATTCATTTGTGTTTTTATTCCTCTCTAGCTGTGCTTGATTGGCTATCGCAAGGCCCAGAAGGCCCAGCTTCCCCTCACCACCACTTCCTCGCCGCAGACGGCGTCAGCGGCGGCCTCCTCCTCCCACCATGAGAGCTCCTCCGCCCCCAAGGCGTCCCCCTCTTCCGCCATCAGCCCCCGCGGCCGCCAGGTGTACGACGAGGACAGCGACGTCGACTTCTCCTGGCCAGAGTACCTGACGGAGACCGGCTCGCGCGGCGCCCCCGCCCACTGCTTCCGCCAGTCCGCGCCGGAGCCGCCTCGCAACGAGTTCGAGTCGGAGCAGAAGCTGGAGGCCCTGGACCCGCGCTCTCAGTCGGTGTGCATCGCCACGGTGGTGGGCAAGTGCGGGTCTCGGGTGCGCCTCCGCCTGGACGGGTCAGACACCAAGAACGACTTCTGGAAGGTGGTGGACTCGGGAGACCTGCACGAGATCGGGCACTGCGAGCGAAGCGGGGGCATGCTGCAGCCGCCGGTCGGCTTCACCCTCAACGCCACGTCTTGGCCAAAGTTCCTGGTGAGGACGCTGAACGGAGCCGAATTCGCCCCCGCCAAGTGCTTCAAGAGAGAGCCCGCTGCGCCCAAGAGAAACTTCTTCGAGGTGGGACAAAAGCTGGAGGCAGTCGACAGGAAGAACCCGCATCTCATCTGCTGCGCTACCGTCGGCAACGTCAATGAGGATCAGGTGAGACCGTGAGAAAGAGGAGGAAAACTTGCAAAACTGACATTCCTTGGGAGTTGGGAGTTTATCATATTCAAGTACCGGGTCATGACGACATGCTTTTGGAAGAGGAAATTATTAAAACAAATGGAGCAGTTAGAAAAGATAGGCATCTTCATTTCTTCTTCCCCTTTTTGCCCTTCTTCTTGGCTGGCTTCTTTTTCTTGGCTGGCTTCTTGGTAGCCTTCTTCTTGGATGTAGTTTTCTTCTTCGAGGTTTTCTTGGAAGTCTTCTTAGAAGTCTTCTTTGAAGTAAGTTTTACGGACGGCGCTTGTGTTACCCGGTCGCTGCTTGTCATGACCGTCAGGGAAGACTTGTGCGTGGGGTCCTTCATCCTGCCTGATTTCGTGTGAACCGCGGTGAAGGAGACTGACAAAGTCTTCGTTGAGACAGACGGCCTCAAGAACGTAGGCTGTGAATTGTGGTTTAAGCCGGGGTAGAGTTGCACTGTTCACCAATCAAATTTATCATTTCAAATGTGACTTGCGTCAGTTTCACACAAGGCAAATACAATGAAATGAAATATTTTTATTGCATTAGTTACTTTCCATTCATCTTCGTTTCAGATTCACGTTCAATTCGACGGTTGGAAGGGAGCCTTCGACTATTGGTGCCGCTTCGATAGCAGGGATATTTTCCCTGTGGGTTGGTGCCAGGCTTCAGAACATCCCCTGCAGCCACCGGGAACAAAGGTACCTTTTGAATACCACAAAGCATTATTTGCTACATACCTTAACATGCACAATTTTTCCCCCAGCATTATCCTGGTAAAGCCAAGATCAACCTCTCCATATCATCCACCAATTCGTCTCCCGGCGGAGGTCCCGGCCCAACCGTGGAATCGCCCGCGATATCAGCTCCCCAATCTGCGACGTCTCTCCCTACTCCCGCCAACGGTGGCCAGGGAAAAGGCGAAGAGGAAGGCTCCACGGTCAAAAGCGAATCGAATGAATTGCCCGGCACTCCACGAAGCGTCGCGGCCTCACAAAATCAAACAACCCCAATCAAACCTTCCCTCGCCCCATCCTCCTCCTTCTCGACTCCACTCTCAAACTCTCAGTTCACTACTGCTCAAAGCACAACTCCTGTGCTTACATCTCCTCCGACCACTGCCGCTGCCGTCCCAGCTTCGTCGCCTCTGATTACCCACATCACGATCAAGGTCAACAAGGGCAAGGTCGGCCAGAACCCGGGCCCGTTCCTAGACCGAAAGAAGGTGGACAAGCTGCCTGACGAGTTCGGGCCTGGGCCCATCAACAGGGTTGTTCGCGAGTCCGTTCAGCGGCTGGTGGACGCCTCCTACGATCAGAAGGAGGTCTTCGGTCTCCTGAGGCAGGGGGACGGAAAGGTGATAATCACGGCGTCGTTCGAGGACAAGCTGCAGACGGTGAGGCTGCCCAAGATGGAGCAGCCCGACCAGGTCTGGGACTTCATGGAGATCCTTTTCGAGGAGCTTCGCTGCGAGCTCTTCTACGAGCCGGGGAAGGTGACCAAGGAGAGGAAGGCCACCTCAATGCATTCCAGTCCCACCAGGACCATAGCGGAACAGCCGACAACGGTGGTGGGACCGTCGGCAGACGCCCCTCCGACACTGACGCCGGCCACGCAGCAGAGGTTCTCCTCCACCACGGACTCCCTCTTCAAGAGGAAGCTGGTGGAGCAAGAGTCGAGGGCTGCCGCTGCAGCGGCTGCAGCGGCCGCCAAGGAACCAGTGCCGAGCAAAAACCCCAGGCTCGACCCTTCCTTCTCCAAAAAGATTCTGCAGCCGTTCAAGCAGCAGCTCATCAAAAAGGAGCCCCAACCTGTTCAGCAGGCACAGCAGCAACCCCGACCCCGCGGCCGGCCGCTCGGGTCAAAAAACACTTACAACAAGAAAGACTCCGCGAAGAAGTCCCCGGCTCACCTGCCGGGGATGAGGCCGCAGGTTTCGCAGGCTGCCTCCTCCCCCATCGCTCCGGCGGCGGCAGTTGGCGGCGACGGTTCCAACAACAAGAAGGTGCCTATCTACCACAACGCCCACAAGATCTTCCAGCATCAACAGCAGCAGCTCGGAGTGATCCCGGTGGTGACGACCAACAACGCTGCGTCCTTGATTTCCACGGCCCCTGTGGCCCCCTTTATCACTCCCCTGGCCCCCACACAGGCGGCCCCTGCGGGGGCGGCAGCGGAAGCAACAGCCGCCGCCATCCTCCCAACCGTGACTTATGCCGCGAGCGGACAGCCAGCCGCCGCGGCGGCCGCCGTCCCGATCTCAGTCGCTGCCGCCCCTGTCGCGGCGCCCATGAGCAACAAGACCCTCGCCGACCAGCACCAGCTGCACGTCCAGCAGCAGCAGCTGATCCACCAGCAGCAGGTGATCCATAAGCAGCTTCCGCCGCACTCCAACCCCACCACGCAGTCCTCCATCGAGCAGCTGGCCTCGCCGTTCCACATCTCAAAACTGCCGGCTGACCCCAACGAGTGGAATACGGATCAGGTGAGAAATACTACCCCTCCCTTTGTTCATTCTTACACCTGGGATGTTTTCAAGTGTCAACAAAATTGTTTCTGTGATTCCAACTGTGCCGATGATGTTCTTTTTTAAAAATAAATAAATATGGCTTTGTTTCCCTCTCAGGTCATTGGCCACGTGACCCTCCTGGACACGACGCTGGCGCCGCACGTGGAGATGTTCCGCTCTCACGAGATCGACGGGAAGGCGCTCCTCCTCCTTTCGGCAGAGATGATGATGAAGTACATGGACATGAAGCTGGGGCCAGCCCTAAAAATATGCAACATCGTCAACATGATCCAAGGGAGGAAGCATGTCACCCTGGCGTGAGGAGAACGCAAATGCCTTGGTTAAAGTAGCAACTGTGTGTGAAATGAATCTCTCTAGTTTTGTACACAAAAACAAACTAAGACCCTGAAGTATTTCTACGGTGAATGAGTGTCGTGAACTGTAAAAGAGAAACTATATGGAGATAAATATAAAAAACTTATTAGTCTCGCAAGTTTTGACAATCTTCGTTCTATTTAATACAGTACCTCGCTCGCGTTTGCCTTGTTCGTACGGCGCTTGTTATTGATGTTAGTTTCATGTATTTCGTGGTAATGGTGAACCACGGTACGGAACTCTTATTAATAATAAGTAAAAAATGACGTATTCAATTCAATACCAGAACCGCTAGGAAAAAAATAGGTTTTTTTGAATAATCAGTATTTTGGAGGGGAAAAGTTCTTCTAACACCAAAAACTGCCTGCTTTTCGTTCAAGGAGGACATTCCTTTTGTTCCCCCTTTTCGAGGTTTCCCTCCCCCTCCCTCCCACAGAATGTTCCGGCCAAGGAAAAGAGACACTTTCGTCACTGCACAAAAGAAACAAAGCTGATGGAAGGAGAACAACGAAGACAAAAAGAGAAAGTGCCTGCTGACCCCTGTCCTGCCAGGTGCCAGGTGCGAGGCCTTGTTCATACCTTGCACACGGGCCCAGGCTTTTAGTGTATGAGGACAACTTGAAAAAGGGCAAGAGTGAGGGCGGCACAGAGGGCAAATCATCGCCTCAAAGAGCTGGCCCTGGTCTTCTGGAACACTATCTCCACCACCATGTCTTCGGACGACCCCGCGCCCCTGGTCCACCAGGATCCAGTGGGAGGCCAGAGTGAGCCTGCCCCTCCGCCGCCGACGCAGCATCAGGACCTTCTCCTCCCTCCCTCCAATCTCCTGGCAGATCCTCCGCAGGCACCCATGGGGATTAGTCCTGCCCTTGCTCACCCTCCTCACCCACCTCCTCCGCCACCTGCCCACGCCTTTGTCCCGGGGGAACCTCCGTCCGTATCCCTCTTGCTGGGCACTCAGCCCCTGTCCCTGCAACCGCCCTCCACCCTCCTGTCCGAAGCGCCCTCCGCCTCCACCTCCCTGCACCAGCTCCCCTCCATGTTCGAAGATGTGCAGGCCGCAGCGGAGGCCCCTCCCGCCCTCGCGCAGGAGCCAGAAAGAGTGACAGAGCTTCCGCAGGAACCTGCAAAGCAGGTGCTGCAGTCCTCGCCCTCCGAGGCGCCCAAGTCGCAAGAGGAGGATGCCGTGCAGGTCGTCCAAGAGGTGAGGGTTCTTCCCGCCCAGCCTATCTTGGACCGGGTGAAGAAGGAGGTGGTGGAGAACGGAGGGGAGCTGGGAAGCGACAAGGCCACAGACAGATTCACGGCGGAGGATGTCCTTTCTCGCCTGGAAGAGAAGCTGGAAACCCTGGACCTTTCGGCCTGTCGCGTGGAGCAGTGGATCGTCTTCGGCAGGAGGAGCTTCGACCTCAAAGTGTTTGAGGAGCCCTTCCAGGGTATCCAGCTCCTCTTCCACCCCTCCAGCGGACGGTACCTCCGGCGGATCTGGGGCAAGACGAGGAGTCGGGGCGACGTTGCCGACCTGACGGAGATGGGACACCTCCTGGATAAGTTCTTCCGGCGGGTGGTCCCCTGTCTCGGCTTCTTCGACTTCCAGGACGGCTTCTCCATGAACAGGGAGGACCTGGTGGCGGTGGAGTTCCCGGTACCGCGAGTCGTGTCCAAGCACTGCCTGCTCGCTTACAAGCTATCTGATGAAGACGGGGATGATGGCGTTACGCCGACGGTGCCGGAGCTTCTCGGGATCGGACTTTGCTCGCTGTGCATTGGGGCAAAGGGGGAGGGGAGCAAGGGCGGAAAGGATGTCGTAGGGGAAGAGGAGGAGGAGAGCGGCGTGTTGGGAGAGGAGGGGAAGTTCGAGCCCATGTGGGGGCCGCTGGTGGAGGAGGAGGAGGAGCAGGAGCAGGCGAGAAAGAAGGGGTTCAAGAAAGAGGAAGGAATGTACGACGAGGAGGATCCCGACTACTACTACGGGATGGCCGGCAACTGGAGCGACTCCGAGCATTCCAGCGAGGAGGAGGAAGACGAGGAGGAGGAGGACACCCCGGAGGAGGACGAGTGGGAGCTCAAAGGGATTCCTCGGAAGAGGGGACCGGGGCGGCCAAGGAAGCACGGGAAGAGGATGAGGAGGACCGTGGTGAGGGGACCGGACGGGAAGAAGAAGTGAGATTTGAAATTGCGTTCTTAAGTGTTTTCCCTTTACTCTAGGCTTTTCTTCTTCCTTTTCCCCCGTAGGTACCAGTGCGATCATTGTGATAAAAGCTTTAACCAGGCGCGGACTCTGGACCACCACCGGGTATTGTACCATTTGTTCGGCAGCTTCAGTTGCAGCTATTGCGGGGGCTTCAGGAGCAGCCTGGCCAATGAACTGTACCACCACATAACAACGGCTCACCCTCACGTAGAATTCAAGTACGACAGAGACCATCTCAGAAACTACGCACAAAAATTAAACTCTTTCCAATTGTTTCAGGTGCCTTTCTTGCAACTCAGCAAGTTTTCCGGCGGGAAAGGAAGTCGAATTCAAAGTCCACTACGTAGAATGCATTAGGTGGTATTTTATTTCATTGTTTTTTTTTAAAAAAAAAACATTAAATAATTGCAACATAATATTTTTTGTCAGGTCCAAGGACCGCGACAGCCGTAAGGAGAAGCGCCTGAGCCAGCCGGCGAACCCGAACAAAAAGAAGCCCCACCAGTGCGACGTTTGCGGAAAAACCTTCGCCGCCCGCACCACCTTCGAGGAGCACAAGAACTGGCACAAGGGCCTCAAGCCCATCAAGTGCCCCGAGTGCGACTTCTCCACCTGCTTCTCCACCTCTCTCTACACCCACAGGAAGATTCACATGAGGGAGAGGGGCCTGGCCACCATGGAGAGCAACAGCGGAATCCCCCTCGTGCACACATGCGAGATTTGCGGGAACAAGTGAGCGAGACATTAAACAAGCTAAGTTTACATTATCAAACATGTTTTGCTCGTTTTCTAGGTACAACCAGGCCACCCAGCTCCGGACACACATTAGGAGGGTGCATGAAGGGGTGGTGGAACACAGGGAGTGCAAGATCTGCGGAGCAGTCTTTGGGAACAGGCAAAACTTGCGGTAAAGCTTAAATCACGCTTTTTTTAGGATAGGAGAATTAGAAACGTCATCTCTTCTTACTCTTTAAGGCGCCACATGGCCCGCGTCCACCCCCAGGACCCCTCCCTTCAGTGCAAGACCTGCGGCCACGTGAGCGCCGACCGCTACGCCTTCCAGCTTCACCAGCGCGTGCACCGGGAGCCCGACTTCATGTGCCGCTTCTGCGGCAAGGCCGTCAAGAGCAAGCAGACGCTGCAGGCGCACGAGCGCTCCCACACGGGGGAGAACCCGTACAAGTGCGACGCCTGCGACTACGCCTGCAAGAGCAGCTCGGTGCTCAACAGGCACAAGCAGGCAAAGCACAACCTGCAGCCCGGGCCGCCAAAGAAGTAGTGACTCAGACTCACCTGCGCTGTGCGTCGTGCTACTGCATGACACCTACACATTCAGAATCTTGTTCGAACAAATTACGATGCTAGCTGACACTTTCACCTGCCGAAATACGTATTTTTGGGGTTTTTGCCTAGAACCCCGTCCTAAAATATACTACTCAAAGTGCCTTTTCAGGCTCGCCCCAAGAATACCACATTTGTATTTGTTCACTCGACTTGGCATTCATTTTCATTTTCGAATGCGATTGCTTCCCGGTCTTTCAAGTAATCACAGAAAATTTTCCCTTTTACAATCACAATCACATTTCATAATTTTTTCTTCTAAAATTAGAACACTCTGACCTGCTCGTTGGATCTTGTGACGTCGTTGCTGTTGAAGAGGGCGAAGTCTATAAGGAAGGTGATGCCGAGCAGGAGCACCTTGTGCGGCAGCGGCAGCACCAGCTCGAAGCGCGCTCCGAAGATGTCTATGACGTCCTCTGAGACGTTGGCCTTGTCGAACTTCTTGACGATGGTGCCCAGGTGCTCCAGCTTGTCGTTGAGCACGTCGAACTTGATGTCCTGGCAGCAGGTGGAGGGCATGCAGCAGGGGCCCTCGATGTAGAAGACCACCTTGTCCTTGGCATCAGTGGCGGTCCACCAGTTGCAAGTGCAGCAGTCCTGCTTCACAGTGCCGAGGAGCACCGCCGGCGGATAGAACACCTAAAGAAAAAAATCGCAACATTTCAGCACCTGTCAAACCCAAGAAGTAATTGTCTAGGCGCACGCTACAACTCCTCGGGCAGCAGGTGAGCAGGCAGCACCCGGCCAAGCACTGGTGACCCCTCTGGATGTTGATGACCGGAGTGTCGTTCCTGTCGCGAAACGTGACGTCGAATGACCGGCTGGCCCCGATTACGTTGCGCTGGGAAAACGTAGGAAAAAATCGGCTTTGTTATAAAAGCAGGTAAATTTTTATTTGGTGTTGCAAATAAACCTCCAGGCAGTTGACCGTTTCTCTGGCTTCCATGAAGTTGTCGCCTCGCGAGTTGAAGACCACGTAGCGATAGCAGGTGTGGAACATTGAAAAACCCTCCGGGATCTCCTCCACTATCTGAAATGTATGTATGGAAATACTGTCTGCAGGAAAAACACCAATAGGCGAATAAGAATATTAAAAATAATGCTAGTCAAACAAAACGTTGAAACTGTCCATCCAATGTATATAGCTGGAGAAAATATTGAAAAATGTTTTTAAAAGTCTTTTCTTCCACTACCTGTCTGATGGAGAATTGCTCCGAAGCGACCAGGTTTGCCTCTAGCGCGTCCCTGCACTCGTCCTCGTCCAGGATCTCCGGTGCGATGGGCTGCTGCCTGCGCAGGCGCTCGAAGTACCTCTCCCGCTCGGCCTCGGCCAGCGCGGAGGCCGCGGCAGCCTCGTCCGACCCCGCCGGCACCTCCTCCGGGTGCGAGGTGGGGGCTTTTGTAGCCTTTGCCTTGGGGGGCGGAGACCTGGCGCTGGAAGGGGGAAACGATTGATTTCCGTCCGCTTTTCCCTTTTCCGGAGGATATATTTCTTTTACCCTGTCGAGGGCGGCTTTTGCATGGCGGGCGAGTGCCTGAGGACGGACTTTGGCGGCATCAGGGTGGGCTTCGGGCGCTGCTTGTAGATCCACCCCTTGGCCTGGGGTGAATGCGGCGGAGAACTGAACAAACACATTTTGAGGATGGAAGTGAAAATGGAAATTTGAAATTGAAATGGAGACAATTGAGAAAATTGAGAGCAAACCTTGAGGCCAGCGTAGCCGACATTGGCGGAGAGGACTTTGGCGGCAGTTGCGGCGGCGGCCTGGTGGGGGGCAGATCGGACGGTGGGCCGATCTTAGGGGGCAGCGACACGGTGGCGGCGGCAGTCTCGTCATCGTCGGTGGTGGAGGCGGTGGCCGTGGGGGGCAATGTCGTGGGAGGCTTTTTTTGCAGCTTAGCCGGAGCGGCCTTCTTGTCCTCCTCTTCCTCCGTGTCCCCCTGCATGAGCGACGGCCCCGTCTGCAACTCCTCCTCCTTGGTGGGCACCAGGTGGAAGGCAGACTCCTTTGGCGTCTGCGGCGGCGGCGGCGTCTTCGACTGCGTGACCCTCTTGGCCTCCTCGGCCGCCCCCCTCTGCGCCTCCATCTTCTTCTTCCTCCTGTCCCAGTCTAGATCGGCGGGTGGCCGCGTCCCGCTCGTCTCGCTGTCCTCACTGCCGCCGCCGCCGCCGCCGCCGCCGCCACGTCGGAAGAGATGACCTCGGGAACCTCTGGCTGGAGCTCGTCCGCGTCCTCCGCGGTTCATGCCGCCGCCGCCGCCGCCGATCACCTTGCTGTGTCCTCCCCGTGGTTCCTCCTCGTGCCCCCTCCTTCGCCTTGACCTTGACCCCTGTCCAGTCGATCCCTGGGGGAGGATCCGATCCTCTTCGGGTCCTGGACTCTGGTCTCCGGGTCAACAACAGGTGGCTGAGCCCGCACCCCTGCAGAGGTCACTCAGGGAGTCAGGCAGGCTGCAGGGTAGGGGTGGGCGCGGGCTTAGCCCGGCCCGG
>JAAUYJ010161571.1_pt1 | contig 10608 bp, 10 predicted proteins | sample 7278031 | NCBI WGS metagenome assembly JAAUYJ01 (sample SAMN14350222, study PRJNA611818) | marine sediment metagenome | isolation source: surface marine sediment (1.8m) | place: French Polynesia: Moorea | collected 2018-08 | reverse complement strand
TAGGGCCAAGAAGAGCGACAGCTGGATCGATAAAAATTTTTCTGACTCCTAGTTTAGTTGCTCTTTCTATCTCTTTGCCAAAATAATCGTAGACTAAATCTATTGGATCTTTAGCTAATGTATAGTCGAATTCCTCTACATCTCTAACGTTTTTTTCTTGAAGGTAACAAATAATAATTGCTGCATCGAAATCAGCTACAGCTCGATACATTTCTTCACTATTTTCAGTTCCAGTAAAGTTAACAACCTTTGCACCAGCTTTTAAACAAACTCTTGCAACTTCAGGGTAATAGGTTTCAACTGAAGTCAATACACCTTCTTGAGTAAGAGCTTCAATTACAGGCAAAATTGAACTTTTTTGTTTAAACTCATCAACTCTTTGTGTATTTGGTACACTAGATTCCGCACCAATATCTATAATGTCGGCACCTTGAGCTGTTAAAACCTTACCACGATGAATAGCTTGTTCGGGGGTATAACAGATGGAGTGATTATGCCAAGAATCATTGGAAAGATTGATAATTCCTAAAAGTGCTGTTTGAGAATTAAAGTTAAACTTTTTATTTCCAATAGTGAATTCTTCAACTTGGGTATTGTAGTCATCCTTATGTTTGTCATACACTTCGTAAATATCTGCTAGAGTAAGCATTTTTAAACTCCTGTAGTCAACAATAGTAATTTTCAGTCTGGCCAAAATTCCCGACTAACTCCCATTGCCAAGGAATTGCTATTATGAGCAACTCTTCTTGTAGGGGGTTTGAGGAGAGGTTTACAGCCTTACTTTCAAAACATCTATGCAATCATAATCTAGGGAATTTATGCACAGCTACAATCGCATACCCCCTGCTACTTCCAAAACTTGTCCTGTAATGTAATCTGCTTCTGGAGTGATAAAAAAAACAACTGCATTGCTAATTTCTTTTAAGGTTGCTAGTCGTTTACTTGGTAGGAGAGAGATAGTTGTTTCGTCTAAACCAACAGAATTTTCTGCGACTCCAGGAGCAATTACATTGGCAGTAATTTTGTCCTTAATTAACTCTTTAGCCAGTGACTTCGTGTAGATTATAATACCAGTCTTAGCAATTCTATAGGCTGTCTGTATATTACTTGCTATGACATTTTGGGCACTAGCGAAGGCAAAGTTAACAATACGTCCCCAACCTGCTGCTTTAAGGTGAGGAATTGTTGCTTGAGTAACATAGAAAGTCGAATTTAGGTTGGAATCAAGCATTTGATGCCATTCTTCTATAGATGTTTGACTGGTGGGTTTTTCCAAATAGTTGCCCACATTATTAACTACAACAGATAATCCTCCAAGTTTTTCTACTGCATTTTCTACTAAAGATTTAGCCTGTTCTGGTTGAGTAACATCTGCTTGTAGAGCAATAGATTTGACTCCATAAATAGCTGCTTCTTTGCTTGCTTGGTTTGCTGCTTCTGCACTCCGGTTATAATGAAATGCTACATCAAATCCTTTACTTGCTAAATCAAGAGCGATCGCTCTACCTATTCCCACTGCTGAACCTGTTACAAGTGCTTTTTTAAGCATTATTATCAATTAATTATTTTTGAACTTTAAAGTTTAGATACTCCAGAACATTCTACCTTTTCTAGAAGTTGAGCGATCGCTTTTCCTGAAACTGGATCGATCCAATCAGGGGCTATTTCTGCTAGGGGTACAAGTACAAAAGCTCTTTCTCTCATCCGAGGATGGGGTATTTGTAAGTTGGGACTATCTAATATTAAGTCATCATATAATATTAAGTCTAAGTCTAAGGTTCTTGGTCCCCAATGTTCTATTCGGACACGCTTAAATTGTTGTTCGATATCTAGAAGAATTTCTAATAATTTATGGGGTGTTAATTCTACTTTTAATAATGCACAGCCATTGAGATAATCTGGTTGTTCAGGACCTATTGGTTTTGTCCGATACCAACTAGAATAAGTCTCTAAGGTAATACCTGGAGTATTTGATACAGTTTGGATTGCATTTTTGAGAATAGTTAGAGAATCTCCCATATTACTACCAAGAGCAATTGCTACATTATGATATTTTTCTGGTTCACTGAAGTGAGTTTTTTGCGACATTACTGAATTTTTTTTTTGGTTTTTTGATAATTATTTGCCTGGTTTATTTTTGCCAATTTTACTAATTAAATTATGTTAAATTGGAGCATTCTTGATCTAGCTTGTTTCTAGTTTAGTATTTATATACCATTCCCTCACTTTAACTATAGCAATCTCTTTAATGAGTTGTGAAAAAAAAATAATTGCAATATACAGTAATTAATTATCAGGAAAAATTAAATTAATGAAAACAAATACTCAAGAAGTTATAGCCTATCTAAAAACTCCCCAGGCAATTCGAGAAAGGTGTGATCGCATCTTTAATCTTGCTTGTCAAGAGCAATTAAATAATTTTGGAGTTGATTTAACTCAACTGGACAAATGTACAGATTATGTGATTAAGACAATCTATGAACACTATCCTACATTAGATATACCTTTCCATAGTCGTTGGCGACATTTTCAGGCAGGAGATTTACCTCGCCTAGCTGAACTTGACCAGATGTTAGTGGGACTCACACCCTTAGAAAAGGCCAAAGTTAAGTTTGATTTAGCCATTATTAGTGTACTACTAGATGCGGGTGCGGGTACACACTGGAAATACCATGAACCTGAAACTGATCTAATATTTAGTCGTTCGGAAGGTTTGGCTGTATGCAGCTTTCGCTGATTCTGTCAAGGTTTTTTTCTAGTAATTCTGATTTTCCTTGGCAAGTTGATGCCAAGGGACTTGAGCAACTTGATGTCCAGACTTTAGCCCAAGGATTCCAAGTTAGTCCAGAAAATCTTTTGGTATGTCTGGAAGGTCGCCTGGAATTGTTGCAACGTTTAGGTGAAGTTCTGGCTCGACATCCCCTTTTTTTTGGTCTTGATCATCCACGGCCAGGAAATATGGTTGATTATTTGTGGCAAAATAAGGCCAAAAATCAAGTTATTACAGCTACTTCAATATTAAATATAGTATTAGAGGACTTGGGAGATATTTGGCCAGGACGGAGTACGATTTCAGGGATTAATTTAGGAGATGTTTGGCCTCATTCTCTCCTCAAAACTGACTGCTTGGGACATGAATATATACCTTTTCATAAATTATCCCAATGGTTGACATATTCTTTGTTAGAACACCTACAAGAATTAGGTTTAAAAATAATCGGATTAGAAAATTTGACGGGATTAGCAGAATATAGAAATGGAGGCTTATTTATAGATATGAGATTAATACAAATTAAAAATAATTTAATTTTACAACAGCAACATTTACCCGCTTCAGAAATTGTTGTAGAATGGAGGGCATTAACTATTAGTCTTTTAGATAAAATTGCTACAGCAATTCAAGAAAAACTTGACTTAACTGCCTCAGAATTACCATTGGTAAAAGTTTTACAAGGAGGCACATGGACAGCAGGACGAAAAATTGTAAAAGAATTAAGAAAAGATGGTGCTACTCCGATTAAAATAAAGAGTGATGGAACTGTTTTTTAATTAGTCATTATGGACTCAATCTCAATTACTGGAATTCGCTGCTACGGATATATCGGATTCTTTCCAGAGGAGAAAGTATTAGGTCAATGGTTTGAAGTAGATTTAACTATTGGTTTAGATTTGACTGATGCTAGTAAAAGTGATGCTCTAGAAGATACTGTAGATTATGGCAATATTGTTAATATTGTCCAAGGACTGGTGAAAAATTCTAGGTTTGCTTTATTAGAAAAAGTAGCGGATGCGATCGCTACAGCTATTTTGCAACTGCCATTAATACAAAATGTCAAAGTTAGTTTAACTAAGTTAGCGGCTCCTATTCCTGATTTTAGTGGCAAAGTTACTATTGAAATTACTAGAGGTAAGGAGGCATTAGTATATAACTAGTAATTAATTAATTGAATTATTATAGTTATATATTATGTAGAGGCGTTTGCTCTAAACGTCTCTACTAATCAATAATTAAATTAATTGTTTACAATGATGGCGAAAGTTACTATTATTAATCATCCATTGGTGCAGCATAAATTAACTCTGATGCGTCAGGTAGGAACTAGCACTGCTAAGTTTCGCCAACTACTAAAAGAAATAGGGATTTTATTAGCTTATGAAGTAACTCGCGATCTACCTATCAAATATGAACAAATTCAGACACCGATGACCTTGATGGATGCACCGATGTTGGCTGCTGATAAAAAATGGTTGTTATTTCTATTATGCGGGCACGTCATGGTATTCTAGATGGAATTTTAGAGTTAATACCTTCAGCTAGGGTTGGGCATATTGGTTGATACCGTGAGCCTTCTAATCTGGTAGCTGTTGAATATTATTTCAAAGTTCCCGATGATGTTGAGCAGCGAGATGTACTCATAGTTGACCCCATGTTGGCAACAGGAAATTCTGCAGTGGCAGCAGTTGATCTCATTAAAGAAACTCACCCAGAGTCAATTAAGTTTTTCTGCTTGTTGGCAGCACCAGAGGGAATTCAACATTTTCAGGAGTATAACCCTGATGTGCCACTGTATACGGCCGCCATCGATGAAAGATTGGATGAACATGGTTATATTATACCAGGCTTAGGAGATGCAGGCGATCGCTTGTACGGAACTAAATAGTTTTTTATAGTTTTTTGACTTATCAGGGTGCGAAGATACTGTTTATTTTACTGATTTTAGTTAAATAAAAATTTGCTGGCAGATGTTTATATAGCAATTCCTATACTGATGAAGTACGCTCATTCATAGGTTTTAGGGAACACTTTACATAGAATAGAATAGGGTTTGCTGAGAAAGTTATAGGGATGAGACTTAGTAGTCAGTAGTCAGTAGTCAGTAGTCAGGAGGAATAGGAATTACAGAAAAAGTACGAGAAAAATTTGTCACTCAATTTTTCCGCCCTTATCTGCTAAAAATCCTAACATTTTTCGGGATTAGCTGTTAAAAGCGGGCACTTTTTTTCGTAAAAAAAGCTTGAGTATTTATCTTTCAATGCTTTGACGCTTAATCAGCCAGCCCTAGAATAGAAATTAAAGATAGGTGTATCTCATTACTCTGGGATAACGCTGTATTTACTTTTAATCCCAACAAATGCTAGAATTAGCTAAGAATTCAACTAATTCTCAAAAGTCACAAAAGTTCATATATACGCCCTGACTATTTATTAATTTAATAGAGGTTAAAAAAACTAGCTATGACAGATAAATACCAAGCAAAAGATGTTGCTTCACCAGATAATAATTCATCTATTAATGTGGTTGAAAATAGCGTCAATCAGATATTAACTAATATTTTAGATCCGAATATTACTCCGTTTCAAAATAATCCAGAGATTCTGAATATTACGGAACGTCAAAAACTTGAAACTTCCATCACATCTTTGTCAACTAACCCAGAAAAAGCATCACCATTTCAAACAGCAAAATTAGAATTTATTCTGGGTTTAAATGAATATAATAATGACAACATCGAAGCAGCTTTAGCACATTTTCAAAAAAGCTTACCAGTATGGGAAGATAGTACAAAAATTTTGCCCGGAGAAGTAATAACTCAACAAATAAATTCTCAACGAGAAAGTTTAGGAGTAGTAGTATTTTATATCGGGTTATGTTACAACCGGATTGGCGATTTAAGTGATAAAAGTGATAAAACAGAAGCAAATAAAGATTGGCAACAAGCACAAATTAATATTCAAAAATGTTTAGATATATTTACTCAAGTAGATCGACAGGAATTAGTAGCTAAATTTATTAGCAAAAAGGGTGCAGTTTTAAAAAAGTTAGAAGCATGGAGTAATTTGTATCAATTAGCTCAAAATGCTTTAGATTTACATCTAACTTATGGTACAGAAGAGCAAATTGCTGAAGATTACGGTTTTCTAGCAGAGGCAGCAATGCACGAGTCAAAATGGGCTCATGCTAGTCAGTTAGCAGAATTAGCACTTGCTATTCAAGATCAGTCTGTAGTAGACCCCCTAGAAATTTCACAAAATCAGAATTCTTATACTTCCATTTTAGCTGAATCTCAGAATAGTTTACATCAGTGGCAAACCACTGTTAAGCAATTAGAAAAAGCCCGTCGTGAAACTAATCCTCACCACGATCCTCACTCCTATATTTCAATCTTAAAGGCTTTAAGAAAGCTTTATTTTGAACAAGACCAATATATAAATGCTGCCAGAATCAAAGAGGAACAATTAAAAATTGAGCATCAGTATGGATTGAGAGCTTTTGTTGGTATAAATCAGTTACAACCACAACAGCATTCTGAGAAAGAAGTAATAATTGCTCCAGAAATTGAAGCTTCTGGTCGTTTGGAAGATGTCAATAATTTAGTGGCTAGGATTAAAAGTGATGACCATAAACTGATAGTAATTTATGGTGCTTCAGGTGTAGGTAAAAGTTCTTTACTTAATGCAGGATTAATACCAGCTTTACTGGAAGAAGAGACAAAACATAATCAAGTTATTCTGCCTATATTACTGCGAGTTTATACAGATTGGATTAGAAATCCTGACTCTACTACTTGGAATCTAGAATATGTGTTGTCAACATTGCAAAAAAGTAATGACGGACATAATTTAAAAGTATTAATTTTAGACCAATTTGAAGAGTTATTTAGTGTTTGTCCGAAAACAGAGCAAAGGTTACCACTTTATCAATTTTTGTTTGACTGTTTAAATTTGAGTTCGGTGAAAGTAATTTTGTCTATCCAAGTAGATTATTTACACTATTTGTTAGAATATGATCGCCTGACTAATTTAGAAGCTGTAATTAATTATGAAATTCTCTCTAAGGAGACTCTTTATTACGTAGATGATTTTTCTCCCAATCAAGCAGAAATGATTATTCAAAGCTTAAATGAAACTACTAAATTAGAATTAGAATCTAATTTAATTGATGAAATAGTAAAAGATTTAAGTTGTGAAGTAGGTACAGTACGTCCAATAGAATTACAGGTGGTAGGCCGTCAACTGGAAGTTGAAGCAGTTACAAGCCTTGAAAAATACTATAAATTAGGAGATAATCCCCATCTAACACTGACGATAAATTTTTTAGATGAAGCGATTAAAGACTGTGGTTTTCTGAATGAACGTATAGCCATACTTGTATTATATTTATTAACAAATGAAAGTGGTACTCGCCCTCTAAAAACTCGCGCTGAATTAGGATCAGATTTGTTAACAGAGGCTAATAAGTTGGATCTGGTTTTAGATGTATTAGTTGCCGAGGGATTGGTCTTATTATTGCCAGAATTACCAGAAAATCGGTATCAATTAGCCCATGATTATTTAATTCCTTTAGTTCGGAAACAAGAGGGAGAAAAATTAATCGCAGAATTGGAGCTAGAAAGGGATATTGCACAACGTAAATTACTGAGCGAAAAACCACATAATTTAATAGATAAAGCAATTTCTTCTGTGTTTCGCTGGATGCGAATTGATTAGACTATTAATAATTTAAGACCAAATTAATACCGTTTTACGTCAGAAGCTTGCCCTCGCCCCGCCAAAGTTTCCCCTGGCGTAGGCGGGGGTTAGAAGTTGAATTTGATAGGCTAAAAACTTTAACAATACAAAAGTTTTAGGGAATTATTTGACATTTATTTAGAGTGTGAAACTATTTGTGATACCAGTTTGAAAAAATCCATTTCCCCGTGGAGGCGGGGAAATGTTATAAATAAATTGGATAATTAAAACACATAATTCAGCTATAAATATCTGATTAAGATTGATTCCCTAACTGCGACCTACCACCTACCACCTAAAACCTAGAATTTTATTTGTAGCAAACATTTATCAATTTGGTATGACATCCTTAAAAGTGAATTGGTATAAAATTATATTTTGATATCTGTTGAAGCTAAAAATTTAGGGGATAGACAAGGAAAAGTTAGAAAAACTTATCAGTCAGTAAATACATGATGTTATCCCCCGATTTTTCCCTATTCTAAAGTTAGCAAATAACCGTAGTTGTTAATTGTACTGCCTCATGTTGTTTTATCCATTCTAAAACCCGATTCCATGCCCACCAAATATCTGGGTCTTCCCCTCTATTCTGACAGGATTTACTACTAATATGAGCAACATGACCGCCGTAACGAGTTAATATTAAATCTATAGCAGAATTACCCTCACAAACTGCTTTTAAATCCGGCACAATTGTCGGATCAAATAGTGGGTCATCCTCAGCATAAATAATCAATGTTTGCTTCTGAATTTGAGGCAAAATATAAAGGGCACTACTTGCTTGATAGTAGGTTTCTACTGATGAAAAACCCAAACTTTCTATAGTAAATTCTTCGTCAAATTTCCAGGTACAATCAGCTCGCTCAATTGCTTCTGGATCGATAAAACCAGGATGGTATTCGTGAATTAACCACGCTAATTTTCTTAAGTTTTCAGTAATTCCTTTATCTAAATACCTACCTAAAGGATGACTGACTAAATAAGAAAGAGAACGCTGAGATTCTAAACTAGGACAAATAACTACAGCTCCACCAATATCATTGTCTTTTAATCCTAATTCTGGAGGAAGATTTGATGCTACTTTTGCTCCCCAAAGTGCTAGTTGACCTCCCAAAGAATAGCCTGTAAACCAAAAATTTGGAGGACAACCAATTGCTTTTGCTTGAGCGGCAATATGCACAAAATCTTCCCCTTCATAAATACCATGGGAGATCAGAGTTGGTGATAGTAATGCGGTCTTTCCATGGGCTCGCCAATCAAATAAAATAACGGCATAACCTTGAGCATAAGCTTTGCGTCCTAATAATCTTAAAAACCATTGATTATTTAGCTCTCCGGTGATTCCATAAGTAGCAATAATCGTACCTCGTGGGTTTTCTGGAATTGCCATCCAACCAAAAATAGGCACATCATTTGCACCAATAAATATTGTGTCTTCGTAAGGAGGCTCAGAAAATGTAGTAGTTTGCTCCCAAAAACGCGGTACCCACAGCGCTGCATAAAGGGTCATTGCTAAACCATTTTTCAGGAACAACGGAGGAGTATAACAAGAATGAGGCATGAATGGATTAAGTCTATGATAAAAGTGTAAATTTGTCAAATTTTAGTATATCAGTATATCATTTGTTCATAAAATTTGCATAAGTAACTGTGGCAATAAAAAAAGATTTTTGCCCTGGTATTTGGTGTATAAAATCTCTAGACTATAGAAGATAAAAAGACAAGTATTTAGCACCTCAAGGAATTGCCATCACCTGGCGATCGCCACATTCATGCAACAAAGCCCCTTGAATAAGAAAAAGCCTTGTAGGGAAGTTCCATGGAACCTCTCTACTGTGGTCTATATAAGTGAAAGTTGCTATAATTACTGATTAGCGATCGCTAACATTCCGGCAAGTTGCTCTTAGGTGGGAAATGCTCCGCAAACGTTCCATGCTGCGCAACGCTAGCGCGTTTCCTGACGGAATGCTCCGCAAATATGTCGCGTTAGCGAAACAACCCAACCTACAAATACTCAAATAACTATTTTTCCAGTCTAATCTTTCCGGTCAAAAATTTCAGAAATTAACTGAATAAATTTGCCATCTTTATCATATTTAACAGTCATCCTTTTATACTTATTTTCTATCATCATCTTACCTGCCACAAGTTCAAATTCTTCTCCTATTTTTACCTTTTCAGGAACATTGATAACTATACCATCAGGCAGAAAAAATGTTTTATTTTTACCAGCAGTTGGATCTAACTCAAGTTTTCTTTGTTCTGATTCTTGGGAAATTTTTAAATCAGGAGTCATAGACTCTTTTTTACCGACCCAATTTCCCGATATATTCTTTAATTCTGCTCCTGGTTTTTCGTCTGGATAACTATTGAGATGTTCTCTAGTTTCTAGAAATCTTTCTAGAGCGCCATTCTCTCCATAAACAACGCCAATGCTAGTCCGAAAATTTTGATATTGGAAAAACAATTCACAACCGAAAGGATTCCCTATTTTTAATTCTGTACACATCCAAATTTTTGCTTCTTCACTTAAAGATAATACCCTCATTGATTCTGATGCCGAATGAGTTACACCATCTGCTTGATTAGCAATTTCTTTCTCAATTTGCCATTTTTTTTCTTCGGTACTACCATCAGAATAAGTATAATTATTTTGCTGATTAATCACTGTTTTATCTTCATTAGCCCAAAATTTTCTGATACCTTGAAAAGATTTTATAACTTCTAATTCTGGAGAATATCTCGTCCAAATACCATACCAAGCTGTTCCTTCTGGAGAAATATCTCCGAATAAGTTAATCCAATTTTGTTCTTGTAGACTCATGTTCATGTATTCTCCAATTTATCTTGAATTTTATACTATTATACATTTCCAATAATAAAAAATAAAATTAATTATCCCACAGAAATCATCATATCATGTTCGGTTGAATGGGTTGGGAGACCAAACCCCTACGAATATTTTAGGAAAGCAGAAGGCAGAAGGATTTTTCAAATTGGTAGCACGATCGCAAATGTGGTTCCCTTTCCGGGTTCCGAATCACAAGTAATTGTACCCCCATGTTTTTCCGCGACAATTTGATGGGCGATCGCCATTCC
>JAAUYJ010061697.1_pt1 | contig 10617 bp, 15 predicted proteins | sample 7278031 | NCBI WGS metagenome assembly JAAUYJ01 (sample SAMN14350222, study PRJNA611818) | marine sediment metagenome | isolation source: surface marine sediment (1.8m) | place: French Polynesia: Moorea | collected 2018-08 | reverse complement strand
GCCAGCAACGAGTCCATCCTGGATCCGCCGCTGCAGAAATGGTGAGACATGGCATAGCGTCTTTAAGAGCCCTCTTTTGCACCTGTGAAAGCCTTGCTTGCCATACTCAGAACAGACCCTAGTTTGCCTGGCTTCTGACATTGCCACAATCCTTTTCTTCGGTATCTATTTATTGCCTCATTTGATCAACAGGCCTAGGTATTATGGGTTAATGTCACTGTATGTATATACAACTTTTCCCATACGTGGGCCAATGCGACAGGAATGTGGTCAATCCCCCCGTGGTCTTTGATCCGAGGTCTCGTCGACCGAGGGTCAAGTCCACCCTATAAAAGAGACTTTTTGTCGTAGCAGAGCGACATCTTCCCCTCCTCCTGCAAACTCGTTCTGCCCCCTTATCATCACGCGTCTCGGTCTCAGAAGACGCCCTCTGCCCGAGTGTGTATGTGTACATTGTCGGGGCAGGAGGACGGTGGTTGTGCGCATCTCGCGGCCGTATGTTAGTATGCTAGTCTTTCTCTTTCCTCACTCCGCTGAGATGGAGTCTAAACTTACCGGGAGACTTACGGGCAAACGCAAGGGGCTACATGTACACATTGTGCAACAAGCGGGCGCCAGGCCAGCGACGCAATTTTAATGCTTGAGTGACGGCGGCGCAAGGTCGCCCTGAGCATTTCGGTCTCTCTTGCTGGCAGATCCAGAGCAATTATTTCCCCCGTCCCTGGGATATGCAGAAATGAATATAGGAATATCCTTTTGCATATACCGTAGATGCATATGAAGCCGGTATGGAAAAAAGATGTGTATCTCTCCTCCTCCGCCAGGTGGAATTTCGTGGTCACCCTGGTGCCCCTGTGGGTGGCGCCAAACCTCATCACCATGGTGGGTCTGGTCATCAACGTGGTCACCTCAGTTATCCTCATGTGGATGTGCCCCACGGCGACGGAGCCTGTACGATTTTTGAATGATATTCTCTTTCAGAAAGCAAAAATAAATAAATGTGCTTCTTTTATTCTTGCACAGGCTCCTGCGTGGCCCACATTCGCCTGCGCCCTTGGCCTGTTCGCGTACCAGACGCTGGACGCCATCGACGGCAAGCAGGCCCGCCGCACCGGCTCGCAGAGCCCGCTGGGGGAGCTGTTCGACCACGGCTGCGACAGCCTCAGCACCGTCTTCGTCACCATGGCCACCGCCTGCGCCGTGTCCCTCGGCCACAACCCGGGATTCCTCCTGCTGCAGTGCCTCAGCGCACCCATACTCTTCTACTGCGCGCACTGGCAGGCATACGTCACAGGTGAGCGCAACACTCGTGTCTAAAAACCCGCAAATATGGATGTAACTCATTTCTCGTCTCCCAGGGACGATGCGCTTCGGCCGCATCGACGTCACCGAGGCTCAGATGACCGTCATCACCGTCATGATGCTCACCGTGGCTCTGGGGCCGTCCTTCTGGGATATTGAGGTAGGACTAGTGCTGCCTTTTGGATTGGAACCCGCCGCTCAACCCCAACGTTCTTAAATTATTCGCAAGATTTGTTTCGAAGATGGTCAAGGTGATTTATTTTTCGTTATGATCCCAAACTCGTCATAGTTCCTCGGCCTGGACCTCCGCTCCGGCCCCACCATCTTCGGCGGCGTCATTTGTTGTTGGTCGATCCTCCAGACCCTGCAGATTATCTCCAACGGAGGAGCTGGGAGGAACGGGTCCACCGTCGCCGTGAGTCACCTTACCCTTCTCCTTTGGTGTCCTGGTGTAGCCTCCTTCTTGCCTGTGCTCCTCTTCCTGGCGACGTCTTCTTGCATGCATCTTAGTACATTTTAGCCATGGGCCCTTCCCTTCCTTCCCTATATTTTCTAGCATGAAAATCTACAGTACTTGTGGTATTTGTATTTACGGTAATTCTTCCTGTACGTTGGTTCGGGGGATTTTTATGCATCCCTGGCGAATTTGGTGGCGGTGTCTTGCTCCATTTCTTCTCGGCGCTGAGGTCATTCCGGTGTCGGTCCTGACATAACATATATCTGATACAACTGCGCTATCCCTTACAACTTCCCCTTTTCCGTTCTCCTTTCCGTCTACTATTTTCTTTCTTTTCCTCCTGGAATTTCCCTTGCAGCTCTGCCGTCTGCCCTTCAGCGGCGCCTCTGCCCTAAAGCCCTCGGTGAAGCTCCGCGACGCCGCCTTCTCCTGCGGGGCAGTCCTGGGCGTCTTCCAGGCAACCAACTTCCTGCACAGCTGCTTCAGGAACCCTGGCGGCTGCGGCAAGAACGGGAGCACCGTTGCCGTAAGACCGAGGAGACAAGGCCCTCCTCCATCTAATATACTCTTCCGTCTGTCTGTGTCTTTGCATGTCTTCTTTGCCCTTTAGTTCTGTCTGTACAAAACAGCTTCATACAAAACAATGGTCTTGTTAGATTTCTCGAAAACTTGTCGCCTGTTTGTTAATTCAGGGCACGAGCGTGATAACCCCAGTGCTCCCCATCATGATGGTGATCGTGCCGGGCGTCGTCATCGCCTCCAACTCCTCGGAGAACGTCTTCGAGGAGAACCCCATCCTCTTCATCGTCACCTGGGGGATCATGGCGGCAAAGGTCACCAACAAGCTCATAGTGAGTTTCCCGGAATGTGAACATTGGCTGTCCAGTGTTTACACTCGTTACTTTCAACAGGTTGCCCACATGTCCAAGAGCGAGCTGAGCAACAACGACATCGTGCTGGTGGTCCCTGCCGCCTTCTTCGTTCGGTCCTACTGCCACCTGGGCGGGATCATCTCGGAGAAGCAGCTCCTGGTCCTCTCGGCCGCGTTCGTCACGGTGGACCTCGTCCTGTACTGTCGAGCGGTGAGAGCTTTGTCGGGGACCGACGATCCCTTGAGCGATGTCAGAACTACTTTTCTCTGTTCTTCCAGGTGTGCTTGGAGATTTGTGACCACCTGAAGGTGGACCTGTTCCGGATCAAGCCAAAGTCCCCCTCGGAGACGGCCTCGACGGCATCCTCCTCCTCCGCCTCCGGCAGCGGGGGCGGAAAGCCGTCTCGAAAGAACAGCAAGTGAAGCGGAGCGGGCCCCTCTGCTCCGTCTACGATATGTGTTTCAGGAAAAAAAGGTGGAGAGGAAAGAAAAAGTAAGCGAACCCCGTGATTGAAGAAGAAGAAAAAGCGCTGATTGTTGAACCGTAGTATCGAGCCGGCTTGTAAAGAAAAAGAAAAAAGTGATCAGAGAGGAGAGAGAAGGAAAAGTAACCATATCTCCCATGGATACAATTCCCGAGCTCTCGATATGTGTTTCGGCAAGCGGTGCATCTTGAGTGTGTAGTAGTATCCCTGGATAGCAACTAGTAGTAGGCGCGCAAGCCGTAGGGACCGATACCCTCCGGCGGCGCGCTACCTCTCTACAGTACTCCGTTATGTACTTGGGTTCCTCTCTGTCTCCTCCTCCTCATTTCCTCATTGTCGATTTAAGTTATACGTATGCCGGTACGTCGCCGCCGCGACTTTTCACTGACTACGCAACACGGAACGTGATGGCGCATAAAGAAAAGAAGGGAAAAGAGAACAAAACATTTAGTGCATCACAGTACTGCAAAACGCACACCACCTCTACCTTGTACTGCAAGCTCGACCGACGACTTCCCTCCTCCCTTCTTCACCCAAATGGTTTTTTCCCTTCAAGAGAATATCGGAATCTTTATTGGTTTTCAATGAAAAATAAAAAGAATTTATATACCACACGAAATATTATTTTTTTATCAGTTGCATTCCTTCGTGCCCGCCGCTTCCGACACCCTTCCTTTCGGTCCCTTGTACGACGCCACCCTCTTGAAGAACTTACAGTGGTCCAGCAGCCACCGGACCTCCTCGTCCGACCCCAGCAGGCCTGGCGCTGCTTCAGACATGGCTTCCAGGCAGTCAAAGTGTCCCCGCAGCGCCGCCGTTCGGCCCAGGTCCTGCTCCTGCCAGATGAGAGTCCGCTCCAGGGCCGACCTTAGTCCTGCGCCGTTGCCGTAGGTTTTCAGGAGTCGTTCGAGGAGGAGCGTCAAGGCCTGCGAATGGCCGCCTTTCACCACCTGCATCACAGAAATAGAAATATTATTGTTTGTTATGATTCTATCCTATTTTCTTGACGCAATTCTCACATCGAAAAGCACGACGGCCTCTCCATCGATGGCTCTCTCTCCCTCACTTGAAGGCGGGGATACCGCCGCCCCAGCCCTGAGCAAGACTTCCAGACACCCGTTATGTCCCCTTGCTGACGCCCAGTGCACCAGGGTCCGGCCCCTCTCGTCCTTGAAGCCGTCCAGGAGCCGGGCCAGGCTCACTTCCTCGGGAAGATGCCTCTCCTCTTGACGAAGGATGTATTCCAGCAGGTCTGCTCTCTTATGGCTCACGCAGAGCTGAAGCAACCTGTCCAAGGAAAACTTTTTTCATTTCATAAGAATTCTTGACGATCCCTCTTTTTCATACCATGGTTTTCTCAATGAGGCACTGACGGCAGCAACTGTGGAGTTTTCGCCCTTTGTGAAATCGCCTTCGATACAGTCCAGCACCAGCTCACAGCACTCCCTGCTGCTGTTCGCCACCGCCATTTCCACCACCTCCTGGTTCACTACTTTTTTCAGGGCTGAGTCGTCGTCCTCGCAGATGCTACCCAGGACAATTCGAAGAATTTCCAGCTGGTTCTCTTCCAGCGTCTGCCTTATCAGACTCTTGAACCCTGAGATATTTTCCGCGTTTTGGCCAATAAGGCCTTTCGAGCCGTCCTTCCTCTTCTCCAGCAGGTGATCCAGGAGGAGCTTCAGCACTTCGGCCGAGTTGACTTTGAGGGCGGTGAGGACGACCTGAAAGTCAATTTCTCCCTTGCTGTTGCTGAGGCAACCCGCGGTCTCCCAAGGGGCGCTGTGGCTCTCGTGGTAGTCCAGCAGGATGGTGCACACCGTCGCGCTCTGGCGGTACACCGCATATTGCAATAGACTGAGAAGAAGAGGATAATGCAGTTTTACTGAACTAGAAGTTGTTTGAGCTGCAGTTGCTCTTGTTTTCTAGAGTTGCTGCTGCTATTCTTACTGGGAACGGAGCTGTTGCTGCTGCTGTTGCTTTTTTTTGTCGGAAATGAAGTTGCTGCTGCTTTGCCAGTGTTGTTGCTACTTGATACAAAGTAGCTACCCCTTTATTTGTGGTGCGCTGCTCTACGTACGGTACGTAATGCAGCTCGCTTCGTACCTCGTTGACAGCCCAAGGAGCACCTCGCGCCGGGAGTCAACCTTGCTGGAGGACCTGGTCACCCCCGTCCAATCCTGCACGAACTTGGCCTTGGGCACAGAGAGGTAGTCGATGATTATCCTGCAGCACGGCAGGTCCCTCCTGCCCAGGGCCATATGCAGCGGAGTCAGGCCCGAGCGAGCGGTGGGAAACTCGACATCGACGTCTTCCTCGCACGGTTTCAGGAAGCTCAAGAGGTACACCAGGTTCTCCAGTCTCCCGTGCTTGGCAGCGTAGTGGAAAGGGGTCATCCTTGAAAACAAATTTTAAAGATAGTTTTGTTGACAGAAAATCCCGAGAAAAAAATGTTTTTATACCCTGCTCCGTCAGTGTCTTTTGCCATGTCCATCACCCTCTGCCGGATCTGGCTTTTGAAGGAGGCTGGATCGAGGTTGCTCTGAGCGCAGTCGGTGTACGGGTACCGGGACCTCCACAGTATGGACTCCACGCTCCTCTCGTTGGTCCTCATGCAGGCCAGGTGCAACAGGTTGGCGCCCCTGCGCCTGCGCTCGTCCGCCCCGTCCAACGGCGCGCTGCCGGCAGAGTTGCGCGGGTGCGTCACCAGGATCCTGGCGCACCTTGCGCCGCCGCTGCCGCCGCGCCTCAGGGCCAGGTCGAGCGGCGTCAGGCCGTTGGCGTCCTCTGCGTCGATGTCCCGCCGCCGCTGGACGGCCTCTGCCAGTGGAGCTAGACAGGAGGCGCGGCCAGATGCGGCGGCCACGTGAAGGGGGGTTCGACCAGCGGGATCGTCAACGCGAGGGCTTAGTAGTAGGAAAGAAATATTTTTTCTACATATTTTTTCTTGCATGCTGCAAGTATTGTGATGTTGATGCATGTCTGTAATAGCGACTGCAGTTGACCCTGTTGATTCCATTGAGGCTGCTTTTGCTACTATTGCTAATGATTTTGTAAGTAATTTCCTTTGTTTTCTACCATTGTGTCTATTACGTTTGTTGCTGCTGGTTTTGTTGAAATCGTTTCGTAGGTGAGTTTGTTCTTGCTTCTTCTTTAGGCGCTGAGCTTCTACAGTATTGTTGCTGTTGTTCCTTCTGCTGATGCTGCTTTTGCTCCTGTGCTATTGCTTCTATATTTATGCTGCTTCTGTTGTTGCTTTAGCTGCTACTGCTACCGTAGCTGTAATTGTTGTAACTACTTCTGTTTAGCTGCTGCTGCTTTTGTTGTTGTTGCTACTGCTGATTTAGCTCTGTTGCTGCTGTTGCTCGTGTTGTTGCTATTAATGTTGCTTAGCTGCTGTTGCTGTTACTGTTGCTATTTCAGCTGCTGTTGCTGCTGCTGCTACTACTGTTTTTGCTAACGTTGCGGCTGTTGCTGTTACTACTGCTGTTGCTGCACCTGTCTTTGATATTGCTAATGGCACACGCATTGCAAGATATTACTTTACTGGATCCTACCTCGCTGCGTGCATGAGTAGAACCCTCACGCACCGCTCATGCCCCTTCCTGCAAGCGATATGCAGCGGGAAGTCCCCCTCGGAGTCTGGCCTGTTGACAGCCTCTTTCTTGTCGCCGGAGGAGGCCGCCGTGAGGATGTTGCCCAACTCCTCCCCGTCGCCGAACTCGACCAGGGAGCAGACCAAGCTGCGATGGAGGATGCCGCCGCGGCGAAAGGTCAGCAGGTGGGTCAGCTTGAACACGTTGGCGTAGTCGCTCAGGACTTGCAACAGGCAGCAAAGGAGGAAGCTGAAACGGTAAATGAAGAAAAATACTCCAGTGGCGAAGGGGTGGTACACACATTTGCTATTTCCCTACCTGACCATAAGCATGACGTTGAGGTAGGGAACGAGAACCAGCAGGAGGATGTCCGACGGACTTTCACTATCGCCACAGATCCTCACCAGCGGTTGCCAGCAGGACTTCGAGCAGAGGCTAACCCAGCTATGACAGAGGTGCAGCGTGCCGTTGATGCCATCCTCTATGCTTTGGACCAAGATGCCGGTGGCATTGTTGTCCGCTTCTTTGTCGAGGTCCCAGTAGCAGTGTTCAATTTTCGAAGCATTCGTCCTGCTATGTTGGAAGCAAAATGTGATGGGCGGGTTTCCGGCCATGTTAGGAGGCCTCTCCTGCACGATCAGCACCGTTGCCTGCAGCCACAGCCCCAGGCACAGGGTGGACGAGAGACCGGACACGGCCAGGAGGTTTGACCTGTGGTTGCCCACCACGCAGGGGGAAAGGACGGAGGTGAAGACGGCGTTCCATTTGAGGTTAGCGGCCTCAAAAATACGTGAACGCTTGGTGCCATTTTGCTTTAGGCTCTTCTCTATCCGGAATACGCTGGAATTTTATATACTGTATATACTTTCAGCTTAGCAGTTTTGTCAATGTTCATACAAATTTAAAAAAACTCATAATGACTTTCTTCACCTGAGTACTATCCAGTTGTGCAACAGCGATCCGAGCAGGAATAGAAGTCCGAATGCCCTCACGTGAGCAATAATGACCGCCCAGGTGCACACGTTGGTGAAGACTATTACCAGGTATGGCGGTAAGACCAGCGCCAGGTTCTTGGCGAATGGCGGGTTTGGGTCGGCCAGGGGCTCCATCCGCTGGTGGTGGTACGCCTTGGCTGAGGCCAGGCACAGGGACAGGAAGCTGATGGGCATCGACAGGGCCTGGGTTTTGGCTGCACATAAACAAGAACATATTTAAAACTGCGAAACAGACGATTCTAATTTCTTAATGAGAAAGATACTATTTGGCAATGATGATAGGCCTACTTACTAATGAAACCGAATCTCATGACTATTGAGAGTTGCAGGATGAACTGAGGCCCCGCCTCCAGGAATGCCTCGTAGAAACCAAGCCGCCCGGCCTTGCGCTGGATCTTCTCCACATCCTTGCTGTAACGGCTGTCGTCGGTGTCAGTAGCCACCAGGCGTAGGAAGAGGAGGAAGTTCCTGACATAAAGACAAATATTTTCTTATTGATCACTCTGGCATCTGAAAGTAAAAAAATCATACACGCATGGTTGCATGAAAGGCAGGTGGAAGGCGGCCTGTAAGAGGTATGTCTTGGCCACGAATGGCCTTTCCTCCTGGGCAATCTGCCCAGCCGTCGGCTGCCGGTTCAGGTTGAGGGCGGCCCCCAGGCAGAAGGCCACAGAGGGAAAGAACGGTAGGATGAGGGTGAAAGCTCCCCAATAAATATGACCTGTAAAAAAATGGTAAACATATTTCCAAAACCTTTAGCTTTTTTGACATGTCAACCGTGGTAAAGCAGCCCCACTCCTCCAATGAAGTCCGTGACAATGTCTGCGGCCAAGAGGAGGAAGTGGAAGAGGAAGAACTTTGCCAGGAGGGCGATCCTGTCTGTGGAACAACAGCCGAAGAGCAGCACCCTCGGCCTGCCCGCCCTCCTCGACGCCAGTGAGTTATCCCTCTCCCTCGCCCCTCTCTGGCGCCCGCGAGAAAGGCCGCTGTACAGCAGGTCCCGAAGGGTCGGGGTGAGGAGGAGCAAGGGCGGTCGCTTGTTGTTGTTGTCCTTGTCGGGAGAGAGGCGATCTTCCATGTCGCTTCCGTCGGTCGAAGCACTTTCTCCGCCTCCATCTTCCTCGCCTTCCTCCCCCTCCTCACATCCTCCGTCAAAGTCATCTTCGATCTCCAAGCCACCTCGATTGACCGTTCCTCCTGCTGCGGTAAAACCATTATTAGTTTATTTCGCTCTGATTTCTGCTACAATTAGTAAAAGAGGATACCCTGGCTGTCCTCGGCGACTCCCCCGCCCGCCATGGCGTCCATTTCAAGAGCCTCGTTCTCCGCCATGTTTGCTATGGAACCTGGAAAAAAGTTTATCTGCGTGGTGTAGCTCATATGGCAAATTTGACGATTGCACTTATACTGCGCCGCATAATTATTGCTGTTGTTGCTAAAAGCGAAGAGTTAGTGGGTCTACAAGTTCAGTTTGTAAGTGTCTAAAGCGATAAAAGCATCAAGAAACAACGCGTGTAAAAATGGCAAAAAGAACCAATCGAGCACAACGACAAGCCGGTCGGTCTCGGCAATATAAACAAGTATTTTATTTTTTTAAAAAAAACGAGATCGACAATGCTGTGCGCTATTTTTTTTAAACATTTCCCTTTTTGATTTGCATATGTTTTCTCATATCCCTGTCCAGATTCCCTGGCACGTCCACGAACACCTTGTCCCTCCCTACGGACTCCACAAATCGGGCCAGCTCCTCCCCGTTGACCGGGTCCCCAGAGGAGCTCCAGACCGTCAGGGTGGCCCCATCCCCGGCAGAACTCAAAAGACTATTCAGAAAGACCATGCTGGCCAGGCAGAAACTATTTTTTTCCTGTAGCAGTACCTTTTGAGAGTATCGAGAGAATTCACCGCCAGCGCCGCCCTTACAGGAAAGGTTATATTATTCGCTCCTCCAAGCAGCCCGTTTGCCAAGAGGAGTTCCAGCATTGGATCTGCGTGCTCCTCTTTGGTATAGCACCCTTGGCTTCCGACAATGCCTGTGGTCCAGCCCAGGCTGAGGAGGTGATTGTTGTTCCACGGCTGGAATTGTGGGCGCGATGAGAGGAATCTCGACGCGTCCACAGCTGCTTGCAGCCCCTGGCCGCCAGGACCTGGGAGGATGTCGGCGTTGAGCCAAACGGGGAAATTCATCTGATTTATTTAAAACAGGCGAACATTAGCAATTAGCAGTTGAAAACTATGTCATTCTGAAGTCTTAATGCACCTCAAACTTTTGCAAGACCTGGATGGACTTCTGGACTACGTCAATGTCCTTGAAGTCCAGCTTTATTCCCTTGCGGAGCCCCCTCTGTCGCACAGCCTGCGAGAGCACCGTGATTACGGAGGTGTAGTAAATAGTATGTATTAACATACAAAATTCCTCTTTCGACAACCTTTGAAATTGAGGAGAGGAAATCCTCTAGACTGAGGTCCGACGTCGTGTCTGGAGGGTGGGCCATGATGGGGAGTGGAGTGGCCGTGTCGCTCTTCTTGCGGGACAGCGACCATAATTTTAAAAGCTGAGAAACTGGGAACAGCGAACAATTACCGAAATTCCTTCTCCAACTAGGGTGCCGCGGCTGACGTCCGCCTCGAGCATCATGATGGAATCTGGACGAAAGAGCAAAGGAGCGACCGCGTTTTTGGAGAAATTTCGTGCTCCGAAAATTAAAGAGCCACTGGAAGAAACTTGCCGTCATGAAGAGCGGCCTCCAACTCTCTCCTGGAATTTGTGGCGTGAGCCCAGGTGGTCTGGGTCAGGTCGCCCCCGGTCTCTGGCCAGAAGAAATCCATGGCGAGAGAGTGTCGGCATGGGCAACAGGCAACAGCTAGCCACCGACCGACTGAACCAGCAACAAGTTTTTATGGGCCAAGTTTAGTT
>JAAUYJ010055497.1_pt1 | contig 10620 bp, 7 predicted proteins | sample 7278031 | NCBI WGS metagenome assembly JAAUYJ01 (sample SAMN14350222, study PRJNA611818) | marine sediment metagenome | isolation source: surface marine sediment (1.8m) | place: French Polynesia: Moorea | collected 2018-08 | reverse complement strand
GTAGTTCCACTTCTGCTGAAGGGAATGCCGACACTGTCACGATTAATGCTAGTGATTCTATTGAATTAAACGGTAGTTCCTCCAGGGGAAGAAGCGGTTTATTTACTAGTGCCATACAAGGAAGTGGAGAAGGCGGAAATATAAATATTTTTACTGATGAATTAAGGATTAGTAATGGTGCAACTATTTCTGCTAGCAACTTTCAAAGCTTGGGTTTGGCTTCTCCAGGTACAGGAGAACCAGGAAATATTAGTATAAAAGCTAATTCTCTTAATCTAAGTAATGAAGCCAGAATTGTAGCTGCTACTCAAGCTGAAACTGGTAATAGTGCCAACATTAATCTCGAAATTGCCGATGAAATTGTTTTACGGAATAACAGTTTCATTTCTGTTGAGGCTTTAAATAATGCTAATGGCGGTAGCTTAACTATTGATACTGATTTTCTAGTAGCTATTCCTAATGAAAACAGCGATATTATTGCTAATGCCTTTTCTGGTAGTGGAGGTCGAATCAACATTAATGCAGTAGGTATTTTTGGTATTGAAGCCAGAGAAGAACTGACACCAAAAAGTGATATTACCGCTTTTTCTCAGATCAATCCTAACTTAAATGGTCAGATAAATCTTAATACTCTGGAAATAGACCCGAGTCGTGAGCTATTTATTTTACCTGACCAACCTCTAAATGCACAAATTTCCACTCTTTGTACCCCAGGAACAGCAGAAGCCAAAAGCAAATTTATTATCACTGGAAGAGGCGGTATCGCTCCCAACACTTTAGAAGCTATGCAAATAAATCCTATTGCACCAGATTGGGTAGAGCTTCCACAAAAACCAAATAACTCTTCTGAAATAAATTCATCTTCTTTTTCCGTTCCTAATCCTACTCCCCAAATTGTAGAAGCTCAAGGATGGATAAGAGATGAAAATGGTGAAGTGATACTAGTGGCTGATGTAAATAATGTTACGGGATATGATCCTTGGCAACAGCCTAGACAATGCGCTAATAATTAACATCAGTTCCTTTTTTGATGACAAAGATCAGTATTTTCCCATCAGAAAAGTCATAAGTGAAGTATCCGCAACGCAGTTCGTTGCGGATACTTTCTGCTCTATTGGCTATCTTAATTGCAAAAAGAGGACTCCCGTTAAAGCCGACAGGCTTAACGGCGAGGTCGCTCCCCGCGTCTTCGACGGGAATTTTTGCCCACAAACAAATATATTTTAGCCTACTTAACATTTTCTACACACATTTTTATCTTGTGTAGGCTAAAATATAACCATGATGATATTAAGTTACGAGTACAAACTAGAGCCAACTCCTGAGCAAATTGCATACATTGAGAACACACTTGATGTATGTAGAAGTGTTTGGAATTTTGCTCTGCAAGAGCGAAAAGACTGGTGCAAGTCTCGTAAGTCACCTGTAAATGCTTGTTCAATTGAACACGAATACATCATGTCAGTTGATGAGCCATTCCCCAAGTACCATAGACAAGCCAAGTTATTAACAAACGCCAAGAAAGATCACGAATTTCTCAAATCTGCTAATGCTCAAGTATTACAGCAAACGTTGAGAACTTTAGACAGAGCTTGGGATGATATGAAAGCTAGAGGGTTTGGATTCCCTCGCTTTAAAAATAAATATCGAATGAGGTCATTTGTTTTTCCTCAACTGGGCAAAAACCCCATAAATAATCAATCAATTAAATTACCTGGCTTGAAAGAGGTAAAGTGGAGAATGTCTCGTCCCATACCTGATGGTTTTGTTCCTCGCTGTGCAAGAATAGTTAGAAAAGCATCTGGTTATTTTGTGATGCTGTCACTACAGCTAAATGTTGATGTTCCTAATCCAATGCCTCATGGTCATCCAAGAGGTTTAGACTTGGGTTTTGATAAGTTTGTAGCTACCAGTGATGGTGAAGAGATTAAACGACCTCGATTTCTTAAAAACCTACAATACAAGCTTAAATTGCTGTCTCGCAGGTTAAAGAATAAACAAAAAGGGTCAAGCAATCGACACAAGTTAAACCAAAAAATAGCTAGATTACATCAACGTATTTCTGATACTAGAAAAGATTGGCACTTTAAACTAGCTCATCATCTTTGTAATGGTGCTGGAATGTTGTTTGTTGAAGACATTAACTTTGTCAGTTGGCAAAGAGGGATGTTTTCAAACCAGAGCGCAGATGCTGGTTTTGGTCAGTTTGTTAACATTTTAGAGTGGATTTGTTTTCGCCGTGATGTGTATTTTGCCAAGGTCAATAAAGATGGGACATCACAGACTTGTCCTAACTGTGGCGCACATACAGGGAAGAAGACTTTAGATATTCGCTCTCACAACTGTAATGAGTGTGGATATTATACCACTACAAGGGATGTGGCAGCTAGTCAAGAAGTAAGAAATCGTGGAGTAAGCGCGCTAGGGCATAGCGTGTTAGAAAATGTCTGTGGACTGGATGCGACAGGGAGTATCGGTCACGATATTCTAGTTGGCACAGGGCGAAGCAGAAAACTAGCATCGTGAGGTGTTAGAATCTCCCGTTAAAAATCTTGAGGACACGGGTTCTGAGGTCTCCTCAGAACCGTGAGATGTCCGTTGATTTTAACTGTGAGAGCGTGTCAATCCCTACTACTAGAAGTTAACGACAGTTTTTCCTTCTAGAAAATAAAGTCCTCTACACCAATTTCAAAAGCTTGGGTGTTTTCCACCACAGCTAAAACTATGTTGTTGTTACTGATAACAGTATCGCTACCAGTTGAAAGAATATTGAGATTCTCAAAGGATAATCCTGTACCTAAAACGAATTTATCTAGATCATCTTCAAAGTCCACGATAGTTTCTCCACCTTGACCAGAAGCTAAGACAAATTGGTCAGCACCAGCACCACCAGTAAGGAAGTCATTACCACCTCCACCTTGAAGCTGGTCGTTCCCGTTACCACCTAAGAGATTGTCATTACCGTTACCACCAAAAAGCCGATCATTTCCGTTTTCACCTAAGATAAAATCATCACCGTTACCACCAAAGATGCGATCTCTTCCAGCATTACCATTAAGGAAGTCATCATCTGCTCCTCCAAGAAGCTCGTCGTTACCGTTACCACCTTCTAAAGTGTCATTACCTGGATTACCTTCCAGGGTATCATTACCATCCCCACCTAAGAGAGAATCACTACCGCTACCACCAGAAATGATATCATCACCAATGTTACCGTTAAGAATATCCCCATCATCCCCACCAGCGAGAATGTCATTACCATCTCCTCCTAAAAGGTTGTCTATGCCATCTCCACCGCCGAGAGTGTCGTTACCAGTACCCCCTTCAAGTAAGTCATCACCAGTTTCACCTTGAAGAACATCATCACCATCTTGCCCTAAGAGATTATCATTATCTTCTCCACCTAAGAGAGTATCATTACCAGTACCCCCTTCAAGTAAGTCATCACCAGTTTCACCTTGAAGAACATCATCACCATCTCCTCCTAAAAGGTTGTCTATACCATCTCCACCTAAGAGAGTGTCATTACCAGTACCCCCTTCAAGTAAGTCATTAGCTGCTAGTCCACTAATTAGGTCATTACCTGCTAGTCCACGAATGATATCGTTTTGATTAGTTCCATCAAGGGTATCATCAGCAGAAGTACCTTCAACAGGTGTGATGATCTGAAAATTGTCTATTAATAAACCAGAATTAACAATATTATCTGCAACATCAACAACTCCCAATCCTACTGTAATTGTTGTATCAACAGCAGACTCAAAGGTAAAGGTTTGATAACCAGTTTCTTCAAAAAATGGGCTAGAAGAAAGCACAAAAGTACTGTTGGTATCAGCTAGTTCTGAAGCAGAATCAATGGAGACAAAAGCAAAATCATTAAAAAAGCTAGGAGTTCCTTCATCAGTTAGAAAATTCCAATCAAAGGACAAAACTTGTCCAGCTTCGATAGTAATAGGAGCAAGTTGAATAGCAGAACCTTCAGTAGCATCGCCATTACTAAGGTTATCTATATCTCCTGCATCTAATCCTAGAAAAGTCTCTAATTCAGCATCAGTTACTGAATCAAAATCATCAGTGGTAATCAAAGCTTGAAACTCCCCGTCAGTAGGAGTTACACCAAAGTCTGCTGTTTCAATACTAGCAACGCCAATGGTTTCAAAGTCTTGGAAATCGCCAGTTTCAAAACTAAGGTTCAAATCTTCAAACATTTCAAACAATCCTTGAATATGAGTTGTATCTAATAACTTTTCAGCCCTTGTTTAAAAAAGTTTGGTAATTTAATCGTAAAACTATACAAAACTTCATAATAGCTATAGCAACCAGATTGGCTAAAAATGATCTTGAGAGCTACAAATACCATTTCGATTTAAGGAAAGCGTGACTAGTGAAGTTGTTGCTGCTCATGCACAGCCAAAGATGGTTGTATGTAAGTAACTAGTTAAAATGTAGAATCAGTAAAAATTCAGCTACTTTTTATTGATGAAACTGATATCCTCGTCAATCCTTGGTTTATGCTGTGGAACAACATTAATTGCTCCAGCTTCGGCTCAGATTACTACAGATGGCACTACGAATACTACTGTAACTCCTACTGATAATGGGATTCAGATAGATAATGGCTCACGTGCTGGAGGTAATTTATTTCACAGTTTTGAAGAGTTTTCTATACCAAATGGAAGTGAAGCTTTCTTTAACAATGCTAGTGATATAGTTAATATCTTGTCTCGGGTTACAGGCGGAAATATCTCCAATATTGATGGTTTGATTCGTGCTAATGGTGCAGCAAATTTATTTTTAATCAATCCTGCTGGCATTATTTTTGGCGAAGGTGCAAGGTTAGATATTGGTGGTTCATTTAATATTGAAAGATTAAATCTTCAAGATGGAGGACAAATTTCATCAACTAGTGGAATTGCAACAAGTCAAGAAAATATTACTCAAGCTGGAGCAGCTGGAAATATCACCATAAATGCTTCTGAATCAATAGAAATATCTGGTGGCTCTGATAATATTGTTGTACCTAGTCTGATCGCAATTTCTAGTTTCACTGAAAATAGTGCAGGAGATATAAATATCACTACTAATTCTCTGTCTCTGTTTAATATTCAAGATCAAGGACAAATTTTCAGTAGCGATGACTTTAGTCTTGAGACAAACAGCGTTTCAGTAGAAGAACAAGAAGTAAGACCAGAACCTATTTTAATACCAGAAACCTTGATTTCAAGTCTGCATCGCGTTGTCGCACCAAGAGAACCTCTAAACTCAGAAATTGCACAAATTTGTCACCCTCGTACAACTCAAGCCAAGAGCGAATTTATTATTACTGGAAGAGGTGGTATAACTCCTAATACTTTAGAAGCTTTGCAAATCAATCCTATCGCACCAGATTGGGTAGAGCTTCCAGAAGCACAAAATAACTCTTCTGAAATAAGTTCTTCTTCTTTTTCTGTTCCTAATCCTACTCCCCAAATTGTGGAAGCTATTGGATGGATAAGAGATGAAAGCGGTGAAGTGATACTGGTTGCTGATGTAAATAATGTTACGGGCTATGATTCAATGCAAAAGCCCAGACAATGCGCTAATAATTAGTATGCCTCCCAACATTGGGGGTAAATTGGGGGGATTTCTGGGGGACTTGAAGTATTTTATGATGCCTTAAGTCACCTTTATCAAACGGATTTTAAAAATATCTCTTTTTTGTTTTCTTTCTTGACTATCGGACAATTATGTCCGATAGTGGAGGCTATGAAAGGAAGCGAGTTCATTCGGAAGGTTAAGAAACTGGCAAAAAAGCGCGGTATTGAGTCTCGTGTCGATCAAAAGCGGTGCGACCCCGCGTCGGCGTAAGACGCAAGGGAACGCGCACCAAGACAGCGGGGAAAAGGCTCTCACGTAACCCTTTATTTTGGTAAACGATTCACTATAGTTAGAAATCCCAAGGATGAATTGAAAACAGGAACTCTTAAAGCCATGCTTACTCAATTAGGAATTAGAGAAGATGAATTATAGTCAGGTAATTATTATGAAACGATTTTCTTATCCAGCTACTTTTACCCCCGATGATGATGGGGGTTTTGTGGTAACATTTCGAGATTTGCCAGAAGCGATTACTCACGGGGATACAAAGCAAGAAGCATTAGTCGAGGCAACTGATTGTTTAGAAGAAGCGATCGCTGCTAGGATTGATGATAAGTTAGATATTCCTTCTCCTTCCCAATGCCACAATCATGAATATGTAGTCATACTACCAATTCAAACTGCGCTTAAGGCTACTCTCTATTTGGCGATGCAAGAAGCTTCAATAACTAAGGTACAATTAGCTCGCTTACTGGAAGTTGATGAAAAAGAAGTTAGGCGTATTCTCGATCCGCGTCATGCAACTAAATTATCAACTATAGAACGCGCTTTGTCCGCATTAGGTAAAAGAATTGAGTTACAGCTAGTTTAACTATTGAAAGGATGAGGATTGAGGGATAAGGACTTGATAAGGAGAAAGGACATCATTTCTTCAAAGCCAATTCCCTAGTAAAATAAACGCAGACCAAAAACGAGGATGGGAGTAGTTTCCTTTCAAAAGAGAAAGTTGAGCGCGACGTAGAGCTTCTCCTTTACTGATTCCAGTCTTTAACTCTTGGTAAAAGTAGTTCATTAGCTTGGAGGTAGATTTATCATCCACTAACCACAAGGAAGCTAGGGTACTCCGCGCACCTGCTCTTACTGCTACTCCTGCTATTCCTAGTGCAGCACGCTTGTCTCCAGAGGCGGTTTCGCAAGCACTGAGGACTAAAAGCTCTAAAGCCTCTGACTGACTTATATCTCTAGTTCTTAATAAATTATCTAACTCTTTGACATTAATCGGTTGATCCCACGCCAAAATAAAGGTATCTTCTGCTTGGGAACTGAATTGACCATGAGTAGCGATGTGTAATACGGAAGTGGGAGTGGAGCTAACTTCTTGATTGAGGTTGTTACTGGTAAATTCTTGATTCAGCAAAACTTCAGTGGGAATCTTGTCTTCAATTTGCTCTAATTCTTGTGTTACGTATTGAAGGGGAGAAAAACCAAAGCGAGATTGGCTAAGTCCTGCGGTTATTGCTTTTAAGGGAATATCGGTGACTGGTCGTGGTTCAAATAATTGTAAACCTGGTGTTAAAGCTAAGTTATATTTTTCTACTAAATACTGTTCTCCATCGTGAAGCACAGCCATAGGTATATTCTGTAATAAGTCATCTAAGACAAATACTAAAGTTTCTATTTCTTGTTGCTCTAAGTCAGTTTGAATTGGTCGCAATAACCAATCATATAATTTTTGGGATAGGGGGAAAATCTGCTTTGAGGAAGTGTAAGGTAAAATTAAACTTCTTCTTAGTTGTGCGATCAGACTTTCTAATTCACGAGAACTTACGTTTGTTTTATACCGACGCAATTCTTGTCCTGGCAGTGAAAGGATTACTTCTAACCGCTCATCTAACACAATAGTATAGATAACTGCTGCTTTTTGATCTACAAAATCCGCTTGCTGGAAAACTAAACAGTCTTCTCTAAGAAAATTAACTATCTCGTCTCTACGCAGAGATTCAATAGTATTGCGTACTTGTTCGAGGGTAGTTTGACTGGGTTGAGAGCTATCATCAGAATCAAGAAGTAATTTAACTAGCTGTCGATAAATAGGTTCAACTTCTTCTCGAAAGGAAAACTGAACATCAGGATTAGTAGCAACTAAATCTCGACGCAGAGTATTGAGAGTTTTAATTGCTTCATTGTAAGATGCGATCGCCTTAGCTGAGTCTCCTTGTTGTTGTAGTATTCTACCATACTGCCATTGCCAACTATAAACAAGCTCTGTTGCTTGTGATGCTTGAGCAATAACTAATGCTTGTTTTGTCAACTCAATGGCTATTTCTGATTGTTGAGTTTGTTCGTAAAGTTGAGCAAGTTGTCCTAATGCGGAACTTTCTCCTGTTTTATCTCCTAGTTTTTCGGCTTTTTGGCTGGCTTGAGCTAGTATTTGGGCAATATCTTGAATGGATGGCAAATTATTATCACTTTTTTCTCTAATATTGTTGAGATTCTTCGCTAAAACAATTTGAGCATACACTTTAATACGACTTAAAGGTAGTTGGTTAATTTGTGCTTGAATTTGAGGTAATAGCACCAAAGCTGTATTGTCTTTTCCTTCTTGTATTAATAGACTTTGTTGATGTAATTGTGCTTGAATTTTTAGATTGCCAGAAGTAGAGTTAGTCTCTGCTTGTTGATAAAAATTGAGCGCGGTTTCAGGTTGCTGTTGAGCTTGTGCAGTTTTACCCAGAGCTAAACAAATATTTCCCACAATGGTTGAATTAGGAAAAGCTTGGGCGATTGTTAAACTTTGTTCTAAAATCTGACGTGATTCGTTTAAATCTCCTGTAATTCGTAATATATTACCAAGATTGCGTAATCCCTCGGCTTTGAGCCGGGAATCTGGTTGTTTTTGCAGCAGTTGGTTAGTTTCAGTTAAAGTTTCTTCTGCTTGACGATAAAATCCTAATCCTTGCATAGCAGAGGCAGCATTAATTTTACTCCGAATTGCTTTAGTTTCCTGGTCTGTTTGCTGATAAATCTCTGCTGCTTTTTGCCAGGAAGATAGAGCGGGTTGAAATTGCGATCGCGAAAATTGTAAGCTAGCCTTAATATCTAAAGCTGGAGCTAATAGCTGGCGAGCTTCTGTTTCTTCGATTAATTGTAAACTTTTGGCGATCGCATTATCGGCTAATTCCCATCTTCCTAGTTGCTGGTAAGCCGAGGAAAGATTAATTAAAGTCATTGCTTGCGCTAAAATATCTTCCCTTTCCTGAAAGACTACTGCTGCTTGCTCTAAAACTTCTACTGCTTCGAGATATTCTCCCTCTTGATAGAGAGTTTTACCCTGTGATAGAAGCTGATGTCCTGGCTGTGAAATAGCTCCCTTAACTGACCACAATAGGAAATCGGTAGAAGAGAAGATAATAAAGATAGCAATGATGAAACTTAAAAATAAACGTGCTAGTATTCTTTTTTCCCTTTTGATTTGTCCTTTGACTTTTAAAAAGGGTTGTATTGTATTGAAAAATAAAGACCATTTTCTTGCCATGTCGTTTCCGTAGATTTTGTAACTGCAATTAGAGGAATACCCCAATCAAAACGAGCTGAAAAGCGATCGCCAATTGACCAACGTAAACCCAATCCTATAGATGCTAAAGTATTCGATTCTGGGATTTCTTGTTCTACATTCCAGACAACTCCCACATCTGCAAAAGGAGCTATCTGCACTACACTATTTTGAGCAAGACGAAACAGAGGGATTTGAACTTCAACAGAAGCAAAAGCACCATTATCTGCTAAAAGCCTGTCTTGTCGATAACCTCTGACACTATCTATTCCCCCAATACCATATTGTTCCAAAGATACCAGAGATGTAGAAGCCAATTGCATTGAACCTCGCAATAACAGTCTGCTATCATCTCCTAATAGAAGCACCCATTGAGCTTGTCCCTGCCAAGAAAAAAAGCGACTATCAGGCTCAGGATCGGGATTAATAGTAGCATCAAAAGCACCAATTCCCAGATTGAATTGCGACCTTAAAGCAAACACCTCACGATTATTGCGACTGATATACTCTTGGAAAAACCGTAAGGCTGTCACCCTAATTTCTCCATCTTCATTAGCACCAGGAGAAGGAAAACCCAATTGCTCTCCACCAGGAGCAAAAATCACCTCACTATTGCGCCTTGAAGCAGTAAACCCAAAAGCTAACTCTTGAGTTGGAGTACGAATTACTGGCTGTCGCAGACTTAATTGATAGTAGTTAGAAGACGATTCTATATCTAAGATATTGATATGATGAGAATACTAGCACCAGGATTACTGCCTAAAGATAGTTCAGCAGATATATTCTCGATTAAAGGATCTAACAGTAACAATTGCAGAGCTTCTAGTAATTTCTCTCTATTCAGAGGAAAGGAAGTAGCCTTTTGAATACGGCTGCTAATATATCTAGGACTTAGTTTCTTAGTACCTTTAACTCGGATATCTTCTAATGTTCCTTCAACTACTTGAATAGTAACTACACCACTTCCCAGTCTTTGAGGAGGTATATACGCGCCCGAAGTAATGTAACCTTGTTCTAAATAGTGTTGAGTAATAGCACTACGCGCTCCCAGTAAATCCAAAAAAGAAACAGGTTTTCCTTTATAGGGAGCTAGTATCTGATTTAAGTCCTCGGGACTAAAGACTGTACTACCTTGTACATTAAATTGTTCAACAGTAATAGTATCAATAAAAGTATTGGGATTTGTTGGCGGAGAGATAGAAGGAGATGGTAATAATTCTGCTGGTGAGGGGAGAATAGAAGGGGGTGAAATTGGGATTGTTTCTGGAGATGGAATTGGTTGTACATCCTGGGGTGGAGGTAAGTCTAAAGCGGTGTCATCAGGAGAAACATTAGCTGGTTGTGCTTTTAAAGGCAAAGTTTCAATACTACTTAGTAAAGCCAGCCCTCCTAGTTGCCATCCCAACTGATATATTAGGATTCTCTAAAATATCGTTAAATAGTATACTGATATCTATATAAGTAAAGTTAACGTCCGAATAAGACCCCTC
>JAAUYJ010131768.1_pt1 | contig 10622 bp, 12 predicted proteins | sample 7278031 | NCBI WGS metagenome assembly JAAUYJ01 (sample SAMN14350222, study PRJNA611818) | marine sediment metagenome | isolation source: surface marine sediment (1.8m) | place: French Polynesia: Moorea | collected 2018-08 | reverse complement strand
GGAAAATTTTAACCGGTTAACCGGTTATTTCCAAATTTTCGGTTAACTTAAGTTAACCGGTTAACCGTTCCCAGTTCTACAATGAAATAATGAATGTCGAATTTTGAACACTTATTTTCTCTCCCTTTCCGTTACGTTTCTAGCAAAAACACTTCTAAACCAGAATAGAGCAATTTGTTTATTGTTATATGGAAAAGAATTAGTTGTTGACGCATAATTTTCGTTGGAATCCACCGCTACTTCGATGAAACTGTTTGGTACATTCAACTATGAGAGGCACATTCCAATAATATTTCGTCTGGTGCAACTCACTCTGGTGGTAATATGCTTTCTACTCTCTCGCTACGGAGGCCTATTTCACCTGGGAGCTGACCCCCCTCTCGAGGAAACAATGCTACTCAGCGAAGTCGGCTCAATCCCCTGTGAGTTTCTTAGAAAAGCGAAACGAGCCGTGTATCAAATTACTTTTTTATCGTTTGCAGGGGGCTACGACGGCAGGACGAACAACTATGGCGAATTTGTCTTGAGCGCGCACCTGTACATTTTCTCCATTCTGTTGGTAGCCGATTTTTCTCGCGAATCGGCGCCCCTCATCAATCTGGTGGTCAACCTCTTCGGGTGCTTCTTCTTCTTGGTCCTCTCGGCCATACAGTTCAACTCGTGGCGAGGCTTGGACGCCGCCAGGGAGAACTACCGCCAGCTCACCGGTCTTTACCCCTTCTGGCATGATCCAACAATCCCACGAGTGATGGCCTTCCTCGCCATGCTGATCGGGATGCTCCTCATCATAAGCAGCGGTCTAAGCGTCCTGATCCTGACGAAGGACAGGAGGAGAAAGAAGACAAACTTCCACCAGGAGGAGGACGCAGAGGAGGGCCAGAGCAACTCGAGCAAGAGCGAATCCAACGAAGAAGACCATAAGCAAGAAACACAGAAGAAGCACAGCTTTGATGATTCGGGAGGAATTTCGGGCAGCCTAGGAGTTCCGGACAAGGACTGACTACCGAAATCCCTCTACTGCTCTAAAGTGAAAGCACAATACCACAAACAATAGACAGCAATGTACTGTACTTGTTCGGACTAGCATTTTGCTTTAGAGGCAAAACCGGTAAATGTGCACTGTAAACTATTTCAAATATTGTGGAAAACGTACCTGCATGTCTGTAAATGCCAGCCGAAGATCCCTGTACACTGAACCCAGGAAGTTGAGTGGGACGGAGAGTTGGAAGAGGAGGCCATTCACCATGACCAGATCACCGACGGTCATTCGGCCTTCCACAATTTCTCTGGAAACAAGAGGAAATTTTACCGTCACTCGTCAGAAAAACGTTTTCAGTCGGCATTTGGCAATGAATGCAAAATACCTAGCGGCCAGTAGCATGACGGCGCTGAGGGCTGTGCTGAATATGGCGTTCTGACCGAAGTTCAGGAGCGCGAGGCTCTGGCTTGTCTTGAGCGAAGCCTCCTCGTACTTGATAAGGCTCTTGTTGTATTGTTCCGCCTCGAAGTCTTCGTTGTTGAAGTACTTGACGGTTTCGTAGTTTATGAGCGAGTCTATGGCCTTGTTGCCCGCATCGTTCTCAGCTCTGGAGGTGAAAGAGAGAAAAAATAGGGCAATCGCAATATTTGCATAAACTTTCAACACCCACTTGTTCATGTTCAGGCGAAACTGTGTCCGCCACGAAGTTACAGACAGGGTGAAGATGGCGTAAGTAGCAACGGCTCCGAGAGCAACAAGGGAGAATTGAGGCCTGGAAACAAAATATGTTTTAGCAGGCGCTCTTACTATTCGAAAAAGTTTTTTCTGTGAAACCGTACCCGCCCTTGACGGCGAGAATGCCGCAGACTAGGGAAAGCTCAAAGAAGGTCGGTATGATATTGAAGATCAAGGCGCTTAGGACTGAGGCGATGCCGCGAGAACCTCTGTCGATCGTCTTGGACAGCGCTCCCGTTTGGCGGTTCAAGTGGAAGGTCTACATGGAAAAAGAAGGGATAAAGCAAGATGTTTGTAGTTAGTACACTAAAATTTAGAAAGCCGTACCAAGTCCAGGTTGTGCAGGTGCCTGAAGACGTTCTGAGCAATCTTCCTGACGGAGTGCTGGGCCACCTTGGCGAAGACGGCGTTCCTAAGCTCGTTGAACCCGGACGCCCCCGCCCGGGCCATGCCGTAGCCGAAGAGGAGCGCGAAGGCGGCGCTCACCAGCGTCTGCTCGGGGGTCTCCATGCCCAGGGTGCCCCCGGTCGCCTGATTCAGGTAGTCCACCGAGTACTTAAAGAAGAACGGTACCGACACGTTCAGCAGCTTGGCCCCCACCAGGAGGCCCAGCGCCAGCACGACTGTGCATTTGACCTCTGTGAAAGGAAGAAATATAGGTAGGTGCTGCTGACCAAGTATTCATAATTGTTGGAATAAATACCGGTATTGTCCTTCGGCCATATGTACGCCACCAGTTCCTTGATCATGGGTAGCCCCTTGACCTCCTTGGCCCCTTTGAAGGCGGCGCCCGACTTGCTGAAGCTCTGCCCGTCTCCTCCCGTCAGCCCCCCGCCTCCGTGTCCGTGGAACGTCAAGCCTCCCCTGCTTTTGATCTGGAGGAACCGGCACTCCCCCGGGAGGGAGAGAGGCAGCAGGGGGGAAGGGGGGAAAGTCGCGCTCGGAGACAGCAGGGGGCGGGGGGACGCCGCCGAGGCCGCGCGCGGAGGGGGGAGGGCGCGCGCCCAAGCGCCGCAGCCGAAAGCGGAAGAGGAAAGCGCCGACGGCGACGGCCGCTGATGCCGGAGGAGCATCAGCCTCAGGGCGGCCGCCATCCTCGCTAGATCGACGGCGACGACGACGACGAGTCTGGACAATGTCTAAGACGTGTTGGGTGGCTCTTCAAGCTAGGTTTCCACGTTGGATCGTGGGTTGGTTGCAGCAGCAAAAGTCAAAAGGGGGGAAGGGGAACTTGACACTTGATTCAGGATTTTAGCTACTCAGCAAAAACGAAGAAAACTTGCGCATGGCTGGACGATCTTCCGAATGTATGATGCGACGCGAGTGAAAAAAGGCGGGCCAGGAAAGGGGGGGTTAATGTCCGTCTACGAGACGCCGCCAGCCTCAAACAAAGAAAACTACAACGGGAGCATGAGTGGGGGAACGAAAGCGGAATACGCTTTTAGTGTCTGCCCTGTTTATTTTCCTTTCCCAAAACGTCCTAACTAACCTTATCATGCACGGTCCTACAGTATAAAACTTTTTCCATGCTCCATAAGGTAATGTACCACCCACTACGGTCTTATGACTTGAACTTTTTCACATTGCGCGGAGAGCAGTTTGGCCTAATTTTTCAAACCCATGTGCGAGCGTTTTGTGACCATTTAACGTTTTCCTTGAGGATAGGGAGAGAGGGAGGGAGAGAGGGAGGGAGAGAGGGAGGGACGAAGGGACGGGGAAGTTTTTAGATATGGTCATGAGGTAGTAGTTCAGGCAATCTTTTCCGTATGATCTGACTACTCAAGAAATGGCCCCACTACAGGCTACATCATTGACGGAAAACTAGAAACTGTAGGCGTGTAGAGCATTACACGGTTACCTGCTAGGAAGACGAAGGCGAGGAAGACTTCATATCATGCAACCGGCCCTGAGAAAGCCTCGGGAAAGCCGCGCGAAGTGAAGTCCCCGCAACCGCTTTCTGCGTGAGAAAGTGGGAGAAATTAATGTACTGTATACCGCTCTGTATTCTAGCGATAACATCTCGGGAGCCTGTATTTGGTTGATCTCATCTATTTCACCTTACATCTAAATGCTCTTCACCATTTATTTCACTCGATGAGAACGACAGTAATATTGTGTGTATAACGACGAAGAAGAAGACCTTGATCACTCGGTCCTCTGCCTCTTTCCCCCTCGCCCTCCGCGGAACCCTCCCCTCCTCTTGTGTCCGCGCCCCCTCCCGCCGCCCCTGTTGTCCCTCTTCCACTTCTTCATCTCCTCCTGGCACTTGCTGAGGAAGGCCTTCTCCTCCTCGCCCTCCAGCACGCCCACCGTCAGCCTGCTCCCGTTGACGGTCAGCCCCTCGTCCTCGTCGGCCGCGATCTTGTCCGACAGCATCTTGGCGGCGTCCTCCTCGCGGAACCTGAGCTTGGCCTCCGCGTCGCCCTTATCGAAGTAGACGTAGGCGATCTCGTTGTTCTCCACGTCGTACTTGGCCTTGAGCGCCTCTTTGATGTCCTCCCTCCTGGTCTCGGCGTTGATCTCCGACAGGCAGAGCACGGCGCCCTTGGGGAGGCCGGGCTCCTCGCTGTCCTCCTCCTCCTCGTCCTTGACCTTGTTGGTGGCCTCCCTGGCGGCCTTGACCTTGTCCTTGCGCTCCTGCCGCTGCCTCTTGCTCTCCTCCACCTCCTGCTTCTTTTCCTCGAAGTAGTCCTCCTGCCACTTCCTCAGGATCTCCACCTCCTTGTAGACGATCTTGTCCTTGGCCATGAAGGCCTCCGCGCCCTCGCGGGTGTTGAACACGAGGAAGAGGGATCCCTTGAAGCCGCGCTTGTTGGTCCTCTTGTCCAGGTAGTACCTGAGCGCCACGTTGATGACGTCCCCGTGGGGCTTGAAGAAGTCGAGCATCTCGTCCAGGGTGGTCTTCTCCTTGTCGAAGCCCTTGCAGTAGACGGTGCTGCGGAGCAGGGCCTTCTTGCGCTCTTCGTTGTACTCCGGGGCGGGGCGGGCGGGGCTGCGGCGGATGCGCGAGCCGGCCTCGTCCACCTCCATGAGGTCGCTGCCGGAGTTCTTGAGCGCCGCCATGATCTCGCCGGCGTCCCGGGAGATGGAGGCCAGGCGGGTGAACTTGAGCATGGTGGTCATGGGCACCCAGCCCTCGTCCTCCTTGGTCGCCTCCTGCAGGAACTTGTCCTTGGGAAAGTTGAAGTCCCCGAAGTAGTGCTCGACCTGGCGGACGATGCGCACGGGGTCGGCCGGAGCGGACTTGACCTCGGCCTCCTCCTTGGCGGCCTCGCCCTTGACCTGTTCGGAGGCCTTGGCGTCCCCGGCGGCCTCCGGCGCCTCAGCCTTGACCTCCTTGTCGGCGGCGGCGCCGTTGGTGCCGTTCTCGCTCATGTTGATGTGGTTGTCGCTGTCGCTGAGGAGGAGGATGAGGGCCTTGCACGTGTTGCTCGAGTGCACGCTCAACACGAAATGCGCTTTTTCTTGTCTCTCTTCTCCTCCGCTCACGTTGTTTCTCCCCTTTCAACGTTGGTTGCTCCACTTCCCCCGGAATTTTCATCACTGCTGATTAAAGCAGCTGCGGGAGAAGGAGGAGGGAGGAAAATGCCGTCGCTCCAAGGGTGACCAAGGAAACAACTCATCAGTCACGTGGAAATCCTGGATCTAGGAATTGTCGGTTTCATACCTTCTAAAATAAAAATTAAGTGTAATTTTGTATTTTTTAGTTGTTAACTCTCCTACAGCCTACAGTACTACAAATTAGGAAAGATGGCACTTTTCCCTCCACGGTCTGAGGAAATTTTTTTGTCGCTTTTCAAAAACTTGAAGTGGCAAAAATAAAAAAAATTCCGCTGTTTCTTTCTTTGGAGCGGGGAAGGGAGGGAGGGATCGGAGACAGCCGCCACAGTCCCACAGAGAGAGAGTGAGCGACGCCGGGCCGGACCCCGCCGGAGTGCACTGCAAATTCCCTTCCCTTGGCAAGTGGCTAGGAAATAGGAAGAGCCCGGGTGTTGACCCCCGGAGCCCGGTTCGACCTCCACCTGTTCAGGCTCTTGGCGGCCTTCCTCCACCCTGTGGCCAGGGAGAACCTCTGCGAGTCCTTCGCCATGACGGTGGAAGGCGATGACAAGACTTCGGGCGCCAAGGAGGCGCCCCCCGGCGCCGACAGCGAGGGCGCCGCCGCCCCCGAAGTGCCCGCGCCCACGGTGGCCAAGGAGGCGCAGGACGCCGGCGGGGACTACAGGCAGGTGCTCAAGAAGCGCATGGCGGAGAAGAGGTCCCAGCTGGGCGCCACGGAGGAGAGCATCAAGAAGTACGCGCCGCCCTTCCAGCCCTCGGAGCAGAACGCCGCCGCGCCCGGGCAGAGGGGAGACCCGGCGGGGAGGGGGTCGGGCGGGATCGCCAGGTTCCAGAGCAGACTGGGCCCTCCCGGCGGCGGCGGCGGCGGCAGGGGTCTCGGGTCCAGGCTAGGTCCGCCCCGCTCCGAGATGGGCCGCGGGGGCGGGGCCGAGGAGGACTTCCCCCGTCGCCCCGGAGGCGGCCTGCTCAGCCGGGTGGTGGTGGACCAGAAGAGCAGAGACGAGGTCATGGCGGAGAACAGACAGGTGGAGAACGAACAGGTGGCCAAGGTACGGATGAGACTTGCACAAAATAGTATTAGAAATGTATTTCGAAGAACACGGATTTTGTTGGCAAGTTGATGCCGTTTTTTTGCGATTCCGAATAGTCAATTATCTTAGTCTGCAAGATACCTTGTTGTGCCATTTAGTTACGTGACGTGACATATTCACAGTTCATACTTTTAAACAGAAAAATAACCTTTTTATTTCCCTTTTCAGCGCAACAAGCGCATGTTCGGCAACCTTCTTGGCACCCTGGCCCGCTTCCGCCAGGACGAGAACAGGGTCCGCGAGAGGGAGCAGAAGAAGGCCGAGGTGGAGAAGAAGGTGGAGGAGAGGACGGAGAGGGAGAGGGAGGACGCCAGGAAGCAGAAGAGGGAGCTCTTCGTGGAGAAGAGGAGGCAGGAGCACGAGCTCAAGGTGCTCCAGCTGCAGATGAAGCGGGTGGAGGAGTTCGAGGTGTGGGAGAGGGCCAAGAAGGCGCAGATGAACTTCATCCGGACGAGCGGCGACGGGGGAGCGACCAGGGTCTACTTCGCCCCCAAGGTGCACAACGACGCCACCCTCGGTCTGGTGGAGGAGACGATGGAGGCGGCGGAGGCCGAGATCAAGGAGGCGCGGGACAGGTTCGAGGAGGAGCTGCTCAAGATAGAGGCCAAGGTGGGGAGGCAAGATCCGGACCACGAAGACGAAGAGGAGGAGGAAGACTCTGCCAAGCCTCGATCCGTCGTCGTCTCCCGCGCGCTGCCGCACAGGAGGCGGCGCAGCTCGGGACATGACGGCGGGGGGCCTCCCCCTCCAGAGGCAAAGCGAAGGAGGGAGAGTGATTCTCCCGGCAGGGGCAGGCAGGAGAGGCCCCCGCGGGACGGGGGGCGGGAAGAGGCGGAGAAGAAGCCCGCCAGGCGGGTGGTGGAGGTCAAGAAGGAGGAGGAGGGCTCCGCTCCGAAGAGAAAGGTCGAGGTGAAGAGGGAGCCAGGGTCGCCAAAGTCAAAGAGGGCGAGAAGGGAGAGCTCCTCCTCGGACTCTTCCGAGTCCAGCTCGGGCAGCTCCGATTCCGGGGACAGCGGCTCCGACGACAGTTCGTCAGACGAGGAAGAGTCGGGGAAGAGGGAGGTCAAGAAAGAAATCAAGAAGGAGAAGGAGTGATGCTACTACCCCCATCAGCTACCATCCCTTTCAGTAGTTTCTTGACTCTTTTGTTTCTAATTTTCAAAAAGTGCTCCACCTACTCCTCCATTTATAGGCATTGACATCTCATCTTGAACTATTGTGTGTTGTGCGTTGGACAATTTCCCCTTTGGTGCCTACTTCATTAGAAACGAGTGTGAAGTAACATTGTTTTTTCGTTGGCGTGAGAGGAAGTGCAAAAGATACATTTGCGAGCAAATGAGAACTGATGTAAGGTCACCCGTGAACGTACAATTAACTCGCACGTACGCGTCTCTAAAGAACAATAAACATGGACGCAATCAAATGAAACAACACAATTCACAGGCACATTTTATTGCTACTTCCAAGATTCCTTCATTCGATCAAAAGCGCCGCTCAGGGCCATGTCGTGAAGTTGGCGCCGGAATCCAGGGTTGGGCTCGGCCATGTTTCTCTTTTTCCGCAGCTCCGACAGGGCCTCTTTGACTGTCAGGTTACGTTCAAGGAGGAGGAACACCGCCGCTATCACAGACGAGCGAGACTTTCCTTGGGCGCAGTGAACGAGAACAGACTCCCCTGGGAACGGGAAAAAAGATTTTGAATGAAACCAGTCTTACACATGCGTATTAAGGGGTTAAGGAAAAAGATGCACCTTTCATTAATATCATTCTTATTTTCGTGACCACGTCTCCAATGAGTTCCGCCTCCAACTTTTGCGACGGTCTGTCCTCCCAGTCCACCTCGAGCTCCTCAACCCCGTGTTCCTTCAACTTCTCCCAAGCCTTGCGACGGCTGGCCGCGTAACGGGGACCCAGGACCTTCCTCAGGCCGGGAGCGGCGTTGACCACGAGAGCGACGCGGCTCTCGAGGAGGAAGTCCACGTTGAGGGCCGCCTTGTAGCCGCCGAGGTACAAATTTCCAGCAACGGGCGAAGTCCCATCCCATACCAAAGACGGAACTGCGATAAGTATTTGTATTGCTATTGCGTTGCTTTATTCCAGTAAGGTACTAAACTTATTGTACCTCTGTCCACCGCGTACTCGAGGGCTGCAGCTATCTGCTCCTCCGTTGCGGTTGAGTGACTTTGGATTTTGCTTTGGCAAATCTGCAAACAGGTGTTGGAAAGGATGGTGTGGGTTTTTTTGCAAAGCAGTGGGGGAAATAGCAAACTGAATTCCCACCTGACAGACGTCGCGACGAAAGAGGTTCGGCTCGAACTTGGGACAGGTCGACTGACCGGTGAAGTGCATTTGAGAACCAGGTCCGTTTTCTGCCTTCATCTTCACCCTTTGCGGGAGCAAAATCAATCTTGAACAATTTGTACCGAAGTATGCGTCATTCACAAAAATATTTCTATATTTTTAGGTGACTCAGGGCATCTTTACAATAGACTTTTACAGCTCTTTTCCCACCTCAAGAATAAAGATATTGCATACTTTTGTGCATATCAACACGAAGAAATGCTTCTTCCTTTAGTCCGTCTTTATGACGAACCACCCCATCTGTCCGACATTGGCAGGCACGGCCTTTTTGGGTGATGCTGCTGCCGTCGTCGACGCCGCCACCTGCTGCCCCACTATCCCCGCCACCGCCGTCGCGGTCTCCCTCTTGACCCTCTTCGCCGCCAGCGCCGCCGTCGTCGCGCCACCGCTGCCGCCCGGCTTTGGCCCAGGCCGCTTTCCGCCCCTGCCCGTCAGCGGCGTCTTGCGCACCTTGTCGTTCTCGTGCACCTTCTTGACGTGGAGGTTAAGCGAGGTATGGGTGGCGTAGCAGTCGCCGCACTTGCCGCAGGTGTAGGCGCGCACGTTGGAGTGGACGGACTTGACGTGGTCCGTCAGCTGGTTGCGGTAGTTGTACACCTTGTCGCAGTGCGGGCAGCTGGAAGAAGAAGAAGACACATGTTCTCGTTAAGAGCAAGGCTAACCCACTGAATAAGAAATATAAATACAGTGGCTGGCCCTCATTTCTAGCTCCTCCCCATACCTGTAAGTGATCTTTTCGTGGTGTCGCTTGATGTGTTCCGTGAGCGAGTTCTTGATCTTGAATGTCTTGTCGCAGCCGGCGTAGTTGCACACCCATGGCCGGTCGTCGGAGTGAACGGAGGCCTCGTGGTCGCGCAGGTTGGAGTGGAAGCGGAACATCTCCGTGCAGTAGTTGCACTTGATGTTGGCCTGGGGATTTCAAGAAAGCAATGAAAGAAAGTCGACTGTGTCTATGTAGTTTGTGTCGTCTCTTACCGGTGTTAGGCAGGCCAGCTTGTGCGCCTTGGCCTTTTTCTCGTTCTGGAAGCACTTGAAGCACCTCGGGCATAGCAGGCGGAAGTCGTTGAGCTCGTAGCGCTCCGAGTATCCCTTGGCGGCGGCCTCCGGGTTGGCCGTGTCCGTCACCGGGTTGTGGTCGGGCACGGCCTTGGGGGCGATGCTCTTGGGCACCACGTCCTTGAAGAGCTGGACGCGGAGTCTCAGGCAGAGCTGCAGGAAGTCCTCCATCTTGTCGTAGTCGACGACGGCCTCGCCCACGTACAGGAAGGCCAGGAGGATCTCCACCAGCTCCGGGTCCACGTCCAGCCTGGCCCACAGCCCGTCCATGTCGCGGAAGAAGTCGGTGAAGAGCGCCAGGACCAGCTTGTGCACCCTGAAGGCCCTCTGGCCGCCCATGCAGCGGATCTCGAAGTCGGCGTGGGTCTCGCGCTGCGCGTACAGCTTCCTCAGCCCGGCGGCCACCACCGACCCGTGGTCGGTCCAGGACACCAGCGAGGAGGGCATCGTGAAATAGGATGTGAGGCGAAACGGAGGACAAGTTGGCACTGAGGGACTTGGAGTTGGACTGTATCCTGAACTTCCTGATCCTGAAGTCCAAGCCCTAAGCGCCAACAACAGTTACTACACCAACTTTGTTTTGCTTTTTCCGTCAGTTGAAAGAGTCCAGACTCCAGAAGGGGAGGAGAAAAAGCACCAAAAAGAGGAAAGATAACACTGGAAGAGCGCACAATTACGTCACTTGCCGATCCTTGCTCTAGGTTCGGACATTCAAACTATATATGTCATAACTAAAAACAATTTAATGCAAAAACTGTCATTTTAAAAACCGTTTAACTGATACTAATACTTGACATATCTGAAAAAAGTCAGAAAAAAGTTGCCTTTTTGTTACTTTGT
>JAAUYJ010071111.1_pt1 | contig 10622 bp, 16 predicted proteins | sample 7278031 | NCBI WGS metagenome assembly JAAUYJ01 (sample SAMN14350222, study PRJNA611818) | marine sediment metagenome | isolation source: surface marine sediment (1.8m) | place: French Polynesia: Moorea | collected 2018-08 | reverse complement strand
TGTACAGGTAGGTACAGGTAGGTGCTGCCACCTATAATGAAAGGAGGAAGGAAGAACAGCTGTAAGCTGACCGGGGTTTATCTGTTGGGCTCCCTAGATGGCACAGGTGTTCAAGCTATTTATTTTATCATGTTTTATTATAAAAATTAAGAGAGATTGATGTCTTATGGTCCCCTTATTCCCTTCCCCTATTAGGCTATTCCCTTCCTTCCTTCTTTTCGCCTTGTGCGCGCACACTGTTTCTTTCTCCGCTGTGGGGAGGACGTCGACGAAAGTAAACAGCCAAAAAAGCCACTATTGTTAGTATGCCTCATATTTGGCAGGTATAATTCGGTGACGACATGTAAGTAAGAACTGTATACATCCGTCCTATTTCCAAGTTTCAGTATCCAATTTCAAAATTTAGAACCGCTGGAGGGACAATTTAAGTCACAAGAAGAGCGCATGGAAAAGGCCTACGTACATGTAACTTTTGACTATATAATTCAAAGCGTGTTTGATATAGGTCAAGGTCCTGGGTGGGAGTGCAAGTGGAGCTCCACTAAACAAACGGCTGCACTCCCAGAAGGCACCAGTAGAGTGCCCCCACCCCCTCTGAAAGTGGAGTATGTTCCATGGAGGGGGGTCGACCTGCTTTTTTTGACAAGAGATGGTTTCGAGGGGTGGCCGCACAGATGGTATTTTCCAACGTTCACCCAAAAATAATACCAGCAATTGACCAATCCGTGGCGTTGCGTGTTTTTGAGCGCACCGGCGTGCGCGTCCTATTCTGGTGGGTGCGCGTCTTTCATTTTCATCGCCCATTTCGAGTCCATTACTCGAACCGGAGAAACATTTACGTCACCAACTCAGGACTTCTCACAATTCCCACATTCTCGGGCACTCATCATCTCATCACTCGTCTCATCATTGCCAGTCTCTCCCTTCCATTTTTGGTCACCCGCTCCAGCGCCCGACTCCCTACCATTGCAGTACGTTTGCCACTCTTTGTTCTTGTTTGATCATCTCAACCTACCATACAACTGACAATGTCATACTCACACATTGGAGGTTGTACGAACAAGGGAGGGCCAGACAAGAACAAAGAATGGAGGCAGTGTGGCTGCTGCTGGGGCAGCGGGAAGGTCAAGTGCGAGGAAGGCATTTGCCACGCCACGGGTAAATAGGCTTTGACTGATATACATTCCAAATAACTTTTATTTTTTCTTAAATTAATTAAAGGTGGCCATCGACCGTGTACCAAGCACAAAGTTTATGGCTGTGACCAGTACCCCTGTTACAACCAGAAACTGGTGTGCAAAAAATGCCACGGCACACAGCTTGTCACGTGCAAGCATTGCAGGGGTACTGGTCGCAGGTACGTCGATAAAACAAAGGGATACTGAGTTTGACTGATGGAGGAATGTGGAGACACACATATACCCCTGCCGAATATGGCTTTATTGTTCTTAATCAATGAGACACGAAATTATTGAATAAAGGAGAGAAAGAACTGGAACTGCAATCACGCGCTCGTATTATTTTTTAGTTACACTTAAACGCAGTTTTGTTTAAAATCGAGAACGTCTCACGGGGTGGTCGCAATGAGAGGTGGGCTTTTATTGAATTTGCTTTATTTTACTTTTGTTCGGTGGTAGTAAAAAAGTTACGAAAATTGGCTTGTTCCGGTTTTATGCATGTCGATCGTCGTCGTACGTTACTACATTGGTGTTTACGAGTTTACGACTGGTCCACTTCTCCCTCCTCCTCCTCCTCCTCCTCCTCCTCCTCCTCCTCCTCCGCGGCTGCCTCTTTCTCCTTTACCTCCTCCTCCTCTGTCCCCCACGGTGTTAGAAAGCAGATGACGTGGTCATGGGTGTGGTAGTGTATGTCCGTCCATGTGCGTGTCTCGATTTTTTTTGGGGTGAAAGATGGCCACATCCAGCTCCAGATGAAGTCCACAGGCCTGTACCATGGATCGGAGTAAGTGACTCTCAGTGTCTGATTTCTGTCCGGCTTGTAGTTTATGTTGATCACGTAGGCAGAGTCCTGGCTCGAGTTGGTGTCTGTGGAGTTGGGGACGATCACGTTGGTGATGACTGCGGAGTTGGTGATGGTCACTAAGTGGACGGTCAGGATGGCGGTCACGAAGTGGATCATTTTGTTCCGGTTCCGTCCGACTCTTTTGTGTGAATGACAAGAAAATTTTCGCAACCGTCGCCGTTGCCTCTGTCCGTCCCGTCCGCGCTTACGAGAAAAAGGCGGACGCCGGTCAGGACGCGCGCCGGGAGAAAAACCAACCCAAGAACGCGCTCCTCCTTGCAGTTACATAGAAGCGGTCGTTGCTGCCGTTGCGACAAGTAAGAAGAATGATCGGCGCACAGAAATTTTTCTTTGCTATCCTCTTCGTCAACACAGTGGCTGGGTGTTTATTAATAATGCCCAGTGATGAGCAGGTATGAATCCAAATTTCAATCTCAGTCATGATCAGGAACAAGTTTTTTTAATCGTCATAGTTGACGGCCGAGACCAGCTCCAGCTCCGCCACCGCCGCCGCCAGGACCAGACGTTCACTGTCTCCCCTCTTCGGGGCTTTGGGGCATGTCATCCATAATCTCAACTCAACATCCTGTGGTGAAGACCTCCCTGCATTGGCCGAGAAGATTAAGAAGGACTGGAGAAAGAAGATGATTGAAAGAATGAAGAAGGGGAAGCTGGAGGCGAGGGAGAAGCAGGAGCAGCAGCAGGAGGTGGAGGGGGAGGAGGGGGATTAGGTTGCTGCGCCGAGCCGAACCACCAACTGGGGCACCTCGCTTGATATATTTGGACAAAATTGAAAATTTAAATCAAATCAAACATAAACTCGTAGCGAAGAAATAAACGAGCTTTTCCGTTCAATCCTGAATTTACTTTATTTTATGTGCGCGCGTTGAGTCCAGAAGGGAAAGGGTTAAGGGTGCCGCCGTTGCTGCTGCTCGTGGTGTTGGTGTTGGTGGGGAGGAGGAGGGTTGGAGGGATTGAGGGAGGGAGGGAGGGAGGGAGGGAGGGAGGGAGGGAGCGAGCGGGGGAGGGAGGGAGGTAGTTTTAATCTCCAGCGTGTCCGCCCGTCTGCCGGTCCCTCCTTTCTTCATTTCCATGAAGGCGCGGGCCCGCAGAGCGCACTTCCAAATCCAATGGGGTGGGCCTCTCTTTTTTTTCAATTTTTCTTTTTCTGTTTCCTCCCTTTCTAGAATCGAACCGATCGTCAATCGTCATTCATCTGTTTTGTCCATTGCTGTATACGACTCATTTTGTCGCTCAAAATGAACTTAACGAAGCTACGCTCCATGCTGGTCCTGCTGCTGGTCGCCGACGCCTTACCCCACATCTGCGGGAGGCCAGCCCTCCTGTCCGTCAACACCTCCAACTCGAAGCAGTTGAGCCATGTCCATGCCTCCACCGTCACCGTTGAGAGGTTGATGCCAGTGGAGAAGTGGCCGCTGAAGTTCATCCTGCAGAGCGACGGAACCCTCATTGGACTGAAAGGCAATACCCGCTTCGAAACCGGCCTCATCGCAAAGAAAGAGAACGACGACGATGAGCCCTGGTACCGGGGCAACATCGACGTGTTGTGGCGCTGGGCATATCCGGTCAGGCCGATCGTTTACATCCTGGAGCCCCGCAACATCACCCTTCCAACCATAATCGAGGTAAATAAAGAAATTAAAAAACTCCTTTTCATCTGAATGAATGGTTACATAGCGCTCATTTTTTTAATTCAGGTCAGCAAGCCCGGATTCACTTATCAGAAATCATATGTCATGGATCACTCCGCCCACATCGACGCCGACGCCGACGCCGACGCCGACGCCGACGCCGACGCTGACGCTGACGCCGACGCCGACGCCCTTGCCCTCGCCAAGAGAATCGAGAGAATCGGCACCCTGATTCGTTCCAAGAGGGGCGCCGACATGGATCACCGCTACTCCTGCGTCCGCAGCAACCTGGATAGGTTGATGGCATTCAATGGGGACGAGAACGACGAGGGTAACAACGCTGAAATGAAGGCGGCCCTGGAGGCCCTCATCCGCTGCACCCCAATCCGCCTCGCAGTCAGCTTGGTCCACCTTCTGTACCCCAATGGTTTCCCTTTCCCTGACGCCTAAGAAAAAAAGATTCAATTATGTACAGTTTCGGGTTCAACACTTTCTACGATGCGTACTGCACATGACTAATAAACAAACATTGAACTGCACTTTTTTGCCGCTCTCAATTCCTCCCGGGTTTTTTCGAAATTTAGATTAGAAAATTGATTAGATTAATATTAGATATCTTTCCGTTATCGACGATAATATAATGTCAATGTTACAATGTAATTCTGCAATGGTAAGAATGATCTTGGAGGAAAGCTGGTGCGAGACTTCACTTTCAATGCTTTGCAAGAAGGACAGTATAACAAAGCCGCCGCCGCCGCAATCATTTCCAATGTGATTTTTTATGTTTTCCGCCGCGCTCAGGTTAAAGGCTGAGGAGATGAACTGCTGAAGTTGACTTTTTTCTGCTTTTGAGTGTTGTTCATTCAACTTGTCTTTTATTGTCGCATTTCTAAACACGTAATTAGTACACTAGTTTTGGACGTTTTGAATTTTCATTGTTATTTTTTTTGGCGGGACAACATTCCTTCTAGATGCGTACGTTGGAAAATATGAACTGCTTTCTTCATTTACATTTACTTTTTTTATTTGGTGACCTCTTCAGCTGACTTCTCGGAGTAGTCCCTTACCGCCTCCTCGGACTGCTTCGTGGTCATCGCGTCCGCATTCTTCTCCAACCGGTCCACGAAGTCGCTCGACAGGAAGTCGGGGCGGTCGACGGTCGTGCCGCTTGAACTCGAGCTTCCGATCAGTTCCCCGTTGTCGTTGAAGTAGTACTTGTGGATGTGCTGGTGGACAGGATGGGGAACAATTTATTCAAGTTCAATTGCATATTTCATGAAATCAGTCTCTACTCACCTCGTGCCTGTGGTCGTGGTGGTGTGTGTGGTTGTGGTACTCCTTCTTCTCGTTCCTGATATGTGTTGGCTTGCATCCCCCCACTTCTATGGCTGCGATGAGCACGGTGGCCATGACGAGTGAGACGAGGGCGGACCTCATTTTCTTTGGTGGCGGCGGTTTGTTGGGGTGTGTGGTGGGGTTGTTCGAGTTTCTTGGTCTGCCACCGCCGGGTAAATGATCTGAATTGGAGTTTTCCCTTGGATTTTATACCTGTTCGGATTGTGCTCGCTACAAAGTTGGAATTCATTCCTTTTTTTCGCGCCGCTCGCACAGGGTATTAGAGAGAGGGAGAAGGAAAGAAACGTAGAAAGGGGAAAATGGGGCGGGGGGTTGGCGGCGGATGAAGAGGATGATTCAGTTATGACCCTGACGTCTACGTAACTACAAGCAGCCCCAACATGATTGCCCGCGTCGGCGTCTTCCTGATCTTCGCCAGCCTCTGCTGGCTCTCCGACGCCCGCGCGACGTTCTCGTCGACGTCCAATACGACGACTGCTCTGAACACCACCATTTCAAATGAGGATTTCAACCTTTGCACAGTTAACTACACAAGCTACTCGCAAGCCTGGCACGTCTGTAGGGACACCTTCAATGCGTGTCCGCCCTCCCACCCAGGCCGCCCAAGAAGTATTTTCGTCTGCCATGTCGGAGAGAGCATCATAAATACTTACATCTCGGTTTTCGGTGGTGAAAGCGTAAGTCCACAATGAATCGTCCGTGAAGCTCTTTAGCTTGCTATAATTGTTTTACACTTATACGTTAGGTCCCCTGCTCCGTTGCCCAGCAAGTTCAGGTCCTCTCGAACACCGCAGCAGATCACCTCGAGGCAATAATACGTGCGTTGAAAAAAATCTGCGACGGTGACATTAGGCACTTGATGAAACTTTCGTTTCGTTCGAAATCCAAAGGTACGGTTCGAAACTGACTGATGAACAGTTTGAACACTGAACAGTAAACACTGAAGACTGATCCAAAAAAAGAGTAACTTCTAACTTGTAACTTCCTATTTTTTAATAAAAATTCAAAATTAATTATTACCGATGTACGAAATTGAAGTGTGTTAGTTTTTGATTTGGAAATAAAGAGCCGAGAGGACTGTTACAGCAGAAGAAAATGTCTTTCGAAACACTGCCCGACTTGATTCTAACTGAGATCTTACATGGGTTGGAATATAGGGACATACTATCGCTTGCCGCCACATCGAAAACTATGAAGGATCGGGTCAAGCGCTACCTCCAGTTCAACCGGCGCGGGAGGCGAAAGGAGGTGTCTTTCTGGGTCGGAAGCAAAGCGGAGAGGGATGAAAATGGCTTGTCTCTCGTATTGCCTTGGACACGCGATCTTCCCTTCGACAAGTACAAGGAGTTGATCACGGCTGTGAGGGATGGAATGGTGTCGGCAGCAGAGGTCAAGTCCTGGGGCAGCGAATCAGCTCTCTCGTCTCCTATGCCACCTTGGATGGATGACTTAGAGGGGCTTGTGGAAAAAACTATTTGCATCGGGCCCTACTTCTTCTACGGGATTGAAAAGTCTGGGGATGATAAGTGGTTCTACGCCTTCTGCGCAAGAAAGCACACAGGAAAAAAGGAATGGGCTGTCAAGGTTACAGAGCAAGTCCAGTCTGGAAGCCGCTTCTTCACCAAGACATCGAAAGGGTATTTCTTTGTCGGCTACGTAAATGACGAGGGGGAAAAGGAGGGCCTTTTTCCAGAGTCCCATCTGGTGATTGTCGTGATAAGGAATGGGGTTGAAATTTGCCGCAACATGGAGCTGAAAATGTTCCAGTACTCTGATATCAGGTTTGGAATCAAGAAGAGGCAGCTGGAGATTATGGAGTCGGACAAGCACCAGGCGTTTATTTCCAAGATATCGCTGGAAAATTTTAACGTGGTGACTGTGAACAGGAAGATTGTTCTCCAGAAATCGATCAGGCCCCACCGAGTAATCTACTTCTGCCGTGAATACCTGGTGGCTGTAGAAGAGTGCTTCGTATTTCACCCAATGAGGCCACGCTGGAGGGGAAAGATACTGCTGATCGACAGGGCGACGCTGGACGTTAGGAGGGTTGACGAGTTTGACAACAAGGCGTGGGACTACGAAGGGTTCACAAAGGACGGCTTGGTGGTGATGTCCAGGAGGAGGACGCTCCCCTTTCCCAAGGAACTGTCGGTGGAAATCAAGCTAGTCGCCCCATTTGATGCAACATATGTTAGGGCAAAGATTGAAGGGTTGAAAGGACAATAAAAATAGGGGATGGAGTGGAAATCGAAAACTTTTACTTCGTTGCCTTGGCTTTGTCTTTTATCGGATTTTTTTTCTCGGCGCGAAACGGATAGGATAGGATAGGAGGGTTCTCTTTCTTACAAGTGTTTTTTTCTTATCATTTATTTCCTTTGTCGATATGCCGATGTTGAGCAATATAAAAGTAAGTTTATTGCAGAAGATCATTCAGCATGGAAGGGAAAAACTAACTTGCACTACTTTCCGTCTCTTTACTTCATCCACTACAACACATATAAAAGAAATTTATTGCAGCGGATCACTCAGCATGGACGGAAAAACTAACTTGCACTACTCTTTTTTCTTCATTCACTACATTTTTCGTCCTTGTTGTCACTCTTCGTTCCTCCTCCTGTTGCTGATGACCCTGTCGAACTCGGAGTTGTCCGCCTCGGCGTTTGTGTCCTCATGGACAAGGTACTCCAGTTGGTGGTTGAGCGCCCTCCTCCCCACCACCTCGACGTATTTGCGGCGGACGAAGATGGCGAACGGGACACTGAGGAGGAGGAGGGCCGAGCCCGTGCCCACCGCCACGTACACCAGGATCTTCAGGAAGGCCACGTCGCCCTTGATGGGGCCCACTTTGACATCGACGGACGAGTTCAGTAGGGCAGCGTTGAGGGGGGCAGCAGGCGAGGAGTCTGTGTTCTGTCGGATACGATGTAGAATTTTTTAGATACATTGCAAATGCGTAAAAAAATTATGCAATTACCTGCTTTTCGTCGGCGGTCATGGCCTCGTAGAGGTCGGGGAGTAGCGTGAAATTATAACTCAGCTCATCCGACATGACCTCCACAGAGTGGTGGACGATTCCGACAGGCTCGCCTGGATACAATTCAAATATTCTATTTGGTTGATACAAACATTCTCGAGATTCTTTACCTAGAAGGACATAATCGTCCAAATTTGCAGAACAACCAGGTGGTACGGTGATCTGCGTCCTTCGCTGGATCCTAATTTGCCTCATGGGCTTGCCCGGACACTTCAGCTATAAATTAGAAGACAGACTTGGAGAAAAAACTCGTGTATGTGCCAAGACTACTTTAAAAATGTACCGTGGCGACGTTGTCGTCCAAGTCCTGGATGGCAAAGGTCCCCCCGTACAGCCACCTGACGGACTTGTCGCTGGTGTCGATCGTTGTCACACGACAGAAATGAAGTGCTGCCTCGGGGCGGCGTTTCATGAGAGACATCAGGCACTTGCTCTACATATAAAGTCCAGAAAAATCAAGCTCGGAAATTCGGAATTTTGTTTTTTTGGAGGGGGAATTCATAAGTTTATTCACTCACGTCGTCGGGGCCACCTTCGAGCTTCTCGTTGGACCCGTGATCCCTGTTCAAGATGTGCTCGTTGGCGCACACCCTGACTCTAGCATCTACTAGCTTGCACTTGTCCATTGCGACCTTTACGGGACAAGAGAAAAGAAATACACAAGGACCGAAATTGTCAACAACAGCACCCAGAATCTCACCTGATCCAAGGCCAGGTAAGCATTGCTGTGTGATCGGCCGACAAGGAGGTATTCCTTCTTCACATCAATCGACCTGAATTTTCCCTGGATGGGGACGGAAATACCCCTAAAGCGCTGGGCTCTAAAAATGTGTGCCTGATTTGCCAAGGGCACAGTCATCCTTAGAATCATGTTCCCCTTGTTCTCTTCGTCGTCGACGAGCAGAGTTGCCTCTGACGTCTTCAACAATTCGTTTGGCTCCCTGACGAGGGAAACGAGTCCTGCAAATATAGTGGACACAATGCAAAGGAAATTGCGGTAAAATCTGTGAAGTAGCCAAGTAGGCAAGTAGCGGAAGCACCAGGACTGCAGGAGCAGCAGGAGGAGGAAGAGCAAAAGCGCAACAGCAAGTCAGCAACAGCAAGAGGAATTGCGACAGAACGTAACTAGCAAAGACGAACCTTTGTCGTTTGCCTTCTCCTTGATCACCTCCAAAGCCTGCTTGGTCTCGTTTCCATTGAGAGAGCTGGGGTGTATCTCCCCCCGAAAGCCCAGGTAGATGATCTCAGTCATCTAAATGGGAGGGAGGGGGGTGAAAGGGAAAACCGGCACATGTAAAAGTTATACGCAAGGGCAGAGCTTTTGAACGCACCTCATTTAATGCAGCCTCGAACGTTGAAGTGATGTCTGAGATCTCGTTGGTGCCGACAAACGTCTCGAGGCGCTTTAATAATGCAGCGTGCTTGATTTTTTTTGGGAGAGGGAAAAAGTTTTTTTTGTTATTACATTGAAATCCTTTTGCTTAAAAAAAGAAACGCACCACTTTATCGGTGTATGCCGCGTCGTCGCCTGCAAAACTGTTCTGCTTGGCCATCATTACATCCTCATAGTTCTTTTTCGGGCTAGTGACCAACGTGCTCAAATAGTATGAGGCGCCCAACGCCCCTGCGTTGAGCGCGGCGTGTTTTGCGATGGACTTGCCAGGTATCTTGCTAACTGCGCCACCAGCAACACCTGCTGCTTTCTTGGCTGCTCCGAGAACCTTCGGACCATGTCTGAGTACCGGTGAAGCGACATACCTCGCAGTCGCACCAGTCAAGGGGGCAAGAGTACGAAGGGCATTTACAACACCTATCATTCTTCCGTCTCTGGGAAGTTGACCTTCCCCTGGGACCAGTTGGAAATTCAAACTCTCTCGGGAGAGTCCTGGGAGAACGAGAAAACTACATAAAATGTAGAAAGAGCAAGCAAATGACTTCCTCACCTCTAATGATACTGTCGGAGGCATCGCGTAAGTGAAGGGGCTCATCAGCAGTCAGTGAGTTCGGTAGGAAGCCTAATTATGGGACAGCCTGATATTGCTACTTCCATACAGTGACATTGTTGGCCAAACTTGGGCCTGCAGGCATAAAGTCATGGGAGGGAGAGCCAATTTCATGTCATATAGATGGGGAAAGCAAAATTTTCGCTGAATATACGGTAGGGTATGCCAGAAAAAAAAACCCTTGCAAAAAGATCCCATCCTCCCCATCTTCCCGTATTAATCATTTTCTCTTAGATTGGACAATTTTCTTTCTTTCGAGGGACTTGTATTCAGGCTTGTGCGATGAACGCTAAAAGTAACTGGCTTTCGCGAACGGCGTTCATTTTTCGTAACCGCTAAAATTTGAACGCCATTTTAAAATAATTTGTCGTTCATTTTTGTCGTTCATTTTTACTGGTCTTTTTTACAAAATTTTGGATTGTTTTTAGAAAAATCTCAATAAATACCACCTATTTACAAAAATTGGAGCAATTTAAGTGAAAATATATCAAACCAACATACGAAACATATGAAACTTGAACGGAGATCGTTATTTTTGAACTTTGACCGCTAAAT
>JAAUYJ010064505.1_pt1 | contig 10625 bp, 9 predicted proteins | sample 7278031 | NCBI WGS metagenome assembly JAAUYJ01 (sample SAMN14350222, study PRJNA611818) | marine sediment metagenome | isolation source: surface marine sediment (1.8m) | place: French Polynesia: Moorea | collected 2018-08 | reverse complement strand
GTCATCCAGTAGCCTGCCCAGCGCGCGCCGCGCCGCCGGGCGCAGTTCGTCGGTCTCCAGCAGGCGACGCACGGCCAACGTCAGCGGCACGTTGCCGGCCCGTGCGGTCTGGTAAAGCAGTTGCAGGGTCGCGTTGCCGAGACCGCGTTTCGGCTTGTTCATGATGCGCTCGAAGGCGAGGTCGTCGGCCGGCTGCTGGATCACCCGCAGGTAGGCCAGGGCATCGCGGATCTCCATGCGCTCGTAGAAACGCGGGCCGCCGACCACGCGGTAAGGCAAACCGAGGGTGATGAAGCGCTCTTCGAACTCGCGGGTCTGGGCGCCGGTGCGCACCAGGATGGCGACCTCCTTCAGGTCGAAGGCCTTGTCGCGCGCCTGCATCGCCTCGATCTCCTCGCCGACGAAACGGGCCTCGGCCTCGCCGTCCCAGAGACCGCGCAGGCGCAGCTTTTCGCCCTCCTCCCCCTCGGTCCAGAGGGTCTTGCCGAGGCGGCCCTCGTTGTGGGCAATCAGGCCGGAGGCGGCCGCCAGGATGCGCCCGGTGGAGCGGTAGTTGCGTTCCAGCCGGATCACCTTGGCGCCGGGAAAGTCCTCTTCGAAGCGCAGGATGTTGCCGACCTCCGCACCGCGCCAGCCATAGATCGACTGGTCGTCGTCGCCGACGCAGCAGATGTTGCGGTGGCCCTGGGCCAGGAGCCGCAGCCAGAGGTACTGGGCGACGTTGCTGTCCTGGTACTCGTCGACTAGGAGGTAGCGAAACTGCCGGTGGTAGTCCTCCAGGACTTCCGGCGCCCCCTGGAAGACCGTCAGCATGTGCAACAGGAGATCGCCGAAGTCGCAGGCGTTGAGCATCTTCAGGCGGTCCTGATAGAGGCCGTAGAGCTCGACGGCGCGGCCGCCGGCGAGCTCGCCGGCCTCGGCCGCCGAGACCTTGTCGGGCGTCAGGCCGCGGTCCTTCCAGCGGTCGATCGCCGCCAGCAGGGCGCGCGCCGGCCACTTCTTGTCGTCGATCGATTCGGCCTGCAGGATCTGCTTCATCAGGCGGACCTGATCGTCGGGATCGATGATCGTGTAGTTCGGCTTGAGGCCGACCATCTCGGCATGGCGCCTGAGCATGCGCGCCGCCAGGGCGTGGAAGGTGCCGAGCCACCAGCCCTCGACCGGCCGGCCCAGGAGGCCGCCGACCCGGTCCTTCATCTCGCGCGCGGCCTTATTGGTGAAGGTGACCGACAGGACCTGGCCCGGATGGGCCCGGCCCGAGTAGAGGATGTGGGCGAGCCGCGTGGTCAGCACGCGGGTCTTGCCGGTGCCGGCCCCGGCCAGCACCAGCACAGGCCCCTCGGTCGCCAGCACGGCCGCGCGCTGGGCGTCGTTCAAGGCCGCGAGGTAGGGGGCTTCGGTCTGGCCCGCGGCGGCGTGGGCTTGCTGCGACATACCGCCTTATATAGCCCAGGACGCGGAGTCGCTCAGCCGCTTTCGGCCGCCGGGGCGAGACTTGCGCCGACGCGGTAAAAACCGGATAACGCCCGGACCATGCTGCTCAAGCTGCCCCGCATTCTGACGCCCGAGGAAGTGCAGGCGGTGCTGGCCGTCGCCGAGACCGCGCGTTTCGAAGACGGCAGGACCTCGGCCGGCGACTACCTGCACGAGATCAAGCGCAACCTGCAGTTCGACCCGACCGGACCCGCGGCCGATCAACTGAACGGCATCGTGCTGCGCGCCCTGGTGCGCAGCCACGATTTCAACAGCTTCGCCGTGCCGCGCCGCTTCATCACGCCGCGCATCAGCCGCTATGAAACCGGCATGGGCTACGGCCCACACATCGACCAGGTCATCATGGGCAAAGGCGAGCCGATCCGCAGCGACCTTTCGCTGACGCTGTTCCTCAACGATGCCGCGGACTACGACGGCGGCGTGCTGGTCCTCGAGACCCCCGTGGGCCAACAAGAAGTGAAGTTCGACGCGGGCGACGCCGTCTGCTACGCGACCACGATGCATCACCAGGTCACCGAGGTAACCCGCGGCGTGCGTCTCGTCGTCGTCATGTGGATACAGAGCTTCGTGCCCGACGTGAGCAAACGTCAGATCCTGCACGACCTGCGCACGGCCAAGAACGGCGTGCGCGAAAGAAATCCCGGCTCGCCGGAGGCCGAGCTCTTGATCCGCACCCATGCCAACTTGCTGCGCATGTGGAGCGAAGGCTAAGGCACCTCTTGGCCAGGCGCCGCCGCCCGCGGCGAGGCTCGGGCCACGTCTGCGCCGACCGCGCCAGTGTCAAATTTAGGCCAAGTTCCCAGGCACTAAACCACCGGTTGACCGTTTGCAGTAGCCCGGTTTGACTGGCCGGATCCGGCGAGTGGGAATAGGAGTGCTAGATGACGCAGCGGACCCGACGCCTACCCCTCATGTCCTCGGCGCCGGGTGGCTCGCGCCATCTGCTTTTGCACGAATTCGGTCCGCCTGAGGCGCGGCCAAAGGCTTACATCCAGGCGGCCCTGCACGCCGACGAGATTCCCGGACTCCTGGTCCAGCATCACCTGCTGCGCCGGCTCGAGGCGGCGGCGGCCGAGGGCCGCATGACCGGCCGCATCGTCGTCGTGCCCTATGCCAATCCCATCGGCCTCGACCAGTCGGTGAACCGCCACCACGTCGGCCGCTACGACTTGGCAGGCGGCGGCAATTTCAACCGCAACTGGCCGAACCTGACCGACCTCGCGGCCGAGCGCCTGGAAGGCCGGCTCGGCGCGGACGGCGACGCCAACGTCGCGGCGGTTCGCGCGGCCCTGGCCGGCGTCTTGGACGAGACCGAGCCCTTGCGCGAGCTCGACTCGCTGCGCGTGGCCTTGTTGAAGCAGGCGGTCGACGCCGACCTGGTCTTGGACCTGCATTGCGACGACGACGCGGTGATGCACGTCTACATGGTGCCGGAGCACTGGCCCAACGGCGCCGATCTGGCCGCGGAGCTCGCCTGCCGGGCCGTCCTGCTGGCCGAGGACTCGGGCGGCGGGCCCTTCGACGAGACCCTGTCGACGCCTTGGACCCGTCTGGCCCGGCGCTTTCCCGACAAGCCGATTCCTTTCGCCTGCTTCTCGGTTACGGTCGAGCTGCGCGGCCAGGCCGACGTCTCGGACGAGCTCGCCGAGCAGGACGCCGCCGCCCTGTTCAGGGTGCTGCAGCGCCGCGGGCTGATCGAGGGCGACCCGGGTCCCGTGCCCGAGCCCTTGTGCGAGCCGACGCGCCTGGAAGCCTGCGACACGGTACGGGCGCCGGCGACCGGTGTGCTGAGCTACCGGGTCGCGCTGGGCGCCGAGGTGCGGCGCGGCGAGGTCATCGCCGACCTGATCGATCCGGCGGCCGAAGACCCGGCCTCGGCGCGGCGCGAGATCGTCAGCGGGACCGACGGCTTCGTGCTCTCGCGGCGGGTTCACAAGTACGTTGCGCCCGGCACGACCATCGCGAAGGTGGTCGGCACCGAGCCCCTATCGCACCGCCGGCTCGGCGCCCTGCTCGACGACTGAGCGGAAGAAACCCCGATTCCGCCGCGCGCATGTTAGGATGCGCCGCTAGGCCCGAACAGATGGGAGGGCGACATGGCCCTACGCCGCGGCGATCCGACCAATCGCAGCCCGATGCGTGCGGCGACCTTCGCTCTTCTGATCCTCGCGGCCGGCAACGCGCCGGCCGCCGTCGCCAGCCCGCTGGACGCCGTCGTCGGCGTGCGCGCCGAGATCCCCTCCGATGCCAGGACGGCGGAGGTGCTCGGCACGGAGCGGGAAGGCTCCGGCGTCGTCATCGACGAGGACGGCCTCGTGCTGACCATCGGCTATCTGATCATGGAGTCGAGCAGCGCCGAGATCATCCTGCAGGACGAACGCCGGGTCCCGGCCGACGTGGTGGCCTACGACTACGACAGCGGTTTCGGCCTGCTCAGGCCCCTCTCGCCGATCGGCGTCGAGCCGGTCGAGCTCGGCGACTCGGGCAAGCTCGTGGAGGAGAGCGCGGTCCTGGTCGCGAGCTTCGAGGGACGCGGCAAACCGACGCCCGCCTTCGTCGTCTCGCGGCGCGACTTTGCGGGCTATTGGGAGTACCTGCTGCCGGACGCCATCTTCACCTCGCCGCCGCATCAGAGCTTCGGCGGCGCCGCGCTGCTCGGCGCGGACGGCCGGCTGCTCGGTGTCGGCTCGCTTTTCGTCGGCGACGCCGCGGGCGAGGACACGACGCTGCCCGGCAACATGTTCGTGCCGATCGACGCGCTCAAGCCGATCTACGGCGACCTCTTGAAGGAAGGCCGCGCCGCGACACCGCCGCGGCCCTGGCTCGGCATCTACGCCGAGGAGCACCGCGGCCGCCTGTTCGTCAATCGGGTCGCCCCGGAAGGCCCGGCGGCGGCGGCCGGCCTCGAGGCCGACGACGTGATCGTCGAGGTCGACGGCGAGCCGGTGAAGGACCTGGCCGACTTCTACCGCAAGATCTGGGCCCTCGGCGAAGCCGGCATCAAAGTCCCGCTCACGGTCCTGGGGCGCGACGGCCTGGCGACAGTCGAGATCGGCTCGGGCGACCGCTACGACTATCTGAAGCTGCAACCGAGTCTCTGAGATCCGGTACGGCTCGCTTAGGGACCGCCGCTCAGATCTCTCCCCGCTCCTCCGCGCGCGCCTGATCGACCGCGCGGTGATAGGCGACGAAGACTTCGTGCTCGTGGGCGATGCCGAGCAGGCGCATGCGGCCGTTGCCGTCGACCACCGGCAGATGCGCCTCGCCGGAGGCGCCGTAGACTTTCACCGCGGTCTCCAGGTCGTCGTCGACACTCAAGACGGTGGGATGGTGGCGGGCGACGCTGTCGGCGACCAGCTCGGCGTCGTGGCTGGTGTCGAAGGCGACCTCGTGCAGATCCGAATAGGTGATCGTGCCGGTCAGCCTAAGGTCCTTGTCGACCACGAAGAGCTCGCCCCAGGGCGCGGCCTGCAGCTTCTCGCGCACCGTGGCGATCGGCGCGTCGCCCGAGATCGTCTGATAGCGGTTGTCCATGACCGCGCCGACCTTGATCGAGCGCAGCAGGCCGATGTCCTGGCCGCCCTTGACGCTGACGCCGCGCCGCTCGAGCTGCCAGGTGAAGAAAGAGCGCCCGAAGATCTGCTTGGTCAGCAGGCTGGCGATCGCGGTGGCGATCATGACCGCGATGGTCAGCCGGTAGTCGGTGGTCAGCTCGAAGATCATCAGGATGGTCGAGATCGGCGCGCCCAGCACCGCGCCCGCCACCGCGCCCATGCCGATCAGCGTGTAGGCGCCGTGCCCCGATGAGAGATGCGGAAAGGCGGCGGTCGCGATGATGCCGAAGGCGCCGCCGACCATGGCGCCGATGAACAGCGAAGGCGAGAAGACGCCGCCGCCGAAACGGCAGGCCAACGTGATCGCCGTGGCCGCCGTCTTGGCGACGATCAGCGCCAGCAGCATGGTCAGGGGATAGAGCTCCTGCAGCGCCTGGTCGGTCGCCTCGTAGCCGACGCCCAGCACCTCCGGGTAGACCAGGGCGATCGCGCCGACGCAGAGCCCGCCGACGGCGGGCCAGCTCCAGGGCGGCGCGGGGACGCGGGCGAGCACGTCCTGGGTGAAGATCACCGAGCGCATGAAGGCGATCGCCGCCACCGCGCTGACGACCCCGAGCAGCGCAAAGGCCGGGAACTCCCAGAGCGAGGCCACGGCCCAATCGCCGGGCAGGATGAAGGCCGGGTAGTCGCCGTAGTGCGCCCGGCTGACGATGGTGCCGGTGACGGCGGCGATGACGATGGGCGCGAAGGCCGAGAGCGCGTAGTGCCCGATCACCACCTCGAGCGCAAAGAAGGTGCCGGCGATCGGCGCGTTGAAGGAGGCCGCCACGGCAGCGGCGACGCCGCAGCCGAGCAGGGTGCGCGACAGGCGCCGGCCGAGATGCAATCGCTTGGAGACCCAGGCGCCGAGGCTGGCGCCCAGATGCACGACCGGGCCCTCGCGCCCGGCCGAGGCGCCGCAGCCCAGGGACAGCGCGCTGATCACGGCGGCGCGCAGGCCGGTGGTCAGGGACATGCGCCCGCCGTGCAGCGCGTTGGCCTCGATCACGTCGGCGACGCCGTGGGGGCGCCGGCCGGGCATGCCGAAATGCACCAGCAGGCCGACGACCAGGCCGCCGACCGCCGGCGGCAGCAGGATCTGCCACCAGGGCAGCCACTGGGCCCAGGTCGCCAGGCGCTCGCCGCCAAAGCCGAAGAAGAGGTGCTGCACCGTGTCGATGCCGGCGCGAAAGACGATCGCGGCCGCGCCGGCGGCGGCCCCGAGGATCAGCGCCATGACCGCCAGGATCAGCTGGTCGTTGCGCCCGAAGCGCTTGACCGACGTCAGCAATCGAACTCTTGGGCGTCCTTCGCGGGACATTTTGCCGTTCGCATCCTGGCCTGAGCGCCATTTAACGCCGATCCGGGGACGCACGAAAGGCTCGTGCGGCCTCCACCGGTCCGGCAAGGCCCTGCCACGTAAGGCAATTCAGCCGCCCTGAGGCAGCCGCCTCTGCCCACAGCCGTGCCGCACTGACACGACCGGAACGCCGCCGTCTCCGGCGGCGGCCCGGTCATGCCCAGCTTCCGCTAGCCGGCCCGGACCTGGGGAGGTTTGGCTCACAACACCATAGTGAAGAAAATTTTCGCTTGAGGGAAAAAATTTATTGTTATAGAGAAATTTCTGCACCATATATGCGGGACTGGATGGCTTGAGGGACACGACGGGCATGGAAGAGAGGCCGACGGAGCGGCAGGTGGCTCAGCAGCTGGCGGAGCTCTATCAGTGGAAATTCGGCGGCAAGGACCGCGGCCGCTTTCGCATTTCGATGAAGCACATGCAGGCGCTGACCGGGCGCAAGCGGGTGCCAGAGGAGACGGTCCGCAAGATCGCCGAAGAGCTGTTCGAGCTCGGATTCGTGCTCATCGACCTCGAGACCTTTTTCGTGGTCCTGGCGCAGCGCACCTTCCGCAGCTACCGGCGGGTGAGCGATGCCTCCCTGATGACCGTCACCGAGGCGGCGGGGCACGCCTGACGCCCGGCTTCCATCCCCCTTTGGCATTGCTGCGCTGAACCGATGCGTCGCGCGAAACCGGCAAAGGCCGTCGTGGGTTGGCGCGAATGGGTCGCCTTACCCGCCCTCGGCATTGAGGCGATCAAGGCGAAGATCGATACGGGAGCTCGCACCTCGGCGCTGCACGCATTCCGGATCAAGCGCTTCCGGCGCGGCGGGGAACGGTTCCTGCGCTTCTACGTTCATCCGATTCAGCGGCGCAAGAGCCCGGAGGTGCTGTGCGAGGCGCCGTTGATCGACGAGCGCGTGGTGATTTCGTCGAACGGCGAACAGGAGCACCGCTACGTAATTCGAACGCAATTGCGTGTCGGCAACGACGAATGGCCGATCGAGATCACCCTGACCAACCGCGACGAAATGAGCTTTCGCATGCTGCTGGGACGTCAGGCGCTACGAAGACATCTGGTAGTCGACCCAGGGCGCTCCTTCACTTTGACCAAAGGCAAGAGAGCGCGCCCCGGTGGTCCTCGAACCTGCAAAAGGAAGAATCGATGAAAATCGCGCTGATGGCCCGCAATCCGAATCTCTACTCGCATCAACGGCTGGTTCAGGCCGCCGAGGAACGAGGTCACGAGATCGAGGTGATCGACACCCTGCGGGTCTACATCAACATCGCCTCGCACCGGCCGGACATGCGCTACCGCGGCGCCAAGCTGGAAGGCTTCGACGCCGTGATCCCGCGCATCGGGGCCTCGGTGACCTTCTTCGGCACGGCCGTGCTGCGGCAGTTCGAGGTCATGGGCGTCTACCCGCTCAACGAGTCGGTGGCAATCAGCCGCTCGCGCGACAAGCTGCGCAGCCTGCAGCTACTGGCACGCAAGGGGATCGGACTGCCGGTGACCGTCTTCGCCCACTCGACCGGCCAGGCCGACGACATCCTCAACATCCTCGGCGGCACCCCCGTCATCATCAAGCTGCTCGAGGGCACCCAAGGCATCGGCGTGGTCCTCGGCGAAACGCCGGGCGCGGCGAAGAGCATGATTCAGGCCTTCGGCGGGCTCAAGGCCAACATCCTGGTGCAGGAGTTCATCAAGGAGGCGGGCAGCACGGACATCCGCTGCCTGGTCGTCGGCGACCGCGTCGTGGCCTCGATGATGCGCCAGGGGGCCGAGGGCGACTTCCGCTCCAACCTGCACCGAGGCGGCAAGGCCGCATCGATCAAGATCACGCCGGAAGAGCGCTCGACCGCGGTGCGCGCGGCCAACGTGATGGGGCTCAACGTCTGCGGCGTCGACATGCTGCGCTCGAACCACGGTCCCGTGGTCATGGAGGTCAACTCCTCGCCGGGGCTCGAAGGGGTCGAGAAGGCGACGGGCATCGATGTCGCTGGCCAGATCATCGGCTTCCTCGAGAAGAACGCCCGCCCGAACCGGACCAAGACGCGCGGCCGGGGCTAAACGCGCGCCGTTGCGGCCAGCGCCTGCGCGCGGCCGGCGCGCCGCCATCGCGATGAGCGGCCGCAGGCCCGCGGAATTGGAGTGAGCAACATGGAAGACGTGTCCCTTTGGATCAACGAGGTCAGCCAGGCAACCTCGCGCCTGGTCGGCCAGTTCGTGGAGTTCCTTCCGACCCTGATCGGCGCCCTTGTGCTGCTTCTGGCAGGCTGGCTGATCGCGCGGCTGCTGCGCTCGGCCGGCGTCAAGTCGGCGCTTTGGCTCAACCGCTTCTTGGACCGCCGCTTCGGCACCGAGTGGGCACGCGCCCTGCGCCTCTCGAACACCGGGGTCAAGCTGCTCGGCAACATCACCTTCTGGGTGATCATCCTCATCTTCGTGACCGCGGCGAGCCGCTTGCTGGGGCTGGTGGCCTTCTCGTCTTGGCTCGACCGCGTCGTGGCCTATCTGCCGACCTTGCTGGCCGGCGGCCTGATCATCCTGGTCGGCCTGCTGATCAGCGCCCTGGCGCGAGACCTGACCTCCGCCACCGTCGCGTCGGCCGGTGTGCCCCACGCCGAGCTCTTCGGTCGCAGCGTCCAGGGGGCGATCCTGGTCACGGCCCTCGTGCTCGGCATCAACCAGATCGGCGTCGACGTCACGCTGCTCGTCACCTTGATCGCCATTCTGGTCGCGGCCGTCGTGGGCAGCCTGTCGCTCGCCTTTGCGCTCGGCGCGCCCAGCTTCGTCAGCAACCTGATCGGCGCGCACTACCTGCAACAACACTATCAGCGCGGCCAAATCGCGCGCATCGGCGACGTCGAGGGCGAGATCCTCGAGTTGACGCCGGTCAGCGTCGTTCTCGCGACGAAGGACGGCCGCGTCACCGTCCCGGCCAAGCTTTTCAACGAAGCGCCGACCGCGCTCGTCACGGAGGCGAGCGATCATGAATAGGGCAACCGAACTCAGCATCGCCTTTCTCGAAAGCCATCCCGACGGCGCGGCACGGGTCCTCGACGGCATCCGGGCGGAAGACGCGGCGACATTCGTCGAGGAGGTCCCGGAGACGTCTGTCGTCACGGTCCTCGGCTTCATGCAACCCGCGCGCGCGGCCGCCGTGCTCGAGCGCGTTTCGCCCGACAAGGCCGGGAGCCTGCTGTCCAAGACACCGGCGCACGCCCGCACCCTGTTGCTGCGCGCCCTTCCGGAAGAGATCAGGAAGGAAACCTTGTCGACGCTGCCCAAGAAGCAGGCCGCGTCGATGCGCCGCTACCTGGCGTACGGCCAAGGCACGGTCGGCGCCTGGATGGATCCGGCGAACACGACCTTTGCCGCCGATACCAGGGTCGAAGACTGTCTCCGGCGGGTCCGCGAACTGGGCAGGCGGCTGGGCTCCTTCATTTTCGTGATCGACGCCGACCGGCGCCTGCGGGGCTCGGTCCGCGTCGACCGGCTGCTCACCGCCAGCGACGACGCGCTACTGGGCGACCTCATGGACCGCGAGATCGCCCGCCTTTCGCCGCAGGCCTCGCTGTCCAGTGTCATCACCCTCCGGGCCTGGGACGCCGCCTTGTCGCTGCCGGTCGCCGACCGCAGCCAAAGGTTGGTCGGCGTGCTGCATTTCGACAGCTTGCGCGAGGGCTTGGTCGTCGATCGCGGGCCGACCGGCGGCCTGCAGGTCAACGTCATGCTGACGCACTTGGCCCAGGCATTCCTGGTCAGTCTCTCGGGCTTGATGAACGTCGCGACCGCCGCGCCCGCCTCGAGCAGATTGGACAAGGGCGTGGAGAGATAAGATGGCCGTACAGCTCGCAAGCGCCGTTCAGCAGCTCAACCGCAGCTACATCCACGATTACGCCCTGGATGCGGCCAAACAGATCGAGACCATGCCGCCGGCAGAGGCGGCCGAGGCCTTGGTCGAACAGCCGCTCGAAGCCATCGCGCCCCTGTTCGTCTGGCTCGCCCCGGACGTCGCCGCCAACCTGTTGCGGCACCTGCCCAAGCAGCTTGCCCAGGACCTGCTTCAGGATCTGAGCCCCAATGCCACGCTGACGCTGCTGGGCCAGTTCAGCGAGGCGGAGCGGGACAGCTATCTGGATCTGCTGGGCAAGGGCCTGCGCGAGGAACTGCAGGAGCTGTTGGTCTACCCC
>JAAUYJ010220274.1_pt1 | contig 10629 bp, 11 predicted proteins | sample 7278031 | NCBI WGS metagenome assembly JAAUYJ01 (sample SAMN14350222, study PRJNA611818) | marine sediment metagenome | isolation source: surface marine sediment (1.8m) | place: French Polynesia: Moorea | collected 2018-08 | reverse complement strand
TTGGGGAAATTATATGCATGATTTTTTAATCCATACTTTTTTCTCTGTTTACTTAGCGTTTAATAGCTTTGAGTATAGGATGGGCGTCCTCGATATCGATAATTATTTTCAGCAATGATCAGGCAAGAACAACGAGAAAAGAAAGTCTGCATTTAAATTCAATTCTTTTTTTGCTTTCACGCAAGCCATCAATCACTACGCATTTCCCTGGAAAAGGGAGGCAGAAAAGGGAGGGGGTCAAGCGTAGCGGCGGCCGCCCGAGCTCGTCCAGATGGTTTTTCTCCCCGCCGCGGATCCGCCCACCGAGAGAGCGATCCCACCTGTAACTCAAAGCTCAAAGTGCCGCCAAAGGAGACTCTGTTTCTCCCACGAACGCCCCCTTCTCCTTTTCAGCCCACAAATGTACGTAGTAGGGAGGGAGGTGGTTACGGATCAGGGGGAGGAAAACCCTTTGGGACTCGCCGCCGCCGCCGCCGCCAAGGCGCGACCGCGATAAGAACCAATTTGGCAATCTAATGGCCTCTAATTTCCTTCCTCCTCTCTCCTGACGAGCGATGCGGCCCGGCCAGTTAACAAAGATATTATTAACGTCTGAGCCTCGTTAGTTTTGCCAACAACCCCGTTGCCGATAGAAAGAAAACGCCAATTTTTCGCGGCCAAACCCGACACACCGAGGTACCAAAGAAGAAGAGAGAAAATAACACAACTCTTTTTTCTTAGCAACTTTTGTTCGAACAATAGCTTTACTGCTTCCTCCTCTTCTCCGTTATTTCCTCTATCTTCTCCTCCAGCATCTTCTTCCAGTCCTGCCCCCTGTCCATCCTCCCGAATCGGACCTCCATCTTAAAGAGCTCCCTCACCTCCTCCGAGTCCTCCTTCTCCACCCCCGCCGCCTCCAGCGCCTCGGGGAACTTGGCCGCAGACGCAGTCGCCACCAGAACAGTCACCGTGTCAGAGCCTCTTGGCTCCACAGCCTGATTTAACATAACACATAAAAACATTTTGTTTGCTTTCCAGACTAGGTAGGTGAGCAAAGAAAGCTTATAGGACTCAGCAACATCAACAATTTGCCTTGCCTGGTGCCTATATGCCACCGCTGTGTGCGGGCAAATCTTCTTCCCCTCGTGCCTCTGGTGGCACTCCCTGATTGCTCCCTCGATCTCCTCGTTGGAGTAAGACCCGCTGCCTGTCACCACCGACCTGAGCGAGGAGAGGACGTCGGCGGGGATGTTGGCACTCTCTCCAGCCTTTTTCTCCTCCAGAGCCTCCATGGCAGCCTTGGTCCTGTCGGCGTCGGCGCCAGAGGCGAAGTAGAGCAGACGCTCAACGTTGTAAGGGGCCTGAAATGTGCATTACTGTTGTTGTGCGAAAGGAACTGGTCTTATATTCCAGTGAGCCTAATACACTTATGTCTATGGCGCTGGCCCAGGTCGAGTGCACCGTGTCAGAGGGCGGGGTCAGCAGGCCGGAGCTCACGGTAACGTGAACGCAGTCGTTCCTGCCCACTGCCGCAGCCAGCTCAAGGCGGGGCCTGGAAAAAATAAAACAGCAAAACTAGCAGACTGTTTCGAATAACAAAGTTGTAGTAAAAATGCGTTTTGCACTACCAGCCCTTTTCCTTAGCCTCGATAAGTGGCGCTAGGATCTGTGCGGCCAGGAATCCTCCCGCAATGTTGCCGCAAGCCCCCGTAGGGACAACGATCCTCACGCTCTTTGAGCCCTTGTGCACGCGCCTGAATTTCGCGGATGAGAAAACAAATACTGCAAGTTCTGCACTTTACTACATGTTTTTTCCCTCACCTTGCCTCGAAGTACATGAATGCAAAGTGCGCTGCCTGCGCCATGATCCTCGCCCAGTTGATAGAGTTGAGCGAGCAGAGCGAGTGCTCGGAGGCGAAGGAGGAGTTGGCGAAGACGCGCTTGATGGGCTCGTCCAAGTCGTCGCTCGTCCCCTCGACTTGAATAAAAAAGAATGGCGAAAACACTACAGATGCTGTGCTGTATGAAGTGTTGCAGTATGGTATACTACATCTTAACGAAATTATACTTTGGAAAGAGACTAAATTGTACTGCAATAAACAGAATTAAACGTTCGGCGACACTTCCAATGTTAGGTCAAGCTTATAACGTACCCGAGTACACGTGCACGTTGTCTGCGACGACGGTGGTCATCTGCCTCTCCTGAATGGGTGTGACCCTCCCGCGCGGGAGGAGGACGACGACGTCGGCGGAGGAGAGCGGGCGGAGGGCGCGGAGGGCGGCGCTGCCGGTGTCGCCGGAGGTGCCGATCAGGACGGTCACGCAGCGGCCGCGGCGGGAGAGGAACAGGTCCATGAACCTGCAGGGACTTATGAAGAATATTTGGAAACAAAAACGAAAACAGCAGCCACAACATCAGCAACAACAGTCGCACCGCAGCAGCAGCAGCAACGTGAACGATGATAGCAACAGCGCTAGACGGAACGCGAATAAAAAGAGCGCCATGGAACAGGCTAAAAAAACTACATCTTTCGTTTGCCTTGCTGTGACGGACAGGGCGAGGTCCTTGAAGGTCATTGTTGGCCCGTGGTAGAGCTCCCCCAGCAGGAGCGGACCCTTATCGCCGTCTCCCTCCGACAGCACGGAGCAGCTCAGCGGCTCTGAAGGAGACGTGAACTCCTTGTAAGCCTGGACAATCAAAAATAGCTAGATACAAACATCTACTACATCACGCGCCATTGTTTGGGATTCCCCGCACCTCTTCGACAATGTTTCCAATCTCCTCCCTGGAAACCTCTTTGGGCGACACGAAGAGGCCGCAGACCTCCTTCAGGATGTCCTTATAGGACATGCGGGACCAGCTGGAAAAAAGGATTTTGCTCTGTTACAGCAAACCTTGGGATAAATTACTCTTTATGAAATTGCCAACCACTCGAGCGCCTCCGCCGAGAGGAGCGGTATCGCCTGGGGAACGTAGAGGCCTCCATCTGACGAGTAGCCTGGCGAAAAATAAAACCAACCGACTAGAAGCTCCAAGAAACTTTGCATTTTTAAATGCAAGAATAAGCGACCTACCCGCAAATAGGACCTGCTCGAAGGTGAAACCCTTGTCGCCACCTCTGGAGCTGCGGTACTTCATGGTGGCCGCTTAGAGGATTCAATACGCGATTTTTAGGGAGCAATTGGGCTTAATCAAGTGCTCAGAGTGTTCAGGACTCAGAAGCCGGCTTCTCCCATTCCCGTTTTCTCCAGCTGGCCATGTAGCTTTGTGCCTACTGCGCGTTGCCGGTTAGAAACAGGATCTGAAAAAGCGGTTTTTCAGACAGGCAAAAAAAGGAGGGAAAAACGAGGCAGGGGAATTTGTATAGAAAGAGATCTCGTGGAATTTTTATTTCGCCTTTTTTTCCTTTCAACGAACTTTTACAATTTTTTCGAAAGAGCTTTTGCTCACATCGGAGAAAAGTATTCTTGCTGTTTCAACTGTCTTTTGCTCTTTTACACCTTGTTCAGACTTTTTGTCTTCTTCCTCAATTATTTCTCTGAGAAAAACAACTTTCAGTATAGTTCAACTTTTTTTACTTCAAACACTGTACACATGCATCTTTTCTTCAACATTCTCCTTCTCCTTCTCACTCCAGGGGCCCAAAAATGTCTTTGAGGACGAATATCACAGCTCAGGCCCTTCGACGATTTAATAATTTTCTTCGTTCAGCTTGGCTTTTCATGAAAAAGGGATATGGAAAAGTGGGGGAAAATGGTTGGAGGAGGCGGGGTCAGAAATGTCTACGTCTCAATGTGAACGCCAAGTTGATATCTTCGCACAGAGATACGTTGTAGTGCGTACACAACACGACAAGACACACATTTGGTGGTATGCCCTCGATTGATCGCGATGATTCTTCCATATGGTTTTTTTGTGGGAAAACGACTTTAGTACATTGAACGGGGAGAATTTACAATATTTTTCCGTACACTTATGCTTTGGCACAGTCTCTGGGTCTTTTCTTAGCTTACCTCCTCTTACAAAGCAATACTTGATATTTTTAGCCAGAGTCTCTAGGAGACCGCTGTCTTTCGAAGATCAATGCATAAACCTGTGCTATCAATGCGTTTAGTAAGCTGCTGTGCAAATTCTGTGCAAAAAAACGATGAGAAAGGTGCTTGCGACAAGAATATTCCACTCTGGTGAAGTAGCGAATCAATGAACGGATGATCAGACTTGCACTTGTTTCGCTGTTTAGCACGTAGAACACTATGGGGGAGAACTTTTTTGCCTTTATTAGTTTGCATTTTTTCCCTTTCCGCTTCAATGATATTCAACCAGAGTCGCTTGAGGTGAGGGAGAAGTTGGCCGAGTCCCTGTGATGCTCCAGCACCTGTGGGTTTGCCAGCCTCCCCTGTCCGTTCAGCACTGGTTGCTGCTGCTGCTGAGGCTGCTGCGAAGAGGAGTAGTTGGTGTGCCTCAGCTCCGACGGCATGTGCGGGAGGTGGGTACTCTTCTGGACGATCAACTGCTGTTGCTGAGGTCCGGAAAATGTGGCGTAGGGGTTCTCCGTGACGTTGACTGCCACTGCCCCCTCTGGGTGTCCGTTGGGAGCGGTGGCGACGCCGTACGGGTTCTCCTGAATGTCCGCCATGAGGTTTAGTCGTCTGTGGTCGAACGGCTTGAAGTGGCGTCCTACGGGACCAAGGGCGGAGGAGGGGGCGCGGGCGGATGACGAGGGGAGGGGAGGAAGGCCCTGGAAATAGACTCGTTAGTTTTAGCAATTTTTCAGACTTTTTTTCGAAAAATATTACCTGGTGCCCGTGCCCGTTGACCCTAGCGGGCAGTGTGTTGTGTGAGGCGATGTGCCCTGGCAGCCTGGCTCCTCCAGCGCCGGTGACAGAGGCGGGATTGAGCCCCGCTCCCCCGTTGATGCCCCCGTTCGCCCCTGCAGACGCTCCAGCCACCTGAGCAGGGAGGGTGTTGAACTGGTTGTTGGCGGCGTGCTGGGGAAGAAGAGTGAACTGCTGCTGCTGCAGGTGCACGGGGGAGCCCTGAAAGGATAATATGTACTATTTGTTTTTTATTGTTTTTAAAAGTACCATACCTGTCTGGGCGTCGAGGCGACAGAGACTGAAGTTGAGGATGGTGTTGAGTGCGCGGGGAGGTCGATGATCCTTGGGTCCTTCCTCTGAGACGGGTGCTGTTGCTGTTGTAGTTGTTGCTGCTGCTGCATCCCTCCGTTGGTAGGCTGCGGCCCTCCCCCGTTCTCCCCCTCGAACGATGAGAGCACCTTCATGTTCAGGCACCGCCCGTACGGGTCCTCGTCCTCTGCGGGGGCGGCCGCGGCGTGCATGGGGCGGGAGGACTTGCGGCGGATCACCAGGGTGCCATTGCCGTCGGACCCGTTGTTCTAAGGAGGTAATACATATTGGAAAAACGTTTTGATAAGATTTTAAAGACAAAAATGTTTACCAGGCTTCCGTATATGGGATCGTTTGACGAGGAGGAGGACGGCGGTGGGTGGGCGCCCCTCTGCAGCGATCCCGTCTTGCTAAACTGCTGCATCTGGTTGGGCATGCCGGCCGCAGGGACGCCTCCTCCGTTGACCGGGTTGGGCGTGATGTTGATGTCGTCCATGCTGGTGGACTTGCGGTGCTGCTGCTGGATCTCGCGCTGGCTCAGCTGCTGCTGCTGCTGTTGCAGGTGGTGCTGTTGGTGGTGGTGGTGGTGCTCCCCTCCGTGCGGCGGAGAGTTTGAGCTCGAGGCCGTGCTGAGGGAGTCTGACCTCGGGGTGATGTCGTCGTGGGGGAGGCCGGAGTCGACGGAGCGGTTGCTGCGAGGGGTCTGAACGTCCTGGGAAAAAAGAAGAATATGTTGAATTCTTTTTGGCAAGCGGAGTTGTGTCCATTTTCTGCCGTGGGGCGATTGAATCATGGGCGGGCGGACGGTTCCTTTCTTTCTGATCAATTATGCAAGGGGTGGCAGAGGCGGTTTTCGGGGAACGAGTAAGGAAAGGAAGCAAACAACAAAAAGGAAAGGAAGGGGGGGGTATCCAAATCTGGCCCCCAAGGGTGTGAGGGAGGGAGACTGATGTGTGCAGAGGGTGGGTGGGGTGTGCAAGGGAAAATTCCCTTTGACTAATGGTCCGGGAAAACGCCTTCATCCCACAACTGAGCAGCTGCTACTGCCAAATGATCATCAAATGCACGGCGGCGGCCGAGGGATTGAAGAAGACAGTGACGCGGCGGCATTGCACAGCATTTGACACGAGATCCAATACTTTCGCGATTTTCCATCCCCCCCTTCCTTTTTTACGATCGGATGTAAAAAGAACGGTTATTTCGCTCTGTTCTTGAATCTGCACAGCTTCTTCGTCCAGCGGAATGGGTGGGGGTCGTTTCGGGGCTGCCATGAATGGGCGGGGAGAGACAAAATGGGGAGGGGATCCCCTCTTTCTCTTTCGCGTAAGTGAGATGATTCATCACTAATCAAATTTCTGCTGCTATTTTCCACCAAGTCCCTCCCCCACTTTCTCCACATACCCAACTTTCTCTCCTTTCTGTGCTTTCTTCATCTAACTTCCACCAAGCGTCATTTCATCACTCCCCCTTCTTCCTTCCCCCGAAAAAAAGTTTTGCTCTCAGCTCGAAAAGAAAGTTGATACAGCATACATAGAACTGTGCGGTACTGCACGGTCGCATGGAGGGCAATGCTCCCCCTCCCTATAACTGGATTGCGAGATATCTCCCTTCTTCTGTCTCTCCCCCAACCCTTTGATAGACAGACGAGGGGGAGGCGGAGGCGGAAGAAGAGTAGAAAACATTTTTGCGGTCGCTACCCATCCCTCCCCTCTTCTCGGCGTTTGATGCAGCTCAGAAAATCTAATTTCACAGCAGTTTGGCACCAGGAATGACAGACGAAACGGATAAAAGAGGGGAGTAGGGGGACGGTGGTTGCATGACGTTCCGAAAAAGTGTTTGCTAGTCGTGCCACCATTTTTGTAGGTGCTGCAAATATTTTGACACCTGCCCTTTTTCTCTAAAAGAAGCACGTGTTTTTCATTGCAATTTTTTCCAATCCAAATTTAATTTGAATGTGCAAACACTGTTGAATCAGACCGAGGAGGGATTACAAGTGTTGCCGCTTTCCCCTTTCCCTCCCAATCGCCACGGTGGTATTCGGGGGAAGAGGAGGATATACCGTAGAAGAAGAGTGATGTATCGCTTTCAATGAAAAGTGGCTCCTTCCTTCCCTTTTGGCCATTGGCGGCGGATAACGGGAGGGCGAGAGGGACGGTGATGGATCTATTTTTTTGTCTCGACATACGCCGGTTTCCCTCGTCTTGATGCATCTTATATGCATGCAACACCCCATTACACATCCCCCTTTTCCATCCCAAGATCGGACACTTAAACAGGGTTGCCAAACATAAAATCCAGGAACAAAAGTATTTACTCTCTTTTGGATTTTTCCCCGGGAAAAACTTGCAAGCTCTGCAGCGCTCCCTTCTCCAAGAAATAACTCTCTATTTTTGTTTACATTGCGTCCGAAGGGAGGGACCCTCCTCCCCTTTCCTTTTTCCATATTCTTCCTTGTAGCGAAGAAAGTCCGAAGACCCGAGGGGAGAAGAAGGGGGGTTGAAGGAAGAGAATCGTCATTATGGGGCGGGGCGGCAAGCAGCCCAAAAGAAAGTTGGGGTAGAAGGAAGAAGGAAGGGGGGATTCCTCAAGGAGGAGGAGGAGGATGAGTCAGAGGGGGCTCCCAACGGCTCAGCAAACCATCCAGGGAACAGCCAAGACGAAGGGGGGAGAAAGGAAGAGGGGACGCTTCTTCGTCGCTGTTTTCTCGATCGACGGAAGAAGAAAAAGCCAAATGTCACGTCACACGGCGATCAGGAGATGGTGACGCTTCTTTCTTTTCTATTGATCCTCCCAACGGCCGTTTAATCCGTTCAGATAAAACAGCAGGCGTCACTATTCACTGGTGGCTGTTGCTCTCTTCTCTCCTCGGATTAAAATCCAGCGGCAGATGCTCAATCGATCGGGATCTAAATTCCTTTTCTCCTCATTTCCCATCTGGGAATCCATGGAACTTCTCTTGTATGGAAGTGAAAACTTAGGCTAGACGTTTTGGCCGTCTGGAAAAGAGACAGCAGCAGTTTTTTTGGGGGGGATGGAAGGGCAAAAAATGGACGTCTTTCTCTTCAGTGAAATGTCCTCCGCTGCCCCCTTTTTCCATTCCACTTTTTCCTCCTCCCATCACCCGCCACCCTTTTAGGACAACATTTTTAGCAGGGAATCAAGAATTCAACAAACAAAGCAGTGTTTTACTCTTTCTGCACAGTACAATATCCTTTTCGACGTTTGACATTGTATAATTTCCGGTAGTGCAAGCTGTGTTGTCGAATCCCGCTCCATTGCTGCAGTGTCGTTTTTTACTCTTTCTCCTTTCCATTCACCCCATCCCCTTTCACTCTACTACTTTGCATGAGACCGGAGAATACTACAACGAAGGCAGTGCATTTGCCGCCGCCGCCGCCGAACCAACCAACCAACCCCTTCCTCTCCCCATCCCAACCTATCCCCCTCGAGACAGCGACCATTTTTCACACAGACAACGAACGCACGCACAACCCTCCCCATCCCCGTGCACTACAGCTAGTACGACCGGTACATACGCAAATGGGGAAAAGGAGACAAAGGGAAACGCACAAAAAGAGAACACTTGTTCGATCTCCCGTCATCGATCAGCCGAGGCGGAGAAAAAGGAAACCAAAAGCAGGTGAGAATACATTTCGGAAGTACTATTATGAAAGAAGCCTGCTGCGTCAGTCTACTTAACCCTATCTTTTTTTAGCCTCGCCACCTTCGTTATCGGGCCGAGGCAAAGGTCCTTAATTGCCTGACCTACTTTGCCCCCTCCCCCCCTTCTTTTTTTATCCCCTACCACGGAATTATTTTGCTCCTTCACCCCGGGAGTCCACTCACTATACGACGCAACCCCTCCTTCCTGATAAATGTGCTGATTCCGGCTCCCCTCAACTGCGAAGAAGAGGTTTGCCGCTGGGCTCACGAAAACAATAAAGAGACCCTTGCTTAGATGGGAAAAGGGGGAAGGGGACTCTCGAGGACTTTCACGTGCGGCGGGGTGCTTGCTTTTTTGCGTGGGGAAAGAAGGAAGGAGAGGGCCTGTCAACGCGATTTTTCACCCCCTCGTCCCCTCCCCCTTCTTTTACTTTACTCACAGCTTGAATGAGATTGCCTTGCCACACACATGGAGGCAAGAAATAAAATCGAAAATATAGGACCAAGAAGAAAAGAAAGAGGTGAAACCAGAAAACCATCGGCTTCCTTCGCTTTCTTTTTTCCCATCCTCGAAAATCGTGGGATCGAGATAGAGAGCAGAACCAACTTTTTGATCATCGGCCCTTCCTCTTCTTCCTCCTCCTCTCCTAGGCGAAATTGGCCACACCAACCCAACCTAACTCGACCCAAGTTGATGAGCCCTTCTCTTCTTCCGATTCCCCAGGAGGCTTCCCTGCTCTCTCTTCCTCATCCTTCTTCCTACGATAGCCAACGCACGTGTTCGTGTTCCGCGGATGGACCGGAGGCAGAAGCGCCAATCTATCCATCGCGCGCTCTTCTATGCTTGGGATGTGTGGCAATTTTCCCGGCTAAGCCATATCCGCAGCAAGTCCACCACATTGTCTAGGAATTTAGCAAGGGGGGAAACTGACGTCCAATTTTTGTCAGGTATCCTGTTTCCACTCTAAAAACTTTCTGTCAGACAGCAAAAAATGCAAAGTAAAGTTTTACTTTCCCCCCTCTATCCTCCTCCGTATTGGCCCATAAAAAGAGAACAGGGCTGGCAATTCCCAAGAGGACAGCAGCGCGGAGAGTCTGTCGATAAAGCCAATGCGGCGGCGGAAGGGGAAGAAGGAAACAAATGAAGTTCCGCATTGCAAAAGAGATAGTGTATACACACCAAACCACCAACCAAGGCGCCCACTCTACTCAGCCTACAGTGTTTCGAGAAAGAGTTTCAAGAGTTTAAGCTCAGCGGGTTCAGTAGGCGGGTTCAAAACTGCTCCATTGTGCGCAATTTGCGGAATATTTTTTCCGGAAATGTCGTTGTTGGACACAATACGTGTCTGGGAAAAGAGTGCCAGACTGTTCTTCTCTTCGGGTTCAAGAACCTATTTATGACCAGAAGGGCCGAAGAAAAAGAGGGATATCCTCCGGCATCATAAATCGTTATTGGGAGACCCTTTCGTGTATCGTTTTCAGGGGGAGAGATGACCATGAGGATAAAGAAAGGATACGGAACGTTGCCTTCTTGGTCGAGGGAGGATCATGAACATAAGCAATTTGGGCCGGCAATAACACATTCCATGGTATCACTAGTACCCAACCAATACGTGACGGCACTTTATTTACTGAGTCGATGTCGTCCCGGCACTATGCAGTCACCACGACAGTCGGCAGCCGACACCCTTGTGAGACCATTTCCCCCCTTCCCCACCACTATGGATCGTTAGTACAGCCCTTCCTATGCACCTTTTTTTTGCCCCCAGGTTTTTGCCTTTTTAAAGTAACAAAAATCCTTAGTAGAGGCATCCTTCCAAAGTACCTTCGGGACTGCCTTCCTTCCAAAGTACCTTCTGG